>Ga0265297_10007348_pt1 | contig 15313 bp, 20 predicted proteins | sample Munlanlwell13791_FD_192502 | JGI IMG/M metagenome (GOLD analysis project Ga0265297, IMG submission 192502) | Leachate microbial communities from a municipal landfill in Southern Ontario, Canada - Leachate well 137-91 | ecosystem: Engineered > Solid waste > Landfill > Unclassified | place... | reverse complement strand
AGTTTTAACTAAAATCCCCAAGAAAATTCATCTAAAAAAAACGAGCTTATTTTCTAAGAGTTCGAATGGAGGAGATCTGGCTAGTGTTTTAAAAAATATTGATGGAAGTCACAGTGCTGCTAAACCAAAAAACATTAATGCCACTAAACCAAAAAAACTTGATAGAAAAAAACGTCATAAAAAAAATAGAAAGTAGAATATGAAAGTTCAGGAATATCTAGAAAAACTAATTAAGCACCTCGGCGTCGACGGCGAATTTGAAATTGTTTTAGAAGAAACAGATGACAAACTTAAGATTTCAATTACCGTTCCTCAATCTGATGCCGCTCTTTTAATTGGCAATCGAGGAGAAACTCTTGAAGCCATTGAATTGCTAACAAAATTATCTTTTAAAGATGACTTTTTAAACAAGAGAATCATGCTTGATATTAATGAATATCGAGGTGGCTTAGAAAGCAGATTAAAAGAAAAGGCTTTAGAAATTGCTCGCGGAGTTTTAGAAACAGGCAAATCTCAGGAAATGTATGGTCTAAATTCTTATGAACGCTATCTGGTTCACAGTGTTTTGGCAGAAGATAAAACACTTGAAAAAATTGAAAGCGTCTCGGAAGACAGAGATGAAGACCGAGTTCTTTTAATTAAATTAAAAGAAGAATAGCCAGGCTTTGCAATAATAAAGCGGTAAATATGCAGGAAAAAATTGTTGTTTTTACTGATGGAGGTTCTAGGGGGAATCCAGGAAATGCGGGAGCAGGTGTTTTTGTGGTCAACGAAGCTGGTCAGGAGGTTCATCGCGAATGCAAACATCTTGGTTTAAAAACCAACAACGAAGCAGAGTATTTGGCCCTAAATTTAGCCCTAAAATATTTAAAGAAAACTCTAAAAAAAGCAATAGCTTTAGTTTTTAAACTTGATTCAAAACTCGTTGTTGAGCAGATGAACAAAAACTGGAAAATTAAAGAAAGTCGCCTACAGTCTTTGGCAGAAGAAAATTGGCAACTTTTAAATTCATTGCCCCACTCTACTTGCGAAATTAAACACATTCCGCGCGAGGAGAACCAAATGGCTGACATGCTAGCCAATCAAGCAATGGATTCAATTAAGGCTTAATATCAATAATCAGTTTGTTCACCCTCTTTTTTTGTTCTAGAATGTTTCAGTGATGACCAATTTTTTTACTGAGGACGAATCTGTTTTTCTGGTGATTTCCGAATCAGGAGTCATGCTCTCTAGTTTGGTCTGCGACTTCTTACGAAGTAAATCTCTTAAAGTAGAGTTTATAAGCTTAAATCAAGATTTTTTCTTAAATTACGAAAAGCTTGTTAAGCAACAGAAAAATATTTACAAAATAATTCTCATTTATGGCTTTCAGTCTGTTTCTCACGAAGTTTTTCAAAAAATAGCTGATTTTTTGAATCTGCAAAACCAAGATAGTGAAACGAAAACTCCGCTAATTTTAGTATCATCTGTTACCACTTCTCTAGAGATATTAGACGAATTTGATTTTGGCTATCAAGAGTTTTTAGCCAAGCAAACTGCTTTTTTAGATAGTTTCATTAACGCTTTTGCTAAAAGCACGATTTTTTTAGGTCAAGATGTCTTGTTAAAAAGCAAAATTATTGACTATCCCCTACTCTTGTTTTTTTCCGCCATTAAGAAAAACTATATTTTTGATTTGCAAAATAACTTTTATTTTCAAGACGAAAAAAGTTTTTTTAATTTAATTAAGGAATACCTAATCAAGCCTCATCAATCAAACAGATTTATTGTCAGAGGAGCCAAAAGTCCTTCTGGAAAGTTGGGTCAAAAGATTAAATATCTCTGCGAGCAGTATTTTCAAAAAACCCTTTTGTCGATTAAAGTTTTTACCAGTGAAAAAAAACAAGCGTTGCTTCAAGATTTTAGCCTCGTAAATAACACCAAGTGTCAAATAGAAGATCTGCTTGACCAAAAAATTAGAGGTTTAATCGATTCTGATCAAGATAAAGACCTGTCCTCTATTTCAGAAGAAGAATTAAAAAAAGCCTTAGAAATGAGTAGGCTGCAAAAGAATTTGCAAATCAAAAAAATAAAGGCTCAAAATAGACCCAGAAAAAACATTACGTATCCCAATTTAGAATTAACAAACCAAGCCCGTAAAGAGTCAACTAATGACCCCCCAACCAAAGATTTTCGTTCGGAGTTCACCGGAAAAATTGAAGCCATCTTCTCTACTCAGAGACATAAAGAAAAAAAACTCAGACAAGAAAAGAATGTTGTTCAAGGTAAGATCATTGTTCAAAAAACTAAAACAAGAAAAATCTTGTTTTGGACTGGTGCTGCAGTTTTTAGTTTAAGTCTTATTACGCTTGGTCTTTTTGTTATTTTTAATTTGAGTCAAAAAACCCTCAAAAACAATCTATATTTTGTCATTAAAAGCGATCTGAAGGAAACAAAAAAAATTGATGAATCAGTCAATTATCATATTTTTTCTGCACAATTAGAACAATATAAGAAACTTTTTTCCAATGAAAGCTTGAGTGAAGCGATAGATGTCAAGAATTTGGCTGAAATCATTGTAAATCTTGACGCAAACACTGAAGGGTTTGAGCGAATTGCTTATGATTTGTATAAAAAAACTTTTGAGGGGGGAGTGAAACTAAATCAAACATATGAAGAATTATTGGCAGCGCTTGATAAAAAAATCGAAACTCAAAAACAATTTAACGCTTATTTAATGAATTTAAACCTAGATTTGTATGAGGGGGAGGAGAGAAGTGTTTGGCAAAATAGCCTTGAAAAAGTTAAAGTTGATTTAAAAAATAATTTGCAACTGAGAAGATTTCTGTCGGTCTTTAAAGACTTTGCTCTTCAAGATGGCAGAATTAATATGTTGGTCTTGATGCAAGATAGCAGCGAATTAAGAGCGACGGGAGGTTTTTTAACAGAGGCAGTTGTTTTAGGTTTTAATGAGGCTGTTTTAGTAGATCAACAAGTTTTTAATATTAGCGATCTAGACAAAAGGGTTTACGGTCGCAAAGAATCTCCCTCAGATATTAAAGAATTGCTTGGTGAAGAAATTTTGTTTTTGCATGATAGTAATTGGCAAGCAGACTTTTCTAAAAGCAGCGAGGAAATTCAGTGGTTTATCGAGCAAGCAACTTCCTCTAAAGTTGATTTGGTTATTGCCTTAAATAGCAAAACTTTGCAAGAAATAGTTGCTGTATTAGGAGAGTTGCAGTTAGGTGAAAATCTTTCCATAAATGCTGACAATTACTTATCAAAACAAGAAGAATTTGCCACCAGTGATTATAAAAACCCAACCGATCAAAAATTCACCTGGCAGTTAACAGATGCTTTGCTCGAAAAGTTATTTAAACTTTCTGATGCGCAATTTTCAGCCTTAAGCGAAGTCCTTATTACTCAACTAAATCAAAAAGAATTATTGCTTCAAAGCAATAATCAAATCCTTCAACAAGCAATAGAATCTAACGCCTGGAGTGGAGAAGAATCCGAGCTACTTTGTCCGGGGGAGTTTCAACAAACTAATTGTTTGTTGGATTTTATTTTCCAAACCGAAACCAATGTGGGTACTAACAAGGTTAATCCTTACATTAAAGAAACCATCGAGCATAGTTTGGGTATTAGTGAAAAGTTTATACGACACAAGCGTAAAATTGTTTTTGAAAATACTGCAAGTAGCGATTTATGGCCACTTGGTTCTTACCGTAATTATTTGAGGTTTTATCTTAATGGTCAGGCTAATTTGGAAAAAATAGAACTAAATAACCAAAAAGTTGACTTAAAAAAAGTAAAAGTAACTGGTGACGAAGCAGGTAAGGAAATCTCTATGTTGATAGAAATTCCCAAGCAGAGTAGAGTTGATCTAACAATTACTTATCTAGTTCCTAATTCAGCATCTACGCCTTTTTCTTATGTTTTTCTTGATCAAAAACAAGCGGGGGTTTTTAATAAGAAAACTAACTATAAAGTTGTTTTTGATGAACAATTCAAACCACAGCTCATTGCTCCTCAGGCTACTTATCAAGACAAGGTTGTTTACTTTAAAAACGAAAACCTTGATCATTTCTTGTTTGCTATAAGTTTCGATCAGTAAACGATAAAATTGATCAATTTCCACGTGCCTTATCTAATCACTAATGATATTTTGTTTAACTATCAGTCTTTTTATAAGACCCAATATTACAAAAGTCCTTTTAGTTTGATACACTTTGTTATTAAACTCTCATTTGTTTTGTTACTTGTCGGCTTTCAACTCAGATTGACCTGTGGTAGAATAACTGCCTATTGATCAAGAAAGGTTCGATTTAAAAGTATGGAAAAAATAAAATTTGCTGTTGCTACTAAACAGAATAAAAAAAATAATCAATTGCGTAGAGAAGGTTTAATTCCAGCCAACATGTACCAGGCAGGAAAAGAATCAGTTGCGCTAGAATTAAATAATAATGCTTTTACAAAGTTAATTCGTGGTTTAAGTGACAACGCCATTCTTTATTTACAAATTGGCGAAAAAAAAGAAGAATTACCAGTATTGATTGACGAAATTCAACATGATGTTTTTGGAAAAAATATTCTTCACGTAGTTTTTAGAAAAATCAATCTTTCTGAAAAGATTCAAGTTGACGTTTCTATCGAGTTAGTGGGGGAATTCAATGTTGAAAATGGCGTGTTAGTTTTTGCCAAAGATAGCGTGGAAATCGAAGCTCTCCCAACTGACGTTCCAGAAAAGTTTGAGATTGATCAGGGCCAATTAAAAGCCATTGGCGATAAAATTACACTCGATTCGTTGGTTTTTGATCCAAACAAGGTCTCTCTAATTTTAGGTGAAGAAGAAAAGCCTGAAGACATAGCTTTAGTATTGGTGCAAGAAAAAGCAGAAGAAGTTGTTGAAGAGGAGACTACTGAAGAATTAGCAGAACCAGAAGTGATCGGCAAAGAACCTAAAGAAGGTGAAGAGGCTGATGAAAAAGCAGCGGTTGCAGGGGCTCCCAAAGAGTCTTAATTTTTAATCTTTTAGATTGCTGATCTGAGGCATGATCGCGCTTGCTTTATTTAGATTTTCTTGAGCTAGTTCGCTATTTTCCAAAATTTCATTTAGCTGCTTTAAGTTCAACCAGAGTCCTAGGTTGTCTATTTTTATTTCTGCCATTTGATTATAAGTTTGTATTGTTTCCCCGATTTGGTCTTTGGCCAGCAAAACCTTTTTTTTAGAAAGCGCCACCTCTGCGGAGTTTTTGGACATTGTTACAAAAGTAATTTCCAGTTGTGGTGTGTTTTTTTTGTCCCAAATATAAAAGTTAGCAGTCCAAACTAATAAAACCAATCCTACGCCAAAAGCTAACCAGGCTTTTTTTTGTCTAACTTTAAGTAGCAGAATATCTAAACCCAAAAAAAGCAGGTTAAAACTAAGCTTGAGACAAAGCCAGACTAATTTAAGATAAGAAAGAAATTTAGTCGCCACAATTTAATATAACTTATTCTGGCCAAATACTGCTAGCGAGAACTTTTTCTTCCACTAAATTTTGACTAAATAACTCCTGCCAAATTGCTTCAGTCACAAAAGGAGTAAAGGGGTGGAGTAACTTCAGAAATGTCACCAATCCTTCTAGCATTAAAGATTGACTTATCAAGCCTTTCTTAGATTCTTCAATACATTGATCGCAAAACCAATGCCAAAATTCGTTGTAAAGAGTGTCAGTGGCGACACCAATTTGAAAAGAATTTAGATTTTTGCTAACATCTTTGATGATTTGTTTTAATTTGTCTTTAAAAATTTGATCATTAGGACACGTAGAGTTTTGTTCATCTTTGTTTTCTTCTCTGGCAAGCAAAATAAAGCGACTCGCATTCCAAAGTTTATTACTAAAATTACGGGCAGCTTTGAAATCTCCATCACCCACAGACTTGTCTAAACCGGCGGAAGAACGAATAGAAAGAGCCATTCTGAGCGCGTCAGTGCCATATTTTTCGCTTATGTCCATAGGATTGACTACATTTCCCTTACTCTTACTCATCTTTTGGCCTTTGGCGTCTCTAATTAGTCCATGCAAGTAAACGTTTTTGAAGGGAGTTTGTCCGGTTTTATAAATGCCCATCATCAACATTCTCATCACCCAGAACATTAAAATGTCATAAGCGGTTTCCATGGTGTTAGTGGGGTAGAATCTTTCAAAATCACCTGGTTTATTATTCATCAAAGTGACGAAAGGCCATTGGCTAGAGGAAAACCAAGTATCAAAAGTGTCAGTTTCTTGAAGATACTTTTCGCCAGGATTTTCTTGGCTGATTAAATATTTAGCTTCTACGCTGGCGCTAATGTTTTGTAAACCACTTCTAATTTCTTCAATTTGATGCTTTTCTAAAAGTTCCCCCAATTTTCCATTAATGCGTTGCTTTTCTTGGTCGACGAAAGTAATCTGTGCATTCGGATTTTCGTCGATTTTGTACCAAATTGGCAAACGGATGCCCCAAACAATTTGGCGGCTAATATTCCAATCTTCCAAAGTTTCTAGCCAGTGACGCAAGATTTTGTCATGACCTGCACCATAGACTTTAATTTCTTTGTTATCCAATTTTTTCAAAACTGCCTGAGTAAGTTTTTTGACTTTAATATAAAACTGAGGAAGAGGAAGCGGCTCGATTGGGCTGCCACAGCGATAGCAGACACTTAGGCTATTGTGATAATTCTTGTCGATTTTAACAAGTAAACCTTTTTCTTCTAAGTCTTTCACTACTTGCTCTCTGGCAATAGCGACTTTAAGACCAGCATATTTACCAGCCGCCTTAGTTAAACGACCTTCGAAGTCTACGATCTGAACAGGCTCTGGCAGTTCGCTTTTATGTCTTTGCCAGGCAGCAAAGTCATTAAAATCATGATAAGGAGTAATTTTTACTACGCCCGTGCCAAAATCTTTATCGACGAAATCATCAGCAATAACCTTGAGTTTAAATTTGCCATTTAAGCCTTCTACTTCAATTTCTTTACCAACATATTGTTGATAGCGCTTATCGGTTGGATGAACCGCTAGTCCTGTGTCGCCAAATTTGGTTTCTGGTCTGGTAGTGGCTAAAACAAAGGGGCCATATTTGATGTAATAAAGAGAAGTCTCTTGTTCTTGGTGGTTAACCTCCAAATTACTAAAAGCAGTGCCACATTTTGGACAAAAGTTTACCAAGCGATTAGTGCGATAAACCAGTCCATCTTCATTCATTTTGATGAAAGTTGCAATAACATTTTTGACAATGTCCTGATCCAAAGTAAATTTATAGCGGCTCCAATCAGCACTGGCACCTAATTTTTTGATTTGGTCAACAGCAATGGCTGAATTTTCGCTGACATAATCCCAAATCATTTGGAAAAGAGTTTCGCGATCGAAGTTAAAACGACTTTTACCTTCTTTTTTTAATTTCTTTTCATAAACAAATTGAGTTTCGATGCCAGCATGATCTGTGCCTGGAATCCACACTGTATCTTTACCTTGCATGCGCGCAAAGCGCACTAGAATATCTTCGATAGTGACAAACATGGCGTGACCGACGTGAAGGGGATCATTGGCGTTGGGCGGAGGCATGATGATTGAGAAGCTTTCTTTATTCTTTTTAGTCTTTGATCTTAGATTTTGGTTAATTTCACTGTCTGGATTAAAACAATCATGGTCTAGCCATAATTGGTAAATTTTACTCTCGTGGTCTTTGGCTTGATATTGTTTGTCTAGCATAGCTTCGTCTGGTAATTATAGCATTCCCCATGAGTCTAAGGTAGAATAACTTCGATAATATGCGACAGGTAAATCTAGTTGACGACACAGATAAGATAATTGGTCAAACCGATTTGTTAGATGCCCATCGAGGTGATGGTAAAAAACATCAGGCTATTTCTTTGTTTCTGTTTCACTTGAAGGAGAATGGAAGTTTTGAGTTCTTATTACAACAGCGTAGCAAAGAAAAAATAGTTGGAGCATTCAAATGGGCCAATTCTTTGTGCGCCAACTTGATTCCAGAAGAAAACCATCTTCAATGTTTAAAACGTCGTGTTCTTGAAGAATTAGGTGTTAAGTGGCAAGTAAACTGGTTTTTACGAGAGATAGCGGCTTTTGATTATCGAGTTGCTTGCGAGAATGGCTTTTGTGAAAATGAAATCGATCACTTTTTTGTTTCCATCTTGAATACAAAGAGCTTTTCCGAATTTAGATTAGATTTGAATCCAAAAGAGGTTGCTGATACGATTTGGCTTGACTGGAATTTGCTTAAGACAAAAAAAATAGGAGATAAAATATTAACTCCATGGACCAACTTATTTTTAGATAATCATAAAATTATTGGTCAAATTGATGAGGTTTTACAAATATGGCAGAAAAAAAATCAATAATTCCAAAACATGTGGCCATTATTATGGATGGCAATCGTCGTTGGGCCCGTCAGCACGGTCTATCTATTATCAAGGGTCACCGCAAGGTAGCAGAGGAAATGATCGAGAGACTCGCAGACTTTGCTATTTTAAAAGGCATCGCTTACATGACTTTATGGGCTTTTAGTACAGAGAATTGGCAAAGATCGAAGGACGAAGTAGACGGAATCATGAACCTTTTTCGTGAGACTTTTTCAACTAGCGCCGAGAAATTGCATAAAAAGGGTGTGCGAGTGGCCGTAATTGGAGATCTGAGTCGTTTTCCCAAAGATATTCGCGATGGGGTAGATTTTTGGGTGAAAGAAACTAGAAAGAATAAAAAATTAGTTGTGACTTTTGCGCTCAACTATGGGGGGAGAGATGAAATCATAAGAGCTGTTCAAGCGGGGAAAGAAAATTTTGAAGATTTCTTAGACACAAAAGTTATGATTGATTTGCCCGATCCCGATCTACTGATTCGTCCCGGTGGTGAGAAAAGATTATCTGGATTTTTAACTTGGCAGATGGTTTATAGTGAATTGTATTTTACCGATGTTTTGATGCCAGATTTTGACGAAAAAGAGTTTTCCAAGGCTTTGGAAGATTACGCGCAAAGACAAAGAAGATTTGGAAAATAAGAATTTTTAAATTCAGCAATAAAAACAACTAACGATAAAAGTGACCAGCACCAGCCTCAGAGTCAACGTTGCCACTATCATCTGTCCAATCTTTTCCTGAGCCGGGGATAGAGAAGTTCTTGATTACTTCGATTCCAGTGAAGCTCGAAATTAAGTTGATGATAATAAAAGATGAAAGAGCCAGGATGATGCCGATCACAGCAAAAGTAATAGTGTTTTTAGATTTTTCAGTTGCTTGACTATTACCGCCCATCACCATCATGTTAAATGCAGCAAAAATGATCATGATAAAGCCAATAATCCCAAGCACAGTTAGGGCGATAGAGAATACATTGGCCAGCAAACAACCAACTCCTTGTATTGTGGCAACTCCGTCTTCGCTGACGCATCCAGTGCTAATATTTGACCACTCTTGGGTTTGGGCGTAGGCTTGCTGAATTATTTTCATTGCTTTCTAGATTATATCCCAAAAAACCCGCTTAAAAAAGCGGGTTTTTCTTGATTTTAAATAGTTTTATTGAGGATTGTTAATGTCTCCGACATTGTTAAAGACGTCGTTGAAATCACTAAAGCCCAAGAATTGGACGACTAAAGTAACCACTGCGTATGAAGCAGCGATAATGACCAAGCCAATAATCGCAGCAGTTAATTTGTTTCTAGCACTTTCTGCTTTACTCTTATCTCCACCAGAAGTAATCCATTCAACTCCTCCCCAAATCATGAAAGCAAAGACTAAAAGAGCGGCAATAAGCATGACCACATTTAAAATAGAGCTAAACATGGTGCCAAAGTTAGTGGCGTAACCTTTGCCAGTTTTGATTGGTTCGATGTTTACTTCAGCCATTACTACCGAGGCTGTAGCAAGTATGCTACTCATGGCTGTTCCGGTGGCCAAAGCAAGTTTCTTAATTGATTTCATAAATCGCTCCTTTTTAACTTATTAAATTTCTAATATTATTATACATCAAGTTTAATTAAATTTTAATTAAAAGTCAAAACATCTATTCCAAGAAATTCTTCCACCAACACAAACAGAGCTGTAGTGGCTGCTAAAATAACGAGGCCAATTACAGCGTTGCTAATTTTATTTCTGGCGCCTTCCATTTTACTTTTATCTCCAGCAGAAGTGATCCATTCAATGGCTCCCCAGATCATAAATCCAAAAACTAAAACAGCGGCTACGGTCATGGCGACTGTCATGATGTTGCTAAACCAAATACCAAAGCCACCATCGCTGCTTCCGTGGTATTGGGCTCCTTGTAGGTCCTGATTTTGAGCCTCTCCTGCAATATCTAAAGTGAGGGCTAGTTGTCTAGACATATTAATTACCTAATTGAGTGGGCAGTGTCAATTTCAACAAATCAAAACTGTCTCCAAAAAATATTTTACTAATAAAACTTAAAATGGTGAAAGAAGAAACTAAGATGACTAAGCCAACAATAGCATTGGTCATTCTACTTCTAGCACTTTCTGTTTTTTTGCTATCTGATCCAGCAGTAATCCACTCCACTGCTCCCCAAATGAAATAGGCAATGACGGCCAGCGCGCCCAAATTAATACTAACTTTCCACAAGTACACAACGTAGTTGATAAATTTGCTTCCGTCCTCTGCTCCCTCGCTGGTGCCTAAATCGCCAATGACAGGATTGGTGATGGTCGCCTGAGCTGAAGAAATCATTAGAAAAAAAATACTTAGAGACAATAAGCTGGCAAAAATAGTTTTTTTATTTAATTTCATATAAATTGCTTATTTTTAATTGGGGACAATGTTTTGAAATAATTCCCCAGGATTTAGGATTGAAATACCAATTAAACTGCCAATTAAGCCAACAATAGCGTAGCTAGCTACAATTAAAATCAGTCCTAGTGTACCCCAAACAAATCTATTTTTAGCTTTTTCAACTTTACCGCTATCGGCTCCAGCAGTAACCCATTCGTAAGCGGCTAAAAAAGAATAAACAATAAAAAACAAAATAGCTAAAATAGTAATAACGCCAATGACATCGCTGACGTACAGCTCTAAAGATGCTGTAAAGCCAGCATTGTCTAAAGTTTCTGGAGCTCTTGCGTCTGTAATTGGTTCGATTGATCCGATATTTGCCATAGTTAGGTGCCGGTTGGTAATACTGTTGGTATTTGTGGATTAATGATATAAGTGGCGTCGCCAAAAATAAGTAAGCCGAGTATGCCCGCAATAGTGTAAGAGGCAACAATCAAGAGTAAGCCAGTGGCACTAAGAGATAATTTTTCTCCAATTTTGGCATAAGCACCACTGTCTCCACTGGCAGAAATGTAAGTAAATCCAGCAGTGATGAAGTTAAATAACACAAAGACGCCAGCTACAACAGAAACGACCTTAATCATGTTGGAAATAAAAATCAAAAGACCGATATTATTGCTTTCCTCGCCAGCTTGCTCATTAAGTGCTGCCACTCCAACAGGAGCTTCGATTGGCCCAAAAACACTCTCCTCTTCAGTTTCGGTGGCAACAACCTGATTAGGACATATTATTATTAAGCTGAGAACCAAACCTAAAATTAATTTTTTCATTATTATCTTTGGTTAATTATAAACTATTTTTGTTACTTATTAAAAACCCATATTTGTTCCAGTTAGCAATTGAATAATTTGCATGATCCAATAGGCAGCAAACATCACAATAAAGCCAATTGCAGCTGAGGTCATGGTTGTTTTGGCCTTATCTTTGTCTTTGCCATCTCCACTGATCATGGAAAATCCAGCCATAACGATCATAAAAAACAAAACTATTCCTGCGCCAACAAATACCACTTTGACAATCAGATTTACCATATCATCAGTGCTATTGAACACTTCTTTGACTGGAGTGCCATCTTTTAAAATAAGTTTATCTCCAAGAGAAACTTCGACATTTTCGACCTCTAATAAATTACTGCTAGATGATGCACTGTCAGCAAAAATTTCAGAGGGATTCGTAAAGAAAAAACTAATGGCAAAAGCCAGGAAGAAAAAAATAGTTAATACAAACTTGTTTTGCATTGAGAATTATTATAAATGAATCTATCTTTCTTTCTAGTGTAAAAAGAGTCTTCCAGACTTTGCAACCACGTTCGACGGAACTATTAGCTTTTTTAAATTGACAATCTTTTTCTCACTCAGCTGAAGTCGCTGTTTATATGCACATGGCTAATTTATGTTGCTGGATCAGCGACTTCAATGGGTTTTAAAATCTGGAAGACTCTTTTTCGTTTAGCTGGTCGAGATGGTTCTAGTGTAAAATAAGCTTAATGCAAGAATTAACTCGTTTTGTGGGTTTTGATAATGAGAAAGTATTAGTTGAAGCTTTAAAATCTGGCAATGAGCTGGCGGTGGAGTATTGGTTTAAGAAATATCATTCTAAATTAAAGAAAATTGCATTTAGTAAAATTTCTAATTCTCAGCAAGCTGTTGAAATTGTCCAAGAAACATTTGTTAATTGTCTACAGACTTTAAACTTGTTTAAAGGCAATTCTTCACTTTTAACCTGGATGCAGAGTGTATTGCGTCATGAGATAAATGATTATTATCGTAAATACTACGCCAAGAAGTTTATTAAAACTATTCCTTTGAGTGATTTTTTATTAGAACAAAATTATAAAGATGCTGCTTCGTCTGCTGAATTAGTTAGTTTGGTGTTGAAACGCATGGCGCAAAAAAACAAAGAATTGCTTTTAAAAAAGTACGTCGATTGTAAAAAAGTCAAAGATATTGCTTTGGAAATGGGCAACACAGTCAAAGCAGTTGAGTCAGACTTGTTTAGAGCCAGACAAGAATTTAAGGCTTTATGGTTGGAATTGGATTTAAAAAATGATAAATGATAATTTTTTAAAATTACTCAAGAATATGGCTAAAGAGCAAAGTTTTTTGGGTCAAGAAAAGTTTGTTCCCGATTCTTTAAGTGATTTGGCTAATTTTGTGGCCACGCATTTATGGCAGTCAGTTTTATTGCTTTCTTTGATATCAACAATTTTATTAAATTTTTATCAACTCAATAATCAATGAAAGATAAATACCAACATTACAAGTTTTTGCTAGTTTTAGAATCATTGATTTATTCGAGTTCACAAATGTTGCTTGGTTTATTTCTACATCCTTACCGAAGTATACAAATTTTAGTTAAGAATAAAGTTTTATTGCCTTTTGTTTTTTATCCCACATTTTTTATCCTGATTTTTTATTTCTTTTTGCGTATTAATTTGGTTTCTGATTTATACGACAACATTTTTGTTTTTAGATTCTGCTATCAAGTATCTTTGTTTTTTTGTTTTTATTGGCAAATGGCTCTTTTCTATTTATGGTTTCGTTTTATCAGAGTGTTTTCTAAATTTTAGATTTTGATCATCTATGTTAATTAAATCTTTAGCACTACAGAATTTTCGCAATTTTGCTTTGACCAGTTTTAATTTTTCTAAAACCAATCTTATTTTTGGTGCAAATGGCATTGGTAAAACTTCTATTATTGAAGCGATTTATTTATTAGCCAGCGCTGACAGTTTTCGCGCTGGTAAAGTCGAAGAGATGATTCGTTTGGAGGCAGATCTTGGTAGAGTGCAAGGACTAATTGATTTAGAAGGAATTGGTCAAGAAGAGGAAGAAGAACTGAAATTGGAGGCAATGCTGACGAGAGGTGTAGTTCAAGGGAAAAAAACCCAATATCGTTTATTTGCGGTTAATGACATCCGTCGCAGGAAAAAAGATTTTCTAGCTTTTTTCAAAGCTGTGGTTTTTCGTCCGGAAGATTTGCGTTTGGTGGAAGGATCACCTTCGAGAAGGCGCAGTTTTTTAGACATTGCTTTAAGCATGGTTTCTCAAGAATACGCTTCAGTTCTAGTCAAATACGAACAAACTCTTAAGCGTCGTAATCGTTTATTACAAAAAGTTAATGAGGGTCACGAAGGACGAGAGGTTCTTAACTTTTGGAATACTAACTTGGTGAGATATGGTGAATTTTTGCAAGCAAAGCGAGCAAGTTTAACTGATTTTATTAGAGAGGTGGTTTTTCCTTTTGAGTTAAATATTGATTACCTGCCATCTTTAATTTCAGAAAAAAGATTACTAGAGCATTTAGAAAAAGAGATTTTTCTTGGCCACACTTTAATTGGTCCTCATAAGGATGATTTTGTTTTAAATTTTTCGCAACTAGAAAAAGGAATTGATAATTTAAGTTTGCTGGCTTATGGATCAAGAGGGCAACAAAGATTGGGCGTACTATGGCTGAAAATTGCCGAGTTGCAGTTTTTAACTGATAAAATTGGTTATCAACCAGTCTTGCTTTTGGATGATATTTTGTCTGAATTAGATGCCAACAGCAAAGACATGGTGCTTAATTTATTATCTAATTATCAAGCTATTTTAACCACCGCTGATGCCGATGTTCTAACTGACCTCAAAGACAGAATTAAGAATTTGAATTTAATTGTTTTATAAATTAAATTTTTTGTAGTGTTTCCCAAAGCACTTGCGGAATATTGGCGACTAAGTCACTGCTGTTAAAATATGGTCCTTGTTGTAAATATAATTCTTCTCCGGCTTTTTTATTAATATAACTTGCGATCAAACAACTATTCAAAGCAGAGTTCTGGCAATAAAGCGCTGCCAATAATCCGGCCAAGACGTCACCAGTTCCTCCCTTAGTCATGCCCGCGTTGCCTCCTTTGACCTCGGTTGGCTGAGAATTCTTAGGAGAATAAACTTTGTCGATTGGTCCTTTAAGCAGACAATAACAATTGGCTTGATAATTCTTTTCATTAAATAAATCACTTTTTCTTTTTAATAAATCCATTTCCTGATGATGGGGAGTGATAATGTGATGTTGGTTGAGTAAGTGTGCGTCAAGCATTTGCAGTGCACCGGCATCAATTACCCATTTTTTGTCAGCATATTTTTTAAGCAAACCATTAACCAGTCTTTTGGTGTAAAAGGAGCGATCCATGCCTGGTCCGATTAAAACAACATCGGCTTCTTTGATATAGTCTTTGATGTTTTTTCGCTCAATAACGATGCCATTCCAAAAGTTCTCTTTAGCTTCTTTAATCAATTTATTATTGCTTGGCGTAGAGGCATAAAAAAGCATGTCAACGATTTTGCTAGCCACATCGAGACTCCATTTGCTGGCGGCGTGGAACAAATCACTTCCTCCAATAATTAACAATTTTCCATTTTGCCCTTTATGACTTTTTGAATCTGGGAAAGGAATTTGTTGAAAAGCGGATTTTAATATTGGTGTTAAGTCGGTCATTATTTAATGATTTTAACTTATTCTAGTATTTTA
>Ga0265297_10007347_pt1 | contig 15313 bp, 9 predicted proteins | sample Munlanlwell13791_FD_192502 | JGI IMG/M metagenome (GOLD analysis project Ga0265297, IMG submission 192502) | Leachate microbial communities from a municipal landfill in Southern Ontario, Canada - Leachate well 137-91 | ecosystem: Engineered > Solid waste > Landfill > Unclassified | place... | reverse complement strand
CCTGTTCATCGGCACCGGCGCCGGCCTGCCCAAGTTCATGAACATCGAGGGCGAAAACCTGGTGGGCGTCAGCTCCGCCAACGAATACCTGACCCGCGCCAACCTGATGCGCGCCTATGACCGCGAGCGGGCGGCCACCCCCATCGCCGCGGCCCAAAAAGTGGTCGTGCTCGGCGGCGGCAACGTCGCCATGGACGCCGCCCGCACCGCCCTGCGCCTCGGCGCCGCCGAGGTGCACATCGTCTACCGCCGCACGGAAAAAGAAATGCCGGCCCGCATCGAGGAAGTCGCCCATGCCAAAGAAGAAGGCGTGGTCTTCCATTTCCTGGCCAACGCCAAACGCATCTTGGGCGACGCCCAGGGCCGCGCCACCCGCCTGGAATGCGTGCGCTACGAACTCGGCGCCCCCGACAAGTCCGGTCGCCCCCGCCCCGTCCTCATCCCCAACAGCGAGTACCTCATGGAGGCGGACGCCGTCATCGTCGCCATCGGCAACGAGTCCAACCCGCTGATCAAGCAGACCACCCCGAACCTCAAGACCGACGACTGGGGCCACATCCTGATCAACGAGGACGGCAGCACCAGCATCCCCCACGTCTATGCCGGCGGCGACATCGTCCTCGGCTCCGCCACCGTCATCCTCGCCATGGGCCAGGGCCGCCGCGCCGCCGCCAGCATCAACCGCCAGCTCGCCGGCGATTCCCACGGGAACGGGCCAACCAACCAATCAGCATAACATAACAAGATGAAGCTGATTGCGGAGGCGCCCCCCCAGTGACACCAAATTCCGATCAAAAACCGTCGCACATACTGGACACGTGAATTAACGGACGCTAAAGTGCCTTGTAAACGGGGGGAGCATGCATCCCCCGCCTATATGTGCAACAACTACAAGCGAAGCTCGCGGTCATCATCTCGATGAATGTGTCACTGAAATTGCGCGATGTGGAGAAATCGGGGATTCTTCCAGACGTTATTTGCGTCTTAAAGCCCGCGCCCGCCGCGCCCCGACGAATCGCGTGGCACGCTGATTGCTTTTCAGTTGCATAGGATCAAACGACATCAATTTCAAAACAAGGAGAATTCAATATGCCGACAAAAACTATTCTACGTAAAGCATATGAGATACTTGATGAGGATGAAGATGACTTGACCGTCAATGATTTGGCCTATGAAATCCATAAGAAGGGCCTTGACATACCGAGAGATGATATGATGCAGATTCTTTGGGATCTTATTTCTGATGGGCATCTGAAAGTCGATCTACAATTTCATGTGTCACGTAAGGTTCCAAAAGCAAAAAAAATACTAGCTCATTGATGAGATCATGTACTCGGCAGGGGCGAAAAGAGAAACGGTGAGATTATGACACGACCCGCGAGCCACTACAATCGATCGAGCAAAAAGCCGAACTTGGATGACCCTCGCAGCCCAAGCGAGAAAGATGTAGATAGAATAATCTATTGCTCGGCGTTTGCCCGTCTTGCTTATACTACTCAAGTTTTTGATCCGACCCATGGCGCAAGGTACCACAATAGATTGACGCACTCACTCAAAGTTGCCCAACTTGCTCGACGGATTTCGGCCAAGCTTATTCGAGATGATGCATCCATTGCAGACAAGCTTGATGCTAACGTGACTGAAGCTGCTGCTTTAGCGCATGATCTTGGTCACCCACCTTTTGGACATGTCGGCGAACATGTCCTCGATGAGTTATTGCGTAACAAAGGAATTGACGATGGATTTGAAGGGAACGCTCAGACTTTCCGTATTCTCACAACACTTGCGATGCGAACAGCCGGAAGCAAAGGGCTCGACCTCACAGCAGCAACAGTACTGGGGACGTACGCAAGCAACTCACTGCGCCACAAATAATAACAATAAAACAACCCCATTAAAAGCGCCTTAAACGCGAAAAATGGTGGCGTAATTTGTGTTTAAGCATTTTTGGGGTGGGCTTGGGGCTGGATGGTTGGGTGTTGGCCGGCTGGCCCGGCAGCGGCCACCACAGGTGGCGATGGCGGGGATGCTCGGTGACAAAGAAAAAATCTTAAACTGAAACACATGTAGTACTGGGGACGTACGCAAGCAAATCACTGCGCCACAAATAATAACAATAAAATCAACTCATTAAAAGTGCCTTAAACGCGAAAAATGATGGCATAATTTGCGTTTAAGCATTTCTGGGGTGGGCTGTAAGGGCTGGATGGTTGGGTGTGTTGGCCGGCTGGCCCGGCAGCGGCCGCCACAGGTGGCGATGGCGGGGATGCTCGGTGACAAAGAAAAAATCTTAAACTGAAACACATGGACTGACACGGACACTCACGGACTTGCACGGCCCCCAAACTGGCTTCTTCTCAAGGCGGGGCTGTCCGTGTTGGTCCGTGCCCGTCCGTGTCAGTCCGTGGTTTTTCGCCCCGCCCGCCGCGTAAAGAAATATGCCCATGGACTGCTTCGCCCTCGAAAGAAGGGGTGGTCGTTCGGGCACGGGCAAAGGCACGGGCACGGAATGAATGATGACATCCCATGGGACGGCCATGCTGGAATTTGGGGTCACACCTCCGCAATCAGGCACATCTCACAAAAATAGCGGGGATGCGCCGCACCGCTTTTATCCTTGTGCCTTTTGTGCATCTTGTGGCTATTTCTTGACCGGCAAGTGGTCTCACGCGGAGGCGCGGAGCCGGGACACCGGATGGGCTTCGTGGTTTCGTGCCTTCGTGTGGGTCGGCGGCGGTGCGGTTCGCGCCGAGCTGGGGCTCGGCGATCCCAGGAAAGGCGGCCTCTCGGTCTTCTCCGCGGACTCCGCGGCTCCGCGTGAGCGGCGCGAGGGGAACGGCGTGGTTTTTGTCCGCCCGAGGCCGGCCGGCTCCCGACACGATCCGAAAACCGCACATCCGTTCACCGGCATGATTGGGGCTTGGGGCCAACTGACGCCATTCGACAGGCGATGATCGAGCGCGAGCGCGAAAAAAAATCATCTACCCCCTCGCGGCTGGCACAGCCGCGGCTACAGCAATCCCCATCCGCACGCCAAAGCGTGAACTCGAACAACCGGCGCCCCGGGTTTGAGTCCAGCTTTCAGGCGGTCTGCGGCGTGCGGTCTTTATTGAATGCACCCCAGAGGGGGACCGGTTGCGTGGCGCCACTGGCGGCATTTGCCATCCGGCGGCGGCGGGCTATGCTATTACCCGGCGACTTAACACGTGCAAAGTTGAGCGGAGACTTCCATGCCCACCCTGGCCCTTCATGGCGGTGACGCCAGCGTCCGCGGCCGGACGCCGGAACTGTTCCACTGGCCGATCGTCACCGCGGAGGACGAGCAGGCCGTGCTCGCCGTGCTGCGGGCCGGCAGCATGAGCGGCACCGACATCACCCGCCAGTTTGAACAGGAGTTCGCCGCCTGGCTCGGCACCCGGCACGCCCTGGCCTGCTGCAACGGCACCGCCGCCCTCTACGCGGCCTTTTGGGCCTGCGGCGTCGGCGCCGGCGACGAGGTGATCTGCCCGGCCATGACCTACTGGGCCAGCTGCGCCGCCGTGGTCAACCTCGGCGCCACGGTGAACTTTGCCGACATTGATCCGCAGACCCTGTGCCTTGATCCGGCCGACCTGGAGCACCGGATCGGCCCCGCCACCCGGGCCATCGTGGTGGTGCACTACGCCGGGCACCCATGCGACATGGACCGCATCCTGGCCATTGCCCGGCGGCACCGGCTCCGGGTGATCGAGGACGTCTCCCACGCCCATGGCGCGCTGTACCAGGGGCGGCCGTGCGGCACCCTGGGCGACATCGCGGCCATGAGCATGATGAGCGGCAAGGGGTTTGCCATCGGCGAGGGCGGCATGATCACCACCAACGACCCGGAGCTTTTCGAGCGCTGCGTCGCCTTCGGCCATTACGAGCGCACCGGGGTCGCCACCCGTTTCAATCCCGCGGTGTCCCAGGTCACCCGCACCGACTTGACGCCTTTCGCCGGCCTGCCGGTCGGCGGCCAGAAGCACCGGCTGAACCAGCTCGCCTCGGCCATGGGCCGGGTTCAGCTAAAGCACTTCCCGGCGCGGATCCAACAGATCCAGAACGCCCTCAACCGCTTTTGGGGGCTGCTCGACGGGGTGCCCGGCCTGCGGCCGCACCGGATTGCCGGCCCGGACTCGACCATGGGCTGCTGGTATTTCCCGCTCGGCCTCTACCGCGGCGACGAACTGGGCGGCCTGAGTTGCGAGAAATTCTGCGAGGCGGTGCGCGCCGAGGGGGTGGAGGGGTGCCTGCCCGGCGCCAACCTGCCGCTCCACACCCGCCCGCTCTTCCACCAGCTCGACTATTTCCACCAGGGACAGCCCACGGTGCTGGCCTTCGGGCAGCGGGACGTCCGCCAGGGGGCAGGCACCCTGCCGGTGGCGGAACGGATCGGGGAGCTGGCCTTTTCGATCCCCTGGTTCAAGCATGACCTTCCGGAACGGATCGCCGAGTATGCCGGCGCCTTCCGCAAAGTGGCGGAAAACGCCGGGCTGCTGCGGTAAACTCACCATCAAAATGGGACGGAACCATGTTCATTGATGCGCATGCCCATGCGGTGCGGACGCCGTTGCCGGCGGTTCCCGGCATCCCGCCGCTGCCCACCGCGGAGCAGCTGGTCGCGTACTACGACCGGATCGGCGTGGAACAGGGCGTCCTGCTGCCGCTGACCGGGCCGGAGGTCAACCTGCCGCAGTGCAATGAGGACATTTTGGAGATGGCCGCCCGCCACCCGGGCCGTTTCATCCCCTTCTGCAACCTCCACCCGCGCGCCCTGGACAACTCGTCCGGGGCGCCGCTGGCGGAACTGATGCGCTACTACCGGCAGCTGGGCTGCAAGGGGATCGGCGAAGTCACCTGCAACCTGCCCATCAGCGACCCCTACATCCAGAACTTCTTCGCCCAGGCGGAACAGGCCGGGCTGCCGATGACAGTGCACCTGGCGCACCGGCTGGACCGGGTCTACGGGCTGTACGACCAGCCCGGCCTGCCCCAGCTCGCGGCGGCGCTGGAGCGTTTTCCCGGGCTGCGGATCCTGGGGCACTCGCAACCCTTTTGGGCGGAAATCAGCCGGCTGGAAAACGCGGATGACCGGGCCGGCTACCCGGCCGGGAAAGTGGTGGAGGGCGTGGTGCCGCGCCTGCTGCGCCGGTTCGGCAATCTGTACGGCGACCTGTCAGCGGGCAGCGGCGGCAACGCGCTGATGCGGGATCCGGAGTACGCCGTGACCTTCATCCACGAATTCCAGGACCGCCTGCTGTTCGGCATCGACCTCTGCCGGCCGACGGGACCGGAGCCGCCGCCGCTGGCGGCGTTCCTCACCGGCTTGCGGGACGCCGGCAAGATCTCGGCGGCCATCTTCGACAAGCTGGCCCGCCGCAATGTCATCAACCTTCTCGGCCTGGCCTAAACCAAAACGGCATTCGGAGAACGCCATGAACAAGAAAATCGGGGTCGGCATTGTCGGGGCCACCGGCTGGATGGCCGGCGCGCTGGGGGCCGGGGTGGAATATGTCGCCGGCACCTTCACGCCCGGCGCCACGCCCGGGCAGAAGCATCCGGACGCCTGCGTCACGGCGCTCTGCGACCTGGACGCGGAGCGGCTGGCGGCGCGCCAGGCCGAACTTGGTTTCGACCAGGCGGAACTGTTTGCCGACTATGGGCGGATGCTCGCCTCGGACCGGGTGGACGCCGTGATTGTGGCGGTGCCCAACCGGCTGCATGCGGAGTTCGCCCGGCAGGCGCTCGCCGCCGGCAAGCACCTGTTCCTGGAGAAACCGTTCGCCGTCACCCCGGAAGAATCCCGGCAGCTGCAGGGGGAGGCGGGCCGCCACCGCCTGGTCACCAAGCTCGACTACATCCTGGCGCATTACGACGAGCCGCAGAAGCTCCGGGAACTGATCCGGCAGGGGGCGTTCGGAACGCTGGCCTCCACCCACTTCACCTACCGCCATCCGATCAACATCGGGGAGTCGGCCGGCCAACGCTGGAAACTCTCCCGGCAGGCCAGCGGCGGCGCGATTCCGATGGGCATCTGCCACGCGCTGTCGCTGACGGTGTTGCTGGTCGACGCCGACCCCGTCGAGGTGATCTGCAAGAACTCACCCGCCCGCTGCCGCGCCTTTGACTATCCGCCGCAACAGGATATCCTGATCACCTTTGCCAACGGAGTGGTCAGCGTGGTGCAGGGCAACATCGACTTTGCGGAAAAATACGATCTCCGCCACAGCGTGATCGGCACGGCGGGCCAGTTCGACTACCTCCCCTTCAACCCGGCGGCCAGCCGGGTGATGTGGTCGTCCGGGCCGCGCGGCCGCGCCTACGGTCCGGATGCGGAGTTCGCACACGACCACCTCGACAGCGGCGACGTTTGGGCCCACCAGTGCGCGGCGACGGTCCAGGCGTTTCTGGACCATGTCAAGGCCGGCCAACCGGATCCGCTGCTGGGCTTTGCCTCGCCGCTGGTGCGCCGCACCGAGGCCGTCATCTGGGCGGCCGAGGAATCCGCCGCCCGCGGCGCCGCCCCCGCCCAGGCCGCCCCCTATCTGTTCCCGGAACCAGCCTGTTGACCGGAGCTTCAGCCCAACCCCATATACGAGCGGATTCATCACCACCATGAACATCCTGATTGTCAATCCGTTTGCCGGCGCCGACCAACAGACGGCGGTGTGGGCGGCGGCCGAGGAAACGGTCGACTTCCGCGGCGATCCCGCGGGGGCGGCGCGTTGCACCCTGTCCTTTGCCGCCACCGAGCTGAAGGCCTTTCTGGCGCGGACGCTCGACGGGGCCGGGATCGCCTTTGCCGCCGCCCCGCGCCCCTGCGATTTCCTCATTGAACTCCGGGTCCTGGAGCCGGCCGGCAAGGCATCGGCCTTCACCCTGGAGCCGCGGGCCGGCGGCGTGCGGATCACCGGCGACGGCCGCACCGGCACCCTGTTCGGGGCCTATGAGTTGCTGCGGCTGCAGGGCTGGCGCTGGTTCGCCCCGGGGCCGGAAGGGGAGCTGGCCCCGCCCCCGGCCACCCGGCTGGCGGTGCCGCCGCAGCCCGTCCGCGGCGAGCCCTCCTTCAGCCTCGGCCGGGGCTTCGATTTCGGCTGCGTGTCGATGGAATCGGCCGAACTCTGCCTGTGGATGGCCCGCAACCGCCTCAACGTTTCCGGCTGCCGCCCCGCCACCGGCCCGCTTTGCGAAAAACTGGGCATGAGTCCGGCGCTGGGCGGCCACATCTTCGAGGAGATTCTGCATCCGGACCGCATGCTGCCGTCCGGCCGCAGCCTGTGGGAGGAGCACCCGGACTGGTTTGGCCTGCCCGCAAACGGCCGGCGGGAAAAAGCCACGGCGCAGCAGACCCAGTTCTGTGCCTGCCGGCCGGAGCTGATGGACTTTCTGGGCGACGAACTGCTGGCGTATCTCAACGGCAAGTGGCGGATGGCCGAGCGCATCTACCTCTGGGGGTTCGACACCTGGGGCAGCACCTGCCGCTGCCCGGACTGCCAGCGCCTCGGCAACAGCAGCGACCAGATGCTGCAGATCGCCTCGCAACTGCGCGCCCGGATCGACCGGGCGGCCGCGACCGGGCGCCTCGGGCACCGGCCGCGCCTGGTGCTGTGCGCGTACGAGGGGACCGCCACCCTCGACGGCCCGCAACAGCCCGTCCCCCAAAACCTCGTTGACGCCGGCGACTGCATCACCTTTTACCCGATCAACCGCTGCTATGCCCACGATTTCGCCGCGAACGGCTGCTCCTGGAACCGGCCGTACCGGACCAGCCTGGTGTCGTGGACCGGCCAACAGCCCGGGCTGCCGGTGACCATCGGCGAATACTACAACGTGTCGAAGTTCGAGGACCTGCCCCTGCTCTTCACCGCCCGGATCGCCGCCGACCTGCCCGCCTATCACCGGCTGGGCGCCCGCGGCATGACCTACATGCACCTGCCAATGGTCAACTGGGCCATGCGGACCCTGACGCAACTGCTTTACGCGCAGGTCGCCTGGGATGTCCAGACCGACGTTCCCTCGTTTTTGGCCGAGTATTTCGACCGCTGGTACGGCCCCCACGCCACCCGCCTGCGGCAGGCGTACGAGCTCTTGGAGGAAGGCTGGCTGGCCTGCGCCCAGTGGCGCGCCTGGTGCGCCAAAAGCATCCTCTCCCAGCTGCTGCAATGGGACGGCCGCCGGCCGGAACAGCCGCTGCCCGGCAACGATCACTTGGCCCCCGGCGGCGGCCTGGTGGCCGCCGGCCGGCACGCCGCCGGCCTGATGGACCAGGCGCTCGCCCTGGTGGAACAGGCGCAGGCCGACGAACGCGCCCGCCAGGCCCAGGCAAGCCGCGGCACCGCCGGCGGCACGGCGGTCAACCCCGCCCAGCAGCGCGCCCAAGAGCTGCAGGGCGCGCGCTACGAAAAACGGCTCGGCGAAGACCGCCGGCTGCTGATCTACGGGCGCGACGTCATGGCCATCATGACCGAAATGGCCGACTACCACGATGCCCTGTACCGCCGGGACGCCCCGGCGGCCGCCGCCGGCTGGCAGCGCCTGGAACAGCTGGCCGACCAGCTGGACCGCTATTGCCTGCCGATCAATTTCGAGGAACCCGGCGCGGGGCTGGTCAGCCGCGACGCGCTGACCCGGTCGCAACTGCGGGACTGCCTCCGCCGCTGCCGCCAGGCCGGGGCGGGTTCCGGGGAAACGGGCACCTGAGTTAGCCTGGATTATTCATGAATTTTGGTCGCCGAACGGCGACGCACGTGTCCAGCCCAGGGTTGGACAACCCTGGGGTACGAAACAGTTCCAACCCGAGGCGCACCCTGAAGGGGTGCCACATGCAACATGCAGAGGTTCTTTTCTTCATCCGAGCATACACCTAATCATGCGTGACGATGTGCGTCCCCTTCAGGGACGAATGCGGTTAATGCCGATTTCCCCAGGGTCATTCGACCCTGGGCTGAACATGTCAGTCCCCGTTGGGGACAAGGCCGGAAAAATGCAACCGTTCATGAATAATCCAGGTTAGGGTGAGATGTTAATTCTACTCTTCAAACCGTTGCGTCCTTTCTGTATAAAAATCTGACAGTTGAAAGCACCTCGGAGAAATTAAGAACTGAGCCCCCCCCATGCAGACACCCCTCCAAAAACCGATCACCCTGGTCGGCTTCGGCGACTCCATCACCGAGGCCACAAACCAGCTGCCCGATCCGGACGAACGCTGGCTGAACCTCCTGAAAAAAGATCTGGAGGCCGCCTTTCCCGCCGCCGCCTTCACCGTGGTCAACGCCGGGGTCGGCGGCAATTCCGCGCGGGAGGCGATGGCGCGCTTCGACCGCGACGTCCTGGCCCACGCCCCGGACTGGCTGCTGCTGGAGTTCGGCGGCAACAACGACGACCCCGGCCGGCCGGAGCGGCGCGTTGCGCCGGAGGAGTTCCAGACGCTGCTGGAGGACTGCCGGCGGCGGCTGCCGCCCCAAACCCGGATCATCGTGATCACCTTTCCGCCGGTGATTGACGGACAGCACGCCTGGGGAAACAGCGAGTTCCACCGTCCGTTTGGCGGCCCCGACGCCTCGACGGAACGTTACCGGCAGCTGACGCGGCAGTTCGCCGCCACCCACCGGCTGCCGTTGGTGGACCTGTCCGCCGAGCTCCGGCGGCGCATTGACGCCGCCGGCTCCCCCGCGGAATACATCTTCCCCGACGGCGTTCACCTGACCGCCGCCGGCAACCGGGTACTGGCGGCCATGACGCTGGCCGCCCTGCGCCCGCACCTTGCGGCGGCGCTTTAACCCCGCGCGAGCGGGGCCGGAGACCAGGGCAGGCAAACGCACGCTGAAGCCCCCGTCGCCCTTTTTCCGCGCCGGTTGCATTCCCTTTTTATTATGATACATTATGTATCAACGAAAGGGCTGCACAGCATGGCCAAACGATGCACGAACCCGGCGGCAAACGGACGGTTCACCCTGATTGAGTTGCTGGCACGCCTAGCCGTAGCCCCGAGCCATAGCGAAGGGCGGAGGCAAGTTCGAGCAGCGTTTACGCTGATCGAACTGTTGGTGGTGATCGCCATCATCGCCATTTTGGCAAGCATGCTGCTGCCCAGCCTCGGCAAGGCCAAGGACGCCGCCAAGACCGCGGTCTGCATCAACAACCACAAGCAGATCGGGCTCGCCATCTATTCCTATTCCGGCGACTACAATGACGCCATGCTGCCTAATGACCATACGTTGGGCGCATCAGGAGACCAAGCTGAAATTTATATCTGGGGCGGGCCTCCTTGCGGCATCGGCATCCTGGCCGTCCAGGGTTATCTCCCAATCAAGGACGCCAGCCAGCCGCTCGTCGGCGACAACCGCAACAAGGTTTATGATTGCCCGGTCGGCCTTAACTTCGAGGGCAACGCAAACTGGGCGGACTACTCCTATCTCCGCGATGGTTACAGCGGGTATTGGAACAGTTACACCCCCCCTCTCTCCAGCCGATTCAGTAACAATGGCAAACGCATGATCCTGTTCTGCGGCACGTCATATCAAAAAATCTACACGGCCCCCTCCATCCCCGCCCATAATGGCTCCACCACCTTTTTCTTCGGTGACGGTAGCGCCTCGGCGATGCCGCTGAACAACCTGAACTTCGGCTATTGCGATTTCAATCAATTTTTTATCCAGGTGGACACCAGCCACGGCACGGTGTTTCAATGAGCGTTTTTTGAACCCCAATTCGGGGCCGGCAGAGGCGCGCTGCCCCTACGTTCCCTATGGGGGACGGCCACCCGTTGACCCGGAAAATCACGTTTCACGCATCACGTTTCACGCTTCCCCCACCCCCTCAACCGCCCAACCGCCCAACCGCCCCGCCTACCCCAGGCGGGCTCGCACGAGGCCCGCACCGATGCAAAAATCCGTTTCGCATTCCTGGCTCCCCCTGCTGGCCGCCGGCTTGGTTGCTGGCCTGGCCGCCCCCGGCCTGCGCGCCGCGGACGGCAACCTGCTGGACAACGGCGGGTTTGAGGCCGTGACCGCCACCGGCGCGCCCCAGGGCTGGGAGACGGTGATCTCGTCGCCCAAGGTCCGCTTTACCGCGACCGTGGTGCCCAACCAGGCGAAAGAGGGGGCGCACTGCCTGAAAGTGGTCACCGATTATACATCGGTACCCGATGTATACGGGTGCATGAAGACGGTAATCCCATGCGAGCCGATGACCGAGTACCAGGTCACGGTTTACGTCCGCTCCGAAGGGGCCGGCGGCAACTGGTTCGGCGGCGGGCGCAACTGGGCGTGGATCAACGGCATTCCCCAGGGCGTTTATGGCTGGACGCGGCTGGACGGCTGGTACCGGACGGGCCCGGACGAGACCGAGCTGCCGCTGTTGTTGCAGGTGAGCGGCAAATCAACCCTTTATTTTGACGCCATCAAGGTGGTGCGCATGGGCCCGTCCACTGATCCCACGCTCCGCCCGCCGTACCAGGCCTGGCCGGCCGAGCGGCTGAAGCAGTCCCTGGCCTGGCTGAAAGCCACCACACCGGAACAAAAACGGCGCTTGAACGCCCTGACGGCCGCCAAGGCCAACACCGATTACGCCCGCATCAAGCTCGCCTGCATCGAGGCGTATCTGCCCGCGGTGGAGAAACGGATCGGCGAGGCCAAGTACGCCCTGGCCTGCACGGTCATGCTGGATGAAATGGAGCAATTGGCCAAGCGGTTAAAGGCGGATCTCGCCCAGTTGCAGCAGGATCCGAAAGCGGTGCCGCCGGCCTACCACTACCAGACCGGCACCATCCGCCTGGACGGCTTTGCCCAGATTTGCGATGTCCGCGACCCCGTGACCGGCAAGGTGGCGCCGCGCCCCGCCATCCTCAACGGCTTTGGCCACTTTTTCACCGTCAGCGACCAGATGGCCGCCTGGCAGGAGCGCGGATGCAATTTCATCCACATCGAGAACGGCCCGCAGTGTGTCAGCACCCAGCCGGACCAGACCCTGCGGGTGGACAAAAAAATAATCGACGACCTTGTCGCCAAGCTGCAGGCCGCTGCCAAGAACAATGTGGCGGTGACGCTCCTAATCTCCCCGCATTACCTGCCCAACTCCGCGGGCGCCCCGTGGTTGAGCGACGCCCCCGGCGCTTGGGCGTATTACGAAGCCTACCTGCGCACGTTGCTGCCCCGAATCAAGGATATTCCCTCGCTGCACAGCATTATCCTGAGCAACGAGCCGCACTGCTTCGCCACCCCGTCCGACCCCTACCAGCAGCAGGCTTGGCGCCGCCACCTGCGCCAAACCTATCCGAGCATAGCCGACCTAAACCAGGCCTACGGCACCAAGTATGCCGGCTTTGAGGAAGTGCCGATGCCGGGCGCCACCACCAAGGCCAACTTCAACGTCGCGCCGGTCGCCGCCGCCACCCCGGATGACAAGTCCACCACCAGCGACTTCACCCGCCAGGAGCGGCCATGGATCTACGACTGGGTGGCCTGCAACGAGGAACGCTTCGGCGCCTGGCACCGGCGGATGGCGGCACTCGTCCACGAGGTCGCCCCGGCGGTCCCGGTGCATGCCAAGATCACCGGTGGCTACCTGATGGCGTTCCCGTTCGCGGACGGCGTCAATCATGAGCGGTTCGCCGAGTTTACCCAGTTCTGCGGCTTTGACGAGGTGGGCGGTGTGCGCGTCATCTACGACCTTGCCTCCTCGTTCCAACGGGCGCCGGCGATCAATTCCGAAAACCATCTCTTGCAGCCGGACTTCAACTTCGACCAATTGAACCACGAGCGCCTGTACTGTGACCTGTTCGCCCAGGCCATGCACGGCCAGGCCGCCTCGGCCGCCTGGGTCTATGAACCGTATTACGACGACCTGGCCACCAACACCTTCTCCATCCGGCCGGCCGGCATGGAGGCGGTGGCGCGGGCGGGCATGGACCTGATGCGCGTGGCCCCCGCCCTGGCCGCCATCCAAAACGCACCGCGGCGGGTGGCGGTCCTCTACAGCCCGCTCTCCATGTGGTACAACGACCAGGCCCATCCGACCTGGCGCACGGCCTGGGGCGCCTTCTTCGGCAGCGGCTTGCGCGTCCGTTTCCTCTCCGAGAAGCAGTTGCAGGCGGACCAGGTGGGCGACACCGCCGTGCTGATCCTGCCCGAGGCCCAAGTAGTAGAGCCGGCGACGGTCGCCGCGCTGGAGCGCTTCGTCAAAGGCGGCGGAAAAATCATCGCCGCCGGCCGCAACCTGGAATTCACCCCCGGCTGGAAGCCGCTGGATCCGAAGCACGAACGGGCGCTGGCTTGGCGCCGGCTCAGCATCGCCACTCCGGGATGGGAAAAACAGCTGCCCGCCCTGGCGGAAGAAGCCGGCGTCCGCCCAGCCGTCCGCTTGGTGGCAGCCGACGGCCGGCCCCTGACCGGCGTCCACTGGCTCAGCGGCACCCTGGACGGCAAAACGGTCGTCGCCGCCGTCAACGCCTCAGGCAAGCCCGTGACCTTTTCCGTGCAGCTGGCCGGCAAGCCGGCGGCCGTGACGGCCGCCAGGGATCTGCTGCGCGACCGCGCCGCCACCCTGCCAGGCCGTTTGGAGAATTACCAGGCCGCGGTGCTGGAACTGGACTAAAACGTGAACCGTGACACGTGAGGAGTGACAATCCCGTGTTACGTTTCTCGCGTTATCATTTCACGCATCACGAGTCACGAATTACGCCTTGAGATAGGTTCCCATGCCACGCAAGAAATATCTGGACATCGTCAAGGAGCTGGAGGCGCGCATCCGCCACGGCGACTATGCGCTCACCCGCCTGCCGGCGGAGCGGCAACTGGCCAAGGAGTTCGGCGTCTGCCACAACACCGCGCGCAAGGCGGTGATGGCGCTGATCGAGCACGGCCTGCTCACCCGCAACCCGGAGAACCACCGCGGCGTCCTCAACCGCCAAGCCCCCCGGCGCAAAATCCCCTTGCAGATCGCCCTGGCCTCCTTTTGGTTCAGTTCCGGCGACATGGGGCGCTGGGTGGAAGGGTTGAGTCGGTTCGCCAAGGCGCACGGCGGCATCCTGCGCCCGGTCTATTACACTCACTGGAACGACCCCCTGCTCAAGGACGCCCTGCGCGGCTTTGACGTGGTCTTCCTCTACCCCTTGCAGGAAGTGCCCAAGGCGGTCGGCGAACGGTTGCGGCATGCCTCCGCCGCCGTCACCCTGATCGGCGGCGATTACACCCAGGCCGGCTTCACCTCGCTTCGCCTGGCCCCCGCACAAAAATCGCTGGCCCTGCTGCTGGAGCACCTGCACCGGCAAGGGCACCGGCGGGTGGACGTTTTCTGCCCCGACCCGCATCCCGCCAAGACCGAACAATTGCGCCTGGGCAAGATCGAAGCGCAACGGTTCGGCCTGCAATGGCGATGCTGGGTGTCGGAACCGCAAGCTCCGACCGAATTCGACTCCAAGCGGGGGGCCATCGTGCTGCTGCAGCAATGGCTGGCCCTGCCGGCGGCCGAACGCGGCACCGCCCTGCTGGTCACCAGCATGCCGCCGGCCATCGCCATCATGCGAGGGCTGGCCGACGCCGGGCTCCGTCCCGGCCGCGACGTGGCCCTCTGCGTGATGGACGGCGAAGGCGAGAACCGCTGGCAGGTGCCCACCGTGACCGCCACCGAACCGGTCCTGACCGGCGACACCATCACCGCCTGCGTCGACTGGCTGCTGGCGCATCGCGGCCAGAACAGCAAGCCCCGGCTGTTCGAGCCCGCCGAGGTCGGCCTGTTCCTCGGCGAATCCACCGCTTTGCCGCCGCCCCGCGGCCGCCGGCAAAGCGATGCCTGAGGCGTTGTGGCCTCCTATGGGCCCGGCCGTTTTGAACAGAAGGCAGCGAAGACCGCAAAGGAAATACCACACAACCACCAAGCCAGCCTTCGCTATCTTTGCTTCCTTCTGTTCAAAATAGAATAAAACCGCCCCGCCGCCGCTTGTTTGTGCCCGCTTTATGCTCGATGTTCACGAATAATGCAGGTTAGGTTCGTTTTTTAGCTTTCCTGTAGGAACGTGCTTGCATCACGTTGTGCGACTCTGCCGTGAGGGCGCGTCACCCCCGGGCGACACGCCCATAGCCATCAGGTTAAGGTTTTTCAAGCGTGCATTGACCGGTGTTTAGGCAGGGCCAAAGGCCCGATTTTATAATAGCCTGGGGCAACGCCCCAGGTTTGCGAGAAGGAGAAATAAAGGGCTGAAGGCCCGCTTCATGAAACGCCCCTTCAGGGCTCAAACGTTATACGTCGCCTTTCCTGGGGCGTTGCCCCAGGCTGGTATGAATGCGCGCCATTGGCG
>Ga0265297_10007346_pt1 | contig 15315 bp, 21 predicted proteins | sample Munlanlwell13791_FD_192502 | JGI IMG/M metagenome (GOLD analysis project Ga0265297, IMG submission 192502) | Leachate microbial communities from a municipal landfill in Southern Ontario, Canada - Leachate well 137-91 | ecosystem: Engineered > Solid waste > Landfill > Unclassified | place... | reverse complement strand
GTAATCCGCTCTTGATTTATTCATTGATAACTACCTCCCTTTTCAGTGAAGAATCCCAAACCTTGACTATGCCATTTTTGGCACTTTTGAATCTGATGATCCGTTTGGGATCGGAAAACCGATCCCTATAAGCCATGTCGCCTACGACCTTGACTTTGCAACCTTGTTGGTAACAGTAATCCCTAAAGATATTATATAGGTCTGCGTATTTCATTTACTCGCCTCGTCTTTATTTGCCTTTTTCCTGAAGGCTATTTTTACTTGGGTTTCCTTTATGCCCTTAAACTCGTTATGTTTGATCACTTCAACATCTATGAACTTATATGCCGTTCCGACATTAAGGCTTCTGCTTAGGAAAGCTGTCACCACCGACCCGTTGACTACAAACTTTGTCAGGAATGATATGCCCCAGTTATTGCTGATTTCCAATACTGAAATTGCTGTGCCTTCAAGGGTGATAACATCACCGATATTCCACTGGAATTGGCTTTCACCACCGCACATAGCCTTTGCCTTTTCCTGTTCCTCAATGTATCGGATATAACCGACATAGGCGGAAGCAATAAAACCTGCATACTTGATATTGCAGAAATCATCACCGAACAGCAAGTGCATATTCCATTCGTAATCATTGACAAAACTTTTTTCTGCCTTTTCTGCAAAGTGTGCCTTCGCCCAATCAATTATGCAATCCGCCCTTTCAATATGTTCCTTTTTCGGTTTCAGCGGGTCCTGTTTATTGAAACCGAACATTGACAGTATAGCGTTTTCTGATGTGGATGTTCGCCCTGTATTCCGCATTACTTGGTTGCTGACATATCCATCTTCCTCTGCGGCACATACTACATAGGACATAAAAAGACCGATATTGAGTTCCGCCCTTTTCCCGCTTCCGAAATATTCAAGGAACTCGTCACCGCCCTCGCCAAACGCTGTCAATAGTGCGTCAATACCTTCAAAGTAATGCAGGATGGTTTCAGGATTATCGTGTCCTAGAAAATCTTTAAGGCATGAGCTACCGACCTGTTTATATTCCCCTTCATCACTTAAAAGGACAAACACTGCATTTCTGAACCGCTTGCTGTTGCAATGTTGACAATCCATCGCCACTGTCCTATAAACATCAGGTATTTCCTGATCATGCCAGGGCGTTTTAGTGATCATGTTCTTCTTGACTGGATTATCATAACCATCGGAAACTATCGGCTCTACTTTGGCAACAAAGTCCCAACCGTTGATTATGAGCTTTACCGTTGCGGACAGCTTGCACTTGTTTATGTGAAACCGCCCTACCGTAAGCCCGCTTATTTCATCCTTTATGTCCTGATAATAGTCACCGACTACTGCTAGGCTTACTAGCGGAAACCCTAACTTTTCCGCCCTGCGATTGAACTTTTGGATATAAACCTGTGCCTGTTCTAGCTTGCTGTCAACAAACTCAAATTCCAACGTTTCTGTATAATCATCAAAGAACCCCATCTGCATAACTCCTAATTTATGTCAGGCGACTGACCTTATCACTGTCGCCTGACCTGAACTAATGATAGTTCATACTACATAACTTGGTTGATGTAATCCACCAAATTATATTCAATATCCCCCAACATCTTTTCAATCAGTATGTCAACTATATCCGATTTCTGCTCTTCTGTAAGGGTTATCCCTGACGCCTTTTCAAACTGCTGAACCCTGACTGCTAAATTATGTGCCACCTGATCAATTCTTGCCTTGAGCATTTTTGAAACCATTTCTGAAACCTCCTACTGAACTGTTAAAAAATCAATTTGTTTTTCATCATATAAATATTATATCATAGAATAACATAAGTGTCAAGTATAAAATGAGTTAAAATGAAGAAAAATGAGATATTTTTCATTTTTTTTATTTTATTCCCGATTTATTTACTGAGATATAAATAATTTGCTTGACTTACGATACCATAATGCCGTATAGTGATTAGTATGCAAGCATAAGAATCAATTATTAAATAACAGGGGGATAACACCATGCCTATTAATGCTCTCTTTAATAACGGGCTGGACAGAATTGATATGTCCGCCCAAGAACCTATTGATATTCGCAACCAAGCGAACCCTAAGGCATTTGTAGTTGAGCCTTCATTGATTGGTAACGTGGAAGCGGTAATAAGTCCGCACACGATTGGTAGGCGTGTTAGTGCGTTAGCGGAACATATCGTCAACCATTCAATCATACCATCCCTTGACCGACATTCCAACATTCCGCTATTTGTAGGCATCCTAGATGCTTCATTCATTTTTCTAGCCGACCTGATCCGTGAAATAACAGACCTGAAAAACTTGCCCTATGCAACTGAATTTATCCGCGCTAAAAGCTATGCAGGCGAGGAACGTCAAGAGCTTGAAGTTGAGGAAATAACGTTTGACATAAGGGATCGCTTAGTCATTGTCGTTGATACCATCATGGACAGCGGGATAACTTTGGCAAGTGTCGTTGAGTCATTGATGAAGAAAGCGGATAAACTAACCTTGCCTCCAACTATCCAAAGTGCGGTCTTGCTCAGCAAGCCTGATAAATGGGCGGTTTCATCTATGCCTACCTATACGGGCTTCTGGGTGTCAGACAAGTTCTTGATCGGATATGGGCTAGATAATAACCATACCTCCAGAGGCTTACCTTTCATAGGGTATGATCTGGAATGTAATCTGACGGGCGAGGTTACTGAATTAGAACCCGAAAGTGAGGAAACGGATGCCGTATCTGCTGAAGGTGAAAGCTGATTTTGATGCTGCACATTATCTACGGGATTATGACGGTGACTGTGCCAATCTGCATGGTCACAGATGGACAGTGGAGGCTAGTTTTGAATATGCACAGTTAAACGAATTAGGGTTTGCCTGCGATTTCAAAGTACTGAAGGATAACCTGAAATCTGTCCTGCCCGATCACCGTTGCATAAATGATATTGAACCCTTTGACTGCAGAAACCCGACAGCCGAGAATATAGCCCAATTTCTATATATGAAGGTTGCAGGTATGAGCTTACCCATCAGGGCTATAACGGTATGGGAAACGCCAACTGCCTGCGTTACATACATCCCGTCAGAACAGAAACCATCCGTCTTTTATCCGCAGTATATAGGGTTTGGCACCTAGATAATTCATATAGGGGGAGGATAAATGGCAGTAAGAAAGCTACCCACAACGCAGGAACAGGCAAGGGAATACGCCCGTAAGGAAACTCTCGGATGTATTATTTCAACCATCGCTATCGTGGTGTTTATCGCCCTGATGCTATACGTGGTTTATATACTTTTGGAATGATCCTATTTGGAGTGATCCTATGAAAAGCATGGCTACGCTAAAGGTTAATGAGATATTCTATTCAATACAGGGGGAGGGCTTGCGGACAGGGCAGGCTACCATCTTCATAAGGTTTACGGGTTGTAACCTCAAATGCCCGTTCTGCGACACTACCTATGCCTTTGATAAGGGTAGGGATATGTCCGCAAATGAAATCATGGTCACTGTCCTGAACACAGCGAAGGTCAATAAGATTAAATGGGTCTGTCTAACAGGGGGAGAACCATTGATCCAAGACCTACACGACCTCATAACTATGCTGAAAAGGGCAGGGTTTCATGTTGCAATAGAAACAAACGGTACCTGTCTTTGCTATGAGGAAGTTGACCATATCACAGTCAGCCCTAAAGCACAGGTAAAGTTTTATGAATATAACAAAGATACTGTCCAAAATGCCAGTGAGTTAAAATTCATCATTGAGGACACCGACTCAATCGCCTATGCGGAGGCATTCCTTGCACAGTTTCAGTTTAAGAATGATCCTGCCCTGTTCCTGCAACCCGTAAGCAACAATCCTGTTGCAACAAAGTTATGCGTAGGGCATATATTAAAAGACCAGAGGTTCCGTCTTGGCTTACAAATTCATAAGTTTATAGGTGTAAGATGAATGATCGCATTGTTCTTAATGCGGAACTTGACAGAATAAACGATCCCAAACTGAAACGTAAAGTGGAAAGGGCTTGCCTTACACTTATCGCCTTTATAAAAAACGATAGACATGGCAACATTACCTTTTCCGCTAAGGATGGTATCCTTGCCGATAAGGTCAAAAAGGAAATCTATGCTAATATTGAATAACTAAATATTTGAACTATTCTAAATATTGGAATAGTTCAAATATTATGAACTATCATTAATATATCCCTACTAGGTAACTGAGAAATCAAGGCTTAGTGTTTTTTTATGTCTGACACTACATAGGACATAGATATAATACTAAGCCTTTTTTTATTTGTTTTTTTTCTTATTCTGTTTTATTTGAATGTCATGGAAAAACCATGTAACGATCCCTATGTTCTTACATGGAAAAACCATATATCACTACCCGAAAAAACCATGTAATAAATATGGTTCATAGCATTAAGGAGTTTAAGATGATCAATGCGGATAAGGTTGAGCGGGCTATAAGGTTATTCCTTGAGGGCATTGGTGAAGACCCTGTGCGTGAGGGCTTGCGTGATACTCCAATGCGCGTCGCTAAGATGTGGACAGAGTTTGAGGCATGTAGGGAAATAAAGCCGACAACATTCACCGAAGGCGATTATAACGAACTGATAGTCATTAAGGACATACCCTTTTACTCATTCTGCGAACACCACATCCTGCCATTTTTCGGAAAGGTGCATATAGGATATATCCCAAAGGGGAATCGCATTCTGGGGTTGAGCAAGATACCTCGCATAGTTGACGCATTAAGCCTAAAGCTGAATATTCAGGAACACCTGACAAGTCAGATAGCGGATAAGATAATGTACTTAATTGATCCGTTGGGCGTTGCTGTCCTGATGGAAGCGGAGCATTTATGTATGAGCATGAGGGGCGTAAAGAAGCCTAATACCAAGACTTTAACGAGCAAACTACTTGGGTGTTTTATGGATAACGAATTAGCTAAAAGCGAGGTAATCGCACTTTTGAAAGGCGGTAGATGATGGTTATATTGTTATCCGGTGGCATTGATTCCACTGTCCTTTTATATCAGATGGCTAAGGGCGGACATATTGATCATGCCTTATCCTTTGATTATGGTGCAAGGCATAACAGGATGGAGATCAAATATGCAAAGAAACATGCTAAAAGGCTAAATATCCCGCATGGGATAATAAAGTTGGATTTGAGTGCAGTCCTTAAATCCGCCCTGCTTGGCGATATTGAGGTGCCTCAGGACATTGATTATGCCGATCCAATGCAGGCATTGACGATAGTTCCCTTTCGCAACCCTATAATGTTATCCGTTGCGGCAGGCTATGCCCTTTCAGTTGGTTCTGATGGTGTTGCGATAGCTACGCATAAGACCGATCAGCAGATATATCCTGACTGTCGCCCTGAATTTAATGAGGCAATGGCTAACGTCATAGAGATCGTATCGGAAGGGAAACTGCGGCTTTATGCCCCTTATGCAGAAATGAGCAAGGTCAGCATTGTCAGGTTAGGGATGGAGATCGGTGTTGACATTCGTAATACTTACAGTTGCTATGTCGGTGAGGAACAGCCCTGCGGAAAGTGCGGCACCTGCACAGAAAGAGATTGGGCGATAAACGCCTGCCTAACGGAGGGGGGTTAAGATGCTAAGTTGTATATACCTTACTCGTAAATGCCCTAATAAATGTGTTTACTGCAAGGCAAGGGATAGCAAAGTTGATGCTGAATTGACGGTGGAACAGTGGAAAAAAGCCTTTTACCGCCTTGCTGAGATGGGTGTTGACTTCTACTTACTGTTAGGTAATGAGTTACTGATGAAGGATGGCATAGTGGAGATTATGCACTTTTTGACCAATGAACTCAAAGTAGCCTATGCCTTTTACTCAACCTACCCTGAACCCTATTATTCCCAACTACGCCAGCCATTGATTGATCTAGGCATTACGAATGTTAGTTGTGGAGTTGATATTCAACCATTAATGCCCGTTTCTGAAACCCATCCCTACTATGATATTTATGCAAAGGCAAAGCGAGGAATTTCCGCCCTTTCATGGTTTGCGGAAAAGGGCGTCCCTGATATACAGGCAACGATCACTTGCTCAAAACTGAATAGCCCATCCCTTATTCATCTGGTTAAATATCTGACTGCACGTAAGTTCTGGATCGGGATCAATCAAATCCACTGGGATAAGGACGGGCATTATGATTTCTTTCCCTCAAAGGCGGATATTGAGTATATGTTATTGTCGCAGGATGATATTACTAACGCGGCAAGCGAGTTATATAGGGGGGCATTAGAGGGGGAATATAAGATACAGAACCCGCCTCCATACTTTTTAGCTTGGGCGGAATGCGGATATGACCTTTCGTGGCATTGTCGGAACCCGCTGATCGTGACTGTGGATGCCGATGGCTCCTATCGTTGCTGTGGCTATCGCAAAGGGGATAACTCACCTAAACTAAACATCCTGACTGATGATATTTCTACCTATCAACTTGCCTGGGAACATGATCAAAAGGCGTGTCCCGGTTGTTTCTGGTCTTATTGGTGGATGGCGGAGTATTACAGGCTAACCGAAACGCCCGCTTATGCACATGGCGTCTTTGCTACACATGATACCAAATATTTCAATATTAAGGAGTGAAATTATGGCATTAGAAAACGTTGATCCCGTAGTAAAACAGTATTTTGAACAGATGACACGCAGACAGAATGCCTCTAATGATGTTAATGAGGATGCTATCCCTCTAACACGCCTGCATGGCAAGGAATATTCACCATTGGTTATCAGGCGTTATTCTATGCCCTTTCTACACTGGGTTGCTATTATTTCTGATGATAACCTAGAGGAATTGGATAAGGTCGTGACCGATTTCTGGTCGGTTGATCCGCCAAGAGATACTATTCAGGAAATGCGTAATGTCGCAGGCGGTTTGGGTGCGTGTATCATTGCAAAGTATAAACGGATTGAGGGCTGTGCTGTCATTCTCAGCGCAGATAAAATGTTGGTGTCAAGCCTTGCCGGTGATTTCATGGTGCATGAGCAATGCAGGCTTGAATTATATACCCTGCTCAACCTATCTACACAGGTTTAAGGAAATCCCTATGATTACTATAATTGCCCCTCATGCTGACGATGAACTGATCGGGTGCTATCGCATGATCAAAAATGAGATGGTTACAGGCGTCATCTATGTTGACCAAATGCCGCGGGAACGCGTCAATGAGGCATTTAGGTTCTGCAACGATTTTAACCTTGATCCTTACTTTGCCTGTGGCAATATCGGGCAATTATACGATCACCTTTACGATATTGATACAGAGGCGATAGCTATCCCGTCAATGTATGACGATCATATATTGCATAAACTCATATATTCACTGGTGTTTTATTCCCGCCTGCTGTCCAGAACCATCTATGTCTATTCTGCATATATGAATGACTCGTTTATTGAGCCATTGGAATCTAAGGCAATGGAGGAAAAGCTAATGCTTCTGGATAAGTATTATCCGTCCCAAAAGGATTTATGGAAAAACGAGAATAAGTTTTTCATATTTGAGGGGGTTACTGTCCTATGCCAATCTATGTGATAAACCAACTGCCCGTAGATGAACGATATACAAAGTCTTGGTATCAGTATTTTTATAGGCATCCGCACTTCTTTCCCTTGGGTGATGATAAGTCCGTATCGCTTGACAGGTCAAAGCGGTATAACTATTTCAGCAATCTATCCGAAGCCATCAGGTATGAAACGGATCAGGTAGATAAAGCTATCAGCTTGGCGGAACAGGGCGTACTGAAGTATTTGCTTATCGCAGACCTTGATTATCCGGGCATAGCAAGCGCTGTAATTCCGCCTCTAAGGTTGATCAACCCTGCGATACATATATCAGGCATATTACATGCTGGAACGTGGTGTGAGGGCGATTTATTCAAGGATATGAAGGCGAAAGTGTGGCATGAGAGGACTGCCCTTATGAGTTGTGATAAGGTCATGGTGGCTACGGAATATCATTGCTTGAAGATATGCGATTATTTCAGTAAGTTTTATGATAACCTGCACATAATTGGTGGCTTGCCACTTGACGTTGACGAACTGATAACATACAGGACGGAAAAGGTCAATGACATAATGCTCGTAGGCAGGCGTGAGCAGATTGATACATCTTACCTCAATGACGGCTATTTGATGCTCACCGAACCAATTAAAAGGTCTGATTATCTGCACCTTTTGGCTAGGCATAAGGTTGCCATCATTCCTAAAGTTGAGGAAACGTTTGGGTATAGTGCGATAGAAGCGTTATGCGTGGGTACCATACCATTAGTGCCTGATGGATTCGCATTTAGGGAAACCATCCCTGACGCATTCCGATATAGGCGGATGTCCGACCTGCCAGACATGATTCATACTGCCCTATCAGGCGGATATGCACAGGTATTGGATGCCTACGATCCAAGTTTTTATGAGTATCGTAATATCCTTGATCGTATAGCGGATATTATACTTAGTCAGGGGGCGTTATGAAGGTATTTTTTGCTGTCGTTGGGAAACCCGAAGAATCGGTAGGCATACTGGAATCCTTTGGGATCAGGAACATATTGGAAGCCTATCCGAGGGTTGAGAAAACCATATCAAAACCTGCGGTAAGGGCGTATTATTCTCAATGCACAACCTTTATAGACAGTGGCGGTTTTTCTGTTCAGCAGGGGACATCCAATATCAGTATTGACAAATATCTTGAGTTCCTTGTCAAGAATAAGCATCTCTTTACGCATTATGCAAACCTTGACCCTATCAGCAGTGAGGAAACCCTTAAAAATTACAGGAAGCTTCAAAGGGCAGGCTTAAAACCAATGCCCGTTTATCGCCAGTGGGATTATAAATCTGCAACGCATAGGGAGTTATTAAAGGAATACTGCGAAACTACTGATTATATAGCGGTAGGCGGCATTGCAAAGGTCGCAGGGCGGTTGATTGAAGGTTGTGACCACTATCTTGATTATGTCTTTCAATCCACTACTAAATATAAGACGAAGGTGCATGGGTTTGGCGTGTCAACAATGTCCTTACTAGAAAAATATCCCTACTATTCCATTGACCAAACAGGATGGTATAAAGGCAAGAGATGGGGGCAGACGCTAGTTTTTGACGGAATACGCATAAAAACACATAGAGGACTGAAAGGCAAGGATACGACCACTATACCGATGATAAAGGCAAATAACGAACTGGTCAAGTGTCCGGTATCGGATGATCAGAAAGTAAGATATGGTATTGAGGCGTATTTGAAGATGGAAAAAATATCTCACTGACCTATGGGCAAAACGTGGGATCGTATGGGAGGACTAATATGAATGAAAGAGAGCATGGCTTAAATAAGGATTTGGCAATTACTTACGTGCCGATGGAAAAATGCACACCTAACGCTTGGAACCCTAACGTTCAAAGCGATTTCATATTAAAGAAAACGAAGGTTAGCCTGCTGACTTTCAATTTCGTTGACGCAATACTCGTGAGGGAAATTGACGATCCACAGATGCCCTTTGAGATAATTAATGGTGAGCATAGATGGATGATCGCAATGGACATCTATCAAAAGACAGAACAGCAGGGCGATGATTATATATATATCTGGGAGGAAGAAGGCGTTTCCAAAAGGTATGTTATAAACGAACAGTGGGCGAAAGGATTTATCCCTGTAATCAATATAGGCAAGGTGGATGATAACAAGGCTAAGGAGTTGACCATCGTATTAAACAGCACGACAGGCGAACCTGATACTGTCAAGCTGTCAACCCTCATTGCTGAATTGGATGCTAATGTGGGGCGCGATGAAATAACGGAGTTACTGCCCTATGGTGATAGTCAAATCCAGGCTTATATTGATTTATTGAATTATCAGGAGGATGCCTTCAATCCTGATCCGCCCTCAGATGATAACGGGAGTAGTGACGAGGAATGGACAGTGTTCGTATGTGCTATCCCGCCCGATGCTGTTGACATTATCCAATCAGAGTTTGAACGCATTGGTGAGTTAATTGAGAAGAAGGCAACCTTTGGCGATACCCCTGATAAACTGAAACGCGCAGGCAACGGGTTGATCCTTGAAAAGATTGCTGTCCTGTCTGCACAGACGCCCACCGGAAGTATAGAATAATTTATCTTTTCTGTCAGTAAATACGACTTTTTTAGTGACGATTAATTTATAACGGCTTTATAACAACCTTATAACAAAAAGCCATATAAAAGAGATTTTTGAGGTGTTCAATAATGGCGGATGATACAGAAAAAACTGACGGGGGCATAACACCTGAAAAAGATGGCAAACCCAAGACCACGCCCAAGAAAAAACGCAGTTCAAAACCCAAACGCAAGGTCGGCAGGAAGCCCAAACCCTTACAGGAAAAAGTGCAAGATACAGATACGGGGGATAAACAGGAAACCTTAGTTGACTGGGATTTAGCCCGCAGATGGTTTATCTTCGGGGGGCTGGAGCCTGATAAACTGCTGACACGCAACCCTGAAACAAGACAGCTATTTTACCCTACCCTGCAAAATATAGCCGATTTTTTCGGTGTCAAAAGGGAAACCTGCGCATATCATTCAGGTAAGGATGGATGGGTAAAACAGAAGCAGGATTGGCTTACTGAGTTAGAGGAAGCGGTCAAAACCGAAGCTATTAAGGCGGTTGTTGACGACATTAAGGACATCGTTGCAATCAATAAGATAATAACCAACAAGTATAGGGCGGAATTAACAAAACGTAATACTGTTGAGTTCCGGGAAGTCGCACATTTCTCACGCCTCACTGTTGCCATTTATCAGGCAGGCATGAGCGGCAAAGACCCAACGCTGAACATTGCCGAAAACTACGGAACTATCATAAACGGGCTACGCCAAGAATCGGAAGTCCGATATGAGAAGGAACAGGAAGATAACACCCAAGAGGATAAGCCCTGATGGCAATGTATGTCAAAGACACAAAGCAATACCTTGATCGGTATGGGGATAACCCTGTTAAATGGGCTTACGAAGTATTAGGGATTGAATTATGGTCAAAACAGAAAGAGATATTAGAATCCGCCTTTTTCAATCCTGAAACTGTTGTCCGTTCCTGTTATTCAGCAGGCAAGACGTTTATAGCGGCAGTGTTGGTATTAGCTTTTATGTATCTAAGGTCGCCATGCAAGGTCTTGACTACTGCACCTACATATAATCAGGTAGTCAACCTGTTATGGTCTGAAATCAACCAATTATATAAGACAAGGCTTGCACCAAAGGGATTTGGGGGGAAGATACTTAAAAGCGGTCTATATATTGAGGATGATTGGTTTGCGGAGGGCATATCACCAAAAGACCCTGTTAATATGCAGGGCTATCACCAACGCAACGTGCTATTAGTCTTTGATGAAGCACCGGGCGTAAGAAATGATATAGTTGAAGGATCGTCAGGCGTTCTAGCTAGCGGGAATGCTCATATATTGAAGATTGGCAATCCTATAATGATCGGCGATCACTTTTACAAGGATTTCCAAAGCCCAACTCTACCAAGTCAGTGCAAGATAAAGATAGCGGCAGATGATACGCCCAATTTCACAGGTGAGAAGATACCTAAATCCCTATATAACAGTTTCATCTCAAAGGTATGGGTTGCGGATAAGGCGTTCAGGTGGGGCAAGAACTCACCCATGTTTATATCAAAGGTGCTTGCGGACTTTCCTGCAGGCGGTGTCAATCAAATAATATCGCTTGAATTATGTGAAGCGGCTAAGAGGCGTTCTGATGTTATTTCAGGCGGTATCAGGGAGTTGGGCGTTGACGTTGCACGTTTCGGTGACGATTTAACAGCATTAGTATTGAGGGAAGGGGATCGCATACTCAACCTTGAAACCCTAGGCAAGCGTGACACTATGGAAGTCACAGGCAGGATAATGCGGCGCATTGCCGAAGACCCATTGATTACTAAGGTTAAAGTTGATGTTATAGGCATAGGCGCAGGCGTGGTTGATAGGCTTGCAGAACAGGGGATTAATGTCCTTCCGATCAATTCGACAGATAAGGCAATGGACAGCAAGACGTATTATAACAAGCGTGATGAGATGTGGTTTGATATGCAGAGATGGCTTGCGACAGGTTCCTTGCCTGCCGATGATCCATTGGTTGATGATCTGATTGCCGATTTAACGGCACCTAGATTTATTTATAGGTCAGATGGCAGGTATGCGGTTGAGTCAAAGGATGAACTGAAAGACCCAAAACGTTTAGGGCGATCACCAGATTTAGGCGATGGGGCGGTAATATCGTTAGCAACGACAGGCATTGATCCTGACAAGTTCTATGTTGAGTCACAAACGAAGTCGGCAGACGACTTGCTGAAAAGTATGGGGATGTAGTTGATAAGGAGTAGGTAATGAGCATAGCTAATGTTATTTCCATCATTGCGTTAATAGTGGCAGTGGGTGGGCTTATGTTGCAGTATTACGGTGTCATATTGAAGATGAAGGAGGATATTGCAGGCATGAGAAGCAAGTGTAACCCTGAGCAAAGGGCGAAGGATTTCTCTAATCTAGTATCAGAGGTTACTCAGTTATCGGTGAAGGTGGCACCCTTTTGGGAAGTCGTATCAACGCATATCCCACAGTTATTGAAGATGCCTCATACATTGAGGAAGGATGATTTATTACAAAAGATGGTGGACAGGACATTGACCTATGACGAGGCGGTTGAATTACAGTCCTTGTTAGACAAAGAAGGTACCGAACAGAGCAAGGAATTACAGCTTGCCTATAAGTTTGCGTTATCACTCCTGAACGGGAAACTAAGCGGGGGCAAAGACGGGTGGCAGTTATAGAAACATTAGTTCTATACTATAATCGGATAGGTATTCGCTAAAGTGCTTTGATAGTTCTAAGTAAGTGGATCGCTTTTTTACTTTATCAGGTAGCTTAGGTAATACAATATATAACTTATAAGGGTCGTTAGGCGGAATATATAAGAACCTTTGAACTACTAACTGACCGATAGCGTATTGGACACGATCCATGCCGAGTTTTAACTCAAATATATTATAGGTATTATCTTTGGTTGCGCATATATCAGGGATTTTAGGGTTATGGAACTTATAAAGGGGTTCCGGTGTAATGATTTTATAGCCTTGATTGGTTAGTTCCGAGATAACATGCTTCTGGAAGTTAGCTTCATTACCATAATAAATCTTATTCTGGATTGTTGCTATGCGGTCTTGGTATCTATCAGGATCAGGTAAAGGGGCGGGACTTATATCAGGTAAGTGCCTTTGGTTTTGGGTGAGTTTACGCATATTAGCTTTTTCTATGCTGTCTATAACTTTTTGCTGACTAGGTTTCCAATATGATTGCATATTAACTCCTTGATATAGTGCAGGTCTTTTATACATTTTAACATAAACAACCATAAAAACAAAGTATAAAAAGGGGGCGTTATGGGCGACCTGACCAAGAATTTCAGTAAAGATGAACTGGAATGTCCATTGATAGCGCACATCTGGCTGGTCATGCTGTTGACATTAAAGTTATAAATTCGCAAACGAGATTGACTGTCGTTTCTGCCTTACTAAAGGCGGGGTTTACTAGGATAAAGATTTACTCCCGTTGGGTGCATGTTGACAACGACACATCAAAGCCTGACGGGTTATTTCTTGAATAGGAGGGGTATGATATGCCCGAAGATAGTGGGTTGATTGGTGGGTTGATAGGCATTGCCCGTAGGGTGTTCAATATCCCAACGACTAACAGCGTTGAGGCAGGGATGGGATATGAGAGGGCAGTTCCGCCCGGTTATGAGGAATATGATCGTGAGGCAGTAAAGAAACAACGGACTACCGAGATTGCCGATGTTAAACAGATGGCAGGCGTTGATCCTCGTGCATTCCGTATCTTCTACAAGCTGTCCTCCGATGCCACAGTGGGCGGATGTAATGTCAACGTCACACAAGCACCAACGGAAGCGGAAAAGGATAAGGCGCAGGCGATCATTGATGATCTATGGAAACGTTGCAAGGTCAATGCCTATGCAAAGGGCTGGATAAGCAGTATGCTCAAAAATGGTGACCTGTTCCTCAGCAATATCATTGATGAACGGGAAAAGAAAATAATCCGCCTGAAAAGGTTAGATGCACCAAGTATGCGGTCAAATATGAATGCTGAGGGGAACTTCCCTGAGAATGAAGACCCTTACTATCAGGTCAACCCTGTATCTGAGGAAAAGCTTGTATCATTCAAGGCATGGCAGATATGCCAAATATCATGGGATAAGGAACAGGGCGAGAAATATGGACATCCGTTACTGGGTTCCGCAAGGTTGCCCTGGAAGCGGTTGGATAATGGCGAAAAGAATATGGTTATCCGAAGGGCTATCAAGTCAGGATCAACAAGGCACCATAAGATAGGCACAGAAACCAATCCTGGTAGTGCGGACATGATCACCAAGTATAAGGAAATGAATAAGGCGGCTCTCAATGATCCTATGTCCGCCCAAACCGATATTTATTCAAATGGCAATGTCACTGTTACGGAGTTGCGTGGTGACACAACGCTTGGCGAGATGGCGGATATTGAGCATTTTGAGGGGCTTATATCCATGTCGGCAGGCGTTCCTGTGGCATTTTTGGGTGGTGGTCGTGAACGTGGCATCAATAGAGATGTCCTTGAGGAACAGGAAGAAGATTATTACCGAGTTGTCGCTGATATAAACGGGGCATTTGAGGAAGGGTTCAGGCAGATAATAAACCTTGCCTTATGGTTAGGCGGCATTAATGATGAAGCCATCACTTATACCTTTGCGTGGGGCATTAAGGATAGGGAGGATGCTGACTCAAAGATTGCTAGGGGCGAAAAACTCCAAAGTCTTGGGTATTCATTTGAGACGGTATTTCAGGTCGTTGGCGTTGAGGGCGTGACTTATGAAGAGGAGTTGGAACGCATACAGCGTCAAAAAGAGGCTAATATAGTTCCTTATGGGCTTACTACCAAGCTTGATCCGATAATAGCGGCTATGGTATCAGGGCAGTTAAACAAACAGGGGGCGTTATCACCACAGGCTACCGAACAGCTAAAGGAAGCAACGGAAGTCCTGCAAAGGTATTTAAGCGTTGGTGGCAGGATGTCGTTGCCCGGTTATGACGAGGAGGAGGTTGATTCTGCATGGATGCTCAAAACCCAATAGTTCAGGCATTATTATTAGCGTTGGCGGGGGAGGCGGTTGCGTTAGCAGGTATCGGCTTGAAACGTGGTTCCGCATGGCTTAAACGCAAGGCTAGGATAGATAATGACGAGCAACTGAGTGCCGTTGTGG
>Ga0265297_10007345_pt1 | contig 15317 bp, 17 predicted proteins | sample Munlanlwell13791_FD_192502 | JGI IMG/M metagenome (GOLD analysis project Ga0265297, IMG submission 192502) | Leachate microbial communities from a municipal landfill in Southern Ontario, Canada - Leachate well 137-91 | ecosystem: Engineered > Solid waste > Landfill > Unclassified | place... | reverse complement strand
TTTTTTTGTTGGTGGATATTAAAATTAGTTTTCTACAATCATAATTATTTTGCAAATTATTGGTTGTTAGTTGTAGGAATTTTTATTTTATTTGGTATTGTCAGCTGTCTGGCAATGCTTTTGATTAAAGATAAAAGAATTCTTTTTGGTGGTTTCGTGATTGGTATATTATCATTTTTTATTTTTTTTAATAACAAATTATTGTATTACACAGTTGTTTTAGCGCTATTATTTTTAGCGTCCTTGTCGGCATCCATAAAAATTAAAAAAGAAGAGGACGTACAAGTTGGTCTGGATTATTGGCGAATTTGGAAAAGGGGATTGCCGATATTTATTACCGCATTAATTTTAGTTGTTTCAATGGTTTATTATTTTTCTCCAGGGCTAATGTCACAAAAAACAACAAAAATAATAATTCCAGAAAAAACCATAGATACGATTTTAAAACCGTTGGAGGGGTTAATTCAAGAAAAACTTCCTTTTGGGGCGAATCTTGATTCTGATGCGGATAAAATTTTACAAAAAACACAAATCGAAGAATTACAAACAAAATTTGGAATTAAAATTGGCAAACAAGAAACTGGCAGACAGGTTTTATATAAAATAATTGATAATCAGATAAATAACGTTACTGGCGCCTATCAGTATTTAATCCCATTGGGTTTGGCAGTTGGATTATTTATTACTTTAAAAATTATCAGCATTTTATATATAGCGATTGTAATAATGTTAAGTTGGCTAACGATTAAAATTTTAATGAAATTTAAATTTGTTAAATTGGAAAAAATTCAAAAAGAAGTGGAAACGGTAACGTTATAATTTATGGGAAAGGATTATTATAAAACATTGGGCGTAGAAAAAAATGCCTCAAAAGAAGAAATAAAGCAGGCTTTTAGGAAACTTGCACATCAGCACCATCCGGACAAAGGCGGAGACGAAAAGAAATTTAAGGAAATTAACGAAGCATATTCTATTTTATCTAATGACGAAAAACGTCAGCAATACGACCAATTCGGGTCGGATTTTTCGGGTTTTGCAGGGCAGGGCGGAATGAGCTGGGAAGATATTTTTAGAAATTATCAATCACAAGGGCAGAATGTAGAATTCGATTTGGGAGATATTTTCGGCGGAAGCGGAGGCGGATTTTCAGATATCTTTTCACAATTTTTTTCCGCCCAAGGCAGACCCGCCTCGGGCGGGGGGAGACGTAGATCTTCTCGTGAACACGGCAAAGATATTGTTGTCGATTTAGAAATTACACTAGAAGAAGCGTTTTCTGGAGTTTCTAAAGAAATAAATTTAAAAAAATACATTGTTTGCAAACATTGTAAAGGAATTGGCGGAGAGCCGGGAAGCGGAAAGAAAAAATGTTCAGAATGCGATGGTCAGGGGCAAATCCAACAAACTAGAAGAACTTTTTTCGGAACTTTTTCGCAAGTTATAACTTGTCCGAAATGTTTTGGCGAAGGCGAATTAAATGAAAAAGAATGCAAAGAATGCAAGGGTGCGGGGAGAACTCACGAAATTGAAAATATTAAAATTGATTTACCTGCCGGAGTTGATAATGAACAAACCATAAAAATTTCCGGCAAAGGCGAAGCAGCGAAAAAAGGCGGAATACCAGGAGATTTATATGTTCGTGTTCATTTAAAACAACATGATTATTTTACAAGGAAAAGAGACGACTTATATTCTGACGCAGAAATAAAATACAGTCAGGCAGTTTTGGGAGATAAAATAAATATTTTAACACTAGAAGGTGATTTAAGTTTAAAAATTCCCGCTGGAACTGAGGCGGGAAAAATGTTTAGATTGTCAGGAAGGGGAATGCCAAGATTAAATTCTTATGGTCATGGTGATCAATATGTCAAAATCCACATTAAAGTTCCTCATAAATTATCAAGGAAGCAAGAAGAGTTGATTGAGAGATTGCAAGAAGAAGGGCTGTAAATTCTCATTAGGGGTTGACAAAATATAGTATTGTATGCTATAATCTAAAACAGAAAGGAGATCGAGAAATGTATAAAAATGATCGATGGCTCTGGGAACTGATGGCGGTAGGGGTTTTGACCATAATCGTCATGATTTTGGTCAAAGTTCCGGCGAACGGAGTGTTCTGCATTCCGTTCGGCATCGTTTTCGTTTGTATCATGGTTCTCGCGGATCATGACGACAAACGAAAGGACGTCGAGGAGCAAAAAGAGGAGGAATGGCAACGAATAGCCCGTTGCCAAAACGAGCAAAACATGAAAAAAAGCCTGGGCCTAGAATAGGCCCAGACAACAAGGCGGTTGCGCAAAGGGAGAAATCCCTGCGCGCGACCGCCGTATTTTTTTTGTAAAAAATTTGTTATATAATGAAACTATGAATCAATTGGCTTTGGCTAATTTAAATATTACGAGCTGGGAACTGATTATCGTTTTGTTTTTAATCGGCGTAGGATTTTTATTGGGTTTATTGCTTGGCAAAAACAAACTTTTTTTGATGCTTTTTGGAAGCTATATTTCTTCGGCGTTGTTATATATTATTCCTTTACGCAAAATGTTTTCCGGATTTTTTGCGAAAGAAGAAAATTTTGTAGTATTAATTGTATTGTTTTTATTTTTGACTGGCATTGTTTATTTTTTGTTATCGCGATCTATTTTGGGAGGAAGGAAAAAAGCCGGTAAGTCAATTTTTCAAAACCTTTTTTACGGATTATTTTTAACTGGAATTGTTTTAAGCACAATATTCGCGTTTTTGCCTCAGGACTTGATTGATGAATTTAGCGATTTAACTTTGAAAATTTTTGATACATCTCTTGCCCGGACTCTTTGGTTCATAATGCCATTGATTTTTATTGGAATTTTCCGGAAAAAATAATTTAGAATAATTAGGTTAATTAGAATAATTAGAAATTATGACTAAAGTCATTGTTGCCATATCTGGTGGCGTGGATAGTGCAGTTGTTGCCCAATTATTAAAAAACCGGGGATATGATGTCGTCGGCGTTTTTATGCGTATGCACAAAAATAGTAATTCTAAAAATGCAAAAATTGTTGCTAAAAAGATTGGAATTGATTTTAAAATTTTAGATGTGCAAAAAGAATTTAAGAAAAAAGTTATTGATTATTTTATAAACGAATACAAAAGAGGAAATACGCCCAATCCGTGCATAGAATGCAATAAAAACATTAAATTTAAAATTTTATTTAATCAACTTAAAAAAATGAATGCTGATTTTATTTCAACTGGACATTATATCAAGATAAGTCAAAAGTCAAAAGTCAAAAGTCAAAAATTATTAACTGCGAATGACAAAAATAAAGATCAATCATATTTTCTTTGGCAGTTAAAACAAAAACAATTATCAAAAATTTTATTCCCGCTCGGCGATTATACGAAAGAACAGGTTAGGGGATTAGCGAAAAAATTTAAACTTCCCGTATTTAATAAACCCGAAAGTCAGGACGTATGCTTTACTGCGCCACGCCTAAGCTTTCAAGCGAAGGTGGGAAATATCGTTACTAGCGATGGCAAGGTGATTGGCGAACACAAAGATTTAATGTTTTATACAATTGGACAAAGAAAAGGTATCGAAGTCGGTGGTATCGGACCGTTTTATGTTGTGAAAAAAGATTTTAAGAAAAATGTTTTAATCGTTACTCGGAACGAAAAAGATTTAATGCAAAAAGAATTGACTGTAAAAAACATAAACTGGCTGTCGGGCAAACTATATTCCGGAAAATGTAAAGTTAAAATCCGCTCTACCGCAAAAATGGCAGACGCGACAATCAAAGGCAATAAAATTATTTTTAAAAACCCACAACGTGCCATCGCTTCTGGTCAAAGTGCGGTAATTTATGTGAAAAACGAGCTTATTGGAGGGGGAGTAATTGTGTGATAAAATATGATTATGACAACGAAAGAGTTGAAAGAAAAATATTTGAAATTTTTTGAGGAGAGAGGACACAAAATTATCCCTTCTGCTTCTTTGATTCCGGAAAACGATCCTGGCGCATTATTTATATCTGCGGGGATGCATCCATTGGTTCCGTATTTATTGGGCGAAAAACATCCCATGGGAAACAAATTAGTTGATGTACAAAAATGCATCAGAACGGGGGACATTGATGATGTTGGCGATGACTGGCACTTAACGTTTTTTGAAATGTTGGGAAATTGGGGGCTCGGCTCGTATTGGAAAGAAGAATCAATAAAAATGAGTTGGGAATTTTTAACCAAAGAATTAAATTTAGATCCCAACAAATTATCTTTCACCTGTTTTGGCGGAGACGACGATGCACCGAAAGACGAAGAGTCTGCAAGGGCATGGGAATCATTGGGCGTTTCAAAAGATAAAATTAAATTCTTGGGGAAGGAAGATAATTGGTGGGGACAATCAGCTGGCGGTCCATGTGGTCCAGATACAGAGATTTTTTATGATGGAGTTGAAATCTGGAATAATGTTTTTATGGAATATAACAAAACCGTTGATGGAAAATTTGAACCATTAAAACAAAAAAATGTTGATACAGGAATGGGGCTAGAGAGAACAACCGCGATTTTGACCTGCCTGCCGGTAGGCAGGGATAATGTTAAAAATGTTTATGACATTGAGCCATTAAAATCAATTGTGGAAAAAATTAAAGAATTGTCTGAAATTTATAATGAGCGCTCAGCGCGAATCATTGCCGACCATATTCGTGCATCGGTTTTTATTATTTCGGATGGTATCGTGCCATCAAATATTGAGCAAGGATATGTTGTAAGACGATTAATTAGAAGAGCGGTTAGATATGGTAAGAAAATTGGTATTGAAAAATCGTTTACGCATAAAATCGGAAAACTTGTAATTGATTTAATGGAAGATGAATGGTCGGAACTAAAAAAGAACGAAAAATTTATAATTGAACAATTAACTCAAGAAGAAGAAAAATTCGAAAAAACACTAGGGAAGGGATTAAAAGAATTTGAGAAAGGCACAGATCCGTTTATTTTGTTTACAACCTATGGATTTCCGATTGAAATGATAGAAGAGTTGGCTAAAGAAAAGGGGATAACGCTTGATAAGGATAAATTTCAAAAAGAATTTAAACAACATCAAGAACTTTCCCGCACTGCTACTGCCGGAAAATTTAAATCGGGATTAGCAGATAATTCGGAGCAGGTTGTAAAATATCATACTGCGACACACTTACTTTTAGCTGCATTACGAAAAATTTTGGGTGAACATGTTTTTCAAAAAGGCTCAAACATTACCGCAGAAAGATTGCGTTTTGATTTTTCGCATTTTGAGAAATTAACTAAAGAACAAATTAAAGAGATCGAAGATATGATTAATGGACAGATTCAAAAAAGTTTGCCGATTTGTTGTGAGGAAATGTCATTAGATGAGGCAAAAAATAAGAATGCAATGGGAGTATTTGAAAATAAATACGGGGACAAGGTTAAAGTTTATTCTGTGGGGACATCTGATTGTCCATATTCTTGTGAAATTTGTTCTGGTCCGCACGTAACCAACACCAATCAACTCGGACATTTTAAAATTATCAAAGAAGAAGCATCATCATCTGGAGTCCGTCGTATCAAGGCAATTTTAGAATAAAATATTTTGTGCTATAATACAGTTAATGAAAAATGTCATTGTTTTAGACATTGGAACGCAATTTATTAAAGCATTGACTTTTGGTGATGATAGATTTTTTATTCAGGAAAATTATGGAAAGGATGTTTTTGATTCTTGTCAAAAATTAATTAAAAAAATCTTAAAAAAGTCTAAAATTAAACCAAAAGAAATTTTACTTGGACTGAATTATGATATTTTAAAAGGAAAAGCAATAACGTTATGTTTTAACAGGGAAAAACCGCATGAACAGATTGATTTGATAGAATTAAAAAACCTGATTCAAAAAATAGAATGGAGGGCGCTGGATAATATTAAGCAGGAATTTTTACGTGAAACAGAACTTAAAGACTCAGAAATAAAATTAGTTAATGCGTATCTTATAGACATTAAAATTGACGGGCATTCCAACCTAAACCCGGTAGGGGCTTTTGGAGAAAATATCTGTATTAGTGTTTATAATACATATACATCATTGCAGAAATTTAATGATTTACAGAAGCTGGTTGTTAATTTAAATTTAAAATTAATAGAAATAATTCCAAATTCTTTTGCACTGTTTAATTATCTGAATTTAGATAAATCACAAGAAAACAATGTATTGATAATTGATGTCGGGGGCAAAATAACTGAAGTCACATCAATTAAACATAATGGAGAAGCGATAGAAACGAGAAATTTTCACCTTGGAGGACAAATATTCAGTCGCGTTTTGACTGACTTTTTCGGCTCAGACAGAAAATCAGGAGAATTAATTAAAATAAAATATTCTGACGGAAAAATCAGCGCTGGGGCAAAGAAAAAAATGGATAAACTTTTTGTTTCAAGCACATTGTCATGGTTGAACGGAATAAAAATCATTATAAATGATTTTTTAAAGAATTTTAAATTTATTCCGGAAGAAGTTTTTATTTGCGGTGGAGGATCTAAATTCCCGCTTATAAAAACTTGTATCAAAAAAGAAAATAATTTTAAGATTGTAAGCATTGGGGATGAACATAATTTTGAGAAAATTTCTTGTTTGGCACTTAAAAATTTCTATAAATTTTTACCAGATGATAAAAATATTTTCACCTTGATTTTTAAAAGAGTAATTAAATTAATTCAAAACTAAAAACATGGAAAGGTTCTATTTAAAACCAACAGACGATTTTTTTTCAATAATTGATAATATAAAATCAAGACAAGATTTAAATATCGTTTTGATTGTTCCGGCTGGAACTAATGCATTGAGAAGTATTATTAATTTGAGAATTTTAAAAGAAGAATGTTCTTTTTTGGGCAAAAATATTTATATTTCAACCGTTGATGAGCTGATAAAAAAACTTGCTGATCAGGTTAAAATTAAAATTTTAGAATCGCAAAAAGTGCAAGTGATTAAAAAACAGGCAACAAAACCAATGGGGAGAATTGTAGACCTAAGAGGAATGGCGGATATTAGAAAAGTTGAAAATGAATTCGAATTAACAGATAAAGTAGAATTTGAAATTCCAGAAGAGCCAAAATTTGAAGAACCAGAGATAAAAATTGAAGAAGAGCCCTTGACGGAACCAAAAATAGAAGATAATTTTTTCTACAAAGAAAGAGTTTCGGAAGAAAAAATTTTTGCCGAACCTTTACCGGAAAGAATCGAGAAAAAAAGAATAAAAAAACATTTTAAAATTTCTCGCAAAAAATTATTCATAACAATTTTGAGTGTTATTGGTTTCTTGGCATTGGCTTTCGTGGTTTATTTTGTTTTACCGCGCGCACAGGTTGTTATTAACCCCAAAAAAGAAAAAGTACAGTTTGAAACAAATATTCTTGTTGACAAAGACATAAATTCAACCAATATTGAAACAGCGGAAATTGCCGGACAGCTTTTTGAAATAGAAAAAATGGAAAGTAAGGAATTTGCAAGTACCGGAGAAAGAGATGTTTTAGAAAAAGCTAAGGGGAAGGTAATTATTTATAATCAGTATAGTTCTAGCCCTCAGACGCTGGTTAAAACAACAAGATTAAAATCTACAGATGGTAAAATTTTTCGATTAACTAGTACGGTTACTGTGCCGGGTGCAGTTATAGATGAAGGACAGATTGTTGCTAGTAGCAAAGAAGTGGAGGTGGAAGCCGATGAAGCAGGAGCGGATTACAATATTGGCCCGACTGACTTTAAAATTCCTGGGTTTGAAGGAACGCCAAAGTATAACGCATTTTACGGCAAGTCAACTCAAGTAATGACTGGCGGGGCAAAGGGGAAAATGAAAGTGGCTACGCAGAACGATATTACTGGAGCGACAAATATTGTTGTGTTAGAGCTTAAAGATAAAGCACTGGTTGATTTTAAAGCAATTATTCCTGCTGATTTGAAATTATTGGATGACGCCCAGATATCAAGTATTGTAGAATCGTCATCCACCGTTAAAGCAAACCAACCCGGAGAAAAGTTCACTATTACTGTAAAAATGAAAATATCCGGAATTGCCTTTAAGGAAAATGACGCCCTGTCGCTTATTGAGAAAAATGTCAATGATAAAATCTCGCAGAATAGAACTTTGTTATTCTCAACAATCAAAGCAACATACAAAACAGTGAAATTGGATTTAAAACAGGGAAGTCTTAATTTGGATTGTGCTGTCGAGGCAGATTCTGTGGCTAATTTTGACGAACAAAAAATTAAAGATGACTTAGCCGGTAAAAATGAAACAGAGGTAAGGGCATATTTATCTTCGCTTCCAGACATTGAAACAGCAAAAGTTATTTTTTGGCCGTTCTGGGTCAAAAAAGTTCCTATTGATAAGGACAAAATAAAAGTTATAACCAAAATTAATTAGGCAAAATAATTCGAAGTATTGACTTATAAATATATTTTATATATACTCAATACACTTTTAAAAAATGAAAAATTCTGGAATTAAAAAAGAAGGAATCATCGTTGAAAGCTTGCCCAACGGAGTTTTTAGGGTTAAATTAGATGACGGATCAGAAATTCTTGCTCATGTTTCGGGTAAAATGCGAATGAATTTTATAAAAATTTTACCCGGAGACAAGGTAAGCGTGGAATTAAGCCCGTATGACAATACCCGAGGGAGAATAACCTATCGCGGAAAATAAAAATATTATGAAAGTTCGAACATCTGTAAAAAAGATTTGCAGTAAATGCAAAATAGTTCGACGCAAAAGTCGAATTTATGTTATCTGTTCAAACCCAAAACATAAACAAAGACAAGGGTAATTTTAAATATGTTAAGAATCGCAGGGATAGTAGTCCCAGACAACAAAAGAATAGTGGTTGCTTTAACCTATATCTATGGCATAGGCCCAGCACTGAGCAAGGGGATTTTAGTGCAGGCAGGAATCAGTGAAGATGTTAGAACTAAGGATTTAAACGAAAATCAAATGACCAAGCTAAGAGAAATAATTGAGGGTAGCGGAAAATATAAAATTGAGGGGGATTTAAGAAGGGAAAAAATGATGAACGTTAAAAGATTAAAAGAAATTGGATGTTATCGCGGGATTAGACACATTAAAGGTTTGCCGGTAAGAGGTCAAAACACAAAAACCAATAATCGCACAGTAAGAGGCAATAAAAGACAAACAATGGGAAGTGGCCGAAAGAAGTCGGCGGAAAAAACATAATATGGGAAAGAAAAAAGTAATTAAAGAGACAACAGAAGAGGCAATAAAAGCAGGCGAAGAAACAGATGCCAAAATTAAAGGAAAAAAGGAGGCTAAAGGCGGCCGTCATTTAGAGCAGGCTAAAATTTATATTCAGGCAACATACAATAACACAATTATTACTATGACTGATATGAAGGGTGAGGTGGTGGCAACAGAAAGTGCTGGAGCGGTTGGATTCAAGGGTCCCAAAAAAGCAACTCCATTTGCAGCATCGCGAGTCATCGAATCTTTAATGAACAAAGTTAATAAAACAGGAGTCAAAGAGGTTTTTGTATATGTAAAAGGCGTCGGCTCTGGCCGAGAAGGGGCAATTAGAGCAATAGCCGGAGTTGGTTTGGACATTTTAGGAATAAAAGACATTACACCGATTCCGCATAATGGTTGCAGACCAAGAAAACCAAGGCGCGTATAAAATTTATGATAAGGGGATCAATTTGTAAAAAATGCAGACGTGCAGGACAAAAACTCTTTTTGAGAGAGGAGCGTTGTTTTTCCCCGAAATGTGCAATGGTAAAAAAACCTTATGCCCCAGGAATGAAAACAAAAAAACATCGATCAGCGTTATCTGAATACGGGTTGCAATTAGCAGAAAAACAAAAAGTTAAAAGAATTTATGGCCTTACCGAAAGACAATTTAGAAAATATTTTGAAGAAGCATCAAAATCTAAAGGCGTTGTTACCGATATATTAATTCAAAAACTTGAAACTAGATTAGATAATGTTATTTTTAGATTGGGCTTGGGTGGTTCGCGGGCAAAAACAAAACAAATTGTAAGCCACGGCCACATTTTATTAAATGGATTAAGAGTTGATATTCCCTCGATTAATGTTAAAAAAGGAGATGTAATAGAAATAAGACAGGGCAGTTTAAAAAAGGCGCTATTTAAAGACTGGGAAGCAAAAATAAAAAAACAAACAATTCCATCTTGGCTTTCCGTAGACAATAGTGGAAATGGAATTTTTAAAGCAGTTATTTCGGGTACGCCGATTAGGTCGGAAGTTTTACTTCCGGTTGATTTGTCGATGATTGTGGAATTTTATAGTAGATAATAATTAAACTTGCTCCGCTGAGGCGGGGTGAACAAATATGGAATACAAAATTTCTTTACCGTTAAAACCAAAAATTATTAAAAAGGGCGATAATCATGCAATTTTTGAGATAGATAATTGTTATCCCGGTTACGGTATTACTATTGGAAATTCTTTTAGGCGCGTCCTTCTATCTTCTTTGCCAGGTGCTGCCATTGTTTCTGTTAAAATAAAAGGAGTTAGCCACGAATTTTCTACAATCCCCAATGTTCTAGAAGATGTAATTCAAATAATTTTAAACTTAAAACAGGTTAGATTTAAAGTACATACCGATATTACTTCTATGGCTGCCGAGCTTAAAATCAGCGGAGAAAAAGAAGTTAGGGCTAAGGACATTAAAACATCTTCCGATATAGAAGTTATTAATAAAGATGCTCATATTGCAACGCTTACAAGCTCTAAGGCAAAATTAGAAATGGAAATAGAAATCAGTACTGGTTTAGGCTATATTCCGGTAGAGCAAAGAGGAAAGCAAAAATTAGAAATTGGCGCAATTGCGTTAGATGCTATTTATACTCCGATTAAAAAAATAAATTATGAAGTAGAAAATATGCGTGTCGGAGATAAAACTGATTTTAACAGGGTTAAAATTGATATTGAAACCGATGGGAGCATAACCCCAGAACAGGCATTTAATAGAGCGGCCGAAATTTTACTTGAACAGTTTGGAGTATTCGCAACTGTCCCGACCGCGGTCGGGATCCCGACAGGGGTCGGGAAAGAAAAGAAGAGGGTGAAGAAAACAAAAAAAATCGTTAAGAAAATTAAAAAATAATGCGACATCGAAATAAAAAACAAAAATTAGGCAGTTCATTCCATCAACGCAGAGCAATTTTGCGTTCTTTGGCTAATGCCATAATTTTAAGAAACAGAATTTTTACAACCGAAGGCAAAGCAAAAAAAGTTAAACCATTTATTGAGAAGGTGATTTCTAGGGCTAAAAAAGACACATTGGCAAACAGAAGATTATTATTAAAAGATTTTAATTTAAGAATTGTAAATAAACTGATAAAAGAAATTGCGCCTAAATACGCTAATCGGGTAGGTGGATATACAAGAATTATAAAAACAAACAACAGAAAAGCTGATTCTGCAAAAATGGTTTTTATTGAGTTGATAAAATAATATGGCAAAGAATTATACAATTGACGCGTCGGGAAAAAAGCTTGGAAAGCTGGCAACAGAGATTGCCGTATGTTTGCGTGGAAAAAATAGTTCTGATTTTAAAGCATATAAAATAAGCGGAAACAAAGTTATTGTTTTTAATACATCAAAAATTATTTATTCAGGGAATAAAATGCAGGAGAAAATCTATCGTCGACATACCGGTTATCCAGGCGGAGTAAGAGAAATTACTTTAGGAAAAATACTTGAAATAGATTCAAATTTTCCATTAAAAACTGCCGTGAGAGATATGCTTCCCAAAAACACGTTACGTGATAAAGCAATGCAAAATTTAAAATTATATGAAGGAGAAATCAAGTAAAAAATCTACTACAAGCGCAAAGCGTAAGCAGGCGAATCAGTCAAAATCTGAAAGTTTTGTCGAGCAAAAAATTGAGATAAAAAAGCCGAAAAAAACTGATTATTTTGAGGCGGTGGGACGGAGGAAAAGAGCAATCGCTCGGGTTCGTCTTTTTACCGTTAACCCGTCCGAATCAATTGAAGTCGGAAATTTTATAATTAATGAGAAAAATTATAAAGAATATTTTCCAACGCAGATTTTACAACAAACAGTGGAATCGCCATTTACAAAACTTAAAACTGGTGGCAAATTTAATGGGACGGTTAAAGTTATGGGCGGAGGAATTTCTGGGCAAGCAGAAGCGGTTAGACATGGTATTTCTAGGGCGTTGATTTTATTTGATATTAATTTTAGGAAAAAATTAAAAAAAGCAGGTTATTTAAAAAGAGATCCGAGAGAAAAAGAACGCCGAAAATTTGGTTTGAAAAAGGCCCGTAAGGCACCGCAGTGGTCAAAACGTTAAAATATCAGCCCCGCAGTTGCGGGGCTGTTTAATTGGTTGGGGGGGGTTGACAAACATAGTAGTAATATGATATAATGATACATATGAGAAATATTGTCAATTGGTTTGACGGGATGTTTGTCCCGAGCCAAAAAAATCTATGGAAGCCACATATTTTCAGACCCAAAAATTTATTCGGACTGGCGGTAATTTTGTTAGTGATAAAATTTGTAATTTTTTCCTGGTTGGTGTATTTGCCGAGAACCAATAATTTTGCAATCGTTACAAGCTCCAGGCTAATTGGATTAACCAACCAAGCAAGAGTTGAGCAAGGCCTAGAGCCATTAGAAATCAGCTCCAAATTAACTGAGGCAGCAGAAAAGAAAGCTATGGACATGATTAACCAGAATTATTTTGCCCATACCAGCCCAGATGGTTTAAGTCCATGGTATTGGGTAAGCAAAGCGGGATATAAATATTCTGCGGCAGGAGAAAATTTAGCCAAAGGATTTAGCGAGAGCGAGTATGTATATCAGGCATGGATGAATTCACCTTCGCATAAGGCAAATATTTTAAACAAAAATTATCAAGATATCGGAATTGCAGTTGTAAGAGGAAAAATTAATGGCAAAGAAACTACTATTGCTGTGCAATTTTTTGGTAAAATAGCATTAACTAAAACTGTTGCATCTACGCAAACAACAAAAACTGAATCTGAGCAAATTGTAAGGCCAGATATCAATAAAATAGAAATTCCAACAGTTGTTTCCAATGTCCAGGGAGAAGAGATTGAATTATTAAAGGGCTCAGAAATTCTTCAAGAAAGAGGAATTGTAGATACAGTTGTTAAGGAGTCAAAAAACATTTTTAACTCAATGATTGAAAATTCCGAATCATGGGCACAAAAACTTTATATGATTGTTTTAAGTGTGATTAGTTTGATTTTGATTTTGAGTATATTTGTTAATGCGCGGGTACAATATCCAAAAATGATTTTAATGGTTGTTATTTTTATTATTTTAATTACCGCTATAACCTCGTTTAACGGAGAGGCATTATTAAATAAGGGGTTAGATATTATATAATATGAAAGAATTTTTGATTTTTCTTATAATATTTTTGATTGTGGCAGGAATTGCCGTGATTATTTTTAACGGGAGATATATTTATTCTCAGACAAAATATTCTAATATTGGTTCGCCAACTGATTCCGGAAATTTTGATTTAAAAACAATTATTACACCGACAATAAGCAAAGAAGAGCCTTTGCTTCCGGAAAGAATCTACATTCCACAAATATTAGTAGATGCTCCAATAGTTATATCGCAGAGCTCGGACGAAACAGATTTGCAAAAAGATTTAGAAAAAGGCGTTATTTATCTTCCGGGATCTGCAGCCCTGAACGAAAATGGCACAATGGTAATAATGGGACACAGTTCGGCTTATCCTTGGTATAAAGGAAACTATGGATCAATTTTTTCTTTACTTAATAAGCTTAATATCGGCGACGAATTTGTTATGTTTTCCAAAAACAAAAGTTTTGTTTATAGAGTAGAGGGCAAGGAAATCAAAGCACCTAAAGATTTAATTTTTGAAAAAGATAAAAATAATTCAGTTCTATACCTGATTAGTTGTTGGCCGATAAATACGGCGTGGAAAAGAATTGTTATAAAAACCGTGCAAGTACTTGACAAATAATATTGATTATGCTATACTTATAAATATTAATAAATAATTAGTAATAATCCATTTAAATCCCGCTCAATGGGGATACCAAGAGGCGGGATTATTAAACAGAATAAAAATTATGAAAAATTTAATCTTAAATAAAAATATAAAATTTTCAACTACAGCAATGGTTGCCTTAACCAGTGTTTGTATTTTGATATCCGTTTTTACTATAATTGGAACAGCTTATGCGGGAAATTTTGAGGTTTCTGTTGTAGAAACAGGGGGCAGAAGGGCTTGTTCGGCAATGCCTCCATTTTCCAACACAGGAAGTAATTATTTTACATATACCGTATCTGTAAAGAACAACACCAACGAAGAATATAGGATTGTTTATCCTGCTTTCCATAGCGATAAAGCCGGTTGTGAAGCATTTGATGGCGCTCCTGGCAGCGGATGGGAATTGATATCTGGTAAACAAGACTGGCTTCCTGGGGAAAGTGGAACATTGGTTCTTAGATATCGCGTTGATAGATATAGTTGTGGTCGTATTCAATACGATGCTTCTTATCGTCCTCGTAGCGCTCCAATGTCAGAAAGTACATTATTTATTGCCAATATGGTTAATTACGGAAAGGACTGTAATGTTTCTTGTTCTGTTTCGGCAAGTCCTGATTCAGGCACAGCGCCGTTAAACGGTGTTGATATAAAAACCTCAATTTTTGGAACTGGTACCGGTAATGCTTGGTACGGCATAGATTGTACAAACAATGGAACATATGAGCATAGTTATTCCGGAAATGTTAGTAATTGGACTAAAAACGATGCTTGTAACTATGCTTCAGCAGGAACTTATACCGTTAAGACAAAAGTAGAAAGAGATGGAGTTTCGGCGATCTGCAAGGATACAATTACTGTTACAACTACTCCTACTCCTACCGTCTCTTGCTCTGTTTCAGCAAGTCCTGATTCAGGCACAGCGCCATTAAATGATGTTGATTTGACAGCTTCAGTTGGCGGAACAGCCACAGGTGGTATTGTCTATCAATTTGATTGTACCAATAATGGAACCTGGGAACATACTACTTCGGCTACATCATCTAATCCTTATACTATTGCTAATTTATGTGATTACGCTTCAGCGGGAAGTTATGCGGTTAAAGCCAAAGTAACCAGACAGGGAGTTTCGGCTGTTTGTACAGATACAATTACTGTTACAACTACTCCTACTCCTACCGTCTCTTGCTCTGTTTCAGCAAGTCCTGATTCAGGCACAGCGCCATTAAATGATGTTGATTTGACAGCTTCAGTTGGCGGAACAGCCACAG
>Ga0265297_10007344_pt1 | contig 15318 bp, 14 predicted proteins | sample Munlanlwell13791_FD_192502 | JGI IMG/M metagenome (GOLD analysis project Ga0265297, IMG submission 192502) | Leachate microbial communities from a municipal landfill in Southern Ontario, Canada - Leachate well 137-91 | ecosystem: Engineered > Solid waste > Landfill > Unclassified | place... | reverse complement strand
GGGTTACTGCGGTAAGAATGATACGAATGTCGTTGTATATGTGAAGGAGCAGGACAGGCAGGCGCTTGAAGGGCATTTTTTGAGCAAGCTCAAAGAAGATTTGAAAAAGAACATTGAGTTGCGCGGCCAGGATGATATCAACGCGGGGCTGGTCATTAGTTTTGATGCGGGTAAATCCCAGTTTGATTTTTCCGATAAGGCTCTTGCCGAATATATCGGTTCATTCTTGAAGCCTGCGGTTGCAGAGTTGTTAAACGGGCAAAAACGTTAACGGAAAGCGTCGATCATGGCAGCATTCTATACATATTTGCTATCGAGCTTGCCGATGCTTCAATTCGGCGGCAAGCCGCCGTTTTCGTTCGAGCGGTTCATTGAAATGTGCAGGGACCATGTCCCCGGTGAGGATCTGGCCCAGGTGAAACAGTGCGCGGATGACGCGTTTATACAAAAAGCGCAATCTCAGCCGGCATTGGCGCAGTGGGCTGTATTTGAAACGTCTTTGCGCAATGAGCTGGTCAGGATCCGCGCTGGACGTAAAAAGATTGACGGCTCGAAGTATTTGCGCGCCGAAGGATCCGGGGACGTCGCTATGTACCATAGGGCTATGGCCAGCCATCGGATATTGTCGCCGGTAGAATCGGAGAAATTTCTCGACGGTGAACGCTGGCTCAGGCTTGAAGAGCTGTCTTTGGGCCACTTTTTTGATTGTGATGCTCTTATAGTATATGCGTTGAAATTGCGGATATTATTGCGATGGGATATTATTGATCGCGCGGACAAACAGGAAGCGCTTGAAAGGATCCTGGCATGAGCCAAATAAGGACCGGTACTGTAATCAAGATCAGCGGCAATATGGTAACCGTATTAGCCGATTCTACGGTGATCCAGAACGAAGTGGCGTTTATTAAACACGGGAATGAATCTCTTAAGGCCGAGGTGATCCGTGTTCGTGGAAACCGGGCAGAAACCCAGGTTTATGAAAGTACCGGGGGGCTGGTTATCGGTGACCGGGTTGAGTTTACCGGTACGCTGCTTTCCGTCGAGCTGGGGCCGGGGATTTTGGGCCAGATATTCGACGGTCTGCAAAATCCGCTGCCGCATCTTGCCGAGCAGCACGGCTTTTTTCTCAAGCGCGGTGTTTATCTGACCGCGCTTGCGGAGGATACGACATGGGAGTTCACCCCGTTCGCGGCAGAAGGGGATACCGTGCGCGCCGGGGATAAATTAGGGATAGTCCCGGAAAAGATGTTCAAGCATTATATCATGGTCCCGTTCGTGCTGCAGGGGATTTGGGAAGTAGTAAGCATTGCGGATTTCGGCAGGTATGATCTGAAGACGCCTGTAGCCAGGCTGCGCGATCAGTCAGGCAAAGAGCAGGATGTGTATTTAAAACAGAGCTGGCCCGTAAAGATCGCAATCAGCGCGTATGCGGAAAAACTCAAGCCTCAAAAGCCGCTTGTCACCAAGATGAGGCTGATCGATTCGTTGTTCCCCGTAGCTCGGGGAGGCACTTATTGTATTCCCGGTCCCTTTGGCGCAGGTAAAACGGTTTTGCAGCAATTAACAAGCCGCCATGCGGATGTTGACGTGGTCATTATCGCCGCGTGCGGTGAACGCGCAGGCGAAGTTGTCGAGACGCTGAAGACATTCCCTGAATTGATCGATCCGCGCACGAAGAAACCGTTGAGCGACCGTACCGTTATCATTTGCAATACCAGTTCTATGCCCGTTGCGGCGCGGGAATCGAGCGTATACACGGCAGTTACCATTGCTGAATATTACCGCCAGATGGGGCTGCAGGTATTGCTGCTAGCCGATTCTACGTCCCGCTGGGCGCAGGCAATGAGGGAAATGTCAGGCCGGCTCGAAGAGATCCCCGGAGAAGAGGCTTTTCCCGCGTATCTGGAATCCCGCATCGCGTCGTTCTACGAACGCGCAGGCGTGGTGCGGCTAAACGACGGGTCGACGGGGTCCGTTACGATCGGCGGGACCGTTAGCCCTGCCGGCGGTAATTTTGAGGAGCCGGTTACCCAGGCGACACTGAAGGTGGTCGGCGCATTCCATGGGCTTTCCCGCGAGCGCTCCGACGCACGGAGGTATCCGGCTATCGATCCGTTGATATCATGGAGCAAATACCCCAGCATAATTCCTGAGAATTACCGCCGCAAAGGCCATGACATCCTGCATAAGAGCAGTGAAGTCAGCCAGATGATGAAGGTTATCGGCGAAGAGGGCACGTCGCTGAAAGATTATATCGAATATTTGAAAGGCGAGCTTTTCGACTCGGTGTATTTGCAGCAGAATGCGTTTGATGCGGTCGACGAAGCCTGTTCGGCTGCCAGGCAGGAGTATGTGTTCGCGTTCATCAATGATATTCTGGAGGCGGAGATGGCCTTTGACAGCAAGGAGATCGCGTTACATTTCTTTCAGCAGGTGCGGCAGCTGTTCAAAGGATGGAACTCAAGCGAGTTCAAGACTAAAGAGTTCGAAAAGATAGAAGAGGAGATTTCATTGTTGTTAGAACAGAAACGGACCATTAAAAAAGAGACAGCACATGCATAAATCGTATACCACTATCGTGCAGATCGCCGGAGACGTTATCACGGTCGAGGCCGAAGGCGTCGGATACAACGAGATAGCGCAAATCACCACGAGCCGCGAAGTTTCGTTGGCGCAGGTTATCCGCCTTGACGGCACGCGTGTTTCTTTACAGATATTTGCCGGAAGCAAAGGCGTTTCGACGGATGATAAAGTCAGGTTCCTGGGCCATCCGATGCGCGTTGCAAGCGGCGATGATCTTTTGGGCAGGATTTTTGACGGCAGCGGCGTGCCTCGGGATAAGCGGCCGGCGCTGACGGAAAATTTCATCGAGATCGGCACTCCTCCGGTAAATCCTGTCAAGCGCGTTATTCCGCGAAAAATGATCCGGACCGGAATTCCCATGATCGATGTGTTCAATTCACTGGTCGAATCCCAGAAGCTCCCGATCTTTTCTATAGCCGGCGAGCCTTATAACGAACTCCTGGCGCGTATCGCGGTACAGGCCGAGATAGATATTATTATCCTGGGAGGAATGGGGCTAAAACATGACGATTACCTTTATTTCCGTGATACGCTCGAAGAAAACGGCGCATTGTCCAGGTCGATATTCTTCATGCATACCGCATCCGATCCTACGGTTGAATGTTTGCTGGTCCCTGACATGTCTTTGGCGGTTGCGGAACATTTCGCGTTGAACGGCAAAAGGGTTCTGGTGTTGTTGACCGATATGACCAATTTCGCCGATGCCCTTAAAGAGATATCGATAACCATGGAGCAGGTTCCGTCCAACCGCGGCTATCCCGGCGACCTTTACAGCCAGCTTGCGGCGCGGTACGAAAAGGCGGTTGATTTCGACACCGCCGGGTCCATTACGATCCTGGCAGTGACCACGATGCCCGGAGACGATGTCACGCATCCCGTCCCGGACAACACCGGCTATATTACCGAAGGCCAGTTTTATCTCAAGAACGGGGTTATCGAGCCGTTCGGCTCGTTGAGCCGGCTCAAGCAGCAGGTTAACGGCGCGACCAGGCCCGACCACCGCACGATCATGGATACCATGATCCAGCTGTTCGCGAATTACCGCGAAGCCCTTGAAAAACAGGCTATGGGTTTTCAAATGTCCGCATGGGATAAGAAACTGCTCGCATACGGCAAGCGGTTCGAGGATGAAATGATGTCGTTAAAAGTCAATATTACGCTCGAGCGCGCGCTTGATCGCGGCTGGCAGATCCTTGCCGATTGTTTCACCCCGGAACAGACCGGGATCAAAAAATCGCTCATCGAGCAATACTGGCCGAAAAAATAGGGCTATGATAAAGATCAAGTTCACAAAAGGCGAATTAAAGAAACAGCGCGACGCGTTGCGGCAATATCTTCGCTATTTGCCCACGCTGCAGCTTAAGAAACAGCAGCTGCAGATGGAGATTCTTCATTGGCATACCCTGGAACAGGAACGGGACCGCGTTTTGAATTCGAAGATGCTAGCTGCCGCGGTCTGGGCCGGGCTGCTGGCGCAGGATACCGGCGTCGATATGCGGCAGTGGCTTGTTCCGTCCGAGATTGTTACAAAAGCGAAGAATATCGCCGGTGTCGACCTTCCGGTTTTTGAGCAGGCGGTATTTCCGGCAGCTGAATATGATCTGTTTGTAGTTGCGCCTTGGGTCGATCGCGCCATAGAATCTCTTCAGGAGATTGTTTCTTTGCGGCAGGAGATCATCGTTATTAAACGGGCGATCGCGATTTTAAAGAACGAGCTGCGCATAACCGCACAGCGGGTTAATTTGTTCGAGAAAGTTAAAGTCCCCGAGTCGCAGGAAGCGATCCGCAGGATCAAGATATATATAGGTGACCAGATGGCGAATGCTGTCGGAAGATGCAAGATCGCTAAACGAAAGATAGAAGAGTTCGAAGCGTTAGAGGTGGCTGCATGATTGTTGCGATGAAGAAAGTGAGTATTATCTGCCAGGATAAAGACGCGCAGGAGACGGTTGGCCGGCTTCGATCGCTGGGCGTCGTCCATGTTGAGCATCAGCAGCAGCCGAAGGGGCCTGACATTGCCGCGCTGCAGGAAGATATCTCGCTGGCTGAGGCGGCGCTGGGGGTGCTGTCGCGCTGCGGAACATCGCACGCGGAAACGGTTCGCGCGTTTCTGCCCCGCGTTGATTGGAAAGTCTCCAGCCGACATATTGTGGACCTCGACAAGCGCCTGGACCAGCTGCATGAATATTCCAGGATACTAAAAGCGAAGATCTTTGAATGGGAGCAGTGGGGAGATTTCGATCCGGAAAAGATAGATGCGCTTGCGCGACGGGAAATATTTATCCGTTTTTATCAAATCCCGGAAAAAGAAATAGAGGCTTTGCCTGCCGGGTTGATAGTCAAGACCGTCTCGACCCGCGGCGGCATTGTCAATTGCGCGGTAATATCTCGGGCGAAAAACGAACTTTCCTATAAACAGGTGCTGCCTCCGAAAGCGTCGCTGACCGCCATGCGCCATAAGCTGGAGCAGGACAGCGTTCTTGAAGCCGAGCTTGTGCGCGGTCTGGCGGAATACAGCGTGCAACGCGGAATAATTCAGGAACAAAAAATTATTCTGGATAAGGAAATGGTGTCCCTGCAGGCTTTCCGCGGCATGGGGCAGCACGGAATCCTTGCGTATATTTCAGGGTATGCTCCGTTTGACAGCATGGATATGCTGGAAATGGCTGCGCGCGATCATCAATGGGCGCTCTCGGTCGTGGATCCGGGTATTGATGATAATGTTCCCACGCTTTTGCGCAACCCGCGCTGGGTAGATCTCATCAAGCCCGTATTCGGCCTTCTGGGGATTACGCCGGGTTATCGCGAGCTGGATGTGAGTATCCTGTTTCTGATTTTTTTCAGCATTTTCTTTGGTATTCTTATCGGCGATGCGGGCTACGGTATCGTGTATATACTTATAACTGCATGGATGCATTTCAGGATGAAAAACAATCCTGCAATGAAGAATGTTTTTCCGCTTTTGTATTTGCTGAGCTCATGTGCGATCGTCTGGGGCGGGATGACCGGTACTTTTTTCGGTCAGACGTGGCTGCAAAATAAAGGTTTTACAATCCTTGTGCCTGAGCTTAACGATGTTAAATTTATGCAGACAGTATGTTTTTTCCTGGGGGCGCTCCATCTTTCCATCGCTCATTCATGGCGGGCGATCCTGAAAATGCCGTCGGTTTCGGCGCTTGCGGATATCGGATGGATCTGTGTGCTCTGGACCGCATTTTTTCTGGCGCGGACATTGATCCTGAGCGATCCGTTCCCGTCTTGGGGCATTGGGCTTGTCTCTGCCGGCGTCGGGCTGGTGATCCTGTTCACCGACCCGCAGCGTAATATGTTCAAGGCGATCGGGAAAGGATTGGCTTCCGTTGCTTTAAGTTTGATGAATAATTTCTCAGACGTTGTTTCGTACGTGCGCTTGTTTGCGGTCGGTTTGGCAACCGTTGCGATCGCCGATACCACGAATTCAATGGCAGCCGGATTGGGGAACGGTGTGCTGGCAGTGGCTGCGGGCGCAGTTATTGTCGTGATCGGCCATAGCTTGAATATTGTCCTGGGGCCTATGTCTGTGCTGGTGCACGGAGTAAGGTTGAATCTGCTGGAGTTTTCGGGGCATGCGAATGTGGCATGGGGCGGGTTCGCATATGAACCATTACACGAGTAATATGGATTATGGCTGCTCTCTCCCTGCTCGAACAGTCCTCGGCCTTCGGCCTGCGGAACTCGCAGGGCAGAGATTGCACAAGATTTATGCTAAGCTTATTACGAGAATCTGATGGTTGAGTGAGGGAGAGACCATCACTCAACCATACTATCCTAAGGAGGATTGAATGGAGTCTAATGTGTTGATGCAGTTCAAGGATCTGGGGCTGGGGATGGTGCTGGCGTTGTCTGCGTTCGGGTCTGCGGCAGGGGCTGGTACCGCGGGCATGGCTGCTATAGGCGCGTGGAAGAAGAATTTCAGCCAGAATAAAGCGGCGTCGTTCATGCTTGTCGCGTTTGTCGGCGCTCCTTTGACGCAGACGATATACGGCATGATAGTCATGAATAGGATGTCCGAGCTGGCGCTGCAGGGGCAGTATCTTTGGGGCATCGGCGCTTTTGCCGGAGCAGCTATCGGGCTGTCCGCATACTGGCAGGGAAAATGCGCGGCAGTCGCCTGCGATGCAATGGGCGAAACCAATAAAGGTTTCGGCAACTATATCGTCGTTCTGGGCATGGCGGAAACGGTGGCCCTTTTTGTGATGGTCTTTATTCTGGGAGTACTCGGAAAATTGGCCGGGGCGTAATAGAGGCCAATTTCTGTTGACAAAGGTGGACCACTGTTTTATTATAATTATAGTAATAATACAGAGGTTCAGAATGAGGGCGAAGGAAAGAGCGGCGGCTAGAAGATTGCGCGGACAGGGATGGTCTATGAGGGAAATCGCCCTAGAGACAAAATGCGCTAAGAGTTCAGTTAGCGGCTGGGTGCGTGATATTCCCTTAACCTCAAGACAGATAAAACGCCTTAAATCTAATCAGGATAAAGGAAGGGCGAAGGCTGCGAATCATCCCAATAGTCCGAAACAGGTATGGGCCAGAATCCGGGGTAGCATTATTGAATCTGCCGCTCAGGAAATACCGGCAGAATGCTCCCGGAATGTTCTAAAAGTAGTCGGAAGCTCATTATATTGGGCCGAGGGTTGCAAAAGCGTATGCAACATGGTAAATTTTAGCAATTCCGACCCTAAAATGATTGTTCTCATGATGAGGTTTTTTAGGGATGTTTGTAAGGTGTCGGAAGAAAAATTCCGAGGGGCGGTCAATATTCACCCTCACTTAGATAAAAAAAAAGCTGTAAGATTCTGGGCCGACATCAGTGGAATTCCAGCCAGACAGTTTCATAAAACTCAGGTTGCGGTCAGCAAGGCTAGCAAGCATAAAAGAGATACCTTGCCGGCGGGTACTTTTCGGATTGTAATAAGCGATGCCCGTTTGCAGTCGAAAATCAAGGGTTGGATCAAAGGTTTAGAAGAATGGTGTGATAAGAGGGCGGTTGGCGCAATTGGTTAGCGCGTTTGATTTACATTCAAAAGGTTACAGGTTCAAGTCCTGTACCGCCCACCATTAATTCCGGGGACACATTACTTAATTCTTTGGAATTAAGTAATGTGTCCCCGGAATTAAAAATTGTTGCATTAGGGCGGTTTTTGTTTTACAATAAGCATCCTACAATTTGGGGTCGTAGTGTAGCCTGGTTTAACACGTCGCCCTGTCACGGCGAAGATCGCGAGTTCAAATCTCGTCGACCCCGTTGATTCCAAGCCCCGCAGTTATGCGGGGCTTTTTGTTTCTTAAAACCATTGATTTTGCGTCTTTTCTGTGATAAGGTAATAGGGAACAAAGAGTTGCAGTTGTCGTTATGCTCAGCATGCATGATACAGAAGGGGGCCTTTCATGAAAGACGAAATGGATATTTTACGTGAAGTCGGCAGCATCGCTGCCGGCCACGGAAGCATTGCATTATCAGAGATGATGGGCAGGAAGCTCGATCTGGAGCTTCCCTCTCTCAATATGATTCCCGCTAAATCCATAATTGATAAGATTCAGGCGGATCAGATCGTGATCAGTGTTGCCTGTAATATCTTGAGCGGGATAAAGGGAGAGATCATCTTTGTTCTCGACGAGAAGAGCGCTTTCAAACTGATCGATCTATGTTATCGCGCTCATCCGGATGAGAAAAAAGGCGGCCTTTTCACCGAGATGGGGCTGTCGCTGATCAAGGAAGTCGGTAATATTATAATATCTTCATACGTGGGCGCGCTTTCGATGATCTTGAAGACTGTGGTTATCCCGTCTATTCCGACGCTGGTCAGCGGATCTCTGCAGCAGGTATTGTCGATGGTGGTGTCGCCGTATTCGAGCGATTGCCAGATACTGTTGGTGGAGGCGATATTTGTCGAGCCTCAGGCGAAGATCAACGGAAAATTTTATCTTGTTTTGAATTCGGATACTATAAAGACCGTTCAGGATTCCTGCAAAAAGATCCTGGACGGCCTCAAATAATCTATGAGAGCAGCGGACGATAGTATTCTTTTAGTCGTGTCAGACGCGGAATCCCAGGATTTCCTTTCCGCCCTTTTGATGGGAGAAGGGTATCAGGTGACGGTGTGCAAGAGTCAAACCGAGGGGCTCGCCATCCTGGATATGGAGGCGTTCAACCTGGTGATCATCGATTTTTCGTCTCCCGGGGTTAACGGCATCGAGATGTGCAAATATATCCGCAATAGTTTCAATCTGCGGCATATCAGCGTTATCCTTTTGATGGAAGGCAAGGATCCGATGGCGAAGATCAAGGGCATTTACGCCGGCGCGGATGATTATGTGGAGAAGCCGTTCGATCCGGCTGAGTTCCTTGCGCGCGTCAAGGCTTCGTTCGTCCGCATGACCCGTGACCTTGATGCCAACCCGCTGACCAAACTCCCGGGCAATATATCGCTCATGAAGGAGCTGGAGACTCGCATTAAATCGAACCAGCTCTTTGCTGTTTGCTATCTGGACCTGAATAAGTTCAAGGAATTCAATGACGGCTATGGTTTTGAAATGGGCGATAAGGTTATATCTTTTACCGCTCAGACGATCATAAAGACTTTGAAGACACAGGGGTCTCCTACGGATTTTCTCGGGCATATCGGCGGAGATGATTTTATTTTCATTGCCACGATCGATAATTGGGAAAATCTATGCAAAACGGTCGTCGAAGAGTTTGAAAAAGGGAAAATGCAGTTTTACAACGAAGAAGACCGTGCCCGGGGATATCTTATCGCAAAGAACAGGCAGGGCCAGGTTACCCAGGTGTCTCTTTTGGGCGTAACGATCGCCGTGATCACGAATGAGATCAGGACATTCATTCATGTCGCGCAGCTCAGTTCGATCGCTGCCGAATTAAAGCATTATGCCAAAAGCCTTGGAGGCAGCGTGTATGTCAAAGACCGGCGAAAGGATTGATGCCGGCTTTGTGTGGTACGATCGCTATAGACCGTAATAAACAATACAATGGCACCTTGGCACGAAGGTGCTTTTTCGCTTAAGGAGGATTTTATGGAAGATATTTCTAAGGGGCAGGCTGCCGGTCCGGATCCAATTTTGCCTGAAGTTCCGCCCGCGGTGGCGCCTGTCCCGCAGCCGGTAACTCCGCCTGCAAAGCCGGTTCTGACGCTTGACGATTTTAAAAAGGTAGAGTTAAGGGTGGCTCAGATCAAGGATGTGGCCGAGCATCCCAATGCCGATAAATTATATGTGCTCACCGTCGATGCCGGCAATACGACGAAACAGATCGTTGCGGGCATTAAACGGGGATACACCAAAGAAGAGCTTGTGGGCAAGTTTGTCGTTCTTGTGAATAATCTGGCGCCCGCAATCCTGCGCGGCGTCGAAAGCCAGGGCATGCTGCTGGCTGCGTCGGATCAGGATTCCATCGCCGTGGTGTCTCCGGATAAACCGATGAAGCCCGGTTCGGCCGTTAAATAGAGGGTAATGTGAAGCAGATTATCCCGGAGGGCTATTGTCTTCAGTGCAAGGGATGCTGCCGATTTTCACGGGAGCGCAGCGAATGGGGCGTGCACCTGACGCTTGACGAACAGCAGTCTCTGGGAATCAGGGATACCGTGATCCCTTCGCCCAAAGATCCTGTGTCTGGAGCTTGCTTTTGTGTTTTTTTAGATACCCGTCAGGAGCGGTGCTCTGTTTATTACAAAAGACCGTTTGAATGCCGGTTGTATCCTTTTTTGATAAACAGGCGCGGCGAGACGGTGTTCCTGGCGCTTGATACGAACTGTCCGTATGCGCACGAGCATTATGAAACGCAGGCAATGAGGGACTTTATCGCGTCTCTTGTTGCCGAATGCGAAACCCCGGATTTTATACAGCGCTTGAAGAACAACCCCTGGCTTATACAGCAATATGACGGCGTTCTTAATATTGCGCCGCTTCCGTTATGACCTGCAAGGATCTTGTTTTTGCAGATAAGAATACCGTAGAATCTCATATTCGCTGTATGCCGCGCAATTTGAGCGTGTATTCGTTCGCGCAGCTTATGATGTGGAAAAATTTGTACCGGGTCGTCTGGGCGCGGATCGATAACGCTTTGTGTGTTTTTTTTTGCGATGCCTTCGGGGCTTTTATGAACTGCGCTCCGCTGGGCGTTTCCGTTACGCCGGAAACCGTACGCGAGGTTTTCGCTTTCATGGACGCGTGCAATAAGAATAAAGCGTATTCGCGCATCGAGAATGTTGAAGAAGAGCATGTTGCATTTTACAGGTCTCTCGGATACGAAGCGAAGGCCAAGGGCGGAGATTATGTATATGAGCGTTCGCGGCTTGCACACCTGAAGGGTGATCCGTATAAATCGAAACGCGCAGGCTGTAATTTCTTCTCAAAAAATTACGACTCCCGCTATCTGCCGTATACATCGGCCTTCAGGCAGGCGTGTTTAGATCTTTACGACGGATGGGCAAGCGCGCGGGCGGCTACTACCGGTGATTGTGTATACGCCGGCATGCTGGGCGACAGCCGTAAATGCCTCGAAGCCGTTTTGGTAAAGCCCTCAGCTTTTAATATCGTCGGGAGGGTTATTGTCGTCGGCAACCGCGTAAAGGCCTTTACATTCGGGTATGAATTGAATAAAGACACGTTTTGTGTCCTTTACGAGATCTCTGATCTCTCTGTGAAGGGCATCAGCCAGTATATATTCCGTCAGATATGCAGAGAGATGTCCCAATACCGGTATATAAACGTAATGGATGACTCCGGACTTGAACGCCTGCAGGCAGTAAAGCGTTCGTACCGGCCGGCGAAGGTTGTTTCCGCATATATTATACAAAGGCCTTATGCATAGGGATATAGAGGAAGTAGAATTCACGATATTCGATACGGAAACAACGGGCCTTGATCCGCGTTGCGGCGACAGGATTGTCGAGATCGCTGCGATCAGGGTAAAGGGGGATCGTATTATCGGCCGGTTTGAAAGCCTTGTCAATCCGCAGAGGCCCGTCTCCCCCGGGGCGTTCGCCGTGAACAAAATATCCGCAGATATGCTTGCCGATGCCCCTTCTATAGAAGTTGTGCTTCCGGGTTTCTTTGATTTCATCAAAGGCAGCTGCCTGTGCTCGTATAATCTGCCGTTTGACCTGGGGTTTTTGAAGAAAGAAATGGCTGTAAGCGGGGAGGGGTCTCTTGACGGCATCTTTTTGATCGACGTGCTTGCAATGGCGCGCAGGCTTTTACCTTCTCTTCAACGCCATGCGTTGTGGTTTGTGTCGGATTCGCTGGGGATTCAACAGCATCAGGAACATCGGGCGATGTCCGATGTGGATATGACGTGGCAGGTTTTTCAGAAGCTTAAGGCCTCCCTGCGAAATAAAGGGATAGCGGAACTGGGGCATTGCATCGGGCTGTTTGGCGTCGATCAGAAGATCCTTCAGGATTTGACTCAGCAGAAGCTGGCTAAGATCCAGGCAGCGGTTGAAAGCTCCGCGCGGCTTAAGATACGGTATATGTCGAGCGTCGACGGGATAGTTTCCGAGCGGCTGGTGCTTCCCAAGGAGATCAAACAGGATAAACGGAGTTTCTATATGATCGGATTCTGCTTGTTGAAAAACGAAGACAGGATGTTTAAAGTCGACGGCATCCTTGATATGGAGGTTGTCGGGTAGGATGAAAAGAATTATTATTGCCGGTCTTATCGTGATCTTTAGCGGGTTGTGCGGCTGTCAGCAGCAGTCTTCCCTTACACGGGCGCAGCGGCACGTCGCTGCTGCGGCCGTTCACGTTCGCGCGGCAGAAACGATATATGAAAAATTGCTCACCGTGGCGCCCGATTCTCCGGCATTGCAGTATGATGCCGGTATGTTGTATTTCGGCCAGGGCGATTTCGATTCTGCCATAGGCCATTTGCGCAGATCGAAAGATCCCCGCGCGGTGAAATTCCTGGCGATCGCGCTGTACCGGTCAGGCGATTACACCGCTGCTTTGGAAGAGTGCAGCCATCCGGGGCGCAAAGACGATGAGTTCAAGTATTATGAAGGTCTTATTTGCGAAAAATTGAATCTTTTTGACCGGGCGCTTAAGGTGTATGGCGGTATCAAAGGCTCTGAGTATGCCGTCCTGGCCCGCAGCAGGATCGCGGTTATCGAAAAAGAGATTAATCCTCTCAGGATCGGGGACATCGATCCCGGCGTTGCCGCAATCCTGGCGCAATGCCCGGCCCCCGGAGCCTATCCTCAGGCAGGCGCATTGATCCTTTTGAGCGACGAACAGGTCGAGATAACGCCGGATAACAAGGCTGTGTACCGGCTGCATTATATCGTGCGTATTCTTAACGAGCGCGGAAAGGAGAATTTCTCCGAAGCCCCGATCGAATATGATTCGACCGACGAGAAAGTCAAGCTTGAATATGCACGGACCATCCGGCCGGATGGTACCGTAGTTGATGTCGGCAGCCGCCATATACGGGATGTGTCCAAGTATCTTAATTTCCCTCTTTATAGCAACGCGCGCGTTTTTATCATTTCGTTCCCCGCGATCGCCGAAGGCTCGACCATCGAATACAAGGTTACGGTATCCCGGTCGCAGCTTATTAATAAAAAGGATTTTGTGATCCCTGTTCCTGTTCAGACGCGGGAGCCGGTTCTTGCCGGCAGCTTCAGCGTGACGCTGCCCAAAGGCAGGTCGATTAATCTTAAGACCGTTAATGAGCGGTATAATGTATTCGGCGCTGACCTGTCGCCGTCCGTATCCGAGGCGCAGCACACGAAAAAGTATCAGTGGAGATTTAAGAAAATTCCACAGATAATCCCTGAACCGGCTATGCCTCCCTCCGAGGAGATCGATCCGACGATACTTATATCGTCCTTCGGAAAGTGGCAGGAGGTCTATGATTGGTGGTGGCAGCTGGCAAAGGATAAGATCAAAGCCGACGGAGAAATAAAACGAAAGGTTGTTGAGTTAACCAATGGTGTGTCGGTTGAGGAAAAGCGGCTCAGGGCGATCTATAATTTCTGCGCACAGAAGATCAGATATGTCGCGGTGGAATACGGCCAGGCAGGTTATGAACCGCATCAGGCCGCAGATATTTATAGGAATAAATATGGTGATTGTAAGGACCAGGCTATCCTTTTGGTGGCCATGCTGAAAGCGGCCGGTTTTGATTCTTGGCCGGTTTTGATCCCGACCCGGGATTTGTTCGACATGGATCCTGATTTCCCGTCCATGCTTTTTAATCATTGCATCGCTGCTGTTTCATGGGAAGGACGGACCGTGTTTATGGATCCGACCGCTGAGACCTGTTCTTTCGGGGATCTGCCTGTGGGGGATCAGGATCGAACCGTGTTGATCATCAAAGAAAACGGTTTTGAGATAGCAAGAACGCCTCTTTATCCCGCCGGCCATAATACGATCCGTCAGCGTTTGTCGTTGACAATCGCGGCAGACGAGTCCGTAACGGGGAAACGTTCCGTATTAAGCATGGGTGTATATGACCAGGCGCAAAGATACTGGCTCCTGTATACTCTTCCGGATGTGGTTAAAGACAGGCTGGCTGTAAAGATACAGGAGATCTCTATCGGCGCGCGCCTTGACGGGTATACGATAGAGCATCTGGATGATCTGAGCGTGCCGCTCGTGTTGCGTTATTCGTTCAATGGCCCTGAATTTTTGACGCCCGCCGGACCTTTGCGGATCGTTCCGGCATTAGCGGGTCTTGATATGTCCGCGGTGACCAAGCCGTTACGGGTTTACCCTATCGAATACGAAATGATGGATATGAAAGATATTGAAACGACGATCGCTCTGCCTCCGGGCTACGCGGTACGGTATATGCCGGCGCCTATCCGGGAAGAGAATGAGTGGATGAAATATGACGCGAGCTATGCCATGAAGGATCGAACGCTTGTTTTCCGCCAGGCTGTGGAATTGCGCAAGCGCATTATTACGCAGGAGGATTATCCGGCGTATAAAGAGTTTATCGATCAGCTGGGCAAGCGCGTAAAACAAAGAGTAGTGCTTGAAAGGAAGATCTGATGTTTTTTAGGCCTGACCCCCAGGCAGAACGAAGGAGATATGTCAGATTGGATTCGGTATTCCCGGTCCAGTTCAGGATATATGCGCTCGACGGCACAACGCCCCTTTCCGACTGGCTGCAGGGTTATACTCATAATATCGGCAACGGCGGGATCCTTCTGCATGTCCACGATCTGAATGCGGATCTGGCCCTTTTGGTGAGAACGCGGCAGGCTACGTTTGCGCTCAAGATAGAGATGCCGCTTAACAGGCCCGTGGTGGTTGCACACACCTCAGTTGCCTGGATGCAGGACAGGACTCCTGAGGTTCAGAAATTAGGGATCGGGCTTTCTTATGTTCAGATCGATGCTTTGCAAAAGATGCGCCTTCTGAGGTATGCATGGACTAAGAAGCTTGTCTTTCCCGCGTTCTTATTTATTATCGTTTCTTTAGCCGCCGCTCTTGGGTTGAATGCATATATTAATTTAAAGCTGATCGAGGGCAATAAAGCGCTCGTTGCGCAGCTTATAGAGATCCTTCGGGAGTCGACAAGCGCCAAACAGAAGATAAAGGATATCAGCCGCGATAAGGAAGATGCCCAGCGTAATCTGCAAACGCTGCAGGTCCGGATCCAGCAGCTTGAAGATGAGCGCACGGCTCATGAAGCCAATGCGCAGAAGGCTGAAAGAGAAAAGACACTGTTCG
>Ga0265297_10007343_pt1 | contig 15318 bp, 13 predicted proteins | sample Munlanlwell13791_FD_192502 | JGI IMG/M metagenome (GOLD analysis project Ga0265297, IMG submission 192502) | Leachate microbial communities from a municipal landfill in Southern Ontario, Canada - Leachate well 137-91 | ecosystem: Engineered > Solid waste > Landfill > Unclassified | place... | reverse complement strand
GACCACCTGTTCACGCCGCTGGTATTTGAGCCGGGATTTTTCTTCGCGTCATTCGAGTACCACGGGGGCCATCTCGTGTCTCATACGATTAACCGTTTGAGCGGCGGCCAGTTGCGTTCATTGGTTCCCTGAAAAGCGATTGACTTCCCGGCTCCCCTGAATACAATGGCCCGACTTCCTGGAGAACAATGAAACGTCAGACCGGCAGGACGGCGAAAAAATCGAGTGACCGCGGACTCGCTTCGGCGCAGTTGTGCGGAGAGGCGTCGTTCGAGAGCGGAACACCACAGCGTGCGACTCCCCCGCTCGATGCCCCTGATGCGAGCCTGGCTGCGGCCAAGCGCATTGAAGAGCTGGAACTGAAGCTTGCTGCGCTGGAACAGAAGCTCAAACATGATGCTGAGCACCTTTGCCATGCCGACAGGTTAATGACACTTGGCACTCTCTCGGCAGGGGTTGTTCACGAACTCAAGAACCCCCTTGGCGCGGTATCGGGATTCTGTCAGCTTGGTCGCCAGATGCTTGCCGCTTTGCGTCCTGCTTCCGGGAATGCCGAGGAACGCGATGAGATGTCGGGCCTGTCGATGTGTCTCGACGAGATCACGAAGAACGTCGATATCATGCAGAGCATTCTCGAAAACCTCAGATCTTTCAGCCGCAAGGACGCCGGGACAACGGGGCGGATCGACCTTATCGCCACAATCGCTGACGCGATAAAGATCCTCTCTTTCAGAATGCACAACGGTGCGAATGTTGTGCTTCTGCCGGGCCCGGAGAGTTTCTATATTAACGGCAACGCCAACCAGCTTGTGCAGGTCTGGACCAACATACTCGGGAACGCATTCGATGCGATTGCGGAGCGCGAAGAGCGGGATCTGGCATTCACCGGTAACGGACGGGTAGAGGCGGTGGTTTACCCCTGCGAGCGTGGCGTGGTCGTGGAGATCCGAGACAATGGCATCGGAATGCCGCCGGATGTCAGGGACAAGTTGTTCACCCCATTTTTCACAACCAAAAAGGAATTTGCGGGGACCGGGCTCGGGCTATCCATCGTGGCGCAGATCCTGCGGGAACATGGCGCCGGGATCGAAGTGGAAAGCGAGCCGGGGAAGGGGACATTGTTCCGGATCAGGTTCACGGCAGCCGAATAGCAAAGAGGCGCAAAGGGCTTTCTTCAGCCAAGGCCGTAACGTTTTTTCGGTTGACCGTAATACCAAGCATCCTACAATCCCTTTCAAACCTCCGGATGCACTCAAGGAGAAATGATGGCGACTATTTCGAAGAAGATCATCGTCGAGCGAATCTCCGAGAAGATCGGCGCGAACAAGAACGACGTGAAGAATTCCATCCAGTCGTTTCTGGATATGCTTATCGAGGAACTCGCGCAGGGCAACCGCTTCGAGTTCAGGGAGTTCGGTGTTTTCGAGGTCATCACCCGCAGGGAGCGTAGCGCGCTCAATCCTAAGACAATGCAGCGCATAAAAGTGCCCGCCCGTGCGGTTGTCGTCTTCCGGCCCGGCAAGCTGATGAAGGAAAGCGTCAACAAAATTCCCCCGGGAGAACATGGAAAATCCGGTGGTGCAGGCAGATAGCGGGACGCCCCTCGTGCGTCCGGTTCAATCCCAGGCTTCAAAACGCGCCGCCTTCCTGGTGGCGCTTTTTGTTTCGATCCTTCTCGGCTCCTGCAGCCCGAAGGCTCCTGTGTCCACAGGCATTCCGGCGGGCTACATCTCTGCATTCGACATAACCCACAAGTACAACCTTACCCTCCACGCTGACCTGGCAACCGGCGTGTTTCGTTTCACTGGCGACGCTGAATTCTGCGTGAACCCCGGATCGAATCGTGCTCTTCTGAATGGCCGGTCGGTTTTCTTTTCCGCGCCGGTGCTGCTTCTCAACGGGAATCTTATGCTGCCCGATGACGCGGACGCCAAGCTTGACAGCGAGATTTCCGCCAAGACGGTCTTTGTTTATTCCGAAAAGCCTACTCCCGTGCCCACTCCCACCCGGTCTCGTCCCGTAAACTCTGTCCCCAGTCTGCCTCCTTCCGCCCAGCCATCCTATGCGGGAACGATCGTGCTCGACCCCGGGCATGGCGGAGCAGACCCGGGCGCAATTGGCCCTAAGACCGGCATAACCGAGAAGGCACTGAATCTTGCGGTGGCGATTGCTGTACGCGATATCCTTGTGTCCAAAGGCGCGAAGGTGATTATGACGCGCAATGCGGATGTCCACATTTCGCTGGCGGGAAGAGCGCAAATTGCCAACTCCTCGGGCGCCGACTGCTTCGTCTCGATTCACCACAACAGCACTTTCGACAGGCTCGTCAAGGGCTACGAGGTCCTGTACTCCGACAACAATCCCAATGGCGAAACCCGTCTGGCCGACTCAATCGTTCTCTGCAAGGCAATCAGTTCAGCAATGGACGGCAAGTGGAGCACTTACGACCGGGGCGTCAAATCCAAATCCCTTTACGTCACCCGGCTGACTTCGATTCCCTCGGTGCTCGTTGAAGTGGAGTTCCTCAGTTGTTCCGAACTCGAGCCCGTTCTTGCCAGCGACTGGTTCCGTTCCCGCGCCGCCGAATCCATCGCCAACGGTATCCTCAAGTATCTCGCCGCAAAGCACCAGTAATGCTCGAAGAAATTACCGACGGACTTACCGCCGCGCAGAGCGCAGCGGTTACGCATGGCGAGGGGCCTCTGCTCGTCATCGCTGGCGCAGGCTCAGGGAAGACCCGCGTCATTGAGCGCCGGGTTGCATGGCTTGTGTCCAACGGCGTGTCCCCGTACGAGATCCTGGGTATTACCTTTACCAACAAGGCCGCGCGCGAACTGCGCGAGCGGATACTCGAATGGGTCCACAGTCCGCGGATGTGGCTGTGCACTTTCCATTCGGCATGCGCCCGGATCCTCCGCCGTGAGATTATGCGCGTTCCCCCCTTCAGCGAGGATTTCAGCATCATCGACGAGTCAGACCGCGCCGCGCTGTTGCGCGATATCGGCAAGTCGCTCGGCATCGACCCCGCCACATATTCCACCTCGCTGTTCGGCGACATCATCTCGATGCACAAGAACTCGCGCTCAGCCGAAGCGGAGCTTTCCCGCAATCCCGAAGTCCCGCCGGATGTAATGCTGCCGGTCTATCGCGAGTACCAGATGGCGCTGGAGCAATCCAACAGCCTCGATTTCGACGATCTGCTGCTGCGCACGGTTGACCTGTTCGAGCGAACTCCCGAAGTACTCGAAAGGTATCGCAAGCGCTTCAAGCATGTCGTCGTGGACGAGTACCAGGACACAAACCATGTCCAGTATCTGCTGCTCAAGCTGTTGTGCGGCAATGGCGGCAATATCTGCGCGGTGGGCGATCCCGACCAGGCAATCTACGGCTGGCGCGGTGCAGATATCGGCAATATCCTCAGTTTCGAGAAGGACTTTCCGGGCACGAAGGTGGTAACGCTGGGGAAGAACTTCCGTTCCACCAATGCCATCCTGAAATCCGCCAACAGGCTCATCGCCAACAATAAGGATCGCTACGCCAAGGAACTCTACTCCGACCTTGGCACCGGCGAGCCACCTGCGCTGACCGTCGCCCGGGATGACGAGGACGAGGCGCTTCGTGTGGCTGAGAAGATACACGCCCTTGTCACCGACGGCGGGTGCGACCCGGGGGACTGCGCGATCATCTACCGCACCAACGCGCAATCGCGGCTGTTCGAGGATGCGTGCCGACGCTTCCGTCTCCCGTACACTCTCGTCGGAGCCGTTGCTTTCTACAGGCGGGCCGAGATCAAGGATATCGTGGCCTACCTTCGAGTGTTGGTGAACCCGCTCGACGCCATATCGCTCGTGAGGGTGATTAACAGGCCTTCCCGCGGTATCGGTCCCACTACGCTGAACAAACTTCAGGAGAATGCGAAGAACACCGGCAGGGCCTTCTATGACGTCCTGCGCGACGCTCCTCTTCGCGAGGAACTTGGCAAACGCACGGCCTTTCACATCGAGGGCTTTATCAGTCTGCTGAAGAGACTCTCGGAGCAGCCGCGTAAGCCCGTCGCGCCCTTAGTAAAGAGCATTATCGAGGAGACGGGTTACCTCCGGCAGTTCGATGCCAAGAAGAGCCCCGAAGATGCCGAGCGCGTGGCAAACGTAACCCAGCTTGTCAGCGATGCCGCCCGTTTCGACGCCGAGGTCGGTGGCGACCTGCGGGATTTTCTGGAAAACGTCGCGCTCATCAGCGATTCGGACAACCTCGAAGGCACCGGCGGCGCGGTTACGCTTTTGACCTTCCATTCGGCCAAGGGGCTGGAATTCCAGAGCGTCTTTTTGGTGGGGCTCGAAGAGAAATTGATGCCGCACGAGCGCGCGACTGAAGAGCCTGCAGGTGTCGAGGAAGAGCGTCGCCTATTCTACGTGGGCATTACCCGCGCGAAGAAGCACCTGTCTTTCTCGCTTGCCGGAAGGCGGCGAATGTACGGCGACTACTCCAGTACCCGGCCCAGCCGCTTTCTGAAGGAATGTGCCGCGCTGAACATCACATCTCCACTGTTCGGCGAGCCACTTGAACCGCCAAAGCCACCGCGAGCTACGGAACTACCTGCCAAGTCGAACTTCGACATCGCCAAGTTCCGCCAGCTTGCTTACGGCGAGGCTCCGCCCAGGGACAACAAGCCGTTGCCGCTGCCGCCCGAGGCTGCTGCGGATTTCAAGGTTGGCGACATAGTCGAGCATGAGTCGTTCGGCAGCGGGAGGATCGAGGACATAACGGGCTCGGGGCCTTCCTCGCGGCTCAAGATATTCTTCCGGTCGTATGGTGTGAAAGTGCTGGTTAAGGAATACGCCGCCGCAAAACTGACTATAAAGAGGCGGGGTTCGCGCTGACGCGAGCCATCCCCGGCCGCTGACCACGGAGTTCCTATGGGTAAACCCGACTGGCTGAAATCCGCGCTTCTCAACGACAAGAAATATCTCACCCGCAAGAGGTTCTACTGGCAGGCTGCGTTCGCCGTGCTGCTGAATCTCTCCATCGCGCTGACCGGCTTTGCTGCGTTACGGTGGATATGCGTTCCGGTATTGAATTGCTGGGCATGCCCGTGGGCGGTCTTTGGCTGCCCGGCGGGCGCGATGGCCAATATGGCCGCGCTGGGGTTGGTCGCCTTTGGCGTAATCGGAATATTGGTTTCTTTCGCGGTGTTTCTGGGTCGCTGGACATGTGGCTGGGCGTGCCCGTTCGGCTGGTTGCAGGAACTCTTCTACATGATCCCGCTTCCAAAGATCGAGATTCCGCGCTGGATGCGGTTCGGCAAGTACATCGTCCTCGCGTTGATGGTGCTGCTCTTCCCGTTCATCTCCGGCGGCGGAACAGTTGCCCCGGACGACCTGAAGCCGCTGCAGGAGGCCGGCAGCACGGATGCCGCGCAAGATACGTCGCTGAAGGTATTCCTGGCAAAGAAGCTGTTCATCTGCTACTACTGTCCCGCTGGCACGATAGAGGCAAGTGTTCCCACTGCCATCTCCGCGACTCCCTTGCAGGATCGCGTTGACGCTCAGCGCAGGCGCGACATACTCGTGGCAGGGCTCGACCCGGAAAAAGTCGCCGATGATGACCCCACGTATCCGCGCAAGCTCGTCGCCAGGACCCCGGTCCTGTTCGACAAATGGCTCATTGCCGGGCTGTTCCTTCTGCTCTTTGTGATAATCAAGCGGCCATTCTGTCGCATAGCCTGCCCGGTCGGCGCTGCCTTGGGGATATTCACCCCCGTATCCGTCCTTCGGCTCAAGGTTGACGAGAAGAAGTGCATCAACTGCGATGCCTGCACCAAGCGCTGCCCGCAGGGGATCTCAATCTACAAGCCCGACTGCACCCGAACCGAGTGCATCCTGTGCAATGAGTGCGTGGTGGTCTGCCCGACAAAGGCAATCTCCTACGAGAACCCGATAGCCGCGGTGAAATCCGTCGGCAAGGATGCAACCTGCCCTAAGGGGTAATCGGCTTCCGCGTGGTGCTTGCGCCGGGAGAGGAGCGCCCGTGAGGTGTGGCTCCGAAGACTTGCGGGAGGCTGAAGTGGCAAGGAAGATGCTCCGAGTTCTCATCCTGTTCACGTGCTTCTTATTGCTGATATCCTGCACTCACAGGCAGCAGGCTGCCGCGGCGCGCCTTTCTCCACAAGCGCTGCAATGGAGGGTCAGGCATGATGCCTCTCTGGCTGCTGACCCGCTGCTTCAGGCGTATTTGACATACAACCTTACGGGCAGGCTGCCCGAACTCCCGACGGAGATTGCCAAGACGCCCGAGGGTCTTCTCCTCAGGTGCTTCGACCTGGCTGCGCGCGGCTTTCCGCAGGGAGCCGCCCGCTTGTGCGAGTCCGCTTCTTCTTTGGCACTTGGAGACACTGCCGACGCTGCGGTCTTAACACAGTTGTTCCACATCTGGGCTGCCCTCCTTGAGAAGAGGGCCGCAGATGCGGTCGCACTCGCGAGCCAATTGCCTCCGGAGGCAAAGAAGGGTCTTTTGTGGATCCCGGTTAGGGCCATCGGCTTTGATTCGGTCAGGCAGGGCAAAGCCGTTATCGAGGAATGGCTTGGTTACCCAATGGACGAATTCTCGCAGTTTGCATGGGAGCTTGCCCTCACTGTTGCGCTCATCGGCGGCTCGGTATCGCTCGACGCATCTCCTGTGAACGATGCCGAAGTCCGCGGCTTTCTCAAGTACAGCGACGAGGACTTTGGCAATTTCCACTGCAGTCGGCGCGACTATAAGGCAATCTTGGCTGCCATCGAAGCATTCCGGTCGGGCACTTTCGACAAGGAGGGCTTCGGTGCCTTCTTCAGCCAATGTATGTACAACGAATCAGATGACGATGCCTTTTTCCCGTTTGCCATGGGTACTATGTACTGCGATATCGTGAACGGTGTACTGCCGCCCGACACGTTCAATGTGCTCCAGAAGATGATCCTCCTCGCGCTCAATCGGTACGAGGGGCTTCATCTTGACGAAGTGGTTGACTACTCTCAGATAGAGGTACTTTCATCGTCATGCTTGATCTATGTTGCTGCCCTGCGAGCGCCCGGCTATCGGGAGGTTCAGGCCGAAGCGCTTGGCCGAAGGCCCTTCCTGTATTTCGAAGAATCCGCAGGGAGAATGGTCACGCTCGAAGCGCTGATCAGCATGAATATCGCTCATTTGTGGATGGAGTTGCAGTCCGAACAGGGGGAATAGGCAGAGAAGACCTTCCTCCCTCACCCACTAAGCGTTCGCGGATAATCTTCTTCTTCAGGCTTTCCGTCCGCTGCCCCACGGCCAAAGCCGCCAACCTGTCGGCCTACGGTCTTTCTTCCCCCCAAGGCTCAGGCCCCAATACCACCCGGAAGCCGATCACGAAAGCCGACGCCCCGCCGGGCGACGAGAACCTCGCCGCGCTACGGCACCGCAACGGCGGGCTGTATAGCCACCCACCGCGCAGAACCCTTTCCGTTCCGGTCAGCGGCCCCGTCGGGTCGGTCAACTCCGGCACCGCCTCTATGTAGGTCTGGGCATACCAGTCCAGGCACCATTCCGCCAGGTTGCCGTGCATATCGAACAGCCCCCACGCATTCGGCTTTTTCAGTGCCGGTCTGGCGGGCTCGTCGATACCGTTCCAGCCGTACTCGAACAACTGCGCCGGGTCATCCCCGAAGCAGTACTCCGTCGTGCTGCCTGCCCGGCAGCAGTATTCCCATTCCGCCTCGGTCGGTAGCCGGTAGCACATCCCCGCGGGCACATTGCCTTTACGCCGTTCCGAATCCGTAAGGCGTCGGCAGAATCGCATTGCCTTGGCCCACGCCACCGAATCCACCACCCCATCGTCAGTTTCGGAAGTGCTCGGGTTCTCCTTCATAATCGAGGAGTACAGTGCCTGCGTTACCTCGGTCGCTCCGATGTAGAACGGCCGCGATATCCTCACTTTGTGGACGGGCCATTCATCCTTTCCACCGCTGGGCGAGCCCATTGTGAACCATCCGGGCTCTATGGCCACCAACTTCAGCGGGGCTAGCTCGATCAGCCTGGTGATCTCCTGGTTCTGGCGTGGGAACACTACCGGCTCGGCAAGAACTACCCGGAGACCGATGGTCATGTGCTTCCAGTTCGGATAGTCATACGCCCTGTATGCACTGGCACATTGATCCGAGTCCGAACTCCAGCATCCTCCCCGCACGACTCGGTACATCCCAGCGTCGGGGCCGATCGGGTCGGCCTCCGGCTCTCCACCGGGCGAGTATTCCGAGTACCGGTCGTTGCACCATTCCCACAGCCCCCCGTGCATACCGTAGATCCCCCACGCATTCGGATGTCTCCCGCCTCCCGCCAGCAGCGTCGAGGGAGGCATCAAATCAATGGTATCGTAGACGGGCAGGACTCCGTCGCTCGTATTCCCCGGCGTCGAAAAACAGTACTCGCCCCTGCTGCCCGCCCGGCAGCAATACTCCCACTCCGCCTCGGTCGGCAGGCGATACACCTTGCCCGTCGGCAGCCTTCCGGCGTTGCGCTCCTGATCTGTCAACTTGCGGCAGAACTCCACCGCCTCGAACCAGGTTACTTTGCTCTTCGGCATGTACCCGGCCTTCTCTTCCTTTTCCCTTTTCCCCGTTACCGCCTGATATTGCTCGACGGTTACCTCGGACTCGCCGATGTAGAACTCGCTCCCGATGCGGACCTCATGAGCCGGGCTGGCGCTTCGCCCGCGCCCCTTCGAGCCCATCATGAACGTGCCGGGGAAGACCTTCACCATCGGTATCGGCGCGAGCTTCAGCGTTCCCGGCAGGTCGCGGTGGAGGGCGATTTCCTCCCGCGCCTTGCGCTCCTCGAGCGAAAGGGGCTCGTGTCCTACGACGACCCTGAAGGACACCGCCTTGATCGCTCCCGCGCCATCCTCGGTTCGGTTTGCCGGCCTGCAATAGTACGCTGAACTGAGGTATCCACCGCCCCGGATCACGTTCCTGCCGCCTGTCTTGGGCCCCTTGGGGTCAACCGTGTCGTAAGGATCGTATTGCGGCGCGTACCGGTCGCCGCACCATTCCCACGCGTTGCCCAGCATATCGTGGATGCCCCATGCATTCCGGGCTTTCTGCCCGACCAGGTGAATTTCATCGCCCGAGTTTCCGTCGAACCATGCCTGTGTTCCGAGCACTTCCGGATCGTCACCGGTGGGGTACTCGGGGTTCCAGCCCGCGCGGCAGCAGTATTCCCATTCCGCCTCGGTCGGCAGTCGGTCGCCAGTCCCTCCGGGAGTTGTCCCTTGTTTCTCTGGCTCTCGGTCAGCCGACGGCAGAACTCGACGGCGCTCTCGCAGCCCACTCGGCGCGGCGCGCGAGCTTCGAATCGTCCTGATATTCCCCGCGGGTCCATCAACTCGGTGTATTGCGCAGCGGTTACTTCGGTCTGGCCGATGTAGAACGCCCTGGCTATCGTCACCATCCTCACGGGCAGCTCATCTGCGTCGCCATTGTCCGAGCCCATCCTAAAAGTACCGGGATGAACCAGCACGAGCGGTACTGGAGCAGTCGAGGGATCGAATGCCATCATCGGGTCGCGCCTGGCTCCCCAGCTTGAGCTCTCCGCATAGTGGCTCACGACTGCGTACAGCCCGACCGCCACTGCGAGGAAGACCGCGGCGCTCCAGATTCCGATAGCGTGCCTCGACCGCCCGGGTCTCATTTCAGCCTCCGGAGCAACAGGGCCAGGTCGAACGCCATCTGGAACCCGGCCGCATCGAAATACGCCGGAAAGTGGCAGGAATCATCGCGCTTTCCATCTGAGAAGTACGCCGGGAGGTACCTCTCCGGCACCTGCTCCGTCAGAGAAGCCGGGATATCGCCCGTGGTCGCCGCGGCAAGGAGCAATCTCGTACAAAAAAGCGCCGTGCAGGTATAGAGATACGGTTGTTTGGTAACGTAGTAGCTCGTTGCGCTCCTGTCTTCATCACCATCCCGATATCCTGCTACGGCCTTTCTCGTTATCTCGTACAGCCTCTGGAAAGTGGAGGGAGCTTTCCCTTCACGGATATCGTGCCACCAGACGTAATCCCCGGTCCCTCGAAGGACCTCATAGATTGCCAGCTCCTGATCCGTCAGGCGCCACCGGCCGTTCTCGGCTGTTAGCGGCCCCGGCCAGGTGACGTCCGGCAGGAAGCCCGAGTCCTCGATTTCCGATTCGTTCACTGCAGCGATTACCCGCTCGCGCAAGCCAGCGACGCAGTGCATCATGAGCTTGGCGCCCAAGCGCAGGGCATTTCCACGCTTCCACTCATATGAATCAATGCCCAGTGCGTGAACGAAATCCTCCTCCGAGATCCCGCCCAACTGCGGTAGAGAGAGTATCGCCGCAGTTATCAGCGAGTCGCCAAGGGGATTCTCCCGCCACCCGGTGATGATCCTGGCGACTTCCTTGGCGTCACCGCGCTGCGCGGCCTCGATCATCGCGATGTAGTTCTGCAGGCGCAAGCCGCTTTCCTTCGCATCCCTCAAGCCGACCATGCCCATATTGGGATCGCTCTGAAGCGTATCCGCTACCCTCCGTGCACCGGCGAAGTCACCCGCGCAATAGAACACGAACCCCGCGTTGTACAGGTCGAGCGAATCACGCCAGCCGACCTTCTCCATGAACAGGGCTTCGTCGTATGCCTCGCTTATCCTGCCCAAGGCAAGCAGACAGGCGATCCGCATCCGGCGCCACGTCGGATGGGCTGCCAGCACGTCCGACGTGAGCCTGTCAACGACTGTCTCCGGACGCTGGTAATCGCCCGGTGGCTTTACAAGAGTGAGATAAGAAGGAGGAACGCTTGCGGGCGGCCCCTTGCCGCACCCTCCCAACGCAAGGAACACCGCCACATATATGGCGACAAGCGACGCCCCAACTAAGACGATCCGCTTCACCATAGCCCTCCTTGAACATCTTACCACGATTCCCCGCCCGTTCAAGTGTTATGAACTCCATCCTCTTGTTCGCTCTTCGTCTGTTCCGCCTCCTGCAGGCGCATCTGCCTCAAGCTGTCATGTGCCCGGGAGGTATTCCGCGGCCTTCGGCAACTGCTTCGGAGAAAAATGCGGTTTCGAGCGTCTTAACCTGTGCCCAGGATATGACCTGACGGGAGCTTGCGGGCAATCGGATGCAAGTGTCAACTGCTTGCTTTGCGTGATTGACTCCCGCTCGGTATAATCCCCCTCGCACTCTTGCAGGGAGTCGCGTTACCCTATGTCGCCGTCCGCCAAGGCACGTTTATCCAAGGCAAAGCTGCTCGTCGCGGCCCTGATGGTCGTGGCGGCGTTCGAGTTCAGCGTCCGCGCAATCAGCTATCACGGAGCAAGACACGTGAGGACAAGTTCTCCCATCAAGAGCCCCGCCCCGGAGCATTCCCCCGACCGCACCATCCTGATGACCGGCTTTGAGGTATTCGGCGGGTTTGCCGACAACGCCTCCTGGGAGGCCGTCAGTATGGCCGCGCCCTCGTTGCCTAAGGGGTGGCGGACAGTGAAGCGCCAACTCAGGGTGATCTGGGGCGCGCCTCTGGCGCAGTTGGACGAGGCGATCCGCACGGAGTCGGCCGAGTACGTCTTCAGCTTTGGGCAGGGAAATCCCGGAGCGTTCGCGATCGAATCCAGGGCTCGCAACAGCCGATGCACAAAGGCCGACAACGACGGCGCATTCGCTTCAGATGTGCGCATCGTCCCAAACGGGCCGGACGAGTACTCGCTGGAGAAGGGGCTCGCGGCGAACCTGGCCGGGAAGCTGAAAGCGGAGGGCTGGCCAGTGGCGGTTTCCACCGACGCGGGGCAGTATCTTTGCGAGGAATGCCTGTATTCGCTGCTGCATCTGCGCGCGACGAAATACCCCGCGCTGAAACCGCTGTTTGTTCACGTTCCACCGCTCGGGTCGAGCCTTGGAGGGAGCGTCGTTACGAAGGAGTACTTGCGAAAATTCGTGGAAAGGCTGATAGTCATCCGCCTGCAAACAGACGGCATCGGCTACTGATTCGCAGCCTGCCCCTTGACAGGATTTTCCCGGAACATCAATACCACTCCCCCGGCCATCACCCCCGCGGCAACGGCAGTTGCCCAGTTGACGCTCTCGCCCAGCAGTGGAATTGCCACAATTGCCCCAACGAAAGTGTAGACAGCAAAATATCCGCCAGTGCGCGCGGTTCCGATGTCTCTCAGCGAGTACACGAACAACACTACACTTATCCCGTAAGCCGTCAGCCCGACCAAAACTGCATACAGCAACGTGAGCAGCGGAATATGCGCGGGTTGCAGGATGACCGACATCCCGACGCAGGCAACACCCCCGATAAGGCCTTTCCACATTGCATACTCGACCGGATCGGCGTGGGAGACGTTCCTGCTGAAGTTGCTGTCGATGCTCCAGCAAGCGCACGAGCCCAATACAGCTATGATGCCCCAGAAGCTACCGCCTTCCGGGATGCCGCCCCAGGAAAGCAGGACGCTGCCGAAGGTTATGAGCGAAACGCCCAGCACGGAGTATGTCGTCAGCCTCTCGCCGAACAGCAGGCAGGCGATCAGAACGGTCATCACGATTTCGAAGTTCATCAGCAGCGAGGAGGTGGAAGCCGGTGTTAGTTGGAGTCCGATGAACAACAGCAGGGGCGCCGCGACGCCGCCCGACAGTGCCGAGCCCAGGAGCCAGGGGATCTCACGTTTGCCAAGCGGCTTCTCCACCGGCAGGATCCGGGGCGCGAAGAAACGCCACGCTGCGAGGGTTGTGCCAGCAGCACCGTAAAGAAGGCCCGTGAGAGCAAGTGGCTTGATGTCGGCGAGGAATATCTTGCACAGCGGCATGCTTGCCCCGAACAGGACGGCAGAGGTGAGGGCGAACATCGCTCCCCTTGTCCTGCGGGCGCTGGCGGCGGCGGAGCGAGTGGAGATTTCAGGCATTGCCCTGTTGCCCCTCAGCCAGGATAACCAGAAGCTCTGAAACGGTGGCACGCGGCTCGCGAGAGCCGATCTCAGCGGCGGAGATGGCGATGCGCTTCACTCCCTTGCCAGCCAGTTCCCGCGCGCGGGTCGCGTCGACAGCACAGATGATAAAGGAGGGGAGAGGGCAGTCTGCTTCAGCCTTAGCATCGATAATGTAGTCAACCTCAACGGAGATGTTCTCAATATCGAAATGGTTCTTGCTGGAGACCCCGATCCAGCAGGCAGGGCCAATGATTGCGCGTGCCGCTTCGGGAGTGATACTGTCTGCCCCAAGGTGAAGGCCAATCGCGCCTGAGGCTGCGGCAATGTCCGCCCGATCGCTGACAATGAGAGGGATGCCGGTTCTCAGTGATGCCGCGACTGCCTCGCCTGCGAGCGCCATCAGTTCGGAATCTGGCAGGCCTTTTGCTTCCAGCAGAATCGCCACGCCGGGTAATCCGGCGAGCGCGCAGAATAGCTCGTCTAACACACCTCGACTGGTTATTGATGTTACGCTTATCATTAACCTGATGTCCGTTACGCCTCGGCGCGTCAGGCGCAGCAGCATCTCCTTTTCCAGTGTATAGACCTTGTAGCGAAGAGCTTCCGCGTTCTCCCACCCCTTGAAAGACGGCAGCTTCAGGCATTCCTCGATCGAGCGCAACGCTTCGCAGAGCCTCCCGAAATTCGCGGCCACGATCTTCTTCATGTCTGCCCGAACGCCCTCAGTTGGCGCGCTCACGCCGGTGCCGACATCGCCTTCTGTGTCGCGGGATCCAAGTAACAGATGTGAGGGCAGGGCGGTCCGCAACTCCGTCAGGCTGTGCCGCAGTTCTTTGAGGCGACCACACAGCGTGTTGTCGTCCATGATGAAGCGCGCGCAGTCCTCGATTACTCGAAGGCCCTCCGAGGCCCGGTTGAGGTTTGCGTCAATGATGCGGAATGCCGGTTGGCGACCTTCTCTCACAGGAAGCCATTATAGCTTTCTCACTTCGGAATGGTTGACAAAACCGGGACCGTCTGTAAACTATCCAATCGGGGAACTATCACCTGTGGAGACTGCTTGGTAGAGATTTACCTGAAGGAGATAAGCCGATACGCCCTTCTCACCCCGGAAGAGGAAATGGATTTAGCAATCCGTACCGAGATGGGTGACGAAGAGGCTCGCGAAAAGTTGGTCAGATCCAACTTGCGGCTTGTCGTGAGCATTGCCAAGAACTACCTTGTGCGCGGTCTGCCATTTGCTGACCTTATCGAAGAAGGCAACATCGGCCTGCTGAAGGCGGTGGAGAAGTTCCGCGTGGCGGAAGGCTGCCGGTTCTCGACGTATGCATCCTGGTGGATCAAGCAGTCGATCAGGCGTGCCCTGGTGAACAAGGTAAAGAATGTGCGCGTCCCCGCCTACATGGTGGAATTATTGGCCAAATGGAAGCGGGCATCCTACGACCTTGCACAGAAGTACCATCGCCCCGCCACTCCCGAAGAAATCGCCGCTGTGCTCGAAATTCCCAAGACCCGCATTCGCATCATCAAGCAAGCTCTTCAGGCGACCATTTCCGGCCAGCCAAAGGGAGCGGATACCGATATTCTGAAAATGCTGGCGAACGTTCCGTCTCACGAGTTCAATGAGTCGCCTCAAGAGCACACGCTCTCAGAGGTTGACGCGCTGCAGATAGAGGTCCTGCTCGACATGCTCGAGCCGCGAGAGAAGGAAGTGCTGAAGATGCGCTACGGGATCGGAACCGAGCGCTATCGCACCCTTGAGATGATTGGCGCCAAGCTCCGATTGACGAGAGAGAGGATCCCAGATCGAAAAAACCGGCCTTGAAAAATTGCAGGACATGCTCGCGGAGGGCGTTGACGGCTCTGACCTGATGTCGACTCAGGTGAATGGCACCGAGAAGACAGTTCGTCGTCTGAAGACCAGTTTTTGACCGGCGGCATTGTTTGGGTTATACTCCAGTGTATTCGTTCAGTTCATATTGCGTGCTCGCAACCCGATACAGAAAGGAGAACGAATGGAGATTCGGATCAGCACTGTGCGCGGTGACGTCACCCAGAACATGAAGGATTACGCGCAGAAGAAAGTGGAAAAGGTTGGGAAGTACCTCGCACACGCCATTGATGATGCCCATGTACAGCTCAGCATCGAGCCTCCCTGGTGCGAATGCGAAACCTCGTTGACCATCAAGAATCATGGTCGGCTTGCTGCCAAAAGCCGCGAGGACGAAATGCACAAGGCCATTGACATGATGGTTGAGAAGCTGGAAAGACAAGTACGCGATCTCAAGGAGAAGTTGTCTTCCGGACGGAAGCGCGCCTCACAGCGTGCAAACGCCATCAGAATGGACGAGGCGATCGATTCGGCGTT
>Ga0265297_10007342_pt1 | contig 15327 bp, 12 predicted proteins | sample Munlanlwell13791_FD_192502 | JGI IMG/M metagenome (GOLD analysis project Ga0265297, IMG submission 192502) | Leachate microbial communities from a municipal landfill in Southern Ontario, Canada - Leachate well 137-91 | ecosystem: Engineered > Solid waste > Landfill > Unclassified | place... | reverse complement strand
TGACTTTAATGCACATCACCGTTTGCTCCACTTTCATCGGACGAAAACGTATGTCTCCGGTATTGCGATCCAGAAAAAAACCTCTTGGGGAGGGTAAGGCTGCATTCTTAAAACCCCAATAATAGATAGGATGATCATAAGCATACTGTCCGGTCCATGGGGTAAATGTAGTGCTACCAGTCATTGGTTGTGTCCACTCGAAGAATAATGAATCTAACAATCCTCCGGAGGAATCCACATTGTCGTCAACAATACCATGGTTAAAAACAAAATCCTGGGCTTCGCAAATTATAGTAATTGGAGGATTTGTAAAACGGGGGGAGTGATCGCAGGGCGAAACACAACGATCCAATTCTGCATCTGTGTAAAAGTTTTGACTGCTTGCACCAGTAGTAATAGAGGGCGGACGGCAGCATTCCTGAAACGACATGCTTACTTTGCAGCAACTTATGGCACTTGATAACACCGCCAGTTTGGTACATACATATTTTTGGACACCATAGGCGAAAGTACATCCTGAATTCGAACATTGTGAACAACCTGACGGGCAAAATGGTGTAATATCAACTGGAGTAGGTTTCGCTATAGCAAGTGTTGTGAAGGATTGTCCAGTAGTAAGGCAACGAATCGGAATATTTGGTGTTCCGATTGGCGTACCTGAACAATTCTGGTAAATAACAACGGTAACCATAAAACTGTCTTTCCCAACACATGTCCAGCTAAATTCGGCTCCAGACAGTTGTGATGCCTTTGCTTCCCCTGTGAATAATAAAAATAACGATATTAAAATGAAAGAAAAAGCCAGGTGTTTAATTAGATTTTTCATATTTAGTTTTATCTAACGGACAATGTTTATTTACATATATTTCAGAGACTAAATTTGTATTCGCATTATTACAGATAGTTGAACGTAATTTTTTTAGGTTTGGTTGCCGGAAATGCTTAGAGGTAAATCAAAATTTTAAAAAACTTCATTTCGACATTATTCTGAAATCAATTTAAATACCTTAGCACTACCATCTCTTACAATAACATTCATTAAATAGAGGCCGGAGGGCAAAAAACTGCAATCAATAATCAGTTTGTTGTTGTGTCCCGCTTTTATTTCCATCACTTTTTCTCCCAACGAATTGTACATAACCACCTCTTCAAGTTCCCTGGAGGATTCAATGTACACTTTATTCTGTACAGGATTTGGATAGATTCGTATCGTTTTGTCAGCGGGATCATCAGCGATAGCGTTAAAAACTTCAACAAATGCTGCTTTGTTGTTTTCGGCCAGGCAAAATGAATCACTGATGGCAATCAGCCGTACATCATATTTGCCATGCGTTTGGTAGGTGTGGGCAGGATTTTCCAGGAAGGAGCTGTCTCCGTCACCAAAGTACCAAAGATAAGCAAGAGAACCGGAACTGATGCTGCTGAGGTTGCTGAAATTGACCATCAAAGGAGGGTAGCCCTGTAAACTGTCCACCGTAAAATCCACCTTCGGAGCAGGATTTATATTGTAGTCAAGCAGGAGGGTGTTGGAACATCCATTGGTACTGTCAATCCGGTAGGATAATTTCAGGGAACTCGAAGCAGCCTGATGCGGATTGAAAAAATGAGTATTGACCACGCCCGGATGGGACGTGTTCCAGACTCCGCCTGCCGGGGCAACATGATTGAAAAGGTCAATCAGGCGGTCTTCATCGCAATAGCTGATCTCTTTCAGAACATTGATTTTAGGGAAATCTTTCACTTTAACGGTTGTTTTATCCGTATTGGAGCAGCCGGTTAAGGTATCCGTATAAGAATACAAAAGCATATATTCATTGACAGTTGCCTTTGATATTAGAAAGGTGTCATTGGAAACCAAACCTTGTTCCTGCGAATTCCAGTATCCGCCTTTCGGATAACTGTAGGGCACAAGAGAAAAATCAGCTTCATTGAGGCATTTATCGGCAATGGAGGAGAAAATAATGTCGGGTTTACTGTAAAACAAGGCTTTCACGGTATCGGCAGCGGTACAACCAAAATTGTTTACAACGGAACAGACGAAAGTACCGCTTTGATACACCGACAGGGTGCTGTCATAACCTTTGGGACAACTACAGGAAATGTCGAACCAGTAAAATGACGTCACCGCCTGACCTTCATCAAACAATGGGGAAGCTTTTAATAAAGAGGGTACACCCGGACAGGTGATCTGATCCTGGGTAACACTCAAATTAAACTGATCCACTTTGATGAGCATGCTGTCGGTATGGCAGAAGACCGAATCCTGCACTTCGAGATAAATGACCGTATCGTTGTAAAGAGGTGGAAGTTGGATGAATGAGGCAGTATCTCCGGTACTCCATTTGTATTTTACAGTTCCTTGGGCATGTAATACATTGGAATGGATGCCGATGCTGTCGCCCTTGCATAAAACGGTATCAGCGGGGAGATTTGCGTCTATGAAGCCGGTAAGATCAATCGTGTCATAAAGATAGATGGGACTTCCTTTGCCCAGCAATTCAAGTGTAATGACGTATTTATCTGCTTTATTGATATGAAAAGGAAAGGGATTGATGGAAGAAAGGCGTTTTTGGTTCACATACCAATTAATAGACCTGACATTTTCCAGATCATAGGCTTCCAGTAAGAAAGTGTCGCAGGAGGTTTGCTGAAAACGCAATTTCCCGCTTGCTTTTGGACTGACAAGAATCTGAAAACCTTTTATTGCATTTCCGCTGACAGGGCAATTATTGTCTTTTACAGTTACCGTAAACAGATAGGGTATTGTACTTATTTTTTCTTTTCCGGGGCACCAGGACAAATAGCCTGTGGGATGACTCACACTCCCGTTATTGTCCGACCAGTTGGCGCTTGCTATGGCATTGTTCCAGCTAATGTTCAGAATATTATCGGTATCACCATCATTCGTGGAGAACTCAAAAGACACCGTATCTCCGGCATATACCTCCTTGTAATTCTGGCCTGATAAAAAGGGTGGCCGGTTACTTGAACAACTGATCACAGCTATCTGCAGATCTCGTTTAATAAAACCAATATTCGTCATTTGCCCGTTGATCTTTCGCCATTGGCTGACTTTAATGGACATCACCGTTTGCTCCACTTTCATTGGCCTGAACGAAATATCTCCATTTGATTTGTTCAGGTGAAAGCCTCTCGGAAAGGGCAGATTTGCATTTTTAAAACCCCAGTAAAAGACGGGATGGTCGTAAGCATATTGTCCGGTCCATGTAGTATATGATCCGCTGCCAGTCATTGGTTGTGTCCACTCATAAGCGATGGAATCCATCAATCCTCCGTTGGAATCCACATTGTCGTCAACAACACCATTATTAAAAACAAAATCCTGCGATTCGCAAATGATTGCCAGTGGAGGATTTGTAAAACGGGGGGAATTGTAACAGGGCGACACGCAGCGATCCATTTCAGCATCAACGTAAAAATTAGCATTTGCAGCACCCGTGGTAATGGTTCCATTGCGGCAGCATTCCTGGTACACCAGCGAAACTTTGCAGCAACTTCCGGCACCGGACAACACAGCCAGCTTTGTACAAACATATTTTTCGATCCCATAGGGGAAGGAACAGGAGGTGGACTGGCAGCGGGTGCAGCTTGACTCACACAATGGGGTTATGTCAATGGGTGCGGGTTTTGTTATTGAAAGTGTGTTTATTGTTTGTCCGGTACCGATACATCTAATTGGGATATGGGGTGTGCCTAAAGGTATTCCATTGCAATCTCGGTAAATGACAACTGTGACCAAAAAGCTGTCTTTACCCACACAGGTCCAGCTAAGGTCGGCTCCAAGCAGATGGGAAGCTCTTACTTCTCTTCCGGATAGGAAAATGAACATCACTCCCATGATGGGAATCAGGACGAGTTTGGTAATTTTTTTCATTTTTTTGTGTTATTTTATTTGCAAAGTTAATTTAAATATATTACAGCGCATAAAAATGTTATCGCATTATTACAAATAGTTGAACCTAAATTTTTTTAGGTTTAGTTACCGGAAAGGCAAAAAGGTAATTTAAAAGAGAGAAAATATTTTTTATTGACTTTATTGCAAATAAACCAGTAATTACCGAAAAAATGAACTGTCCATGCATACAGATGAGGTATCAGAGAATTCCCCATTAAGGCATCCCAAGGGATTTTCTGGAAAGACTTCGCGAAAGGAAAAGAATTTGGAGCAGGTTGAAAGATAATTGCACGGTATTTGTGCAGGGCAGAGACTTAATTATAACGTAAAAATGATCAGATGATAGTCGAGAATGAAAAAGTGGTTTCCTTAACCTACCGTTTAACGGATCATAATACCAACGAAGAAGTGGAATTAGTAAATGCCGACCGTCCGTTGACCTTTATCTTTGGACAGGGCAGCCTCCTGAGCAGCTTTGAAAATGAAGTCAGGGGTTTGTCTGTCGGACAAGGCTTTGATTTCATCCTTAAAAGTGCCGATGCCTACGGGGATTCGGACGAAAATGCCATTATGGACCTTCCCATCAGCATTTTTTCTCCGGATGGTCATACTGATGACGAATTATTGAAACCCGGTAACATCATCCCGATGAGAGACCAGTCGGGCAGACATTTTAACGGTAAGGTGATCGCGGTCACCACCACTCATGTAAAAATGGATTTTAATCACCCTATGGCCGGAAAAGATTTGCATTTCAACGGGCAGGTGATTGATATCAGGGATGCCTCAGAAGATGAATTGAAACATGGTCTGAATGCCGGTGGATGCTCCGGTTGCAGCGGAAGTTGCGATACAGGAAGCTGCGATACTGACGATTGTGGCGATAGTGCCTGCGGCTGTTGCTGAAAAGATTCCCTTACCTCACCAGCGTATATCCTTTGTCGTAACCGCTGGTTTTAAACATCCTTTGTAAAAACACATCAAGCATGTTCTGTTTTATCCCCATGCTACTGGAACTCATATAGAACTCCTGCGAGAGAATGGATTTGATATCATCAAAACGTACATAAAACAAGGGATATTCATTGATGGGGACCTCATGAATGGTCTTTTCATAGATTGGGGCGAGGGCTATGATCTTGTTAAATCCTTGTCCTGAAAGATCGGCCATCGAATCTTCAATGATCAGGAATTTCTTCACTGTCATAGGATTGTAAGGATTGAACAGAACGGTATCATAACTTGAAATGTCGTCACCCGGATCAGGGTAAACCGTTATGGTATCATAATAACTGCCCGACATACGGATTTCTTCGATGGACATGGCAATAGATAGCGCGCTGTCGGCAAAGGCCTTGACCTTCTGGTTTTGGCGTCCGTCCGTTACAGCCTGATACAGGATTACTCCCAGGTTTGTTTTGGGTGAAAAAAAGATCAGGTTTTCTTTATTTTTAAAATCAATTACGCTCACTTTCCTTTGTATGATCCTGCCGTCCTGTCCAGATGCAGCTGTAAGAAAAGCGGACAAAAAAAGAATGGCAAACAGTGCTTTTTTCATTCGTTTTATTTTTTACGAAAGGTAAGAAAAAAGTTTTTTATGGGTTTAACGATTTTTCAGGAACAATACATCACATTAATGAATAATGTAAATCTTCTGATCGTTTGAAAATCCGCCAAAGATTCCGTATCCGTTTTTGATATTATTGAAAACCTGCACAGGTTCCGACAGGGGATTGCCGGACATATCAAGATACATAAAGTGGCTTTTTTCGTAAAGGTAAGTGGCACGAGACATGGACTCAAGGACAAAGAAATAGGGTTTGCCTGTATAATATCCGTAATCCTGAATTTTAAATGAAATTTCGTATTTGGTGCCGTCAAACAAATAATCGGTGAATAAAAGTCCGCTGTTGTAAGTATTCTCCACTACCGGATTATTGGTTTCGTATGCGTATAGTTCAGTCCTGTATATCTGGCCATCAAAGGTGTCAAGATAAAACATGTAAAAACGGTAATAATTTTCTTCACCTTTAGGATCATTAACGGCAATGGTAAGATTGGCGTTGATTTCCCCCACATATTTATTTAACCAGGAATCATAGTACAGGTTGCTGTCAATGATCCTGGATTTTACAACATCCAGTTTAACAGGGGAGGGTAGTATATCAGAAGCGGATATGGTTGGATAATCGGGATGGGATACTTCAACTTCATATTTTTTCCCCACCTGAGGATTTAATCCGTCATAAGTGTAGTATTCCCCGAAATTTGCATTGGTGATGGTAGCTTTCACAACACCCTCTTCTTTAAGCACAAGCTTGGCATTTGTCACATAACTAAGCTCTGCGTTGTCAATTACAGAAAGACTTTTGCTGATGTAAAATATCCAGGTACTGTCAGGGGCAAAATAGCAATTCAGTACCAGTGTCTTGTCTTTTACCGGAAAATCAACAATGTCTTCTTTCTTGGCACAGGAAAAAATAAAAAGCACAGCAATCAGGATAACAGAAAGCATTTTTATATTGGTAAGAAGGCTTGGTTTCATAATATTTAGAATTTAAAGTTAACACTGAGGGAAGGAATGATGGGAAAGAGGCTGACTCGATACAAGGCACGGTTTCCCTGGTTATCATACCCGAAATAGTAAAAGAAAGGATTTCGTCTGCTATAGGCATTATACACACTTAAGTTGACCGTTGTTTGCACTTTTTTAATCATGAAGGTGTAATTGGCGCTATAATCAAGCCTGTGATAGGCAGCCATCCGGTAATCGTTTTTCTTGTCGAAATATTCGATTTCCTCCGTGTACCATCCGTAAGGGTCAGGAAAGGAATAGGCTCTGACAACAGGCAATGTAATGGCATTCCCGGTCCCGTAAACCCAAGTGAGCGACATGTCGAAATTTTTAGTGAACTGGTGATTCAAAACAACGGAAAGGTCGTGCCGTCTGTCGTATTTGTAAGGGTATTTTTCACCAAAATTGATGTTTCTGAATTGTCTCTCTGTCCAGCTTAAAGTGTATCCAATCCATCCGGTGGTACTTCCCAGTTTCTTTTCAATAAAAACTTCCATTCCATACGACCAGCCTTTACCCACTTCCACTTTATCCTGCCAGTCGTCAGTAGAATTGAGCCAGGTGGCCCCATCTCTGTATTCAATCAGGTTTTGCATCCATTTGTAATAGCCTTCAATGGATAATGCAAAACCCTTGGTAAAACTTTTCGCAAATCCTGCTGCAACCTGTTGTGAATTTTGAGGGAGTATCTTATCGGTGGCAGGCACCCAAAGGTCAGTAGGTAAACCGATATTGGTATTGGTCAGCAAGTGAATGTACTGCTGCATACTGGCATAGGAGGCTTTGATGGACCAGTTTTTACGGAACAGATAGCGCAAGGCTATACGGGGTTGCACATGGTTGTAATACTTGTCGTTGACTAAAAATCCGGAATAATGCACCCCAAGATTGACTTTTAATTTATCGCTCAGTTTCCAGTCGTCCTCGAGGTAAACGGCCATTTCGTGGGCATAAACATCTTTTGCACCAATGTTTGTTGCGGTGTCAACGCCTCCAAAAACCATGGAAACAGATGTTACTCCGGGTTTAAAAGTATGATAGATCCAGTTGGTTCCGAATTTTATAAAATGATTGGGATTAGGCACATAGTCAAAATCAATTTTACCGGCAATGTCATTGATGCCCGACAAATAATCAATGGAATAAAACTGTCGTAGCACAGAATCGTTAGGCAGTTCGGCATAATTCTCTTCTTCATCTGTAACATCAAAATTATAACGGCTGTATGTCATGGTCAGATTTCCGAATAGTTTGTTGGAAAACTGATGGTTCCAGCGAAGGGCAGAAGTCAGGTTTCCCCATCCTAATCCTGCACTGAAACGGTCGGTGTAAAGAACACCATCATAAAGATAGGAACTTGGTTTGGCTTTCATGTAAAACTGGTCGTCCCCCGTATAGACCGAAAGATACAAATGATCTTTTTCTCCAAGCTTATGGTTGATCTTGGCATTTATATCATAAAAATAATAACCGGCAGTAATGCGTTCATCCGAACTTGTGGCCAGACGGATAATTGGCTGAGCAATCACATCAATGTAAGTTCTGCGTGCAGAAATGATAAAGGATGTCCTGTCCTTAATAATAGGTCCTTCGACAGTGATGCGGGAGGCGATAAGACCGATGCTTCCTTCTGCATGAAATTTTTTAAGGTTGCCTTCTTTCAGGGAAATGTCAATAACTGAAGATAATCTGCCTCCGTAGCGAGCAGGGAAACCTCCTTTGATCAGTTCCACGTTTTTTATGGCATCGGCATTGAACACCGAGAAAAAGCCGAAAAGATGGGATGCATTATATACAGGGGTGCCATCAAGAAGAATCAGGTTTTGGTCGGGACCTCCTCCCCTGACGTAAAGTCCGCTGCTCCCTTCCATACCTGATTGTACACCCGGCAAAAGTTGCAGCGCTTTCAATACATCCACTTCTCCAAAAAGTGCCGGAATTGATTTGATCTGAGCAACAGGAATCTTTACCGTACTCATCCGGGTGCTTTCCTCAATACGTTCAATTTGGTCAGCCGTAAGCACAAACTCTTCAAGTTCAAGCACAGGAACAAGTTTAATTTGCATCGTCTGGTTGGATTTCAGGTCAATTTTAAAATATTGGGTTTTATAACCGACATAACTTACTGCAATATTATAGGTGTCTTTGGGTAAAGTCAGGCTAAAAAAACCATAGGTGTTTGATGTGGTCCCTGAAAGAAGATGGACATCATAAATATTGGCGCCAATCAATTTTTCCCCGCTGGATGTATCGGTAATGTAACCATTAATAGTATATTTCTGGGAATAGGAAGTAAGGATTATCAAGTTTAGAAAGGTAAAAACAAGTATTTTTTTCATAGGTTTAGTCAATAAAATGGAAATGTTGATCAAGCAAAATCAGAACCATGATTGTAATATGAACAGGCATTTATAATATTAAATTGTATCTGCAATAGATGTAATTTTTTTGATAAAAGTTGCAGCATTATAACGGTTTTTTTTGGATAATGATATAAGATGACAGGTCGTTATTTAGTTGATCTGCCATTTGTACATCAACAAGAACGTGAAATGTGCAATTATCGCCAAAATCCTGCTTTAGGATCTCAATTGAATTCTTGTTTAATAATGCCATCACTTTTGAATAAAACTCGAAAGAGAAAGTAAATTCCAGAGTCGTTTTCTCCGAGAAAGTGACAAACTCACCCATTTTAATGGCCTCTTCAGCAGCAGTACCGTATGCTTTTATCAAGCCACCTTTTCCGAGCAGAATGCCTCCAAAATACCTGACCACAGCCACCAGCACGTGATGCAATCCATGTTTCCGGATCATATTAGCTATCGGAGCAGCTGCTGTGTGCGTTGGCTCTCCGTCATCATGCAATCTTTGTGAAGGATGCATGCATCCTAACGTATAGGCATAACAAATATGTCTGGCTTTGGGATGTTCTTTCCACAAGGCTTTGATCTTTTCCAAAGCTTCTTCTTCGTTTTGTACAAAACTTGCATAAGCAATAAACTTGCTGCCGCGATCTTTGTATTCGGCAATGGAAGTAGATTTAAGTGTTTTAAATTCATTCACCATGCAAATTTATAGGAATATTGACAATAAAAAAACATTTTGAGTGTTAATTGCAGGGTATTTTTAACTTTGCACTCCAGATTTATGAGGTCATTTATTAAATATTGCGCTGTTTTTATCATTTTGATCCATACTGTTTCATGCAGTGAGTATCAGAAAATATTAAAAAGTGATGATTTTTTGAAAAAGTACAGCATGGCCAAAGATCTTTTTAATAAAGAAGATTATGCCAAAGCATTAGTGCTTTTTGACGAGATCATGCCTTATTTTAAAGCTTCCACTGAAGCCGAACTACTGAATTATATGTATGCGTACTGCCTTTTTTCAACGGGAAACAACATTGTGGCAGCCCACCGATTTAAATTATTGTATGATACATACCCTTACGGTAAATATGCAGAAGAAAGCCTTTTTAATTATGCATACTGTACGTACCTTGAATCTCCGGACATTAATCTGGATCAAACTTCAAGCGCATTGGCAATAGAAGCTTTCCAACTGTTTATCAATAAATACCCCGACAGTAAGAAAGTGGAAGAATCCAATAAATACATTGATGAAATGTATAGCAAAATTGAAAGGAAAGACATTGAAATTGCAAAACTCTATTATAAAATTCAAGATTATAAAGCAGCCATCTGGACACTCAGCAATGTAATTGATCAATATCCGGCTGCTGAAGACCGTCCGGAATTGATCTATTTGGTTCTTGATTCTTACGAGAAACTGATAGCCAAAAGTGTTGAATCAAAAAAGAAAGACAGGTTGCTTGAATTGATTTCATTTTATTCAAATAATCTTGAACATATAAAGAATACGGCCTATTTTGGTCCGTCAGAGAAAATTTATAAGAATGCGTTAATAATGGTTAAAAAAATATAAAAATGAAAAAAACCCAGCTTGATGATGTATTGGCAAAACCTCGTGATATTAGCTTGATCCGCGAAAAATCGGGGAATATTTATAAAAGTTTGGTAATCCTGGGGAAAAGGGCAAATATGATCGCCCGTCAGGAAAAAGAAGAAATTCAAAGTAAACTTGCCGATTTCCAACCGAGAAGTGATACCCTGGAAGAAGTTTATGACAACAAGGAACAGATGGAAATGTCTGCTCATTATGAAAGTTTGCCAAAACCGACCTTGGTTGCTTTGCATGAATTGTTAAATGATAAAATTTATTTCAGGGAAGTGGAAAAGCAATTGGACGAAAACAATCCTCTTGAATAATGCTTTCTGCGAAAAAAATAGTACTGGGGATTTGCGGTGGCATTGCAGCATATAAATCTGCTTATATCATCCGGCTGTTAATTAAGGAAAATGCCGAAGTTAAAGTCATTGCAACATCCGCAGCCTTTGATTTTATTACTCCATTAACATTATCCACATTATCTGGTAATCCGGTGTATCATCATGCTTTCGATCGGGAAAGCGGAGTGTGGAACAGTCATGTCAAATTGGCTGAATGGGCCGATTTGTTTTTAATAGCCCCGGCTACGGCAAACACAATAGCCAAAATGGCAACCGGTTTGGCCGATAACCTGCTTCTAACAACCTATCTTTCAACAACATGCCCGGTGGTTTTAGCCCCTGCAATGGATCTGCACATGTATAAACATGCTGCTACACAACTGAATTTGAATTTATTGAGCGAGAGGGGGCATCATATTATTCCCGTTGGAGATGGTGAACTCGCCAGCGGATTGTGTGGTGAAGGTCGTATGGCAGAACCGGAAGATATTGTTCGCTTCATTGATAGGATTATTACCTAAAACATTTTTATGATTTCCTGCTCTAAAATACTTGTTACGGCAGGTCCTACTTATGAACCTATTGATCCTGTCCGTTTCATAGGCAACCGATCTTCAGGGAAAATGGGTTTTGCTATTGCTGAAGTATTAGCAGATAAGGGAATTGAGGTGGTACTCGTCACTGGCCCGGTGCTTATCCAAATCAGCCATCCTTTAATTCAACTGATTCGGGTCGAAACAGCAGACGAAATGGCCAAAGCGGTGTTCAGGGAGTTCGCTTCCTGTGACGGAGCTATTATGGCATCAGCAGTTGCAGATTATACTCCTGTCGTAAAAAGTAAAGTAAAGATTAAAAAAAGTAGTGAAGAATTTTTTGAACTGAAACTAAAAAAAACAGTTGACATACTGGCTTCTTTGGGAAAAATGAAGAATGACAGGCAAAAGGTGGCAGGATTCAGTTTGGAAACCGATAATGAGATTGAAAACACCCGAAAAAAAATGGAAACTAAAAATGCCGATATGATCGTCCTTAATTCATTACAGGATGAAGGTGCAGGATTTTCCTTTGATACCAACAAAGTAACCATTTTTTTAAAAGAAGGAAAAGTGTACCATTTTCCGCTTAAACCTAAAAACGAAGTTGCTTTCGATATTGTGAATACCTTTTTAAAACTGTTTAAATAAGTTTATCATGTCTCCGCTTTTGACTAAATTCAGGAGGAAATGAAAAAAGGAAACCACATACCCTTTATTTTACTCTTTCTTATGATACTGTTTGTGCCGGTGATGCTCTCGCAGGATATCAATGCAGGTCTTATTGGCTATTATCCCTTTAAAGGGAATGTGGATGACCATAGTGGCAATGGACATCATGGAATTGCTTACGGAAATCCGGTATATGAATACGACCGTTGGGATTATCCGAATTCTTCACTTGTTTTAAATGGGCAGGATGATTATGTTGTATTTCCTGTTGGAGATTATAAATATTTGGCGATATCAGTTTGGTTGAAACCATTTTTAAAAAACGATTCAGCCTATATTTTTGATTATGGGGAGGGCACCTTCAGTTCAAGAATTGATGCAAAAACAACCGCAACAAATCCTGCATACACGGTATTTCATACATTGAACAATAATTATGTTTTTCCAAATGCCTCCATGATGTATTATACAGAGTGGCATCATCTATACCTGGATAGCGGCTCCGAAACGGAAGCGCCAAAAGTTTACATTGATGGTTATCTGGATAAGAATATAAGTAAAAAGTTCATTCTTAAAGCTTTAAGTACTTTTTTATATCTCGGGCGAAAGTCAGTGAATGTAGCATCATGTCATTATTATTATGGTGAAATTGATGACCTTCGAATTTATAATCGTCCCCTCAGTGTGCTTGAAATCAACTATCTGTATGCATTAGATCCAGCAAGCCTTCATAAACAGGATGAGAATAAAATTAATATTTTCCACGACTACGCCCGTAACAGAATATTGGTGGAAAATAATGGCTGCAGTATTGAAAATGTTCAGATCATTGACGCCTTTGGTAAGTTGGTTTATCGTGATGAATTTCAGCCTGTAATTTTGCTCTCAAATCTCCCGAAGGGCATTTATTTCCTGAAAATGACCTGCAAATCAGATAATGCCGGAATTATTTACAAATTTGTCAAAATGAGTGAATAAGAAAAAATCCGATATGCGTGAAAAACATTTTCAATTTTCTTATTTAGATTTGTTTTAAATTAGCAGCATTATTAAAAATGCTTTGGAATACGTAAACCAATATTTTTTAGAACTTATCAGGTTAACAAATGAAATGTCACCCTATTTATTGCTGGGATTTTTATTTGCAGGAATGCTTCATGTAATCATGAAACCTGATCGTATTGCCCGATATTTGGGTAAAAGAAACCTTAAATCGGTTATTTATGCGGCCTTACTGGGAGTGCCACTTCCTCTTTGCTCCTGCGGAGTAATACCTACAGGTGTGTCTTTTTACAGGAATGGCGCCTCCAAAGGAGCTTCAGTGTCCTTTTTGATCTCAACTCCACAAACAGGTGTAGATTCTATATTAGTCACCTATTCTATGCTCGGTCTTCCCTTTGCCATTCTTCGGCCAATAGCAGCTTTTTTAACAGGAATAGCAGGTGGAATTTTTACCAATATGATGGATAATGGCTGGGAGCAATCACCTCAGGATTTACAACATCAGGAGCATGTAAATGAGAAAGGCAAACCCTTATATCGTTTGCTGAACTATGCGTTTATCGAGTTTATGCAGGATATTGTAAAATGGCTGGTCATTGGGTTACTTTTAGCTGCTTTGATCTCCCTTATCATTCCCGATGATTTTTTTACAATGTATATGGGAAATCCTTTTCTCGAAATGGCGTTTGTGTTGATGGCTTCTGTTCCCTTATATGTTTGTGCTACAGGATCAGTGCCTATTGCTGCCGTTTTACTGATGAAAGGATTATCCCCCGGGGCGGCTCTCGTTTTTCTTATGGCCGGGCCTGCAACCAACATTGCTACGATCCTTGTACTGAGCAAAACATTAGGCCTTCGCAGCACTGTAATCTATTTATTGACAATTATTGCCGGGTCAGCTATTTTTGGGATATTGATTAATGCATTTTTCCTTGACGGTTTTATAATGCAATCAATGCTTATGCATAACCATCATCAGAGTACTCTCATGACATGGCTTTCTCCGGTTTCAAGTGGTTTGCTTCTGATTCTTATTGCCAATGCTTTCTATATCAAAAATAAAAGGAGATCAGAACATAAAAAAATAATTAAAAATATGAAAATTGTAAACATTCGGGTGAACGGTATGACCTGTAATCACTGTAAAAAAAGCGTTGAAACCCATCTGTTAAATATTCAGGGGATTACCAAAGTAATCGCCAATCCTGATCATAACAGTGTACTGATTGAGGGTGAGGATATTGACTTGGTCAAAGTTAAAGATACGGTGAACGGTCTTGGTTACGATTTTAAAGGAGAAAGTTCCTAATGCGGACTTTTATCATTATTTCTTTTTGAAAGTAAAAAAGAATAGGAAATATACCAGTTTTGACCATTGGCGACAGAGAAAAGTGTTTCAAGGTGCATAGTTCCCAAACGTAATAAATGATACTTCCCTGTCAACTCCACTTCCATAAATGCACCTGCCTTACCGAATTCGTCATATAGAATACCCGGCATTAGGGCAAGGACCGGATGGGGATTAAAAATCCCACTGACAATAATCCTGGGATTTAAATACATATTATGGTTGAAGAGCGATACTTGAGCTCCTACTTTTTTACTCTTGTCTTGATATTTGGCAATAAAATAAAGAGAAGGAACAAGCATCTCCATATAATCACCTCTCTCTGCGTTTTGCTCATAATTCAGCAATGAATCAAAGGATGCAAGATTGTTGAAAAGGTGCTTGTCAGCATCAGGGCTGAGAGGATCAAATCCGGATAATGAAAGGGTGGTGTCAATCTGGTAATGCAATGCATTTGCCCATTTGACAAAGCCGAAATCACAAACGGAAAGCAGCAGGCTCGTTTGTTCGTTTTTCAATAGGACATTGAAGTCTGCTGAAAATCCTCCGGGATTTAATGCTTTGGAGGAGGTTAACGTTCGGAAATCAAGTTGCAGGTCGGCATAAAGGGAGTCGCCATTTTGGGCGGTAAACAAACTGCCCCTGTCAATATTTAAGGAGTTTAATGCGGAGATATTAATCAGAGACAAATTGATTCCCAATCCCAAGGCATTTTGCCCGAAAGAAAGAAAATGCATCACACCAAAACTCAATTTTTGAAGATGTCTGCTGCTGTATTTCAGCGGATCAATTTGGGCTTTTGTCCCCTCAAATATTTTATTACCTTTTATTAACAAATGAAAAGCATCTTTGGTGAAGTAGGTTGTTTGACAAATTTGATGGCTGAAATCTGCAAAATAGATCGTTTTTTTTGTGCTGTCCATGATTGAACTCCAGGATAAATTTGTCCATAGTTTTGTCCCAAAAAGATT
>Ga0265297_10007341_pt1 | contig 15329 bp, 11 predicted proteins | sample Munlanlwell13791_FD_192502 | JGI IMG/M metagenome (GOLD analysis project Ga0265297, IMG submission 192502) | Leachate microbial communities from a municipal landfill in Southern Ontario, Canada - Leachate well 137-91 | ecosystem: Engineered > Solid waste > Landfill > Unclassified | place... | reverse complement strand
TTAATCCTGCGAGGTGTCCTAAATGCAAAGACGGCATAGTGGGGTCAAATCCTTGGTAAAGAGTGATTTTCCTTTTCAACATAAGTTTTTTCAATCCGGCCTTATTCGGAAGAATGCTTTCAACTCCCCTTGTAAGTACGTCATCACTTAAATCCATGAAACAATTTTAATCGAATTTTTCCGATAATTAAATAACATCTTTATCATTGAGTAGCAACTAGGTTTTTGAAGGTTAGAAGAAGTAAGTTTTTGTTATTTGGTTTTTGTATCTTGAGAGCTGGCATTTTCTGGTGGCGGTTGACCGGCGTTGTGCTAATCTTTTTCCATCAATACAATCAAAGAAGGATCTGATAAACCTGGGTTTATACCTGATTGTACAGCTTCATTAACCACTTTAGACATTCTGTCTAACATTCTAAGTAGTTGGGGGTTGTTTATGGGGGGTATTCCTTATACATTTTTAACTCTTACTATAAATAACTTTATCGCAGAATTAATACTGTTTAACAATATCTGAAATAATTTGCTAAAATAAATCCATTATGTCGAATTGGAGAAAGATAAGAAGAAGGGCTAAGTGGAATGTTAAGCACTCCCCTAGGGGTCTTAAAAAAAGCAGGAGGTTGGTAAGGTTGGCCAAATTATCGTTTATAGGCGTTATAATTTTATTTTTAGGGCTTTTTGTAGTATTGCCCCTTTTCGCTTTCGGACTTCCCTCACCGGATAAGATTGTCCGCCGGGAGGGTTTTTCAACCAAAATTTTGGACAGAAACGGCAATGTTCTGTATGACATTTACGCCGACCAAAAAAGGACCCCTGTTGAAATAGGGGTTATTCCACAGGATTTGAAGGAAGCAACTGTCGCGATTGAAGATAAAAATTTTTATAAACACGAAGGTTTTGATCCTCTGGGTATGCTTCGGGGCTTATCAAGGATGTTCACGCGAGGCTACGCTCAAGGGGGCTCGACTTTGACACAGCAGCTTGTCAAAAACGTTTTATTGACACCGGAAAGAAGTATTTTCAGAAAGATAAGGGAATTTATTCTGGCGATACAGATAGAGCGTAGATATTCTAAAGACGAAATTTTACAGATGTATCTGAATGAAGCGCCTTATGGCGGAACTGCCTGGGGAGTTGAATCGGCGTCGGAGATGTATTTCGGGAAAAGCGTTTCCGAATTGAATCTTGTCGAGTCGGCTTTCTTGGCAGGACTTCCTCAAAGGCCTTCTGTCTATTCTCCGTATTCTTCCGAACCCAAAGCTTATATTGACAGGACGACTCAGGTTTTACGAAGGATGCGTGAGGACGGTTATATAAGTGAGGAAGAAGAGGAAAAGTCTCTTGAGGATTTAGAGAAAGTAGAATTTCAGGAAAAAGGTGCGAATTTCAAAGCCCCCCATTTTGTCCAGTATGTACAGAGTGTTTTGGAAGAGCGTTACGGCCAGAGAATTGTCGAGCAGGGCGGGCTCAAAGTGACAACCACGCTTGATTTGGAAATTCAGGAAAAAGCGCAGGATATAGTCAAGGAAGAAATTGATAAGGTAAAAAATTTGAAGATTTCAAACGGCGCTGCTGTTGTTTTAGATCCTCAGACCGGTGAGATTTTGGCGATGGTCGGTTCCCGGGGTTTTTCCGACCCTGACATTGACGGCCAGGTGAATGTGACCTTGTCCCAAAGACAGCCGGGCAGTTCGATAAAACCTATTACCTATGTAACCGCACTTAAAAAAGGCTACACGCCTGCGACACTTTTGATGGATACCCCAACCGAATTTCCCGGTGGTGAAGGCCAGCCACCCTACAAACCTGTTAACTATGACGGAAAATTCAGAGGACCGGTGCAGTTAAGATACGCGCTTGCAAATTCGATAAATATTCCCGCCGTCAAAATGCTGGCAATGGTTGGAATTAAAGACACACTCCAAACAGCATATGATTTGGGGATTGATTCTCTTGAGCCTACTAACGCAATATTAAGCCGGGTAGGGTTATCTTTAACTTTGGGAGGAGGGGAAGTCAGACTTCTGGAGTTGACTGGGGCTTATTCTTCTTTTATGAACCAAGGGTTCAGGGTTGATCCGAATGCTGTTCTTAAAGTTGAAGATCAAAACGGCAAAGTTCTGGAGGAAAACAAACCTGATAAAGGAAGGCGTGTTCTCACTCCAGAACAAGCCTATCTTATTGCTGACATATTAAGTGACAACGAAGCAAGAAGTGCGGTTTTTGGGACAAATTCTCTTCTGAATATTCCGGGGAGACAGGTTGCGGTTAAAACGGGTACGACTAATAATAAGAGGGATAATTGGACCATCGGAGGAAATACTCAGGGGGTTGTGGGCGTTTGGGTAGGAAACAACGACAATTCGGAAATGCTGGAGGTAGCCTCAGGTGTAACTGGCGCTTCACCTATCTGGAGAAGGATTATTCTGGAAGTATTAAACGGAAAACCGAATCTGACGTTTGAGGTGCCGGGAGGAATTGTCACTTCGGCAGTTGATACGGTTTCAGGCTACGCTGCTCATGACGGATATCCTTCAAGAATTGAGAAATTTATTGATGGCACCCAGCCGGGTGAAGATCCTGTTCACAAAAAGTTAAAAGTATGTAAAAGTGACGGTAAACTAGCAACGCCATCGGATATTTCAAATGGAAATTATGACGAAAAGGAGTTTTTCGTTTTCAAAGAAGAAGACCCTTTCGTCGGAGAGGGGTCTTCCAATAAATGGCAGGAAGGGATAGATGCTTGGATTACCACACAAAATGACCCTCGATATAAGCCGCCTAGTGAATACTGCGGAACCTCGAACCCTGTAGGTATTGAGTTTGTTTCGCCAAAAGATCAGGCCTCAAATCTAGCGAATAAATTTAGCATTGAGGTTCGTGCTGATTCGACAAATGATATTTCTCAGGTTGTTTTGGAGATAGACGGAAACAAAGTTAAAACATTTACTTCAAGACCATTCAAATATGATGCTGACTTATCAAAAGGCACTCATATAATTATTGCCAGGGCAAAAGACAGCAAGGGAAACGAAGCGGACAGAGGTATAACGGTTGGGGTAAATGTTGCCTGGGATTATTCCCCCACTCCGATCCCGACTCCGACAAACTTTCCCACCCCAACTCCGGATATTTCCCCTTCGCCGTAGTAAGTTTGAAATACCGTATGATTAGCAAATACAAAGAATTCCTTAAGAATTGTTTATAATTTTTGTAATGCTCCGAATTTGAGTTTTACGTTTTTGAGTATTTTCTCACGGATTTTTTCAACTTCATCGTTTGTCAGTGTTTTTTTAGGATTTTGGTAATTTATTCTGAATGTGTATGCGTTTTTGAAAATGTCTGTAAGTTCGACTTTATTAATATTTTGGTCAGTTACTTTGATCGTTTGAACTACGTTTCCTACTTTAGTTCTTTCTGGTAATACCAACGTTAAGTCCTCTATTTGTGGGGGGTATTTGGGTATTGACTTAAAAGAAGGGTGTGGATTATAAGCATCAATCAGCCTTTTGGTATCAAGTCCGTAGTATATGAAATCATCATTTTCTAGAATACCGAATTCCCCCAGGATAGTTTTGGCGGACTTGATATTTATACGCCTTGAAGGACGGAAACCTTGTGAGTCTTCGGGAACAAACTCTGCGTTAACATTAAGTTCTGAGAGCAGATTTTCAATAATCCCCTTTGATTGTCTGTATGAGTATCCGTAAAATATACCACCCAAGGTCATCCTTTCTTCGGGTAGGTCATCCTTCCCGGAAAGATAAACGTTTGCCATTTCAAACTGGTGGAATATATCGTTTACACTTTTATTTTGGTTAGCCGCATGAATAAGTGACGGCTTCAAAGATGTGCGAAGATATTCTGTATCTTTTCCTAGTGGGTTTAATAGCTTAAGTGCATTATCTCCAACATATTCTTTTGGTACAAGCGATAGGGTGTATACTTCAGTCCCTCCCAAGGCCTTGAGCGTTTGCTTGATGAGTGACTCTATCGGAAATACCGTTTTGTGCAAAGGATTAGGGAGGCTGCCTTTCATTAGTTCAGATGGAATGTTGTGGTAACCATAGATACGGGCAATCTCTTCGACCACATCCTCCGGAATGTTCATGTCGTTCGCCCTGAATGAGGGTATCCCGACAAATAGTTTCTTATCTTTTTGCCAGCTACACTCAAAGCCCAAAGGAGTAAGATATGTTTCGATTTCTTCTTTTGCAATTATGACACCCAAGTTTTCGTCTATAAAACTTTTATCCAATATTATTTTCTTTTTTTTATAAGGTTTTGGATAATTATCAAATACTTTACTTGCGACTTCTGCGCCGCATATTTGGCGAAACAATTCAATTCCGCGGTAGATTGCCGTTTCACCTAGTTCGGGATCAACCCCTTTTTCGTTTATTGATGCTGCAACCGTTCTTATAGCCAAACCCATTGAGGTTTTTCTTATACGTGCAGGATCATTGTTGTCGATGAAGAAAAATACTCTTTTGGTGTTTTTATCTACAACCGAATTTTTTGTGCCAATAATTCCCGGAAGATCAATTATTTCTCCTTTGCCGTCGTCAAAGACTATATCACCACCATGAAGCTCGTGTGTTTTTCCGTCAAAACTGGTAACTTTTTCCCCCTTTTTAGATTCACGGATAATGAATTTATTATTTTTGATTTTATCGTAATCAAAAGCGTGAGAGGGATGTCCGACTTCGAGCATAACAAAGTTTGTAATGTCGACAACCGCATTTAATGATCTTATACCGCAGGAAGTGAGGCGTTTTGACATCCAGCCGGGTGTTTGCCAATTTTTAATGTTAGTTAATACGACACCTATCGTGCGATTGACCAACTTGTCGTCGCTTAAAATTGTAAAAGGAAGGTTGTCAACCTGTTTGAAATTTCTATTAGGTGAAAGAGGTTTTAGTTTAGCAGCCATTCCAAACCTGGGTAGGATGGCTGCGACCTCCCGCGCAAAACCGTAAACGGAAACACTGTCAATTCTGTTTGTGGTTATTTCAACATGATAGAGATAATCGTTGTCGACTTGATTTACCTTTTCAACTGAAGGGCCGCACAAGGAAACATATTTCGCAATTGGTTGTGGTGCTGCCTTAGTTTGCAGGTAATCTCTTAGCCAGTTGTCTGAAATAATGATATCCATATTAAAATTGATTAAGAAAAGATAGTTCGGTTGAATAAAGCTGTCTTAAGTCAGGAATGTTCAGACCGGGCTTCATCATTAAGATTCTTTCCACTCCCCACCCGAATGCAAAACCGGTATATTTTTTCGGATCAATGTTGCATGCTTTAAAGACGTTCGGATGAACCATTCCCGCTCCGCCAACTTCCAGCCAGCCTCCTCTACAAAGCTTGCATCCTCTACCTTTACAAAGAGTGCATGAAAAGTCTACTTCAAAGGAAGGTTCGGTAAATAGAAAGTTGTATGGTCTTATTCTGGTTTTTATTGATTTTCCAAATACTGCTTTTGCGAAGTAATCTAAGGTTCCTTTTAAATGTGTAATATTAATATTCTTATCAACAACAAGTCCTTCAAACTGGTGAAACATCGGATAGTGGCTGACATCGGATTGTCTGCGGTAGCATTTTGCAATGTTAATCATCCTAATGGGAGGTTCTTTTACTCGCAGCATTTCACGGACTTGACCGGATGAGGTGTGGGGAGTTAAAAGCATGCTGCCGTATTTCGGATGGGGTTTGGTATCTATAAAGAAAGTTTCCCACTCGTCCCTTGCGGGGTGTCCTTCGGGAAAATTCAAAGCCCCGAAAGAAAACCAATCCCATTCAACTTCCGGATACCTAACCCGTATGAAGCCTATTTTTTCAAACACTTCAGCTATTTCGTCTACGGCTTTTGTTACGAGATGAAGATGTCCCAAATTTTGTTTTATACCCGGAATCGTTGGATCAAACCAATCGCGCGCAGCTTCTTTTAATTGATTTTTTTGTGAACTGATGAGTTTAATAATTGTGTTTTTGGTGTCGTTAACAAGGATCCCAATTTGTTTTCTTTCTTCAGGATGCAAATCTTTAAGTTTTTTAAGAAATTCCGTGATTTTTCCTTTTCTTCCAAGATACCCGACCCTCAACCTTTCAAGTTCACCCGCATCTTTAGCCTCTGTAATCTGGGCAATTGCCTGGTTTTTTGTATTAATTATTTCTTCACGCATACTTATTGATTTACCCTCCTTCGCTAAAGCTACGGAAGGATTGATTACTTAATTAGAATTATTTATATAATAATCAAAAACCCTCCTTGTGGAGGGTTGAATTTTTTTACAGGCACACCTCCACCGGTTTATATAAGTCTAAAGCTAAATCCGGTGAAAGTGAATATCATTTTTGTGTTTCTTGAACAATCTTTTTAAAAGTTTCCGGATCCTTAACCGCAATGTTTGCAAGGATTTTTCTGTCGAGATCAATTTTTTCTTTTTTAAGTCCAGATATAAATTTTGAATATGAAATACCACTTTCACGGACCGCGGCATTAAGCCTTTTAATCCAGAGGCTTCTTATGTTTCTTTTTCTCAATTTTCTTCCATGGTAGGCATACTGTCCGGCATGAAGAGTCGCTTCCTTAGCTGCTCCATATCTTCTGCTGCGGGCTTGTTTGTAACCGCTTGCGGCTTTTCTGACTTTTCTGTGTCTTTTGGCTGATATCGATTTAACCCGTGTCATATAGGTTAGTAGATAGTAGATGGTAGCTGGTAGATAGGATTTTGGGAAACCAGTTTTTGCCTTGCCACTTGCTACATACTACTTACTACTGTTTTCCTAGTACTTTCTTAACCTTTTTTGAATATGTTTTTCCCATTTGAATAACTCTTGAAAGTGACCTTTTTTTCTTAGAGGATTTTTTGGCGTTAAGATGTCCTCTAAACCCCTGGCGCCGCAACACCTTCCCGTTTTTTGTAATTTTAAGACGTTTTGTTAATATCTTTTTGGTTTTTTGTTTAGGCATACTTCCTTCTTTAACTGCCGTTACTGGTTATTATTCTCTAAGCTCTTTTTAAAGAACGGATAGGTGAAACAGTCATTATAAGATGCCGTCCAATAAATTTTGGCTCCATGTCAACCGAAACCGTGTCTTTGAAATCATCCAGAATTCTTTTGAACAGCTTATAACCAAAATCTTTGCTCCCCATGTGTCTCCCCTTAAAAACAACCACCAGTCTTACTTTATTATTATCGGCAAGAAACTCTTCAATTTTTTCGATCCTGGTTTTATAATCGTGTTCTGCGATAAAAGGAGAAAACCTTACCTCTTTTAGCTCGCTGGATTTGGCTTTTTTCTTCTCCTTCTGCAGTTTTTTCTCCTGTTCGTATTTAAATTTACCCAGCTCGACTATTTTTGTAACAGGTGGTTTTGCGGTTGGGGCTATTTCTATTAAATCTAGCCCTTGTTCTCGCGCTTTTTTTAAGGCATCAGCAATTTTTAAGACACCCTCCTGCTTTCCGTTTGAACCGATGACCCTAACTTCCGGGGCACGGATTTGATTATTGACTTTCCAGATAAATTTTTGGTTTTTCAACTTTATGTAACTTTTATATTGTAACAAACTCAAAGCTAAACCTCAACAGTATTTTCGAGCTTTGATAAACTTTATATAAAACACATCCCCATACAATGCAAACGCACGGTTGGTATAACATAATCTACGGCCGTATTCGACCGTGACAGGATAATCGGGTCTGATGCTTTGTGATCTCACAAACCTAAAGATTTATTGTTAATATCATCTTTTAGTTTTTCCAAAAAGTCTTGATTATCCATCTGCCCCAAGTCTTGTCCGTTTCTCAATCTGACGGCGATTTTTTTAGCCTTTTCTTCTTTGTCACCGATTATCAACATGTACGGCACCTTTTCGTTTTGCGCCAGACGTATTTTATTGGAAAGGGTTTCGCTTCTGTCGTCTAATACAACCCTAATGTCTTGGTCCAAAAGATTTTCCTTGATTCCGGTTGCGTATTTTAGGTTTTTATCCGTTATAGGAAGAATTTTGACCTGGATTGGCGCAAACCAGAGAGGAAAAGAACCTTTATAGTATTCAATAAGAAAAGCGAAAAATCGCTCAAATGATCCGACCAGCGCCCTGTGAATCACAAACGGTTGTTCATTTTTACCTTTCTCATTTACAAAAGACAGGGAAAATCTTTCCGGAAGATTAAAATCCACTTGAACTGTTGAGATTGCGTCGGATTTTCCGTAAACATTTTCCGCCAAGACGTCGATTTTAGGTCCGTAAAATGCGGCATCACCTACGACTTCTTTGAATTCTACATTATTTTTTTTCAAGACACTCCTTAGGGTGTCTTCGGCATTTTTCCAGCCTTTGCGCGAGCCGCAATATTTATATTTTTCTTTCTCAGGGTCAGATAAAGCCAGAACGAATTTATATTTTTTGAAACCCAAATCTTTATAAAAAATGAGCATCATATCAATTACTTCCTGAATTTGGCCGGTCAGCTGGTCTTTGGTACAGAAGATGTGGGCGTCATTTTGTGTGAAACCACGGACTCTCTGAAGCCCATGTAGTTCGCCGGATTTTTCGAAGCGGTAAACCGTTCCGAATTCACCGAGCTTTAAGGGGAGATCCCTATAGCTTCTTGTTTTCATTTTGTAAACAAGCATTCCTGCGGGACAATTCATCGGTTTTAAGTAATACTTCTGCCCTTCAATCTCAAGCGGAGAGTACATTGATTCGTTGTAAAAGCCAAGATGTCCTGAAATTTTAAAAAGCTCTTCGCGGTTTATGTGGGGTGATAATACGTGTTCATAACCGTACTTTCGTTCTAGTTTGATCATGTAATCTTCCAGTACGCGCCTTATCGCATATCCGTTGGGAAGCCATACGGGGAGACCTTGTCCAATCTCCGGAAAAATTGCAAAAAGATCAAGCTCTTTACCGATTTTACGGTGATTGTATTTTTCCGCATCCTCAAGTTGTTTGAGATATTTTTCAAGATCTTTTTGGGTCGGGAAAGCGGTGCCATAGATGCGTGTAAGCATTTTATTTTCTTCACTCCCCCGCCAGTATGCTCCGGCAATTGATAAAAGTTTAAAATGCTGAAGATCTTTTGAGGGGTTTTCGATGTGGCCTCCGCGGCAAAGATCAACAAACCTTCCCGATTTATAAAAAGTAATTTCTTCTCCTCCGCTAGAATGTTCTTGAATTAATTCCTTCTTGTATTCATTGTTTTCGTAAAATTTTTTTGCCTCTTCTAGTTTGAGGGTTTGTTTTTCAAATTTTTTCCAGCTTTTGACGATTTTGTGCATCCGCTTTTCGATTTTTGGAAGATCGGCTTCGGAGATTTTTGCATTGCCAAAATCAAAATCGTAATAAAATCCGTCTTCGATTGCGGGACCTAGGGTTTGTTTTACATTAGGATAAAGTTCCAGTACAGCAGCCGCAAGTAAGTGGCTTGTAGAATGTCTTAATTTTTCAAGATACTTTTGTCCATCCATGGTTTTAGTTTAATATTTTTTTGTAAATAAAAAAACCTCCTTTCGGAGGTTTGAGTTCTTTTTTCCACAAAACCTCCTACTCAGAAAGCGAAGGTTGTTGTGGTTACTATAAACATATTTTAACTTTTATAATATTTTACACTCAGTCTGATTTTTGTCAAGCCGGGTTCGGATTTAATTTCTTGTGAAATTTATAGATATTTAATTTGAGAAAACTGGTGTTCTTCGTATTAATTGGTTTTGAGTTTCTTCAACAACCCTTGCGATCCAGCTGCCTATCAGCGGAAGCCCGCCCAGGTTTCTGAGTATGAGAACTATAAGAGAGGATACCAGAACGAACCCAACAGTCACACCAAATGCCCAGCCAATACCCGCAAAAAATCCATCTTTAAGAAGTTCAAACGTTTCTTTATGATTTCCTCTTATCCTTTTTAGCATTAAATAATGATAACAAAAAATTGAAGTATTTACACTGAGTTTGTTGTAGTCTTTACTCCGGGTGTGCCAAGATGTGGACCGTGGGAGGCTCGAACTCCCGACCTTCTGACTGCCAGCCAGACGCTCTACCAACTAAGCTAACGGCCCTTTTCTTAAGAGATATATTTTATACTTGTTCAAGAAAACACGTGCGTAAGCGCGTGGATGAATTGAACAAATTCAAACGCGTCGAAGACGCAGCCTGAGAATACTCCAACCGTAAGGTCGTGGGTAGTTTATCTCTATCCTTACTCATATTATAGCAAACTTGTCAGTTGAAGCGTCTCTTTATTTATTTTGATGAGTTGTTATTAAAAGAATGAAGTTATTTTACTTCTTTTTCTGCTTCCCTTGTAGTATCTATCCATTCTTTGATACTCAATCCTGTACGTCGGGGGCCGTTCATTACAGAAAATATTTTAATGTGAGCGTTAGGCAGAAAACCCTCTTGAGTTGGCACAAGATTTTCTGGATTATCGCTGAAAGCTATGTAGAAATTATCGCGGTCAGACTTCAGTAATATATTAGTTCTGTATTCTTCAGGCAATGCATCAGTTGGAATGTCTTCTAATATACCTTGTGTAGGAGCAGCTTTTAGAAACTGTCCTGAATTTCCAAAGCCGCTTTAATTTGTTCTTGTGTAGGCAATTTTTGTTCTGTCATTCTAAAGTATTGTCATTATATCAAACTTATTTAACCCTGCATAATCAAAAAAGGCTGTATAATACAGAAAATTGAATATGGAAAGAATACTCGTATCACTCTTAAATGGTAAATTTTTACATTGTCGTCCGATTGATGGTGGACCAATAATAAAAGCGCAAATAATTCCTTCTGAAGTAGAATCGACATCGACTTTCAAAGTTGCGATTGTATGTCCAGCAAGACTACCCAGCAGTAAATGTCAGTTAAGGATAGATGCTGGAAGTAAAGACAACCGCTGCTTGTATTACAAAGGCGATTCTCGGGGAGAGTACCAAATAATTGGACCTGGGATGGATAAAAAATCATACGAAGGTTGGGAATAACCATTATTTTTGTTGAGATAGAATGCCCTTAGGATACAGACGTCGCACAACAGAGAGTGTGGCTTCTTTTCTCATACTCCGTGCCTGGGGATATCATCAAAATTCATCAGTTTGTTATTCTATAAGTGTGTTTCTTTTGAAAAACCGTCTTTCCTACTCACCCTTGATGATGGCTTGAAGTATTGTGTTAACTGTTACTTTGTGGACGGTGAGGGGCTCGAACCCCCGACCTTTCGCACGTCAAGCGAACGCTCTAACCAGCTGAGCTAACCGTCCTGGTAAAATGAATTATACAAAATTATCTCTTATTTAGAAAGGAGAGGCTAGAATTAAAATTTAGTTCAACGAAATCGCAAAGACCTGGAGGATCTTATAAATATACGATCAAATTAATGGTTGCCTCAAGTGCCTTGAAATAATTGTCGATACTGATATTTTCATCTGGGCCGTGGATGTTTGATGATATTGTCTGAGCCCCTAACTGGATACAAGGAACATTAAAGCGACTTGCAATGTAATACATCGGACCCGAACCTTTAGCATATGGAGTTATCACTACTTTCTTTGAATAAGAATTTTCAATTATTTTTACTGCTTTTTTAAAGAAATGGTCTCTATAGTTTGTTAGTGCTACTGGTTCATTAATGATCTCCTGAACATCTATATCATTAAAACCATTTTTTCTAAGATGATCTACTAAATATTTTTTAACCTCATTACTATCAATGTTTTCGACAAGACGAAAATCTATTTTTGCATATGCTTTGCTTGGTAAAACTGTTTTAATCTCTTTTTCATTTATACTACCGCTCCAAATACCGCAAATATTACAAGTTGTTCCAAAATAATGTCTTAAGAGTACGTTATTCTTATTGCCATTATTTGCAAGGAAATTATTTCTACCTAAGCTTTTGAGTAAATCTTTTTTCGACCATTTTTGATTTGTTACTAAAGACTTAATGTGTTTGTTGGGCTTTCGAATTTTATTAGTTATTTCATTAATTAATACATTGCCCTTATTATCTCTAAGAGTATTAAGGGCATATAATAATTTCCAGGTAGCGCTATCAGCCATTGATGCATAACCTGAATGTAGGTCTTTTTTACCCAACTGACAGGTTAGAAAAAAGTAAGCAATTCCTTTCATTCCCAAAAACATTTGCGGCCTGCCTATATCATCGATGTCACCCGATTCCCATAAACATAAATCGGCGTCTTTGAGGAATGATTGATATTTGTCTGATAATTTATGAATATGCGGGCTGCCTATTTCTTCTTCACCTTCAATTATCCACTTGATTTTAATAGGAAGTGTACGATTATTTTTTAATAATGTTTCAATCGCTTGTAGCCTTAAAACGAGGTGTCCTTTATTATCGGCAAGTCCGCGGCCATAAAGAAGCTTTCCTTTTTGAGTTAAACGGAATGGTTTATATTTCCAATCACTGATCGGGTTTGCGGGCATTACGTCATAATGATCATAAATAAGCAGTGTGGTTGGTCCGCTGCCGATCTCGGTAAGAATGAATGGTTTAGATTTATCTATGTTTACAAGTTTGACTTTCGCACCCAATTTATTCAATCTATCGACTAGTATATTTACTATTTTATTGATAGCGACCGTGTTGTTTGCATAACTTTCAATTTCAATAAAATCAGATAAGTCTTTAAGAAGTACGTTCTTTTTGTCATTGATATTTAGACTAATATTGTTTGTATTTACCATTTAATATATATTTTTAATTGATGCTAGCCGTAAGCAGCACTCCTCCTTGTGAAATATTAATTGGGTGTTCTGGTTTTGCTCTGCATAACGCTCCGGACAAACTTATCTTCCGACCATCGTACAGAACAAAGGGATCAAAATCAACATAACAATATTCTGTATGAATGGTGTTACAATCAACCATTGTTACTGGATACCAGGGAGCCTCGGGTGGTATTCTTGATTGAGCGACAAATCTATCACCTTCTTGTAATGCTTTAAAAATTTCAGCGAGGTCTTTTTCTGTTAAATTTTTACCATTATAAACTCCCTTACCCGAACTGGCCCTAAGACCGTTCCCTATTTTAAGAAAACAGCTTTTGATATTACCATCCGCTTGTAATCTTTTAAAATCGTTAATGGAAGTAACAAGGATTGTTGTTGGAACATATCTGTCAATAACTTCTATTTCTGCAGGAGAAAGCCCTTTTCTGAATTCTTTGTCAAAAAGGTGCGCCATTAAAGTTTTATTATCAGCTGTTGCCGTTTCGGGTGGGTTAATGAGAACCGTACCGGGATAATTATCAGAAAATCTGAAAAGTTCTATTTCTCCATCAACTTCTTTTGGGCCAGCATTTTCATAGAAAACATCAATTTTTTCTCCGTCAGGACCATAGATTGTTCCTCCTTTGGCCTCAAACAGTCTTCTTTCCGCGCTGATGAAATCTATACCAGTCCCTTTTTCCTGTGACCAGCTATTAAGTAGTGAGGCTAGGCCGGGCATTTCAACTTGTGCAACGTATCCATCTGTATGTGCTAAACCTACGACTTTGTGGCCGTTTCCATTCCGGTAAGCTATTCTTGAAAAATAATCACCTAATTCATTAACAAGAGGAACCCAGTGATTGCCATTATTCCCCAAGGCTCTATGTGCTTCCAGGGCTTTAATTAGTAAGAATATTCCACCCGGTCTGGTTGCATTAAGCTCAAGCATCCGATAACTATGGTGAGAGGAGTCCTCAGGTTGATATCCGTTCAAAGATGTGGCTAAAAAATCAAATCGCCAGATAAAAGGTGGTACTTCTTCGCTTGGAGTAAAGCCTTTTTGTGTTTGGTCGTATTGACTTGCTTTTAGCATAACCCCTGCCAGCATTGGTAATGTGGCTTGGAGTTGTTCGTATTGTTCCCGGGATATTCCGTAAGGTTTTAAACCAAGAGGGATGTGTGTTTCTTTTCCCGGCAAATGGAAGCCGGCTTCCATAAGGGTGCTGGAAATAGCTTCAGGTGATGTGGTATGAACTCTATCTTTCATATTTGTCTTAAAAATTCGGAATATTCCTTTAAGTAAGATTCAAAATGTGTATTTCTTGGCAATCCATTTTCGACAGAAAATTGATAGATATTTGCTGCTTGTGCTAAATAAGTTCTTGATGCTTCTGCTAATTCACTAGATAGGTCTGCGGCTAAAATTGGAATTTTTGGTTGGGGTATTGCAAAGACTTCCCTTTCAGCAATTGGCTTGACTACTCTTTCGTAATATCGGCTGCCCACGTCATTTTTCAAACCAAGATTATCCAGTGCGGGATTTGCTTCGTGCCAGGTAACTTTTGGATTTGCAGCGAACCTTAAATCTTTTGGGAGAGTAATATTTTCTAAGCCAAGCCGGTCATTGTATATCCATAGTAAATACTCTCCGGGATTAGGATAAAGAAGTTCAAAAACAAACGGAACAACTGTTATACCCTGGTCTTTGTAATTTTCCAGCAAACCAAGGACAAAATGTTGGCCTTTCAGAAAAGTATCTGCTTGTCTTGTATCATCGAATTTTTTCCACGAAGCAAATTGTGCAAAAGGTTCTCTCAGGCCGACCATTGCTCTGACCTGTTCCTCTCTAACACCTTGTTCCAATAGTATTTGAACAGGATCAAAGTTTTCCCTTCGATCATTTGGTCCTCCCGGAGTTTCTTTAAGTAATATCATTCTTGCATCACCTCTTTGATTAATTACGACATTAGGATCAAGATCTCTTTCTGCAAGTTGTCGTGAATATCGTTGTACAAATTTCCATGGCTGGAAATGTACCTCATCATATCCCGCTGAGGCATTCAGTATTGCCCTTGCGGTGCTTGAGCCTCTCGGCTGGCAAATATCAACGGTGTAAATACCTACTCCCTCAGGATTCACTACATAAAAATAGTCACCTATTTTTTCGGGTGGCAATAAATTTTCACCTTTTGGTAAATTTAGTTTATCTGGTCTTTCACTTTGCATGTTTTGTACACATAAAAAAACCTCTCGGTTTTCGAGAGGTCTAACGGTAAAAATCTTATACCTTACATCACGTCAGACCTCCCCCTTAAAAAGGAGGATGCTAACGATAATGATTCCCAAAGATTTCATAAGATTAATGGTATTTTAAATTAAGCTTTTATTTCTTGTCAATAAGTAAATTCCCTATAGTAACTTCTTGATAATTAGATATATATTTTATTTTTGTCTTATTTTATGAAGGTTTGTGTAAAAATCTTTAAATACCTCAATTCCCTTGTAATAATTTGACAGACTGAAGTTCTCGTTTGGTGCGTGAATATTGGATCCGGGAAGTTCGAAACCTACCATAATTACGGGTGCTTTT
>Ga0265297_10007340_pt1 | contig 15330 bp, 15 predicted proteins | sample Munlanlwell13791_FD_192502 | JGI IMG/M metagenome (GOLD analysis project Ga0265297, IMG submission 192502) | Leachate microbial communities from a municipal landfill in Southern Ontario, Canada - Leachate well 137-91 | ecosystem: Engineered > Solid waste > Landfill > Unclassified | place... | reverse complement strand
TCTCGACGTCATCAACGGCGATGGGGGCATGACCGGCATAGGGACCGTCACCCTCCAGAATGCGGCGATTCAGAGCATTCAGTATCTCACCGCACAGAAGGGGACGAGTCGGGAACCGGTTGACCACGTGATTGTCACGGGGAGGAATAGGACGGATAGGTTTTATGGGGAATTCAAAAAATGGGAAAAAGAGCCTAGTTTGGAGCCGATTGACATTCCGGCTATGGACCTCGAAGTCAATTACCAAATGACGAACAATTTTGACCTGAAGAAAGCGTGGGAGCCAATTAAAGCGGAGATTGGGGCAGAACCTGTACCGGAATCCTTTGGAATCGCTCGGGATATGTACACCACTACGAATCCGGCGTTTGAGCGTGTAACCCTCGGCTATTACCGCTACCGGGACAAGAAAACCGGTGAGGACCAATATGTTTTGCTGAAAGAAGTGCATCAAACGGTGCTCCCCAGCGGCACGGTAGTCTCAAAAGTGGAGCGGCGGCACAGCTACGGAGTAGGATACAAGCCGATTGCGACCATTGAAAAACATTGGATACGGACGAGATTGCCAGGCCAAGACTATACCATACGGCCCGCTTTGCACTTGGTCTCTGTGAAATCGACTGTTCAGAGGTATGTTGCCAAGCCAATCTCCCAAACATTAGCCTTGGAAGCCACTTACGAGATGATTATTTTGGACATCGTTTTCAAGACCAACAAAAAATACAAGGACAACCCGATTCCGATAGTCAGCCTCAAACGCATGGACAGGACCCGTACAGCCATCGACACAAGCAGCAAGACCATTCAGAGTGCGCTTTTTTTGTACACGCGGTTCAAAAGCGAGTATTTGAGCCGCACGAGCGACAAAATGCTGTTGAAACACACTCTCAGTTACGACACGTTGACGGACACGAGCCGCATGCAGTCTCAAATACTGGCGAACCCGAAGGCGGACGACGACCAGAAGGTTGATTTGTCGGGTCAAACCCCTCAGCGGTGGGAGTTTTACCGGGAGGGAGCCGGGAAACTTATCAACGGCAAAATGCACTATAAACGGACCGTCCAGGTCTTCCATGATGACATCTGCACGGACGAAATCGCTCAGGCTTTGGCGGACCGCATTTTCTACCGGAAAACCGAGGACGTGAAAGAACTGTCAGTCAAGACGACCATCCCGATTCCGTTCGGCTCCCTCCCTGCCGTCGTGGACCTCGTATCAATCCCGAAGACGGTCACGACCGCGGGGACTACGCCGGTGCTCACTAATGCCACATCGGTTGACGGGGGGACCTTTTTCGTCAAGGCGGTAAGTGAGAAATTCTCGATTTCTAAAGACCTGAAGAATCCTGAGTTGACTGTGGAACAAACGTTGACGCTGAGGTCAAGGCTATAGGTGCATCATGAGTGATTGGGGCATATACGCAAGTTACAAGGGTGACGCTGTTTCTCTTGATGTGGACAGCCGGAACGTGACGGGAGAGGCCCTCCTATCTGCGGAATCTATCGGCGTGCAATTACAGGCCGCGGCATTTTCTCCTCCCGGCGTGTTTCGATTTGTCATGACCGATGTGGACGAACTGTCTGTATCGGTGCAGCATTCAGGAGACATAGCAAGTCCAGCGCTGTTCAGCGGTACGAGAGCCGTAGTTGCCGATGGGACAACCGAAAATTACAACCTCATCCCGGGAATCGCTGTCGTTTTATCAAGCTCCGCGGTAGTTGATGATATTTTCGAGATTGCCGTCGGGTGCTATTGGGATAGTGACGCCGGGGACTGGCAACGGTTTTCTCCGTTTGATATCGCTTTCACCAATGTGGATTCAGCGGAACGGACGTTCATTGCAAAAAATGAGAGCGGTTCAGTTCAGTGCCAGGCTCAGCTTGTAGCTGTCAACGCAATGCGAATCGTGAACGGGCAGACAACCTCCAGACCGTTTTATTCGTTTCGGCAGACAGGTCTTGTCGGTCCCACTGCTCATGACGATTTGACCGGGGTTGCCGTCACGTTTGCAAACCTAGTAACAGGGTCACCGAATATCATATCCGTTTTAGTTGACGGTGCTCCGATTGACGTTTATGACGTGACGAACGAGACCCTTATACCTGGAGGCATTGGGTTGAATTGCGATGGAACGACGGTTTACCGGTTTGCAGACACCACGGCCTACGCGTCGGGGGAATTCATGCTTTCAAGCTCATTATCCGTCACGGACACAGCAACAGTTTATGTGAGCGATGGCGGTGATTTTGTGCAGATTGCAACGAACGACGGCGAATTCGGGGATGGCTCAACAGCTATTGACCTCACAGGGCTCGACGCCCCTGACGGGGTAGTTGCCGACAATGAAAGCGTGTCAGTTCGTGTGAAGATATCAGCTCCAGAGGCAAAAACAGCCGCGTTGAATCAGCGGCTTTTCGTATTTCTTGTTTCGAGCACGGGGGTGTAACGTGGATACGGACAAATTGAAAGAAGCTGGGAAAAAAGTATTGATGGTGGTCATTGCTGCGGTGTTCCTTGGAATCCCGGTCAATGACTATACGACTACGGCGGACACGGCATCGCGTTGGCAGAAAGAGGCCATTGCGACGTATAGCAACGAAGTCTATCAGGCCGGGATGGTCGGTGAGGACCCCCCGACGCTAGACGAATGGGTGACAGACAATTCGTTGACGGTGGCTCTTGGAGTCTGGCAAAGTCTGCCGACGAATATCACAAGCGCTCTGGCTGGTGTGTTCGTTCTATTGCAGATGCTTTGGCCTGTGTTTTTCAAGGGCAAGTGGGCGGTTCTTGACAGTGTGATGACGTGGTTGGGTGAGTTTGTAAAGCGGATACCGGCGAAGACGAGTAATGACGTTCAAGAGGTTAATGTGCGCGTCCAGGACGGCACAGGCTCAACACAGAAGTAATCCATGGAACTCGCCTTCTCATCAGCCCTTCGGCTCCTTATCGACCGTGATGACGTTACCCACGTCATGCGCGGCTTGCGGTATCGTGCGGGCCGGTGGACTGATGAGCAGTGCATCTCAATAGGGGTGAAACGGAAGCGTCCCCTATCAGACCTCTCTCCTGGGGAGGCAATCCCCTCTGAAATACACGGCATCAAGACTGACGTCCTGCAATCTAAACCCAAACTCTCTCTCTACTCCCCCACCTATTCTGTAGTTTGCGGGGGTATCTCTATTAGTCCTGAGGACCTCGACGACGACCATTATGAGCAACTCGGGACCCTCGGGGGTGTGTTCCTGGATGACATTGAGGGGGGGCTTGTCGGCCTGACAAATTACCACGTGCTCGCTCGTGGCTCCGCGCCGATGGTCCCGACAAGCAAGGTGATTCATCCGGGCATGAGCGACGGGGGACGGCTTGACGGGTACGGGCGCATAGGTTCGTCATCCACATACCTCGTAAGTGAAACAGGCGATGCAGTGATATTCGCTCTATCGAAGGCCGCGGCGCAGAGCATTCTAGAAACGCAGACCGTGTTGAGCGGAACTGACAACGTGAATATAAGCGACGTTGTTGAAAAGGTAGGCAGGTCAACGGGCACGACTCAGGGGATAGTGACTGCTGATGGTTACGTCTCCCTGGACTATTCGGAATACGGTTACGGCTCAATCCTGATGGCTGTGTTTGCGTACACCCCCTTGACCGACCCTGACGAGGAGATTGTCGCTGGTGGTGATTCAGGGTCGATTGTCTACCGGGTGAGCGATTCTGCTGGACTCGGTTTGCATGTAGCACACGATACTGACCCGATGGTTGCGTATGCTTGTCATCTCCCCGCTGTAGTATCAGCGCTTCAAATCTCTGTTCCGGCAATGACTCAGCGTCTTGGCAAGGCGACGGCCTCTCTGTCTCTCGGTAGACGGTGTTATGGCAAAGCATCGGGGAGCCTGAGCGTAGCGAAGACCCTTCCCGCGTTCACGCTTAAGGGCTTTGCAGTTGAGGATTCCTACACCAGTTACGCTACAATGGAGGAGTATGCGGTCGCGCAAGGATATGCTGATGAGGCGGCTTTTCTGGCGGCGCAGGGCTATGCAACTGCTTTGGAGTTTGCAGAGTCGGAAGGCTATGACAGTATTGACGCGTTCCTTGCCGGTCAGACAATCCCATCACTTCAATGGATTTTGGCAGACTGCGGGGCAGTAGTGCAATGATAAAACGGCCCCTTGAAATCACGATAATCAGGCCACCGAAGCAACCTTCAGACCAGAAGCGCGGTGAACGTGACCTCGTTTATCCTACGCTGCTCCCTGACGATGATGACGAAGGGCTCATGGCTGAGCTGACGTTTTATGATGCGGGCTCGAAGCGGGACCCCTCCGATGCAACGCAATGGATTGATATTCCTGGGTGGAACAATGACGACCTTGTAGAGACATTGTGGACTGAAACTCAGGAGATGCGTGACGTTCGGCCCTTCAGCGTGTTTCCGAGGGACACCACGATAACGGTGCTCGGGAATGCGGATTCCAAGGTAAGGGCCTCACTGATTGCTACTGAATACGACCAAGCGAATCCTGACAGATGGGATAGAAAGCCTTTGGCATCGAGGCCGTCAGAATGGAGATACACGGGCAATAAATGGCTGGCGGGCGGAACGTATATGATGACCGACCCCACAACGGGGGGGCAGGTAGTCAAATCTGATTTTGGACAGTTCAACATTCGTGCCGAGCTAGTAATCACTAAGGATTCGACGGCCGCGGCCTATGTGGACCCAGACCTCTATCACGACGGGCTCAAGAAAAGGCTGGGGCTCAAGTTCCCTCACGATGTTGACGAAATCAAGAATCTCACTTATAGGGGCATGTTCCCAGGGCAGCGGCTCGGGTTGAAAGTGCAAGATTTGTCTAAATCGTTTGGACATTATGTCACGGACGGCCTTGCTTATGCCTACGATTGGATAGAGGGGATTTATTGGTGTCCGTTTGACACGACGGATGATGAGAAATTTAAAGTCACGAACGAGCCCTTGTTCACTGCGGAAGAAATCCCGGGCAGGATGATTGACTACGGAAAATGGGACGTGTTCCTTTGCCCACGTCGGTGGGTCTATCGGTTCCATTACCGGCATCAGCTCAAAACGAGGACCGGGCCTGTGGTGATTGATTGCACTGCCAAAGGGTCGGATTGGAAATCGATTCTCTCGTGGTGGTCCGGAACAGACAATGAAATTGGTAAGACCGCATATGATTCTGGGACGTTTCAATTGACCTCCTGGGTTGATGCTGTCACGCATTATGAAGTGTTTTTTTGGGGACGTCCCCCATGTAATTTCACTCCGTTGTGGGCTGTTATTTCAGAGGCAGACCCAATGCCAAGCACGTCAGTCGTGAAATTCTTTGACGTGAGCGAAGTTGAGGTTGGCACAGTCAATCTCATTTGGAGCGAGACATCTACTGAGACGAAAGCGCATGCTATTTCGGCAGGTGTTGAAGCTGAGATTGTAGAGAAAATTGATACTGGTGGGCTCTCTTGCAACATGCACGTCTGTTTTGACAGCACAGGTAATCGCGTAAAGCTCAACATCGGATTAGGTGGCATAGGTTTTGCTTGGGGCAATCTTGACCAGGTTTGCAACACAAGTCTTTGTGGACCAGTGCGGACACCAGCAGATAACGCGGACATGTACGAGCGGCTATCCCCCTCTCCTGACAGCGATAATTTCGGCATTAAGGCGCTGTGGGATGTGATTGAGGAGTCAGCGCCTTGGGTGAACACGATTGCTCTTTTACGAACTGCGGCTATTGCGAGGACCGACGACAATTCAGCGGCAAGCCGTATTGACATGATTCCGTATGGAATCGGGATATCACCGAGCAAAGCAGGTGACCTCGTAGGTATCATCAAGATTAGAGAAAAACCCTACTACATTTGGCGTAAAACTGATGAGGTGATAGAGGAGAAAGTGGTCGGTTCAACTCGTGGAGCTGTCAGGTTTGAGAGTCGAAACGCAGACGGCAGACTTGAACATTTCTCCGAAAACGGATGGCTCGCTCAGGTATCCTACAACCTCGGTGACCATGTATATGATTCTGATTTCTGCGACCAGTTTTCTGGACCGGCTACTCGTCAGATGACCCACGTCGGACGGTCGGTAACTCTGGTTGCCGACATGGTGATGGATGATGCTCCAAGCGAATTGCATGGGTACGCGACGAGCAGCGGGGATGGAGCGGTACAGCTCGACGTTCCGATTTTCGTCATGGCCAGCAAGGAACGCGCTTTCAACGATATTGATTGGGCCGATGATGTGGGAGGAACCGAATTGCCGTTGCTTGACTGCGGGGCAAACTACAACTATCGGTTACGCACTGCGAGATGGAAACCGACGACATGTGATGCCGGTAAGTGGAGCTTCTTTTCGTCTACCGTGAGGAATTCATACTAATGGCCTACTGGATTATAGACGACGAAATCACGACGAGCGCTTCCTGTGCGATTTATTTCACAGGTAACGACAAGGAATTCACAGCGCAGCTCGTAGTTGAGGAGGGGGACAGCTTCCCGGAGGCGTATCTCGTAGTGGCGAATTCGAGCTTTGCCAGTCTCGTGAGTGCGACGGTCGGTGAGCTTGGAGGCGAACCCGGGCCTTCAATGCCGCTAATGGCTTATGGTGACCCGACGTGCTTTCTCGGTACGCTCGTAGGTCCGCAAGAGCTTGAGCTGACGTTCACCTTCAACCTTCCCGCGGCAAAGGCTGGCGAATTCGCAATCCCAATCTTGATGGGATACGGGGACGGTCTGCCGGGTGCCACCCCCTCAACATGGAGCGGTGACGACACTGAAACCTCCCTATGGGCAGATGATGAGTGTCAGGCTCCTCTGTGGACGGCTGTCATGGGGCCACGGCCTCTGTATGAAGTCGAGGCAGGGGTATCCTACCCAAGACAGACATACGACCGTGCATTGCCCGGAGAATCGCTCTCGTTTGGTCAAGTCGTGTATCTCGACACTACCGGGGGTGACCGACTCCTAAAACTCGCACGGAATGACGAAACGTTCGCTGAAGCTGCGGCAATCGGAATTATTGATGATGAGGCTATCAACTATCAGTTTCGGGACGGAGGTGGAGTCACGAGCGATGGGGATGCCTCAATTTATTGGCACGGGGGGAGTGTCGGCGGGGCTGTCGTGCAGACGATGGCCCGCCTTGACTGGTCAACCCGGCTCTGGTACGCAATGCCTACCGGGGGCGGAGCACGGAAGCATCACACGATTACCTACCTCAATGGGAAGGCATATGTCTGGGGCGGGGTTGACGGGGCTGGAAACTATCTCAACACATTGTATGAGTATGACGAGTATTCAGATATGTGGACGGCATTGGCCTCGGAGGGAACCGCTCGCGCCTTGCACGCAGCCCTTGTGATAGGTGATGAAATTCATTTCGTAGGTGGGGTGAATGCTGATGGAGTGGTTAGCAGTGTTGATATTTATTCTACTACCGGTGGCTATTGGTCTACAGGCATCGTGGCTCCTGTGGGCCTATTGGCCCTGAGCGTCGGCTTGTCACCGTTAGCTCTCCCTTATTGGCAGGATTGCGACGGGACCCTCTACTATGGGGGCTCGACGGCTGCGCGGGACCGGAAATTCTACACGTATGACGCGACAGGGACATGGGGAGAAGTGACACTTGCCCTGGCACCGATAGAAGGCGGAAGAGGGGTCCTGCCTACCGCACCCCTCGCGCCTACGGGAAGTTATCCCCAATACTGCACGCGGATTCAGCCGGGAGGCGAAGGGGCTGCATACTGGATTTGTATGGATACGGAGGATAACGGCAGTGGGTTCTAGTGAAGAGTATCAAGAGAAACTGACGGGGATATTTGGTACGGTCATCACGCAAGAGCAACGCGACCAATTCATGAAACTGATTCACGAGCACGCGGACCAGTGCATGCAGAGTGAGCCACATGTTTCGCGATCGTGTTGTGAGGACGACGAATGAAACTTACCGGGGAAAAGCACGAATTCCTGAACGGACTTTTTGTTAAATGCTCGTGTGGTAACAGGTTCCTGGTATTTGCCTGCGAGAATGATGCGCGTTGTGCCAACTGCGGCAAAGAGAAGGAAATGGCGGGGCTTTGTCGAGCCTATCTTGACAGTGAACCCGTAGCAGCGGAGGCATAGTGGTTCAGATATACACAGAAGATACCGGCGCGTGGTCTGACGTTGATGTGTATTCACGTCGCATTCTCGTGGCTGGACGCGTGACGTTCACTGATTGGGAATTCGTGACAGACCAACAGGCGTATCTTGACTCGACGCCGGGAGCGTTCACGTTCACGCGGCCAACTACCGGCCATATTGCGCTGCTTGGTGATGCAACGTGGCCGAATACTCTCCGCTTTGACCCATCCTCTGAGGAGTTTTACGAGTGGGTAGTTTGGGATGGGAGCGCTATTGCTTATGACGGGACTCGCTACATTTATGAGTTTGGAGGTGATGATGGGGAGGGGGTCCACAACTACCTGAGACGGCTTGATACCTGGACGTTCACCTGGGTTGACCTGACGGCAGGTTGTACAGCTCGACGCGATGCCGCGATGGTGTGGGTGCTTGGTTATTTGTACATTTATGGCGGGCAGGATGCAGACGGGAATGCCTTGTCAACGCTGTGTATATACTCGACGTGGACCGATTCTTGGCAGGGACCCTATGAAACATCCTGTGGAGCAAGAATCTCGCCGGTAATGTTGCCTTGGTATAACTCCACTACGGGGAGATGGGAGATTCACATAGTCGGCGGGTACGATAGTAGCGGCCCTGTTTCAAGTGTTTGTATTTATACCCCTGATGATGGGGGAGGCAACACTCCTGATGAGGGGACCCCTCCTGATGACGTAGTTCCGGAAGATTTTACGCCGGGTGAGGACGCTCCAGACGGATTTGACGATGATATGGATTGGCATCCTCCAGGAAGTGAAAACAGCGATGATGCCTTTCAACAGGTGAACTGCTATCCTGGTTATGATGCTACTGATAAATTTAGTGCAGAAAGTACAGTTACCCCCTGTGAAATTGATGGGAAGCTTTACCTTTGGAGCGGCGTTGATGAGGCTTTCATTGAGTTTGACACCGCGACTGGAGGGTGGACGACTCATGCAATTACGAATCTAGGTGATTTTTCTGGTAGTCCTGTTTATATGGAAACGTACGCAGGGAAAATCTATCTCATTTTCGAGTTTCAACTTGGGGGTGAAGTTGCGGGGTGTATTTCAGCCGCGCAGTGGACACCTGGACAATCCACACTGATTGACCTTGGAAGCCCGGAGTATAACAACGGGAGTGAAGGCCCTGTTTTCTGTTTTATTTCTGGTAGTGCTTTGTATCTCTATCAGGAGAGTGGCTTTCGGTTTGACGAGTCTGGTCCAGTTTTTCGGGTCTTAAATCTCTCGACTGGCTATTGGGGAAATGATGTCAATTTGGCAGCTCCTCTTACTTGGTATGCCAACAATATATCGGATGGGATAGCATCATTCCAATTGAATTATGTAGACCCCGATTCTCTTGGAACCATTATTCAGGCCGATTCTGAGACTTCTGATTGGCCCGGAACGCCTCCATGGGACTATGTTTTTATGGGGTATTCCGAAAACAAAATATATTGCTATAGTCCGAGTTGGTATAATGTTCGCTATTTTGACAAAACAGGAGGACAGTGGTTTGAGTTTGCCGGTACTATTTTTAAGGATGAGATTGAGACATATGCCTCTCCTCCGGCTGATTTACTAGGGAAACGGCTATTCAAGGTTGGCAATTATCTCTACATTTTTGCGACCGAATGGGATGAGTTAGGGGAGAGTCAAAGCCTGTGCATGTGGAGATTCGATACGACATGGAGTGAGGGCTCAAGCCTCGGGGCTTATCCGGTAACGCGAAGCTTCCTCAGCTCGTCTAGCATCTTAGCTATCATGGGCAGACGTTCGGCTAATGAAATATCGTCAAATTTCTACCTCTATACTCCAGACCCAGTGAATGGTAAGCACTGGACGCTGATTTCTATGACTGACACTCAATCAGACTGGGGGGAGGTTGATTTAAGGGCTGCTCTTTATGAGAGCCTGAAAGATAAGGGCATATGGGATTTTTCTATAGAGCCTCTCTTGTTTGACCCCAACAATCGTATATCAGTGCAGGGTGACCCGGACCCGTTGAATCCGAATTCAGTGCAGTATGTCCGAGCGGATGCAAGCGGTCATCTGTATTTCAATACGGTAGAGGCTTAAGAGAGGCAGTGACAGGAGTTTTACATGGCAACGATACTCGCAACCTACGTTGACTCAACGCATTTCACCATCGAGGGTGAACACACAGCAGAATTTCCTGCTGGTCGAGCGGTGACGCTTTACCAGGGGAGCTATGGAACGGCCACAACCTCAGTGGTGAGCAGCTCATATAGCGCTACGACTGGATTAACTACCGTTGCAATCAAGGGAGCGGTCTGTCTTACCTATCTCGTGAGCGTGAAGCGCGGTCCGTCTGACCCTACGAGCATGGGGAGGCATGGACATACGAGTGAGTCTGATGCAGGATATATCCCCGCATCCCTAGCGTCGGATGCACAAATGGACCGGCTACTTGGTGAGGTAATGTTTTGGGACGGGGATTGGATAACGCCTGTGGCGTATCTCGGGGGGGCGGTGGTTAGGAACGAGATTTCAGCGGGGGACTATGCGATATTTTACTGCACTGAGACACACGTCTCCGATGCCTCAAGCGAGCCTGGAGTCGGTGGCTATTGGCAGGATGTGTGGGCGCAAATTTGGCCATATCCGAGCTAGACTGCGGATAAAATGTTTTGAAAGTTTGCAATGCAGGAATTTACCTGTTACGCGGATAGTAATTGACATAGCGACCCTGAATTGCAGGGCCGTGGAACTCGTCCGCTAGGAGTAATTGATATGCCGAGTTATTGGAACAGCGGAGACACAAGGGCAGTATTGCCGGGATATCGGGGCCTTGAGCCTGATGAGACAGTTTCAGTCTCAAAATACGTTATCCTGCCCGACGACAGCCCGATTCAACTCTACAGCCATGAGCCGTTCATAAGGCCATCTAGCAAATTGCACGCGGCAACTCTTCCCGTTACCATCACTTCCGGCCTAGCAGCGTATGTCCAGATTGAAATCAATAACCAGTCTGGAGCCGTCGTGTCCGTTGTTTTCAATGAGGACGATGACCATCCATACGTGATTGCTGACGGAAATTTCCGCACGTTCGACAGTGACAAAGAAATTGAGGCGCTGAGCGTAACAGGGAGTGGTGGAACTAACGTGTACGTGTATGGGTTCAAGGGGTAGAGGATGGCTCGGATATCATCAGGCGGCTCAACTAGTATAGCCAGTGGTGATGGCTTGCCTACTCCTGCCGAGGCTGGTACGTTCCTCGTTAGTAAGGATGGGGCTTTTGCTGAAACCACCACGGAGCTTGTGTGGGACGACACGAACAAGCGGCTCGGGGTGGGGACGGATACGCCGTTGAAGCTGCTCGATGTGGGTGGGTCTGTTGTAACAAGACGTTTGCCTAGTTCTTCAGTTGCACCAGTGGCGACCCTTAACGAAACAGCCGGGAATCTGAATAACACCTATAAATACAAGGTCTATTTTTTCACAGCAGAGATGGCGGACAGCACAGGATCATCATTTTCTAATTCTGTGTCTCCTGTGAACCAACAGGTAGACCTCACGATTCCGGTTTCAACTAACCCACTATGCACAGGAAGGTATATTTATAGGGGAAAGTTCACATCAAGCTATTCTTTGCAATTAATAGCCACTATCAATGACAACACTACAACATCATATACCGACAATGTAGCAGATACAACCCTGGCATCTGTCCCGGTTGGGGCTATTGTTGGGCAGGCTGGGCTTAATCTTCACACGGCATGGAAAACAAACGAAGCCGCTACTTCATGGTCTACTGGCATTCTGGGTAAATTGGGGACATCAAACATTGCTTTAGGTTATACCGCTCTTAACGCCAACGCCAGGGGCTCTGCTTTTGCCATAGGTCAAAACAGTCTTAAATCCTCCATTCTTAACAACAACGCCATCGCTATAGGATACTATGCGATGTATAGTCAACTCAGCACCAACTACGACATCGCAATCGGCTATCAGGCGTTCTATGGCAAAGCGCATCACGCTCCATATAATAATAGTAAGAACATCTTCATCGGAGATAGACCAGGCTACAACTGCGGCACGGTCAACTACAATGTCGGCATAGGTTCCCAGGCACTCTATAACAACGTTTGTGGTGACGAGAACGTAGCCATCGGCACGAACACGCTGTTTAACCACTGCCTACGAAACGGCACCATCACAGCAATTGCCGATGCTGGAGGCGGGAACATTACCTGCACTTCGGCAAATCACGCGCTGAATAATGGTGACGTCATTAATATTTTCGGCACATTGAACTATGACTTTATCAATCTTACCGTCAGCAACGTAACCGTCTCCACCTTTGATGTAGTGAGAACCTACGTCGGAAATGAGACAACTGGCCGGTGGGTCTACGGCGGTGCTCTGGATTATGACGGGGTAGCTGGTGGGTGCAATGTTGCTATTGGTGGGTTTGCAGGCTCAGGCATAACTACAGGCAGGGGAAACCTCAATTTTGGTTGGTTCTCAGGAGAGCATCACAAAACCTCTTCCTCAGAGAACATCTGCATAGGCCCACGCTCTGGACCGTCAGTTGACACGACTGAATCAGGGAAACTCTACATCGGGATAGCTGCGGGGACCCCGCTCATCGGCGGGGATTTCTACACCAGCACGGTGACATTCGCAGGGAGTGTCGGCATATTTGGCACCGCACCCCCGGCGCAACCGACCGGATATGCACCGACGAACGTTTCTACTGATCGGGTTTTCGACGCTAATGCCACAACCACCGAGGAGTTGGCAGACGTGCTCGGAACGCTGATAGAGGATCTCAAGCTGTACGGCATCCTGGCGGGAACATAAGAGACATGGAACGACCCGCAACCAAAACTGAGCTGGAATGCCTTAGAATCCTGCTTCTTGCGGGCATGGTTGATCTGCGTGCTGGTGACCTGGGCTCTCTGGCTATTCAGGCAGGGAATGTGGTTATAGATATGGCCAAAAGCATCGCATCAGAGAGAGCTGAAACGATAAAGCAGACAGGGCAACAGGAAGACGGGTAAATATAGATGGCAAAAGTATCTGGCGGTTCTACAGGCAGTAGCGGCTCCGTTACCCTCCCGGTCGGTGAGGATGGAGCCCCTCTATATTCCAAAGATGGAGCTGTAGTCAGCGACGCTAACGGCGATCTGAAGAGTAAAACTCTTCAGGCGCAAGAAGAGGTCGGGACAAGCGGGTCGCTTGCTGGCGGGGCTATAACTATAAGCAATGATTCAGGAACAGTTATAGCCGATGATGAGGAAATCGCCCACAGCGCTCAGGATGAACCTATTACATGGAATCAAATTTTCTGGGTGAAGGACCTCCTCGCCTCCGCTGCTGAAGGCCGTCTTGACCTGACCACTGCCGGGAAGGGCGCATCCATTTCATGGCCTGCGGGGAAGAGAATCAGCCTGGTGAATTCCTCGGGAACGCTCGAACTCATCACGCCAGCCAGCGCTATCAGCTTCGTGAATACGGCCTTGGATATCAATTCAGCCGCTCTCGCGGGCGGGACTACGCCGTATGCAGTGTACGCCCAGAACAACGGGACAACTACCGGATTCGATGTTGTGTTCGTCCCTTGGACCAATTCCACCACCCGCTCGGTTGCTCTGGCTGATTGGCTCGGGTTCAACGTGTACGACCTCACCGCCACCGGGAAGACGCGGCGACATATCGGGGATGTGGTGCCACGCATCCATTGGAATCCCGCTGCGGCCTGGAGCAACGCGACCACCTACTACAACGGGGAGAAATGCACCGAAGGCGGGCACACGTTCATGTCGAAGGCAAGCAACAACCTGAACCACGCCACGAGCGATACCGACTGGTGGCAGGATTGCGGTGCGAGTCCCGGGGACGGGCGGGGGATGTTTGCGGATGAGATGCAGTTCAGACTCCTGCTCAATGCGTACAATCAACAAACCAAGGACTTGGGATTAAAGTGTCCTTACGCAGTCTACACCTCTGAGGTACTGAACAACATTACAACACCTAGGGCTATGATGATCGACGGCAACGGCAATACGGTGTGGCTCACTCAGTTTCTTACAGACGGGAAGAATGAAACCTCGCTAATAGCGAACGGCGCGGATGCTGGATCCTATACTTCAACGGGAATAGCGGTGGACATCTTGAATGATTATGCACCCAAATCTTCTGTTTCACGCGCGCCCGGACTCGGTCAGGCTTTTGCCTATTGGAGCAATATCTTATCAGAAGGCTACCATTGTGCTGTTCCGGTAGTCGAAAGTAACGGCACACCTACAATTGCGTATCTGTCAACATCGGCCGGGTGTCTTTGGGTTGCTGCTCAGTTTCTGGGCACATGGAGGGGATAATGATTTTTAAGATATACGAAATTCTTGGTTTCACCTTTACGCGGTTCAGCGGCATTCCGTTAGACTGCGATCCCCCTCCCTCCCAGGCGTTGCAGGAGGCGGTGGCCGCGCTGCCGCAGGACGAGGCGACGTTCATGGTATTGGCCATTGAGGAGCAGGCAGACTTGGTTGCTGTCACCACTAAACAACAGCGAAAAGACCTGAACGCGTACCAGCGGCGATTGGTCCAAAAGGCTCGCATCAAGGGGTACACTGGGCAAGATAACCCGCCGGAAGGCTCGCTCGATTCTATTGCATTGGATGCCCTGGCCGATGCCCTTCAGGCCGCTCTCGACGAGGGCGTAAATACGGTGATCAAGGCCGAATGGTTCCAAGCCTGGCTTGATAAGCGAGCGGCAGTGAAAGCGACGTTCCCCTATCCCCCCGACGTACCGGACTGAGAAGTAATCGATGGGCCTGGAGGAAAGTTAAATGACGTGGCATTTCGGCTGCCCAAACTGTCTGTGGTCTGGTCCAGACCCTATCTATGATTTTGAGGGATGCGAGTCATTCAGCAGTATGCGTATGGTGACAGTATGCCCGTCATGCAAAGAACGGTCAAAGCTCCAGGTTTCTCATGTTGAGCACGTTCCGGTTGCTCGTAAGGTTTATAAAGAATACCGGGAATATGACCAGGACATTACCCCCACCTCATCAGACCCATGTCAAAATGACGAGTTGATTCTGTGAACATCGTCATCCTCACCGATTTTGAACGTTTCAGTTCGGGATATTCCCTATGTGGAATTGTTCAAGACCAAATTGATATGCTCCAGAAATACGGGCA
>Ga0265297_10007339_pt1 | contig 15332 bp, 20 predicted proteins | sample Munlanlwell13791_FD_192502 | JGI IMG/M metagenome (GOLD analysis project Ga0265297, IMG submission 192502) | Leachate microbial communities from a municipal landfill in Southern Ontario, Canada - Leachate well 137-91 | ecosystem: Engineered > Solid waste > Landfill > Unclassified | place... | reverse complement strand
TTTCTTTATCCATAAAATTCCTAAAAAATTTTACTATATAAATATTGCGTTTGTTATAACTTATTAATAATAACAGAAATAAGAATTAAATTTATAACTCCTTTCTTCTCTAAAATTTTATGGAAACATATTCTCATTCAAAAATTGAAACATTTGAAAACTGCAAATTAAGATACAAATACAGATACATCGACAAAATAGTTCCAGATGTTCCAAAAAGTATTGAAGCACATTTAGGAAGCGCAGTTCACAAAGCACTTGAAGAACTCTATATGAAAGTAATGCAAAAAGAAATCCCAACAGTAGACATGCTAATAAAATGGTATTCTGACGAATGGGAATTAACTTTCACAAAAGACATTTTAATTGTAAATAAAAGTATGGCACTAAAAGATTATTTTAACAGAGGCGTAGAATTTTTAATAAATTACTATTTGAAACATCAACCTTTCAAAGACAACACAATCGCAACAGAAGAAAAAGTTGAAATAAATTTAGACGAGGAAAAAAAATTAGTTGGATATATTGATAGATTAGTTCACAACTTAGAAAAAAACGAAATTGAAATTCACGATTATAAAACAAGTGCAAGCACATTCGCAAAACAGAAAATCGAAAACGGAAGACAACTCGCATTATACGCTCTCGCAATGAAAGAAAAATTCGGCAAAGAAAAAAACATTTCAATGGTTTGGCATTTCCTCGCGCACGACACAAAAACAGTAATCCCAATCTCAAACGAAAGACTCGCATTAATAAAAAAAGAAGTCATAGAATTAATCGACGAAATACAAAACACAAAAATTTTCCCTCCGACAAAATCATTTCTTTGTAATTGGTGTGAATACAGAAAAATGTGCGAGGCGTGGAAAACGCCGAGAGGACAGGGAATTTTGGGAATATAATTTATTTAACCAGAAACTGTTTGATTATTTAGAAAAGTTTGGGAACTTACAAAGAAATTTTAGATATTTTTGATGAAGTTGAAAAGGAGTTTAAGGGAAAGATAAAAGAGAAGATTAAGGAAGTTGCTAGGGAAAAGATTGGTTAATTCCCAGATAATAAATTTTTTACTCTTGCTTTTATATTTTCTCTTATCGTTGTTAATTTTTGTTTTGCTTCATTAGTTAAAAGAGCTGTATGCATCAAAGCATTTCTTATAGGTTTGTATTCTTTAGCGTCATTACAAATTGAATTTTGATTGCCAGGAGTATCAACTTGTCTAGAAAGATAATCCATATCAAGATAGCTAAGATCGTCATTATCTTGTCTTAAATTTATATTTATATTTCCTTCTTGCTTGCGATCTTGTTCTCTTTGTCTTTGGTCTTCAACTTCTCTTTTAGCTACATTTGAAAGAGATATTGTTTTATCTTTAATGTGTTTTCTTACTAAGTTTTCAGAAATAAAACACTCTGTATATGCAGGGAGATTGTATTTTGCATCATCTCCTAATTCCCCAAACCACCCCTCAACTTTTTTCTTATTATTTGGATCATCTGGATTTTCAGAAATTTCAAATTCTTTTGAGACTGCATTATATAAACCCAAAGAAGTTCTTTCTTTTTTGGATATTCTATCATTTTCAGGATCTCCTTCATCTCCTTTTTCCAATCTCCATTTATCCCAATCTTCAAGTATTTCGGAAAGTTTTTTTCTTAAACTATCCAAAAATTTTTCAAATTTTTCATCACTAGCAATAATACTCTCTCTACTACTTGTAAATCTATCTTTTTCATCATCTAACTCATCAAAATGAATTTGCCCATACAAATAACTCATAGCAATCCTATCTGTTGGAATATGTTTTAAGATATCTCTTTCTCTTATCCTTCCATTTACAAACAGATCAACGCCAACTTTTTCATCATTATCTATTATCTTGAGATATCTTGGTTTTTTAACAGAAGCAATAAAACCTTTAATATTTCCTTCCATTACAATTCTCTTCTCTTGTTTTTTTAGATTGGTAAGGTTATTTTTAATATAAGGATCGTTAAAATTATTTATATTCCATAAAAATTGTGTATTTTTAGAAAGGTCATCAAGGTCATCAAGAGTAACTTTTTCACCATTGATAAAAACATTGAAAGCTTCATCCAAAAGAGAAAATCTAAAATATAAGGCAATTGTTTTTTTCAAGAAGTTTAAACTATTTTTTATCTCATCATTTATATTTTCAAAATAAATCAAAGTTCCCTTTTCATGGTCTTTAAGATATTTACCAAAAATTTCTAAGTCATACTCTTCTAAGGGGTATTTTTCAGGGATTAAATCTTCGGTTATCGCATTATCTAATCCAGAATTATCAATGACTCCTCCAATATATTCTCCTTTTTTTATTTTCGAAATAATTGTTATTCTATCGGAACAAGATAAAAGGGCTAACTTCCCAATTCCCTTTCTTCCAATATAGGATCTACCCTCCTTAGATTTGTTCTTTCCATTTCTTCTTTTTGAGTATCCTATTTTTAGGAATTTATTTTGAAAATCATCAGAAGTCATCCCATCCCCATCGTCTTTTATGATAAAACTATTTGTTTCTTTATTAATGTAAATCCATACATTTTTAGCATCTGCATCCCAAGAATTAGAAATAGCTTCTCCAAGAATAGTTGCAAAATTTCTATATAATTTTCTTCCCAAATGATCTAAAACACTTAGAGAGATCTGAAAAGTAAATAATTTATTATTCATAGTATTTTATTATTAGCACTTATTTTTATACTTTTTCCAATTACTTCTCCCAACTTTACTGGAACCGCATTTCCTATATGTCGTCCTATTTCAGAAAAAGAAATATCTTCTTCATTTTCAAAAAATTTATAATATTCTGGAAATGTTTGTAACATTGCTCCTTCTCTTAATGAAATTGCTCGATTCTGAGTTGGATGTCCAAACCTTCCTGTACCATAACTATAAAACTGAGTTGTGATTGTTGGAGAAGGTTGATTCCATTTCATTCTACCATAAACTGCTTTATATGTCGCTCCATTTTTTTTCTTGTGACATTCTAAAACTAAATCTTTGTCCCAATCAAGCCAAGAACCTCCGGGTTTAGATTGCTTAATCCTTTTTTTATTTATTTGACTTAATCTCCAAGATCTATGTAAGGGGTCTTTTTTATCTACCCCTCCATCTGTAATTCTAGAAAATTTTTTTATTGTATCTTTTACAGTAGGATAATTTTTTGAATTATGTGTTTCAGAAATTAAATCTATTTTCTTGTTTTTTGATGCCAACAAAACTAATCTTATTCTTCGCTGAGGAATTCCATATTTTGGAGCATTAACAATTTTGTAACTAACAGAATAACCTTCATGTTCTAACCCTTTTATAAAATCTTCAAAAACCCTATATTTCCTTAGTTGTGGAACATTTTCCATAGAGATAAAATCTGGTTTAGATTCCTTAATTAATCTTAAAAATTCATATAACAATCTCCACTTCTCGTCTTTATCTCTATCTTTATTTTTTAGAGTATACTGAGAAAATGTTTGACAGGGAGCACAACCTACAAGTATCCTAATTGAATTTTTTGGATATAGTTTTTTCAATTCTTCTCCAGTAAAATCATTTATGTTTTTAGAAATAAATTTTGAGTCATTATTTTCTTCGTATGCATATTTACAAGATTCATCGTTATCTACTCCTGCAACAACTTTAATCCCTGCTTTTTGAAGCCCATGAGTAAGTCCTCCGACACCACAAAACAAATCAACAGCCACTAAATTTTTTTTTACCATTTCATATAAAAATACAAATCAATCTTTTTAATTTTTCCCCTACTCTCTTTTCTTTAACCATTCAAAAAACAATCTCACAAATTTATTTAACACTTCCGTTAATTAATTTAAAAACAAATTCAACGACTTCGTCGTTGCTATTTTTTCTCTCAAGAAAACCGCAAACAAGTTTGCTTAATTATTTATTCGTCGAGTTTCCGAATTCAACTTTTTCTTAAAGTTGGGTTGCAGGATTTGTGAAAAACCCGCTGGTGGTTTCCATTTCGCAGACGAATGCAAAATTAATTTTTATTCTTCACCTTGTTCTTGAACTTTTATCATATCAGTTACAGCATCACCTTCTTGAAGTTTTACAATTCTAACTCCTTGTGCAGCTCTTCCCATAACTCTAATGTTTTTCAAAGAAGTTCTTATTACCATTCCTTTTGCAGTTGTAATAATAATTCCGTCTTTATCATCGACAGTAATTGTTGAAACAACATCACCAGTTTTTTCAGAAACTTTTAAATTAATAACTCCTTTCCCAGCACGCGCAGTTTTTCTATAATCTCCAACAGAAGTTCTCTTTCCATAACCATTCTTAGAAATTGTCAAAATCGCTTCAGTATTCAAAATACCCAAACTAACAACTTCATCATCTTTCTCAAGTTTTATTCCAGTAACTCCATAACTATTTCTTCCTGTCTCACGAACATCATCAGAATTAAATCTAATTGCCTTACCTTTCTTAGTAGCAAGAGAAACTTCCTCACCTTTTTTCAAAACTTCAATTCCAATTACAGAATCAGAATTATCTTTCGGAAGATTAATCGCATGAATTCCAGAAGCGCGCGGCTTTGAAAAATTCTTCAAAGAAATTTTCTTAACAACACCTTTCTTCGTCGCAATAAATAAATCATCATCAAAGGTTTTAACAGAAATAACATCTGCAATTGTCTCATCTTTCAAACCAAGTAAATTAACCAACGCTTTACCTTTACTATATTTTTCTGCTTCAGGAATATCATAAGTTTTCAACCACAAAACCCGCCCTCTCGACGTGAAAAACATCAAGTAATCATGAGTTGAACAAACAATTAATTGTTTAACAAAATCACCTGTTGCTAAATTACTTCCAATCGCACCTCTTCCACCTCGCTTTTGTTCTCGATAAGATTTTGTATCAATTCTCTTGCAATAACCTCTATCTGTAATTGTAACAACAACATCTTTCTCCTGAATCAAATCTTTCTCTGCAATCTCACCAACTTTTTTCAAAACAGTTGTCTTTCTATTATCCCCATATTTTTCTTTAAGTTCATTAAGTTCTTTAACAATTATTTTCAAAACCTCATTAATATCAGCCAAAATTTTCTCATAACTTTCAATTTTCTTTTTCAAATCTTCCTGCTCTTTTTTCAACTTATCAACTTCCAAAGAAGTCAACTGTTGCAATTTAGTTTCCAAAACTGCCTGCGCCTGTTTCTTAGACAACTCATATTTTTTCATCAAATCTTCAGAAGCTTCTGCAGTTGTTTTAGATTTTTTAATCAAACTAATAACATCGTCGATATTTTTCAAAGCAACAAGCAAACCATCAACAAGTTCAATTCTTTCTTTCGCTTTTTTAAGTTCAAACTTCGTCCTTTTTGTAACAACTTCTTTTCTATATTTTGTATATTCCTCGACGACATTTCTTAAATTTAAAATCCTCGGTTGCCCATTCACCAAAGCAAGAAAATTAACATTAAAACTATCTTCTAATCTTGTAAATTTATACAAAGAATTCACAACTAAATCAGCATTCGCACCTTTTTTTAATTCCAAAACAATTCTAATTTTTCCCTTCGCACTCTCGTCTCTCAAATCAGAAATATCTCTTAATTTTTTATTCTGAACCATATCTGCAATCTGCTCAACTAAAATCGTCTTGTTTAACATGTAAGGAATTTCTGTAATCACAACAGAATCTTTATTTTTAGAATGTTCAATATTTGTTTTACCTCTAACACGAAGTCGTCCTCTTCCAGTTCTGTAAAGTTCACCCATATCTCCAAAAACACTTCCTCCTGTCGGGAAATCAGGCCCAGTAACAAAATTACAAAGTTCTCCAATAGAAATAACTGGATTTTTTATATAAGCAATAATCGCATCACAAACTTCTCTCAAATTATGTGGAGGAATATTTGTCGCCATACCAACAGCAATTCCTGTCGCACCATTCAACATTAAAGCAGGAAGTTTTCCAGGAAGTAATTCTGGTTCTTTCATAGAATTATCAAAATTAGGAAGAAAATTAACTGTCTCTTTATCTAAATCAGAAAGTAATTCATCTGCAATCGGTTTTAATTTTGCTTCAGTATAACGATAAGCAGCAGGAGGATCTCCGTCGATAGAACCAAAATTTCCCTGCCCAAAAACCAAAGGATATCTTAAAGAAAAATCTTGAGCCATACGAACCATCGCATCATAAACAGCAGAATCTCCGTGAGGATGAAACTTACCAATAACATCCCCAACAACTCTCGCTGATTTTTTCGTTTGAGTATTCGGTTTCAAACCCATTTGTTGCATCGAATATAAAATTCTTCTTTGAACAGGTTTCAACCCGTCTTCAATTGCAGGAATCGCACGCGAAACAATAACTGACATCGCATAATCAAGATAAGATTTTCTCATCTCTTCAGAAACTTCAGTATTTACTACACCTTTTTCATTAGAACATTCTTTCATAACATTCTCACAAGTTTCAGTTTCTTCAGTTTCTATTTTTTTATTTTCTTCTGTCATTATGCAACATCTTCCCCCTTTTCATCTAAATATTTCATAAATTCATCTTCTGAAAGTTCGTCTTCTTTAATATTACTTCCAGTCCATTTACATTTTTTACATTCCCATTGTTTTCCTGTGTTACTTTCTTCTTCAGAATCGCTTCCACTTAAAACAACATTAACATCATAACTCCCGCACTTCGGACATTTTTTCACTTTGAAAGTTTTCCCTTCTTTTTTATTTTTCTTTCCAAGTCCGTGAGATTTTTCATAATCTTCTTTTGAATCAAATCCTTCTCTAATCCAATCTGGTGTCGATAATTTTGATTTTTTAGCCATTTAATTTATCCTCCCATTTTTCTGTTTGATTATTCCAAACTTTTATTTCTCCTGAACAATTATACTCTGAACATCCTAAAACTCTTGGAGTAACAACTCCTGTAACTTTTCCAACACAAACAATTCCTCTTAATTCAAAATCCTCCAAGGGACAATAATATCTTTCCCTCACAAGACAATCACAATTTTCAGCAAGTTCACTTAAATAATTCTCGGCTTCAATTCTCTCTCGAATTGCATCTGCAGTAATTTTTTTATTAACTAAAAATCCAGCAGTTACAATTAGTAAAATTATTCCAACAATCAAAAAAATTTTATTTTTCATTTTATATGTCAAGGTTTGCCTCCTTTGCATTTTCTTGAATAAAAGTTTTTCTCGCCTGAACATCATCACCCATTAACATTGAAAAAGTTTTATCTGCTTCAACAGCGTCATCAATAAAAATCTTTTTTATCTTTCTCGTATTTGGATTCATAGTAGTTTCCCAAAGTTGTTGCGAACTCATTTCCCCCAAACCTTTAAATCGAGTAACACCACCGTCGGAAATCCCAGAAGTTTTTTTAAAATTCTCTAATTCTTTATCAGAATAAACATAATAATCTTTTTGTCCTTTTCTAACTCTATAAAGAGGAGGCATCGCAGCAAAAATATTTCCGTTCTCAACTAAATTCGGCATAAATCTAAAAAAGAAAGTAAGTAAAAGAGTTTTAATGTGATCCCCATCAACATCTGCATCTGTCATAATAACAATTTTTTTATAACGCAATCTTGTTTCATCAAAACTATCTCCCACACCAGTTCCAATCGCAGTAATCATATTTGCAATTTCTTCTGAAGATAAAGCACGAGCAGGACTAGATTTTTCTACATTCAAAATTTTACCACGCAAAGGAAGAATTGCCTGTGTCTCTTTATCTCTCGCCTGTTTCGCAGAACCACCAGCAGAATCTCCTTCAACAATATATAATTCTGTAGAATCAGATTTCTTTGAAGAGCAATCACTTAATTTACCAGGAAGTCCCCCAAGTGAAAAAGCATTTTTTCTTCTAACTAATTCCTTCGCTTTTTTCGCAGCAAGACGAGCTTTCGACGCTGCCTCTGCCTTTGAAATAATTTTCTTAGCAACAGTAGGATTCTCCTCAAAAAATTCAGCCAACGCTTGCGTCACAATTGAATCAACAAAACCTCTAACTTCAGAATTACCTAATTTAGTTTTTGTCTGTCCCTCAAATTGCGGTTCAGGAATTTTAATACTAATAATTGCAGTAATTCCTTCTCGAACATCATCACCAGAAAAAGATTCATTTTTCAAAATACCTTTTCTTTTCGCATAATCATTAATCACTCTTGTCAAAGCCGTCTTAAAACCAAAAACATGCGTTCCACCCTCGACAGTATTAATCGTATTAACAAAACCAAAAATATTTTCTTGATAACTTGAATTATACTGAATCGCAACTTCAATAATTGTATTCTCCATATCTCTTCTAAAATAAACTGGCTTATGCAAAGATTCTTTAGATTTATTCATCCACTTCACAAATTCTATCAAACCACCAGAAGCAAAAAATTCTTCATTTTTATTTTTTATATCGTCGTGAAGAGAAATTTTAAGTCCAGCATTCAAAAAAGAAATCTCTCTAAAACGCGTCTCTAAAACTTTGTAATCAAAATCAACAGTAGAAAAAATTTCATCATCTGGCCAAAAAGTAACAGTTGTTCCAGATTCATCACCTTCATAATTTCCAACAATTTCAAGTTTTGTTTTTGCATCACCACGAGAATATTCTTGTCTGTAAACATTTCCGTCTTTTTTTATTTCAATAATGAGTTTTTTTGAAAGAGCATTCACACAAGAAACACCAACGCCATGAAGTCCTCCAGAAATCATATAAGATTTTTTATCAAACTTTCCTCCTGCATGAAGTTTTGTCAAAGCAACTTGAACAGCAGGAATTTTCAAAGTTGGATGCATATCTACAGGAATTCCCCTTCCATCATCTTGAATAGTTGCAGAACCGTCTTTATTTATAGAAACAATTATATTTTTACAATAACCAGCCAGCGCTTCATCAACAGCATTATCAACAACCTCATAAACTAAATGATGCAACCCTTCCTTCCCAGTACTTCCAATATACATCGCGGGTCTTTTTCTAACTCCTTCAAGTCCTTCAAGAACCCGAATAGATTCTGCTGTGTAAGTATCTTGTTTTACCATAAACCTCAATTATCAAATCAAATTTACAAAGAAAAAACGCCTGGGTTATTTATAAACCTTTCTGCACAAAAAACACATTTTATCGTCGACAAAACTAAATTTTACAATTTATTCTGCTTTATTTTTTTCTTTCTTTTTTTTAGAAACCCATCTAACTTTTCTTCGTTTCATAGAAAAATTTTTCCTACATTTTGCAGAACATAAAAACTTCACACTACCATCTTTAAGAACTAAACTCAATCCTTTTGGAGGTTCATAATCTCTCCCACAATAAGAACATTTAGGCATTTTATTTATACGCTCCGTTTGAATTATTTGGTTTAATTGTTACAGAACATTTTTCCATATCATTAGAATAAGTTGTATAAACAGGATGTTTCCCACCTAAAACAGTATGAGATAAACTTGTATATATCTCAGCATCTATTCTATTTAAATTTGAAAGAGTAAATCTAGAAACACCATTACAAGACAAAATTTCTTTTGCAATTGTTAAATCATTAATTTTAGAACTCAAACCCATTATGTATACACTCCTTTAGTTACTTTAGAACGAATTTTTCTCGCTTCGATTTCTGTTTCTCTTAACATTAAAATATCTCCAGGTTTTACAGGTCCTTTAACATTTCTTCTCATACTTCTACCTTCATCTTTACCTGCTTGAACCAAACATTTAACCTGAGTAATTTCTCCTCTAAAACCAGTTCTACCAACAATTTCTTCAACAACTGCTGGAACAACTTCTCCTAAAGCAAATCTATCTCCTTTTGCTTTTTGTTGTTGTTTATTCTCTGTAGATTTTTGTGGTTTCGCCATTTTAAAATAAAGTAATTATTTATTTCAATCCTTTAATGTCAGATTCAGCATCTCCAGCGCTAATTACAACAACAGAAGATGCAGGAACAGAAATACCGACAGCAAGTCCTAATTTTTGTCTGCTGTCAACTTCGTGACAAGGAATATTTTTTTCTTTACATAAAAAAGGAATATGTTGAATAATTTCTTTTGGCTCGACATCAGAAGCATAAACAACAAGTTTTGCAGTTCCTCTCTCGATTGCTTTTGTAACTTCGTTTGTTCCTTTCTCAACTTTTCCAGTTCTCCTTGCTTTTTCTAAAATATTATATATGTCAGCCATCGTCGTGTTACCCAGAACAAGTAAGTTTCCTCACTTATGTTCATCGGAATAGATTAGTTAGAAAAAAACGCTTTATAAACTTTACGTGAAGAATTATTTAAATAAATTATTTCCATTCAACATCAACTTCATCAGTTCTCTGTCTCGGTTTTATATCCAAATCTTTAATTTTATTTTTGTTCACAAATATTTTTTTATGAAACATAATTTCTCCAAGAAAAGCAATCATCGCACCATTATCTGTAAGCAAATTATTTGGAGGAACAAAAAATTTCACATCCCGCTCGCTACACATTTTTTTACACATTTCCTGCAATCTTGTATTACACGCAACCCCTCCGCCTAAAAGTAATTCTTTTTTCCCAGTGTGAGCCAAGGCCCTTTCAGCAGTTTCAACAAGCATCGCAAAAACAGTTTCCTGCATCGAATAACACAAATCTTCTTTAGAATAATTTTTAGAATTAAATTTCTGTTTAAGATTTGTAAGAATTCCTGAAAGAGAAATATCCATTCCCTTCACAACATAAGGAAGTTCAATATAATCTTTTCCAGATTTAGCAAGTTCCTGAATTTTCGGCCCACCAGGAAAACCGATTCCAATTTCTCTCGCAAAAGTATCAATAAAATTTCCAACACCCAAATCCAATGTCTCACCAAATATCCTATACTTCCCAGACGAATAAGCAATAATCTGAGTATTCGCACCAGAAACATAAAGCATCACCGGACTTCTCGCTTTTGTAATCTTTCCAATTTCCAAATGCGCAATACAATGATTAACAGGAACAATTGGTTTTTTCAATTTCCTAGAAAGTTTTTTTGCAAATTTAATTCCTTCTAATAAACAAGGAGCCAAACCAGGTCCCTGCGAAAAAGCAATCGCGTCAATTTTATCTTCGGTAATTTTAGAAATATCCAAAGCCTCGCAGTAAATTTTCTCAGAAAGTTCAGCATGATGTTTCGCCGCATTCGTCGGAATGATTCCCCCGCTTTCCGTCGTGTAAGTATCTTTTACATTCGCTAAAATCTTCCCATTCCTAACAATTCCAATTCCAAAAGTATGCGCAGTTGATTCAATTCCAACAATGATTGACATATAATAAAAAAATAAAACAAATATAAAAATGTTTCAATAAAATAAATTAAGTAAAAATAAAATAAAAATATCTACTTATCTTTTTTTCTTTGCAGTAGTTTTTTTCTTAGCAGGTTTCTTCTTAGCAGAAGATTTTCTCTTACCGCCTCTTGCCATAACAGCTTCACAAACATTTCCCTGTCCATCAACATAGTAAAGATGTCCTGGCTTTCTCTGTATAACCTTTTTAACAACAATTTTTCCCATTTTTCACCTCCTTTTTATCTTTTAAGATGTATTATTTTAGTCAAATTAATATTTAAATCTTTCTAATCAGCGACGGACAAGACAAAGAAAGATTTTCAACTATTTTTTTATTTTTTTTATTAATTGGAATTTCAATTAAACATTTTGTTTTCTCCGACGGAGAAACATAAGAAACAAAAGGTTTAACTATTTTTATATCAACAATTTCATTTTTTTCATTAAGCCACAAAGCAACAAAAGGAAAAAACACAAAAAAGGAATGAATAACAATTTTTCTTTTTTTATTAAATTCAAAAATTAAATTATCTGCTTTTTCTCTTCGGGAAAACATTAACCCAATTCCTTTCTGAAAAAGATTACAACTTTTTACATCAACTGAAAAAGATTTTCCTTTATAAAAAAAATTCATTTCTTTTCTCATTTTTTATTTTTTTATATTCCTGATAACATCTATTTACATTTCTTTCAGTTACAACATCATGGTGAACAAATCCACCACCAAAAGTTTTCGGAATATGCATCAACTCGTGAATTATAACTTTAAGTTTATCTTCTTCTGAAAGTTTTTCAAACCTCTCGACAAGAAATTCTAAAACATAAACTGCCTTTATTCCAATTGCTTTTTGCATGATTTTATTCAACGCATGACATCTTGCAATAGTCCCTCTCGAAGACGTTCCAGAACTTCTGTAACATTTTAAATTTGATAAATCAACATGAGGGAAAAGCATTTTAGAAATTTCCTCGGCTGTCTTTTGCAAATCTTCAGCATATTCATATTTCATTTGTTTGGCCTCGCTAGGACGAACAAACTAAAAATCTCTTTAGAAATTTTTTGCCTTAGGTGAAATACAAAGTAATCTAATTTAATATATTCATATTTCATTTTAGTTTAAATCTCTTGTATAATTTCCATTTATCTTTTTTCTTTTCAAGTATCGAAAAATTATCAAATTTAACTCGGAATTTTTTAGAGTTATAAGAGTTCAAAAATTTTTTAACCTCATCATATCTTGGAGTTAAATCCTTACGAGCAATAGTAAGGTGAAAATTATTAATTAAATCAGCATCATATTTTTTATCCCAAGGCAATTTTCGTATTTTCTTCAATCCTAAAATTAATCTTGCATATATATCTTTTGAATTTTTTAATGGTTTAACTTTTAAAAACAAGACGTCTTTACGAAAATTATATACTCCCCCAATTATTAAATCTCCTTTATTTAATTCTTTAGATAAATTTTTTAAGAGTTTCTCAACCTCTTTAAGAGAATTTTTTTTAAAATGATATTTTAATGTAAAATGAGACGGGTAATCATTATAATAAGAATAACTAACTCCAAATTTAGAATGAACTTTATTTATTAGATCTTTATGGAATTGTCTCACTTCTCTTTTCCTTACCTCACAAACCAAAATATATTTCATCTTATTTTATTTCAATAATTTTTTTATTAGAAGTTCTACCGAATTTTATCTTTATATTTTTATGTGGTGTCTCAAATTTTTTTGAAAGGAGATTTATCAATTCAGTATTTGCCTTATCATTTTCAGGAACAGATTTTAAATGGACAAGATAATTTTCTTCATCTAATTTATCGATAGATTGTTTTGAAGAATTTGGTTTTACTTTTATATGCAATAACATTTTAGTTAACGATTTTCTGGAAGTTTAAATTTTCTGCCGAGAGCATCATAAATTTCTCTCTCAGTTTTTCCTGCAATTTTTCTTCCTTTTTTATCAAACAAACCATGATTATTTAATTTCAAACCTTTTCTTTTTGCAATCATTCGCAAACCAATTCCAGCACCAACTTTACTTGAATAAGCAAGAAGTGCAGCACCCCATTCTTCTTCGATAGTATAATATAATTCAACTTTCACACTTTCAATTTTCCACGTCGATTCGTGCTCTCCACCTTGTAAAAATTTTCCTTTTGTTTTCAAAAAACTTTCAAGTTTATTTTTATCTCTCGGAATCAAAACAAAATCAATATCAACAGGATTTTTTTCTTTTCTCCTTATACTTCCAACAATTACAATTTTTTTACAAAAAGGTTTTAACTGATTAAATAATTTCTCCGCAAGTTTCAAAACAAAATTACCTTTTCGCGTAACAATAAATTTTCCTTTCTTAAACACAACCCTCTTTTCTATCCCAACCATAAATATTTAATACTCTTCTAACTTATAAATTTTAAGATAAATAGAATAACAAAAAATGGAAGAGGTTGAAATAAAAAACATAGAAATTCTTAATGAAAAAGAAAAAGAGTTAACAGAAAAAATTCTTAATGATTATTTAAAAAAAATTAAACGCCTTGTAAAAGATTCTCCAAAAATAAAAGTTCATATTAAAGAATACAATAAAGAAGGGAAACAAAAAAAGTTTAGCATAAATGTTGATTTGCATTTTTCAGGAAGACGACTAAAATCCGACGCTGCTGATTGGGATCTATCAAGAACTCTCCATAAAGCAATGGTAAAAATTCAAAACGAAATTGAACATATGTTTCATGCAAGTGATAAAAGATAATTATCTCGACGTAACAATTTCCAAAGCATCTCTATTTTTTAACAAATAGTCTTTTCCTAAAATCTTTTTTGTTCTCGCGTCAATTGCTCGAATAAAATTTTTTCCAAAATCTGTGTGAAGAAAATATGCAAAATCCAAAGCAGTTGAATTCGGCGGAAGCAAAAAGCAATCAGGTAAAATATTTCCTTTACTATCTTTCATCTTCGTCGCTCCAGCAGGAAAAATCGCAAGATAACCAAGTAAATTAAAAACAGCGTAGTTCAAAATTTCTTGAACACCAGTCCCTGTTTCAAACTTGTCCAAAACATTTTCTTTAATTTTATCAAGAGCTTCTTTTTGTTTTGGATTAATTTCTTTCAAAATTTTAAATTCCCTTTCTCCTGGAATATAATCAATAATCCCTGCTTTCGCCGCCTGTCTCAAAGCAAGTTCTCCGTCGGCAGAACACGGAATAATAATTAATTCAGGAAATTTCTTTTTCAATTTTTCGTAATTCTCAATTCCATTTAAACTATCAACTTTATTCGCTGCAATAATCATCGGTTTCGAAAGTTTCCTAAGTTCAGACGCAAACTTCAAAAGTAAATCATCGTTCCATTTACTCGGTTGCGGAGGAAAATTATTTTTCAATAAAACTTCTTTAACTTGTTCCTCATTAACTTTCAAACCAGAAAACTGTTTAACAACAGCTTCAACAAAATTAGAATGCTCCATCTCAACTTTCCTCGCAAAAGTTTTCCACACTTTCATAAAAATATTAAAATACCATTTATCGAGTTCATTTTCTAAAAAAATAACATCCCTTGAAATATCATAATTCTCAACAGGTTTTCCTGTTTCGTCAGTTTTCCCAGATAAATCAACAATCTGAATAAAAACATCTGCCTGTCGCAAATCATCTAAGAATTGATTCCCTAAACCTTTACCTTCTGAAGCACCAGGAACCAAACCCGCAACATCCATTAAATCAATTGGAACAAATCTTTTATGATTAATACAAAACCCATGATTCGGATTACACTGAACACCAAATTCTTTATCAATACAATCAACTTTAACATAACCGACGCCATGATTTGCTTTTATCGTCGTGAAAGGATACGACGCAATCTCAACCTCAGCCAAAGTCGCTGCTTTAAAAAACGTGCTTTTCCCAACAGAAGGTTTTCCTACAAGTCCAATTAACATTTAATTATTGAACAAAAAGGTTATTTAAACATTAAGAAAAGAACTCCCATTTTATTGTAACTGGAAAGTGG
>Ga0265297_10007338_pt1 | contig 15335 bp, 17 predicted proteins | sample Munlanlwell13791_FD_192502 | JGI IMG/M metagenome (GOLD analysis project Ga0265297, IMG submission 192502) | Leachate microbial communities from a municipal landfill in Southern Ontario, Canada - Leachate well 137-91 | ecosystem: Engineered > Solid waste > Landfill > Unclassified | place... | reverse complement strand
TACCAAACGAGTCCATTGCGCTTTCCAAAACAAGCTTTCTCCGCTACAATTCATCATGTCATTGTCGCCTAGCCAATTTAACAACCTTAATTTGCCCCAAGAGTGCAAAACAGGGTGGACTTATACACCCCCTTGACATCCCCCGCCCAATAATATAGAATAAACCCAGTAATTTACTTAACAAATAATGTATGTCACACAAGAAAGCCGGTGGTTCTACTAAGCTGGGCCGCGATTCACAGTCACAACGGCTGGGTCTCAAACTGTCAGGCGGTCAGTTCGCTAAAGCCGGAGCGATTATCCTTCGTCAAAGAGGCACTAAATTTTGGGCCGGAGACAATGTCATGCGCACGCACGACGATTCTTTGATGGCACTAACTCCCGGTATTGTTAAATTTACTAACAAAAGCAAAGTTCGTTTTGACGGTTCCCGCCATGTGGTCAAATGCGCCAATGTAGAATCGGTAATCCCCGCTTCAAAATAAATTATTCTGTTTTTTACTTAAAACTTCCGGCCTATGTAATGGCTGGAAGTTTTTTGTTGGGGACTTGATTATTTCTATTTATTTGCGAGCGGTAGACCCGCTTATTCTATGGCTTAAAGACATCCTGTATGGTTTTGAAAAATCATCCGCAGGGCGAGCGGGCAGGTGTCCCGATGTAATCATCGGGACGAGCGAGCCCGAGGCTAAGCGGGCTGGTCACGCCGGGACCAGCCACGCGGGTTTTTCAAAGCCATACAGGATGGCCATGCGATAACAAGATTATTCCAACCACTTACCATATTGCCGCACCAACAATTTATCAGCGCGTTGCGGCTGCATCATCAAATTTTTGACCACGCGCTCCATGCGCATCCCCTGCGAGCCCTTAATTAAAACCAAATCCCCGATGGCCACTTCTTGACGCATGAAATCCGCCGCCGCGCCACTCTCCGCGAAAGTATATAACTTCGCGCCCGCAGATATTCCCGCGGATATTCCCTGCCCCGCCAATTTACCGATGGCCTTCGCGAACAACGGCCCGACCCCCACAATTTGTGTGTAGCCCAAATCAATGGCTTTATCCAAAACCAGCGCATGCGCGTCCTCGGCGATTTTGCCGAGCTCCAACATATCCCCCAAGACCGCCCAACGCTGTCCCTCTGTTGCTAGAGATACCGCCGCCTCCAATGAAGCTAGACAGGCCTCCGGCGATGAATTATAGGTATCGTCCACCAGCAAAGTTTGTTTGACGCCAGCGATTAAATTCAAACGGCCGGGAGTCGGTTTGAGCGTTTTCAAGGCCTCGGCGATATCCACTAGATTCATCTCAAAAAAATTGCCTACCGCCACCGCCGCCAAAGCCCCATAGACCTGATGGCGCGCCAAAGCATAGGGTAAAAACATCGGCATCACGCGCCCTTGATATTCAATTTTAAAATTAATCCCCCACTGCTCGCCACGCGGACCGTTTTCCGGATAATCACATTCATAACTCAAGGCCTTGATCTCGGCTTGGTCATTAAAACCGAAACTGGTCGCACGCGCGGAACTGTTTTCGCCCATGGCCGCCACCAGCGCGTCGTCGCCATTCAGAATCACCAGACCTGACGGCGGCACGGCTTTGACCAGGGTGGCTTTTTCCTTGGCGATATTTTCCATGGTCTTAAAAAATTCCAAATGCGCCGGCGCGATAGCTGTCACCACCGCTACTTCCGGCCGCGTAATTTCCATCAAATAACTCAAATCCCCGGGCTTATCCGCGCCCATTTCCAGCACCAAAATTTCTGGAAAGTCCGGGTCGCGCCTGAGCATCAGCCGACCAAAAGTTCCCAGCACCCGCAACCACGCCAGCGGCGATTTACCCGGCGCTTCCACACCCAAAATAGTCAAAGGCACACCGACTTCGTTATTATAATTTTTCTCGCTGGCGCGCACGCGAAATTTTTTACTCAAAACGCCGGCAATCACACCCTTGGTAGTCGTCTTACCGATACTGCCGGTAATACCCACCACGCGCGGGTGATATTTTTTCAAAACCCGACGAGCTAAATTTTTTAAAATTGGAAAAATTATTTTTGACATATTTGTTTAAGCGGCCGGCGCGTTAATTCCTGTCCGGCGGCACTTCATAATAATTAAGAATAAACTCAGCAATGTTTCTAAAGGTCGGCGTGGCGGAACTTTCAGCAAAACGGCTGTTGGTCGGCTCGTCCAATTTGACCAACATCACAAAACGCGGATTTTTTATCGGACCATAGCCGATAAAGGACTGAATGGTTCGGTCGGAATATTTACCCTTGCTGGCAACCTCGGCCGTCCCTGTCTTACCGGCGATATAATAGCCAGGCATATAGGCCTTATTGCCATAACCGCGGTCAACCACATCCACCAGCATGGCGGAAATAGTGGTCGCCGCCGCTGGACTGATAACTTGCTGGAGCATTTTGGTCTCGGTCTTGGTCTGGTGCGTCGCGCTATATTGAATTTCATTCACTAAATAGGGCTTCATCATCTTGCCTTGATTGGCCAAAGCACCAAAGGCCGCTACCATCTGCAAAGGCGTGACCGTCAACCCCTGGCCAAAAGAGGCGGTCGCCAAATAGGTCTCGGGCTTCTTGTTCAAAGAGCTAATATCGCCCTTCCCCTCGCCCGGCGACTCAATTTCTATCGCTTGGCCAAAACCATAATTTTGCAGGTACTTTTTCAAGGTCTCGCGACCGACTTGCTGACCAACGAACACCATACCAGTATTTAGCGATTTTTCCAAGACACCAATCATATTTTGCACGCCATGCCCTTTGTTGTCGGAATTATGGATGGTATAACTGCCGATTTTAACTTCTCCTGTATCATTATAAGTGCTATCGGGCGTCAAAATACCTTGGTCAATGGCCGCCGACATCACTAGCGGCTTGAAAATGGAACCCGGTTCATAAGTATCCACCACCGCGTGGTCCACAAAGACATTGGCCTCTTTAACCTTACCATATTCGTTGGGGTCAAAGTTCGGATAATTACACAACGCCAGCAAAGCCCCCGTCTTGGGGTCCATCACAATCACACTACCAGCCGCGGCGCCATATTTCGCGACGGCCTTTTTCAGCTCATCGCAAGCGGTATATTGAATCTGATAATCAATTGTCAAAACCAAATTGGCTCCATCCACCGCCGCTTTTTGCGTCAAACCGGAAACCGCGATAGGATTGCCAGCCGCGTCTTTATCCGCCGCCAAATAGCCCTTTTCACCGCGCAAGGTTTTATCAAAGTACTGCTCCAGACCATACTGTCCGACTTTCTCGTCATCTTTCAGCCCGACAAATCCGAGTAAATGACTGAACAAATCCTTGTCTGGATAATAGCGCGCCGATTGGCTGGTCAGCGCGATACCTTTGATCCCCAGCGCCGTGACCAACTTGGACTTATCCTCATCAATTTTTTCTATCACCGGTTCGTAGGGGTCGCCCTCTTTGGAAAATCTTTCTTTCAGGGTCTCAAAATCCAACTCCAGCAATTCAGATATTTTTTTGGCCGCATCCTCGGGGTTTTCAATTTCCAGCGGCACAGCATACACATCGTAGAGGTTGCGGCTGGTGGCAATCGGCCGCAAGACGGTTTGATTATTGACTGTGGACTGTAAGAAAATCTCACCCCGGCGCGGTTCCAGCTCTTTGAGCATACCATGAATATTCAAAGCCATGGCTTTATAATCCGCCGCGCGCACCACTTGCAGCCAAAATAAACGCACTGTGATTCCTCCGGCCAACAAAAAAATCAGCCCCAAAATCAGAATACCCCTATCAAAATTGGCTGACGAACTCTGGCTATGACCTAGAGCGCGCCGGCCGGCATTAACTTTCCAAGCCATGACGCCTAAATTATTTGTTCAAAGCCACCACATCCGGAGAGGTATTGAGATATTCCGCTTGACTGATTTTGACCATCTGTTGCACCCGCACAGCGCCCTGTAAATCCCCCATGGATTGCAATTTGGCCACTGTAAATTTCAAATCATTATGTTCTTTTTCCAAGCCGGCAATTTTTTGTTCCAAGGCCTTGATTTCAAAACCCTTGATGGACAAGTCATTAACCTCAAATAAATATCCAAAGAGCATCGCTACCGCCAAAATTCCCAATCCCCAACCCTTCCACTCGCAAGACGTAAAATTATCCCAGACATTGCGCGCGCCAACTAAAATTCTGTTGGTGCGAGGAGAACGACGATTGATTTGACAATAGCTAGACATATTTTTTTCAATTAATAATTTTATTTTTTCAACGCGACTCGCAACTTGGCACTGCGAGCTCGCGGATTATTTTTTAACTCAACTTCATCGGCGATAATGGGCTTTTTATTAACCACTTCCCATTCATCGGTATGCGCCTTAAAAAATTCTTTCACGATGCGGTCTTCCAAAGAATGGAAACTGATAACCGCGATTTTTCCACCTGGTTTCAAAACCTCATAGGCCTGATTCAAAACGCTTTTGAGATTAATCAGCTCGGCGTTGACTTCAATGCGTAAGGCCTGAAAGACACGGGTAGCGGGATGCGGATGTTGGGAGCGGCTGCCTTGTTTTTTATAGACCTCCACAATCAGCTCGGCTAATTGTTTGGTGGTCGCGATATTTTCCTTGCCACGCCGTCTGACAATTTCGTGCGCGATTTCGCGCGCCCAGCGTTCTTGTCCGTAGCGCCGAAAAATTTTCTCCATATCTTCGGCCGCGGCCGTGTTGATTAATTCCCCCGCGGTGATTGTCATTTCATCGCTCATGCGCATATCCAGCGGCTCATCAATCATGAACGACATGCCTCGCCCGCCGGCTAACTGGTCAGATGAAACGCCGAGGTCTAATAACAGACCATCAAATTTTACGCCCGGCATTTTTTCTTCGGCAATCTCGGCTAAGCGATTAAAGTTTCCTTTAGCCAGAGAGACGCGCGCGCCGAATGATTTTAAATTTTCAGCGGCCGCCGCTAACGCTCGGTCATCTTGGTCTAACCCTAGAAGTCGGCCTGTCGGACTAGTACTCTCAAGGAGCGCCCGACTATGCCCGCCACCGCCTACAGTGGCGTCAATGAAATTTTGACCGACCTCCGGATTAAACTTTTCTAGAACAGCTTTTAAAAGAACTGGGGTATGCTTAAATTCCTGCATATTTTTTTAAATAATCGGACTATCTATGGCCTCGGCGATCTCATTGCTGGTTTTGTCGGTTTCGGCACTGTAATTTTCCCAAGCGGCTTCATCCCAAATTTCTACTCTTTTTAATAAGCCCACCAGCACAACTTTTTTTTCAATCTTGGCATGGCGGCGCAAGGCCTCCGACAAAATCACACGCCCCTGTTTGTCCAACTGGCAATCCATGGCGCTGGCCAGCATAAAACGCTGAAAGGCGCGGTCATTAGCTTTGGTGAAATCTAGCGCGGACAACTTTTCTGCCAACAATTTATCCCAACCATCCTGTGTATATAATGACAAACAGCTGTCCAGACCCTTGGTGATAATCATACCTTTGACTAAATCGTCGCGAAATTTGGTCGGTACCGCCACCCGCCCTTTGTCGTCCAGATTATGATGATACTCGCCGATAAACATGATTTTGCTTGAAAATTTAGTTCAAAAGTTATCCACAGATTATCCCCCACTTTGCCCCACCAATCACCACTTGATATTATTATACCCCGCCCGCGCATCTATGGCAACACTGGGGCTGTGGATATGTTTTTTTTGGCTCGGGCTATGTTGTTTTGTTCGCCGTCGCCTGCAACCCAGCATTGGTTTTAAAAACACGCGTTGCTGGCCCCGGCGTGGCCAGCCCGCTCTAGCTCGGGCTCGCTCGTCCCGATGCCCCGACATAACGTCGGGGATCGGGACACCTGCCCGCTCGCCCTGTGCGAGGTTTTTAAAACCAATACTGGGTTACTTACAAATTACTAATTAACGAGCGGCAAGCTCGCGGTAGACCCGCTCGGCTCACAAAATAACACAGCCCTACGCCATGACCCATATTCGCTAGCCATACAAAAAAATTTTAAAACTGAAGCACAATTGTTTTAAATTACAAATCAAATAAAAAAGAGGGTCATCAAATCGACAACCCTCCGGATAAAGGCAGAAATGTCTTCTTGTTAAGACAGTAATTCTGCCAGCATATTTTCTCTATACGGCTTCATATTTTTTATGAGCCAATCTTCCGTCGGAGTTCGAATTGCTTCATTCTCCTTAAGAAATTTTTGCGGAGCTATCTTGTCCAAGCGCGGAAAAAACAGCTCTGATGGGATACTGAGCAACAGTAAATCCGCCAAGATAGCAATGCGCCGAGATGGAACGCTGCCCGTAGAGAAATTTTTCAGCAGCGCAATGAGATAATCCAAGCTATGGATCTTATAATCGTTTCTGGCTTCCAACGCCAATTCCCGCGCCTTAAATCTGACATTAAAATCCTCGGATTGTTGACACTCGACAAAGTATTCCATATATATCTGGAAAAAATCCATCTGACCTTGCTCGAGCAACATTGAAAGTCCCAATAAACGATGCTCGGAAACAGACGAACTTGTAATCCTTGCTCGTTCATACAAGACAGATGTAGCAAACGACAATTGGCGTTTGGCAAAATCGACTTTTGATAACAGTTGGAATGCTACATGACTTTCTTCTCCCGAGGCAAACAGCTTCTCAAAAAGAAACTCAATATCGTTTTCGCGCAAATGCTCTGGCTCAATTTTGCCTATCAAACTTTGAGCTGTATCACTTATATCGAGTGATTCGGGGGACAGGCACTCCAAGAGAAAGTTAATGTAGCCAGTAAGTCGCCGTGGGGTGTAATCAGACAAAGACATAATTGAAAACACTCTGGCTAAATGTCTGATTTTCGGAATATTATGCTCGCTCCTCCATTTGTTAAATCCGAATACCTCGATGAAATCAAATGGAACAACTTCAATCATCCCCTCTTTGATTGCGCGCAGAACATATTCCGCAGTAATCTGGTCGTTTTCCTCCACGACCTTAAACAATTCTTCAATACCAACTCGTTGCATCTCGCAACCTCCTTTGCGCCCTAAGCGCTTTTTTATTTTGTTTTTGTTTTCAAAAAAGCTAGGTCTCAATCCTAGCGCTTTAGGGGTATTTTGTCAAGGGCGGCGGGTGCTTGGTAGTAGATTTTTGGAAAATAAAAAGGGGCACTCCGTAGAATACCCCAATATTAGAATTGTGGACAAACTTGAGACATCTTACATAGAACTAAGCCAGTAAGCTTTTTTTGAGCGTAAATAGCTTAGGCCATTTTAGCCGAGAGAACCATTGTAGCGTGCGGTTCAACCAACATTTTTCCCATTCATCTCGGCTCCTTCGCATAAATGTTTTTCGGCGAGATTGGCTTAATCTAAGTTTGGCAGAGTTCGTAATTTTTACGAACTCATCATCAAATTTATAGAGCCCCGCTTTGGCGCGAATAAGACCGCGTATTTCTTCTATTAGCTCATCAGGCACTTCTATTTCTTCGCGGATGATTTCACGATCTCCTTCAAACTGAATGTCACAAGGATATTGATTGCTAACAATTTCCAAATCATCCACTCCAGCAGAGTACCTGAAGGCGAACTCATCTTTACCCTTTTCGCCTTCTACCAAAACCCACGGGGAACTAAAATTCCCCAGAAAAACACGACTAGAAAAGTATCTGGTTGCCCTTTGAATGAAAATTTGTACTTTCATTTTAAACCCTCCTTGCGCTTGTTAGCGCCGTTTTATTTTGTTTTTTTGTTTCGGTTTTCAAATATCTATTAGACCTAAATTCTAGGACAAAAGAGATATTCTGTCAAGCCCGAAAATTATATTATACTATCTCTCCCACTCCGCCTTGGCGGCATATTTCGGCTCCAGCGCGCCGACAAAATGTTCAGGCAGACCTCCATTCTCCGCGCTCGCTGACAAGTTTCGCGCGCCCGCACCACAACCACCACACATGGCACAACAACCACCACAACCGCCGGCCGCATTTGACGGCACCGACGCGCTAACCGGCTCTGTCAGCAAATCCAAGACCGTTTTTAGTTCTTTCGGCGATTGACAGGCCTCCGCCGGCAAGGCCAACACGGGAATATCCAGCGCGTAGCCAAGGGCATTGGCGACCGCCGCGCCGACCTTGAGGGAAGTGTACGAACCAGCGCCAGTCGCCACGAAGATAGCGCGCAGGTCGGCCAGCGCGGCACCGCGGCGGCGCAAAATTTCTTGGATGGCGGGCAAAAGTTTTTCGGATTGCTGATGCGCGCGCCGGCGCAGCCGGCTCATCCCCGCCGGACTATATAAAAAAACTGCCAGGCAATTATTGCCGGTAGTGTCTATCACTAAAATTAAATTTTTGTTTGGTTTTGACATTTCACTATATTTTTTGGGTCTTAAGATACTTTCGCAATATATTTTTGCCGCCGCCCGAAACTCCATTATATTTTCGCGCCGTCAGACCTCAATCGCGCCGCCATCCCCGCCAACATTTTCATCTTCAATCACATGCTCATCGGCAATTACCCGCACCACAAAATCGCCCTCGCCGGCCAATTTCCGCGCCCCCGCGCTTTCCGCCTCCGCGCCTTCGTTTTCCGTTTCCGCGTCGGCACTCCGCTTCTCCGCCAGCTTGTCCGCCGCGCCGCATTCCGCGCTGTCATCCTCATTTTCATCCGGACTATCAGGAAAATCAATTTTATTTATCAATTCAATTTTTTTACCCTGCAAGACCTCAAAGAGAAATTTGTCCGTCATGGCTTTGCGATTTTCATATTCCTCGCGGCTGAAAAGTGCCCAATAAATCGGCGTATTTAATTCTTTTTCAAAACTTTCTATCAACTTTGATAAAGCGAAACGGTCCATTTCACCGACAATCAAAATATCCACCTTGGCATCATCCGCGCCGGCGAACGACCCCGACAAAACTAATAAATCAATCCGTCCCAACTGGCGCAATTTTTTGACCAAAGCATCGCGCGACAAAAATCTGTTTTTGGCAAAGAGCGCTTTTAACTCGGGATAGAAAATAAAATCCGGATTGATGACAAAATATTTTCTTTTTTGTTTGAGAATTTCTTTTTCTTCTTGCTCATCGCGCCCCAAACCCAAAAGCTCTTCCGGCGGCACTTCTTGCAAAAAACCCATTTGAAATAAGTTATCCACCTCGCGGCGCAAGGCACTGACCGACAGCCCTAATTTGCGCTCAATTTCGCGAATATAATAACGCGCCCCGGGTTCGGCTAAATACAGCCGGAGCAGTTTTTCACGCGTTTTTGAACCGAGCAGTTTATCCAACATAGACAAAATTCATAATTGCCTGTTTCTTATTTCTATTATTTAGTATAATATTAAAGACCATAAAGGTAAAGGCAAAATATGTATCGCTACAAAACATTGTCCCAGCATCTTATCATTTCCGAGGATAAAAGCAAGGAGACCATGACGGTCTCATTGGAGCTGGAAACCAATCCCGCCCTAGGCAAATTCTTTATCTACGGCAAGGTAAAAACCTCCGACTCCAACCTGCGGCGCTTCTTTGACGCGCTTTTCGGACTGGCCAGAAATTATTATCAAAACAGCACCGCCGGCGACCCCGAGACCGCCTTGGAAGAAATTTTGAAAAAGCTCAACGGCGAATGGCAAAGCGGTTTGAATAAAAATACTCTCAACGGACACGGCAGTGATTTGAAACAAAAATTACAAAATATCGCCTTAGTTATCGGCATTTTAGAAGAAAACGATTTATATATGGCTTCCGTCGGACGGGCACACTTGTTTTTGACGCGCGACAATAAAATGCTGGATATTTTGGACTCGGCTGGCGAAGACACGCGCACCGCGGATTTTTCAAAACTTTTTGCCAACATCATCTCGGGCAAGTTGAAAGAAAATGATGTACTGTTTTTTTGCTTTAATGATTTCTTGGATTATTTTTCGCTGGAAAAAATCAAGCGCATTATTCAGGATTACCCGCCGGACAAGGCCTGTCAGTATTTCAGCGACCTCTTACATCCTATTGAACATCACAAGGTCTTTATCGTCAATATAACAAAATTGCTCATGCGCAAGAGCAATGAAATGATGCCAATTCGCCGCCAAATGGCACGCTCCGATGCCAATCAGTCCATGGAGGACTTAAACAGCCAGCAAGCTGACACAGACCGCGTGCTCAATCCTTCGGCCTATCCCGAGGCCTTGAAATTCAAAGCTATCGCCATCAAATTGAAAGCCGCGCTGACGGGAATTTTTCAATCCGCGACCGTAAAAAATTATCTGGCCAAACATCCCCTGCCCTGGACACGGTGGCTGGAAAATTTGAGCAAAAAAATCACACGGATTTATCAACATGTACCAAAAATTTCTTCGGGACTGGGACAGGCCGGCACCATTGAAGCCAAATCCGGCGATGGACCGAAAAAAGACACCCGTTTGACACTGGTGACCCGCCGCGGACGGCTGTATCTCTTCGCTTTTATCGGCGTGGTCATCGCGCTGGGCTTGGGTATCTTTTTTACCATCCGCGCGCAAGCCAATCGCCGACTAACAGACGATTATAATTCCATCATCCAACAAATTGAAGAAAAAACTGGACTGGCGCAAGCGGCTTTGATTTACAAAAATAACGCCAGCGCGACCGACTTATTCAAAGAAATTGATGCCCTACTGGCGCGACTACCGCAAAATAGCGGCACCCGCCAACAAAAATATCAGGAGTTGAAGCAAGCCAATCAAGCGCAACTGGACGCGCTCATCAAGCTCTACACCGACAACAGCGCGCCCCTCTTTGATTATACTTCTATCAGCGCGGACTTTCGCGCGACAGGCGGACTGCTGGCGCCGGATAATCGGATTTATTTCTGGGACCAAAACACGGTCTATCTCTGGAACTCCGCCGACAAAAAAGCGGATGAGCTGGCCGCTTTAAACGGAAACGGCGGCGAGGATAAACTGGTGCAAGGCACTTGGTGGCAACCCGGGCGCATCGCCTTTATCACGCAAAATCAAAAACTGGCGGTCCTAGATGTCGCCAGTAAACAATGGCAGGTCTTGACCATCGCCAGCCAGCATCAACCCATTAGCGGAGTGGATTTAAAAATTTATAATGACCGTTTATATCTTTTAGATAACAACGGCCAAATTTATAAATATACGCGCGGTGAAAGCGGCTATGAAAATGAAACGGCTTGGCTCTCTGATGGCGCGCGACTAAACAACGCCAAACAATTGAGCATAGACAGCGCGCTCTGGCTGATCGCCAACGGCCAAGCGCAGAAGCTCTATCAAGGCCGAGCCGATTCGTCATGGAGCGCCAGCGTAGAGCCAAATTTGGACGACCCGCGCTGGCTGGTGACTTCCGCCGACCTCAAACAAATCTATATTTTCAATGTCTCCGACCAACGGTTGATTATTTTGACCAAGGCCGGCCAGACCGTCAAACAATACCGCAATTCCCAATGGCAAAATGTCGTCGCCCTAGGCGCGGATGAAAAAAATAAACAGGCCTTCATTTTTACCAGCGAGAAGGTTTTTCAGGTGGGGTGGTAGCGAGTTATCCACAGATAAGTTGACTTTTTTCTGGCACTAGTGTATACTGTATCGTGTAGACATCGGTTTACACGGATTTTGATCAAAGCCCTGCCGCAAGGTGGGACTTTTGATTTTTAACGACTACTTTTTATGAAACGATTCATATTTAAACGATATTCAAAGTCATCTGCCCATAGAATTTTTTCAATAGCACCGTCTTTATTCGCGTCAATTACCTCCCGTCCAATATGCCCGCGAGCACTCATGACCATAATTTGTTTTTTATATTCTTCGTTCAAATAGCGGAATGCGGCAACTAGGTCGCCATCTCCAGAAAACAAAATCACAGTATCATAATTATCTCGCTCGCGTATCAAGTCAATGGTCATTTCAACATCAAGGTCACATTTCTTTTCAAAACCACAAATATTGTCCGAACTATGTATATATTTTACCCTTTTATCAACCACCTCAAGACCGTTTAAATCGGCCGTACGAAGTATATATTTTGACCAATCAACCAATTTTTCTGATTTATCATTTGGGCCATAATCAGCTCCATAATAAAAGCGCCGAAGAAATCTTCGACCGTAGGAAAAATGTCTAATTAATGTGGCCAATTCTCTTATCCCCACATTCCATCCAAGACCATGTTTCCACTTCTCGACATTGCCAAAATCAATAATTACTATTGTTCGTTCGCGACGAGTTATATAATCGTTAAAAAATCTTTTTATTTCTTCCTGATTCATAAAACCTTTTACTATATTATAAAATAATATCAAAATTTTCTCCATGAGGCCAATATTCATCCCAACATCTCTACATCTAACAACACATACACTCGACTTCACAGCTATTTTGTAGTAGAATCAGACCAAGGCCTAAGCAAAAAATGTTGTTGGAAGGAGGGTTCCCGTGAGCGCGGAAATAGATGAAACCAATGTTTGTTTATGGAAAGTCGGCAATAGGAGGGTTGCCGATATGAGAGTTCGCCATAACTGCTGCCAGATTTTATTCCGAGTGGCCAAGGACTATGAAAAACCGGTGTGCGGCTATATCTCTAATCTGGGCGTGGAGGGCTATCAGGTAGAAAAATCTGAAGACGGCGACAACTGGCTCTACATCTTTAGCAAAAAACAAGATTTTTACAATGAATGTGAAAATTTTAAGCACAGGGTCACGCAATACTGGTTGCCATGGTCAGAAATGATTCCCGCGAGTCAATAGTGCCTTTTTAAAAAAAATTTCGAGGTCGTTGTCATGTGGCGACGACCTTTTGTTTTTGAATAAAAAAATCCCCGCGGGCGATGACGCGGCGCGGGGAAAGGGGTGGATTAAAAATCTATTTAAAGAGCTAAAATGTAGATGTTTTGTAGTAAGACAACATCCACGCGATATGTTCGAGGGCGCCCTCGATTGCCGCTGGCTCGTCGGGGAAATGCCCTTTACTGCCAGCGGTTCTGGAAGGGTCTCTGGTCTGGCAGGTGAATCTAAAACCATTTTTTCCGTAATCCTGCACGAATATTTTGACTCCGGACACCTCCATAATAAACTTGGGACAATTTCCGCCGTCCATAATGATACCTCCTTTTTGACACTGAAAACGGTTTTTTAATTAAACACAGTGTAGCTGATTGGGCGGCGGATGTCAAAAGGGATTAAAATTTTACAGATACAGATTGCGATAAATGTTATCTGGCTTTTTTCTTTGGCCAAACAAAAAACCCGTCAGAGAACAGGTTTTTTGTCTTTGACGGGTTAAATTTTTAATTCGGGTTTAGGGCAGATGACAGGGAAGAGTTCCCGATGCCCTTATCGCAGTGGCGGGATCGTCGCCAATCGGATCATCGGGATTGGAAGTAATTTTAGCTTCCCATATTCTCTCGGGACGCCTCTTAAACGGATGCCTGATGCGCCACATAATGTCATTAAACAAATCTGTTAGCCCTTCGCCAAGCACGCTCGGCCCAATGTCGCTACCAAACTGTGCCATTTTGTCTCCTTTGATTTTACGAGATTATTCAACTTACTATAATAAAGATAGCTGGTTTTTGTCTATCCGTCAACCGCCGGCTCGGCTTTGAACCCGCTTTGTGCTATAATAAAGCCAGCTTTAAATATTTAAACATGAAATTTTCGCTTCTTTTGGCGGCCGTGGTGGTGGCTCTAAACTGGCTTGTGATTTGGATTAATTTTTTGATTCAACAATTTGAGCTAAAGCGAGATAAAATCGCGCCGCGACACAGTATTATCTCGGGTACCAAGCAGGTCTTTCTCCATTGGCAGGATTTTTATCTACAAAAATTGGAAAACACGATTTTTTTGAGTGCGGTTTTTGTTATTTTTTGGCACTTGTGGGTATTTACGGGTTACCTTTCTCTGTCTAATGTTATCATTGGGATTGCCATTATGTTGGCGAACGCGACTATTTTCCTGATAATTTGCGCGAAGGGTAAGGAGCATAAGCCCGACTGGGGATTTCCAGCGGCTGGAAAAATAAGTGTCGGTGGGTGGTACCATGTCATTTACCAGTCGTTTGGTGTGGGGGCGGTGGCTCTGTGCGCCTGGCACATTTTTATCACTGGCTATCTGACCGGCTGGGCTGTTTGGATGTTTTTCTTTTTCTTGGCTGGCTTCGCGCTTTCTTTGATTATGGATATACGCGCCGGGCATTTTGCAAAGTTGAAAAAGACGACTTAAGCCGCCGGCTCGGCTTTGACACCTAAAAACAGAAAAACCCGTCTAAGAGACAGGGTTTTTCTGTCCTTTAGACGGGCAAATTTATAATTTTTTATTCGCCGACAGCGCCGGTAGATACTACCGCTAACAACCAGGATGCGATTCGCTGGCAATCCAATTACTGAAACGTACCCCCTGCTCGCTCCAAGCGCGCAATAAAGAAGATCGCGTTTCTGCCGCAGCTACAAAGATCATATTCTCGGGATAAGGTGCTGGTTTTAACGGGCTGAACTCTGAATGCGCCAGCTGATAAATGATATTTTTCTTTAAGTGCCTGGGCACGCCGCCGACAAAATATTTTTCAAAAATTTTGGTCAGCGAACACATACTTCCAAGTCCCAAATCCGTCAAAGTGCAAGTCACCCCCAGCGCCTCAATATGCGCCATCACCTTAATAATTTCGGGGGCTTCATAATATCCCGCTAAAAGTTTCAGGGCTTTGACCGTTTCCACTCCCGGCACAGGTTTGGGTTGCCACGAATTGATATAGAAAGCAACTCCATCGGCGGAATCCATTATACTGACACCGATTTTCAACCGCGCGAGATACACGGGGACATGATCTCTGAGTTTGATCACTTTCCACGAAACCACCTCCTTGTCTCCGTCAAAAATTGTATATCCAGAATTTTCCACGGATGAATCTTCGCCAAAGTGCTCCTCGGTAAAGCCACATTCCTCCGTAAGGTACTTTACCATCTCAGAATCCACCAGAAAATCCACGGGGGCTGAAAAGGAACCATTCGGTTGCTTTTCTAAATTTCTCAATCCATATGCAGCCGCCGCTTTTCTGATTAGCTTGTCGCTACTAACGGAATTGAATTCATCAAGAATTCCTGCCATGTTCCACCTCCTTGCCCCGCCAACGGCTGGGCTTGTTTGTTTTACGATTAGTTTTCAATATCCCGTTTGCCCTATTCTAGCACTCTGGCTATTTTTGTCAAAGAAATGTATAAGTCCACCCTGTTTTGCACTCTTGGGGCAAATTAAGGTTGTTAAATTGGCTAGGCGACAATGACATGATGAATTGTAGCGGAGAAAGCTTGTTTTGGAAAGCGCAATGGACTCGTTTG
>Ga0265297_10007337_pt1 | contig 15335 bp, 11 predicted proteins | sample Munlanlwell13791_FD_192502 | JGI IMG/M metagenome (GOLD analysis project Ga0265297, IMG submission 192502) | Leachate microbial communities from a municipal landfill in Southern Ontario, Canada - Leachate well 137-91 | ecosystem: Engineered > Solid waste > Landfill > Unclassified | place... | reverse complement strand
CCTTCTTGCTTTTCGCGGTGCAGGAAAGCATGAGCCGGTTCTCGACCACCGGCTTCTGAAGAAGATAAGCATTGAGTTCCTCAAAAACTTCTTCGGCCTTGGCCTCGGTCAGAAATCCGAGCTTCCCAAAATTCACTCCCAGGATCGGCACGACACGGGTCTTCATGTGGCTTACAACCGAAAGGATGGTCCCGTCCCCGCCGAGACAGACCAAAAGCGTCGAGGTTTCAATCAAATCATCGAGTGAAACGGACAAAGAATCCTGGACAGGAATATCCCGTTTCGCAAGCCAGTCTTTAAGTTTTACGCAAAGCTCCGGCGCGCCTTTTTTCTTCTGATTGACGACAATTCCAACTTTTTCCATTTTACGGGCACTCCTTTGAGGAATAAAAACGGCCTTATTCTAAACTCCTTCAAACATACCTTCAAGAAAGCTTTTCGTCCACTATTTCTCCTGTTCCAACCCATCGAAAGTGGTGCATAATACCAGACACGGAGACACTTTATGGATCCAATCGTCCCGACAAAATACTGGCAGGTGCTTCAGAACGGCAAGATCGAATGTACTCTCTGCCCCCGTCGTTGCAAACTTATCGATGGCCTTCGCGGGTTCTGTTTCGTGCGTGCCTGTCAGAAAGGCCAGATCGTTCTCACAACTTACGGTCGTTCAAGCGGGTTCTGTGTGGACCCGATCGAAAAAAAACCTCTTTTCCACTTCCTGCCGGGCACCCCGGTCCTTTCGTTCGGAACAGCCGGCTGCAATCTTGGTTGCGTTTTCTGCCAGAACTGGGACATTTCATGTTCGCGCGAATTGGACAAGCTTACGGATGAAGCTGCGCCGGAACTTATCGCAAAAATGGCAAAAGCCCTTGGCTGCAAGAGTGTCGCTTTTACTTACAATGAACCGCACATTTTTCACGAATACGCGATCGACACCGCCAGGGAATGCCGCAAACTCGGGATCAAAACTGTTGCGGTAACATCCGGCTATGTTTTGCCGGATCCCCGCAGGGAATTTTATGAGTGGATGGACGCAGCAAATGTGGATCTGAAAGGTTTTACGGAAGATTTTTACGTCAAATACGCGAGCGGCTCGCTTCAACCAGTGCTTGAAACGATCGAGTACATCAAAAAAGAAACCAAGGTCTGGCTCGAACTCACGACTCTCCTTATCCCGACCCTGAATGATTCTGAAAAAGAATTGGACGCAATGACAGGCTGGATCGTAAAAAATCTTGGGCCCGATGTTCCCCTTCATCTTACGGCCTTTCATCCGGCACATAGACTGCTCGACCTGCCGCCGACACCGGCATCGACCCTTGAAAAGGGCCGCGGGATTGCCACTAAAAACGGTATCCGTTATTGTTACACCGGAAATGTTCACAACCCGGAACATGAAGCCACTCATTGTCATAATTGCGGGAAAAAACTGATCGGCAGGGACTGGTATGAGCTCACGGAATGGAACTTAAAGAACGGGAGGTGTCGATTTTGCGACGCCGTCTGCCCCGGACTTTTTGAACCAAAACCCGGGGATTGGGGTTCCAAACGACTGCCGGTACGGCCTACTGATTTTTCTTAAGAACCTGGTCGCTATAAGAATCCGCGACCAGGTCTTTCGCCCGTATCCCCAAAAGCTTCTGATAAAACTCGCATTGTTTCCTGAGCCTTGCCGCGCCGACATTCCTTTTCCGGTCAAAGACTTCAATCTCCACGAAACTTCCGAGTTTTCTCACATGATCAATATGGAACTTGGCGTTTTTGATGAAATAGATCTCACGTTTTTTATCGACCACCGCCAGAACACCGAGAGTTTCGGTCAGGATTTTTTTAAGCGGTGTCTTTTTTGTGCAGGGGAAGAGCGTGGAATTACACTCCTTGGAATTTTTTTGATCGCCGCGCTTGTAATAGATGAGGGCATTCTCGATATTCCCTTCGCGAAGCTTTAGCCGGCCGCAGGGAACACGGAAATACGTGTCGACCTGGCGATCCAGACCCCTGAAGCACGCCCCGCGGGCGAGAAGGATTTTCCGGATGCGGCCCGAATCGGAACACCGCGCCTTGATCTCGAGACTTAAGGAATCCATCAATGCCTCAGGATTTCCTCAGAGGAAGCGTGAAGGTGAATGTGGAACCTTTGCCCGGCTGACTTTCAACTTCGATTTTTCCGCCGTGAACTTCCACCATGCGCTTGGCGATCGCAAGTCCCAACCCGGTGCTTTTTTCGCCGGCAGTCGGTAGGACGTTGGTCTTGCCAAAGTATTGGAACATTTTTGAGATCTCTTCGCGGGGAATACCCTGCCCCTGGTCCGTGACTGAAATTGCGACCGCGCCTTCCAAAAGAACGGCCCGGAGAACAATGCGGCTTCTCTGCTTCGAGAATTTGATCGCGTTCGTAATGAGGTTATTGATTACCTGATCGATGCGGTTGGGATCCATTGAAACCTTGGGAAGGGCCTCCGGCATTTCCAAAGCAAGCTCGATCGATTTGGACCTGGCCAAAAGCGTGTTATTCCGGTGGGCCTCTGCTAAATAAGCCCTTAGATCGACCTCCTGCATCTCCACCGTCAAATGGCCTGATTCAATTACGCTGACATCCAGTAAATCATCGATCAAAGCAAGCATTTTGTCACAGTTCCTGGCAATGGCCCGCATCGGTTTTTTCTGGGTGTCATCAAGGTCGCCCATCAAACCGTCTTTAAGAAGATCCGCATAACCCTTAATGACCGTGATAGGACTGCGCAAGTCATGGGCGGCCATCCCGAGGAACTTGTTCTTCAAGTCGTTAAACCGGACCACTTGTTCGTAGAGCCGGCTTTTTTCCAGGGTCAAAGCGAGCTGGCCCGCGATCTCCTGGAAAAGTTCCACATGTGCATTTTGATATTCATGCGTCTTCATGCTGGAGAAAAAAAGGAAGCCGACCGGTTTTCCGGAAGCAACCAGCGGGCACGTCAGGCTGGATCGCATTCCCTCCTCCACGACCCTCCGGGTGGAATCCGAATCGGGATGCATTTTGAGATAGGCCTCAAGATCGTTCAGAATGCGCGGCTCCCGGGTTTGAAGAACTTTTTCGAGGCTACTGCCTTGCATTTCCGCGGAATAATCTTTTTCGAGTCTAAGCTTGGGCGACTCGGAACGTGTCCAATAGGCCCGGAGAACAGTGTCATTTTCTTCTAAAAGCGAGAACCCGATCCGGTGATAGGGAATGACTGAATGAAGGGACTCATAAGCGTAGTCCAAGACCTCATCGAGAACTTTCCCGGCATTGATCCTCTCCGTGATATGGAGAAGCGCCTTCAGTTCTTCCTCCCGTGTGGCCATAAGATATTTCCTTTATTCGCAGGAGTGGATCAGGATTCGATTTTTTAGAATGGGAGTTTCAATTTGTTCTTAAGACTGCTCGCGGCATTCTTGACATTGCTGGTCACTTTCTTTGCCGTATTTTCGACAGCCCCGGTGGTGTTTTTGAACACATCTCCAGCCTGGCCCGCAATTGCGTTCGGATCCCCCGCTGCGGTCTTCAAGGTATCCAGGCTTTTTGCCGCAACCTGGGCCGCCAATTTCGTGGAAGTGTTAAAAGCTCCCGTGAGGCTCCCTTCAAGGCTTCCGATATCGAAATTCACGAGGTTCGAGATCCCGGAACTCATCATGGCCTTCAGAACGATCAACCGCACGACGCTGTTGAGATCGGTAATATTCTGGTAGTTTTGATCGAGATTGATCGGGAATTCCCTGGTTGAAGGACTGCCCCCCGAATAGTCTACATAAACGACCTTGCCGATCTTAAGACGCATCATATCGATCTGGATCGGCATAGGTTTTGCGGGAGCTTTCGGTTCTGTCTTCGGGGCTTGAACGGATGGCTTTTGGGTCCCCTGGAGAGCCTTAAGGCGGTCCAGATTGAGTTCACCTTTTTCGTTCTTCACGACCATGAACTGCTTCATGTCGAATTCAAGGTTCTCCAAATGAACCTTCCCCTTCAAAATATCAGAGAGGTTATAGTCCACGAGAATCTTTGGGATATCAACTAACGTTGTATCATGAAAACCGGCTGGATTTTTGACAACAAGGGCTTCGATGTCCACAAGCGTGTTCGATAGATTAAGATCGAGTTTTCCCATGGAAAGCGGCATGCCGGTCACGACTTTCACGCCATTCTCCACTGCCGCCTTCACCACAACATTACGCACGAGCACCAACACAACAAACACCACGATCAATGACACTATGAGTTTCCCCAAGATTTTCATCAGAGCCTCCCTGATATTCAAGATCGTTTAAAGAACAGGACCATAAAAACCGTGCGTCGCGAACGCATCAATTTATCACAGATATTTTTCCCGGGATAGACGTTTTGACCGTACGCCGAAAGATCGCTTCTTCGACCGCGATCTCCTTACGCGCGCGGATGCGGCCGAGATGATATTCAATTCTTTTTTCGGGAATACCCAACTGCCCGAGAACCAGGCGATTCAGTTCATGGCTTGCTTCCCATTCTTCCGTTACCACGATATCCGCCCCAAGTTCATAAAGCCGCGGCATCTGGCCCTGGTAACGCGTCCGGACTGCGAGAGTCACATCCGGATTGAGGCCCTGCACCACGCGGATGATCTGTGTGATGCCGAGCGGGTCGGGAAAACTCACGATCACCGCCCGTGCGCGGCTGATGCCTACTCTTTTCAGCACCTCCTGGTTGGCCGCATCCCCGTAAATAGCTTTCATATGCATTTTCTTGGCTTCGCGCATCCTGACCGGGTTCATTTCAATAATCACGAACGGGACCTTTTCTTCCTGGAAGGCTATTGCCAGATCCTGGCCCGTGGGCCCAAACCCGCAGAGGATCACATGTCCCGTGAGGGAGGAAAGCGTACGATCCTGCTTGATCCAGTTTTTGGGCGGCACGCCGAAGATCGTGAACCGGCTCAGAATTTTCAGGACAAACGGGATCGCCGCGAATAGAAGCGGCGTCATTAACATGGTCATAAATGCCGTCGAAAGCAGGACCTGATAAAGTTCGGATGTAATATGTCCCGACCCGCGTGCCATTTCGATCAGGAGGAACGAGAACTCTCCGATCTGTGAAAGAATGATTCCTGTGATTACGGCCACACGCGGCGGGAACCCGAAGGCCATGATCAGAAGCGTCATGATGAAGAAATTAATGAAGAGTACGAGGCTCACCACCGAGAGTACGAGGAAGATGTGGTTCATGAAGAAGTGAATGTCGAATAAAAGTCCGATCGAGACAAAGAAAATACTCACGAAAAGATGGCGAAACGGGATAATGTCCCCGATCAGTTGGTGCGAAAATCCGGTGTTCGCGAACATGAAACCGGCCAGGAGCGCACCGATGGCCATGGAAAGCCCGAGGGCACCGCTCCCCCATGCCATGCCCAGACACACCACGACCGAGAAAAGAAAAAAGATCTCGCGGTTCCGGATCGCAGCCACACGATAAAGAAGCTGGGGAAGAAGAAAACGAGAAAAAATGAAAGCACCGGCCAAAAGCAGAACTGTTTTGAGAAGCGCAAGTCCGAGAGCCGGACCTACCGAGCTCATGGACTGTCCGAAGGCCGAAAGAAAGACCATGAGCGGCACAACCGCGAGATCCTGAAAGATCAGGATCGAGATCGCGATGCGGCCGTGCGGCGAGTCGATCTCACCGCGATCCATCAGATATTTCAGCACTATTGCCGTCGAACTGAGTGCGATGACCGAGCCCAGGAAAAAACCCTCATAAAAGGTCCAGCCGCGCCACCAGCCAAAGGCCATCGAAACGCCGATCGAGATCAGGATCTGCAGTGTCCCGCCGATCACCGCGATATTTTGCATTCCACGCAAACGCTCGACCGAGAATTCCAGCCCGATCGTGAGCATGAGAAGCACCACTCCGAGTTCCGCGAGCATCCGGATATGTTCATTATCGGAAAGGACGCCGAAGCCTTGGGGACCGATGATGACGCCTGTCAAAAGAAATCCGAGGATTGTCGGAAGACGGAATTTTTCGAAGATCACGGCGACCACCGTGGCCGTCAAAAGAACCAGAAGGATCTCGGTCAAAAATAACGTATTCGCCATGAATTCTCTTTTTATTCGGAAGAAATGATCAACGCCCGCGACAGTTAAAGATATTTATGAAATTAATTCCGGCTTTTCTCTTCCCACGCGCAGACCTTGGGGATTTGAAGGAATCCGCTGTACTGAAGGAAGGAAACACCCAGAAATTGTTTTCCGGTCGCAGTCTCGCGAAAACGAAAAACTCCGGCCGTCACCTCCGCAGATTTCGTGTATCCCTCGCTTTCCGCGATCTTTCCCGCCGGGATCGATGGATCTCCCCCGTGATCACGGCACACTTTATCCGAGAGCATTCCCTGCTGGGCAGCCTGATAGAATTTGTTGGCGGGATGATCTTTTGGGAGCGAAGGAATGGTGTTATTCACCGGAGCGAAACATCCGGCCAAAAACGGCAATATAAGAATCAACCTTGCGAAGCTTTTTACCATTTTCCTGTCTTCTGAATGGAAGGTTTTGGATGATGCCGGATCACGGAGACTGCTTCCTGCAAAAGAGAATCCGGCAGGGAATATTCCTTCAGCTCCCCGTTCAGGAACTTGTCGTAACCGGTAAGATCCATAAGTCCGTGGCCGCTGTAACAGAAGAGAATCGTTTTCTCCTTCCCCTCCTCGCGCGCCTTAATGGCCTCGTCAATCGTACAAGCAATTGCATGGCTTGTCTCCGGAGCACAGATCGCACCCTCGGTCCGGGCCCAAAGCATTGCGGCCTCGTAACATTTCATCTGATCCACCGCGCGCGGCTCAAGAAGTCCTTCGACCACGCCCTGGCTCACAAGCGGTGACATGCCGTGATAACGCAACCCTCCGGCGTGGATCGGCTCGGGAATGAAGGTGTGCCCAAGCGTGTACATGGGAAGCAGCGGCGTCATCTTTGCCACATCGCCGTGATCATAACTGAAAGGTCCTCGTGTCAAGGTTGGGCACGCCGTTGGTTCGACAGGAATGATCTTGATCTTCGCGCCGTGGATTTTGTCGCAAACAAACGGGAATGAAATGCCGGCGAAATTGCTTCCCCCGCCGGCGCAGCCGATCACAATGTCGACCCTTTTCTCCCCTGCGATCTTTAACTGTTTTTTAGCTTCAAGACCGATCACAGTCTGGTGAAGCATGACATGATTGAGAACACTGCCGAGACAATAGCGTGTCTTGCCGCTCGGATCTCCCAGCGCCTCTTCAATGGCTTCGCTGATTGCAATACCGAGGCTTCCGGGAGTTTTGGGATCTTTTTTCAGGATCTCGCGGCCGGCATGTGTTTCATGGCTCGGACTCGCGACGCAATTCGCTCCCCACACGCGCATCAAACTCTTGCGGAATGGCTTCTGGTCGAAGCTGATGCGGACCATGAACACCTTACACTCGAGTCCCAGGAGCTGGGAGGCAAAAGCGATCGCGCTCCCCCATTGGCCGGCACCAGTCTCGGTCGTAAGCTTTTTGATGCCGAACTGTTTGTTGTACCAGGCCTGTGCCACAGCGGTGTTGGGTTTATGACTGCCGGCGGGACTTACGCTTTCATCTTTGTAATAAATACGTGCGGGTGTTTTTAGATATTTTTCAAGATAGACCGCCCGTCTGAGCGGCGCAGGACGCCAGCGACAGAGCATCTCCAGCACTTCCTCCGGGATATCGATCCAGCGGTCGGTGCTCATCTCCTGCTCGATCAGGTTCATCGGAAACACCTTCGCAAGCATATCCGGCGAGATGGGGTTGCCATCCGGCCCAAGCGGCGGCTGCATCGGTGTTGGCAGGTCCGCGGCCATGTTATACCACTGTTTCGGCATATCCTTTTCACCTAGCGTAATCTTGATATTTTTCACTTCTGATTCCTTTCATTCCAATATTTTTCGTCCGCCTGTCACAATGCGCCGGTCGCCCTGCCGCAGGAAAGCCAGGGGAAAACCGGAACGGATGCTTTGGCGTTTCTTTTCTGACAAACGGAGTAACAAAACCGCACATAGTCCCAATACTTATCAATTTCATCCTTGATGAAATTGGGGCAATCCTTGTCACCCTTAAAGAAATGAAACTCAAGACAAGGATAGTTTATCCATTTCCAGAAAATAATCATGGATTTTTTACAAAAGAAGGCCTAGGGCTTGAGCCTCATCACCACTCGGGAATCCCCGGCGTGGATTCCCTCGTTCGCCCCCCAGTCCTCGCTCCTCCGCTTCGCAGAATCCCTGCCCGCTCGTCCTTCCAGCGTGCCTCGTCTCAACCCTTCGCCTTCTTTTGAGTTTGTGGAGGCGGGAAGTGTGTTGAGCCACGCTAAGGAGGCCGAGAGCCAAGGTTTCTCATCGAGGCCGACGCTCGCGAGTGAAGCCATGCCTCGGTGGGGCATGGCAAACGTTGGCGAAACACACTTACCGCCGGAACATTTGAGCGCGGAAGAAATAACCATTTGCAATGGAATGTGCGCTACACCACAAAAAGGTTTGTCGACAACGTCAATTCTTTCTATAATCCCCCCATGCGAAAAGCGCTTTCCTACATCATCCCCGCGTTGATCCTTCTCGGCGTGCTCACACTCCAGTACAGTTTCCCATCTCAGATTGAATCTTTCCAAGCTAAAGTTTTCGACATTTTTCAAAAACTTAAGCCGCGCGTCTATCAGAATACACCGGTGCACATCATTGATATCGATGACGAAAGTCTTGAAAAACTGGGTCAGTGGCCTTGGCCGCGCATACTTTTGGCAAAACTCGTTTCGCGGCTTTCCGAGGGGGGCGCACGGGCCATTGCGTTTGACATCGTTTTCGCGGAACCTGACCGCACCTCCCCGAAAAACGTACTCCCGTTCTGGAGTGAGAATCCCGCAATCGCTTCGATCCATTCCAAGATCCAGGAACTTCCGGACCATGATACGCTTTTTGCCGAGGCCATTTCCAAGGCCCCCGTGGTCCTCGCATTCGGCCTGACGCCGGAAAAGCATGCGTCGATCCCGCTCCTTAAAAGTGGTTTTCTCGAGCATGGTATCAAAGATGACAAAGCCCTCGATCATATCGAACCGGTTTTCTCCGGAGCGGTCACCGCACTCCCCGAACTTGAAAAAGCTGCGCGCGGAAATGGCTGTTTCAACACGGGCGCGGAACAGGACAGCACAGTGCGCCGCGCCCCAACTTTTTTTCGTTTGAACGATTCCCTTTATCCTTCCCTTTCGATCGAAACCCTGCGCGTGTTCCAGGGTGCTTCAACCTACAAGATCACGCTTGCGGGAGCGACCGGAGAAACTTCGTTTGGCGAGAAGACCGGTATGGTTGGAATTAAGGTTGGACTTCTGGATATTCCCACGGATAGTCACGGGGTGATCTGGCTTTATGACACCGGTTACCGGCCCGAACGGTTTATCCCCGCCTGGAAGGTCCTTTCCGGCGATTTTGATCTTACGCAACTGAAAAACAGTCTTCTTTTCGTCGGCTCCAGCGCAACCGGCATCAAAGACCTTCGTGCCACGCCGACCGAGCCGCGCGTGCCGGGGGTCGAAATTCACGCGCAGCTTGCGGAGCAGATGTTCCTCGGCGAATTCCTGGAACGGCCGGATTGGGCCGCGGGCCTGGAATTCACCTATATGATGCTGTTGGGAATCCTGCTGATTTTGATTCTCCCCAAGGCGGGCGCCATACGCAGCGCTCTGATCGCTCTTGCGGCCATCGCCTCCGCGATCGGGTTCTCCTGGTACGCGTTCGCCCACCGGCATTTTCTGGTCGATCCGGTTTTCCCGTCGCTCGCTGTGTTCTGGATCTATTTGGCGTCTTCGTTCCTGAACTTCCTCAACACGGAAAAAGAACGCAGCCAGATCCGCGGGGCCTTCGGCCGTTATCTTTCTCCCGCACTCGTCGAAAAACTTGCCAAAAATCCAGGACAGCTCAAGCTCGGCGGCGAAATACGTTCCATGACGTTCCTTTTCATGGATATCCGTAATTTCACCGGGATCGCGGAAGAGCTCACGCCGGAAGAACTCACGCAGTTCATGAACAGTTTCCTCACGCCAATGACCGACATCATCCTGCAACGCGGCGGGACAATCGACAAATATATGGGTGATTGCATCATGGCCTTCTGGAACGCGCCGTTCGAAGATAAGAGCCACGCGGCACACGCGTGCGAATCGGCCCTGGCCATGCAGAAATTCCTCCGGTCCGCCCCTGGGTTCGAGAAAATCCGCGTCGGGATCGGAATCAATACCGGAAACGCCTGTGTCGGCAACATGGGCTCCGAACAGCGTTTTGACTATACGGCACTCGGCGATGAAGTAAACCTGGCTTCCAGGATCGAGGGGCTTTCCAAAAATTACGGCGTGACGGCCATTGTGGGCCAAAACACCCTCCCTGCCATACGGGAATTCGCAACGCTTGAGGTCGATCTCATTCGCGTCAAAGGAAAGACGAAACCCGTCAAAATCTTCGCGCTTCTGGGAGGACCGGACCTTGGAAGGGATGCGGCTTTTACAACACTCATGGTGCATCACGAACAGATGCTCGCGGCTTATCGGGAGCAACGCTGGGATAACGCCGAGAAAGCCTTGAAAGAATGCTTGGGAATTAAAATCCCCGAAATCGAACTCGCCACGCTTTATGAGGTTTACGCTTCACGTATCCGGGCCTACCGGAAAACCCCGCCAGACGCGTCCTGGGACGGCGTTACCACTGCGGATTCAAAATAAAAAAAGTTCGTTATTTTTATTTTCCTCAAAAGGTGACGAACCCTTTTATCTGTCTGAAAGTTTTTTGCCGATCGATGCTACCGCTGTTTGTTATCCCCGTCATCCTCGCCACGGCCACCTCCCCTCATTGTTGGGATAACCGGCTGAGGCGGGGTCAACATACCGCCTTGGGCTACTTTCTGAGTGTATTCATCTATTTTCGACATCGCGGACAACGTTTGAGCCCCGGCCTGAGGATCAAAACCTTCGGAAGAAGCAACCCCGGTCTGCCCCGAAACGCCGCTTCCTCCAGCGGCATGTCCGTTCAAGGCATCGATGATTGAAGAAAGTTCACCCTCGGATATCTTGAAAGCCGGAACTGGGGCAACGTTCGGACCTTCAATCACCGTTCCATATCCTTTTTGATCGATATCCACGCCGACCAGCTTGCCATTCACAATATTTCCGACAAAAATATGCCCGGAAGCGATCCCTTCACCGCCGGCGGGGCCTAGGAATACCACGAGGGACCGCAGGCCTTCCGACCGCCCCGCAACAATGGTCCCTCTAAACCCAATAGAACCGGTCGGGAGATTGACCTGCATATTTTCGGGTTTTTTATGGGCTACTTTTCCGGATACGATGCGAAAGATCCCCTTCACCACGCTTGCCGTCACCTTGCCGTCATCGTCGGCCGGGTTATATACGAATTTATCGACCGTGACCGCGCTTAAAGGTCCGAGTGTGAAGACCGTCTGATCCAGAAGCAGGACCTGCAATTGGCCGTCCACCCCCGTCTCGATTCTGTCACCTAAGAACACTATGTCTCCGCTTTTGAGCATGTGCGGCGTCTTGTCCGTTGGTGCCGCAGCCTTGACATCGCCCTTCACCGCCGCTGCGACACCCGCCTGAGAAGCCTTGGCATAAACACCAAAAGCGGTTTCTCCCCACGCGGTCATGCCTATCAACCCTACAAAAAACAGAAGCGATAGAGTTTTATTTTTCATGATCAGCTCCTCTCAAGCGGCATCGTCACTGTAAATTCCAATAATTTTTTTCTTAAATTATGGTTTCACAACGGTCTTGAGCTGGTTGCCGCTGTCACTATTCGAATGATGAGTGCTCGAGTTATCAGTAGTCGAGCGGTTTTTCGCGGATTCCTGAGCCAGGTCCTGAGCGGCGGTCGTACTTGTTTGGTTCAGATTGTCCACAGTATTTAAAAGATCGAGCAGTTGCTGGGCGTCCGCACTTTTTCCGGTGTCCTGACCGACTGTTCCGGCGATGATCCCCGTCGTGCTTGTCCCCTGATCGGAGGCTCCGTTTCCTGACATTTGCTGTCCCAGCGCTTCGGCGATCCTCGAAAGATCCGACTCCGAGGCCCGAAATACGGGAACAGGGGCGCGGTTCGGTCCGTCCACGATCGTAGCTTTCCCGGCGTGATCAATCTCCACACCCACAACTTTGCCATTCACAATATTGCTGACGTAGATACGCCCCGCACCCACAGGACCAAGCAGAACAATCATTGATTTCTTCCCGTCGATGATCCCCGCTACATTGGTACCGCGGAATCCGATGGCTCCGGCTGGAAGGTCTACCGACATGTTTTCCGGTTTTTTATGCGCCACTTCTCCGGACACGACGCGGAAGATCCCCTTCATCACGCTTGCCTTCACCTTGCCATCGTTATTGGACGGGTTATACACAAATTCATCGACTGTGATCGCACCTAAAGGCCCGAGCGTAAAGACCGTCTGATCCAAAAGCAGAACCTGCAGCCTTCCATCCATCCCCGTCTCAATCTTGTCACCCACGAACACTTTGTCCCCGCTTTTGAGTGTATGCGGGGCCTTGTCCGGTGGTGTCACAGCCTTGACATCGCCTTTCACCGCCGCCGCGACGCCTGCCGATCCCGCGCCTTCATTCCCAGCAAACAAACCGCCGGACATTCCCATCACGGAAACAAAAAATGCCGCCAAGCCTATCCGAAAATATTTTTTCATAAAAATATTCCTTTGAATTTAAAATTGATCTTTATTATTTAAACCTTCCGGTACAGGTCCCGGAGCCCGCGAACCCGCAGCAATTCCGCTTCCCGAGGGAATGCCTGAAGAGCCACCGGAAGTGTAGACCACTTTCACGTTGGCCCCTTGGGCAACGGCTCCGTCCACATTTTTCAGAGCTACTTCAATATTGTTGAAAGTCCCGCCCTGCGTTCCGGAAACATTTCTCCAGCTAAAAACTGCATCCCCTGTCATGTTGGAAAAAGATCGAGGCTGGTCGTTATAGCCGGAAGTTCTGTCGCTGTAATCACCGCTGGTGATTTTAATATAGGAATTTCCGCCGCCAATGGTTTTTGAGCCAAAATTAATTTCACAACTGCCTTGCACAGTACCCGCACCATGGTTGTATGTTCCGAAAACGTCGTAATGGAAAATACCTGTTTGGATTACAGTCAGTTCCTCCATCCGGGTGATTCTGTCCCGGTCAATAATATTATTGTCCGAAGAATTCCGGCTGTCTTGAGCCTCTTCGGTGGAGTCGTCGTTCATTCTGTCAAGAAAACGACCCATAAGATTCACAAATGTTCCATTCTGGGCTGTTTTCACTCTATTCTCACCCGAAGACTCCCCTACATTTTCTCCGCCCCGAAACATGGGCCGGGGCCCTGATGAATCTTTATTCCCCTCGCCCTGGCTTCCTGCATCACTTCCCCGGCCTCCATGCGTACCACCCCCTGAAGGCATAAGTCCCCGTGTCAATCCATTGACTTGGTCCGAAGAAAGCCGGAAAACATTCGAGACCCCGCCGTTGGCATCCACTTCCACGCCAAATCCTGTGCGATTCACTTCCTTTTGTCCCCCGTCCTTCCCCTCGATCGTAAAGCTTCCGATCTTTTCTCCTGCATCATTATTACTCCCCGGGCCAAGAAGCCCCACAAGACCCTGGCCGCCCGGGCCAACGGACCCTGCCACGATTGTCCCGCGAAATCCGATAGTGGCTGCGGGGAGTTTGACCAAAACATTGTTTGGCCGTTTGGCTGCAATCTTCCCGGACACATAACGAAAAACACCCTTTGTAATACTCGCTTTGATCTCGCCTTCATGGCTTTGGGGATCATAAACAAATTTATCGATGACAATCGCGCTATTGGGCCCGATCGTAAAAACAGTCTCATCCAGAAGAAGGATCTGGAGATGGCCTCCGGCGTCGGTCTTCACTTCATCCCCCATAAAGACAGGCTGTCCGCTTTTTGCGATACGTCCGACCTGCCCGGGGGCTTTGAGCTCGATCTTGCCCTGGACCGCCGCCACGACCCCGATCTTTTCAAACGCCGGAGCAACCGTCGGCATTACAGATACTCCTAAAGGCATTTGCGCGAAAACAGACGAAGCGGAAAAAACCAAAAAAACCGCAAAAAAAGAAGCTAGTGTCTTTTTCATGTTAGAACTCCAGTCGTTTTGTTAAGAGACCTTCGATCTTGTTATTGGTATAGGTGTAATTCGTGATGCTGGAAAGGGCGTGGTAGTATTCGTAGGAAATCGTGAAAACAATGTCTTTGAGCGGCTTGGGAAGGATCTTCCCGATCAGGAGCGTTTCGAGCGGCGCGCCATAAGTCGCGCGATATCTTATCGAATTGTCGTGACGGTGCATGCTGGAGACTGAAAATTCCGGCGTCTGATAACGGTCAAAGTACACGTTCAACGTATTGATCACGAACTGCCCTTTCGGCCATATCCAGGTATGGGTATTATTCAAACTGATACGGTCATAGGCGTAGTAATTCTGTTTGGCGAACTTTTGGGAATAGCCGATGTTCGAACTCCACCGCATGGTCGGGAGAAGGCTATAATTGACCCCCCATACGTGATCGAACTGCGGGCCCTTGCGGTTATAGGAATCCGTATTTTCAGAAATATTCATAAAATCCTGACGCTCGATCCTGAAATCATAGAACGCATTGAGTTTCTTGGTGAGGTCCTTCTCGAAAAGGAAATTCCCGCCTTGAGACCGCAAAAAACTTTCGCTGGAAAGAAAAAGATAATTGTAAAAAAAAGACGGGGTGAAATTCAGATATTTGCTTTTGTAAGTCCCGCCGAGCTCATATTGAAAAGAGCCGAGGTCCAGGGAATTCACGTTTGTCTGTTCCTGGAGGAAATACGTGAAATTTCCGAAAACCGTATGCCCGGCCTGAAAACCCAGGTCATGGGTCACATCCACCGTCGTCACATTCAGAAAGTGCGTGTCCGCGCGCCTCACATTCGTTCCCTCAACGGGCAAAGCAACGTCCCATGCGAGTTGCTGCTTGGAATGGGGTGAAGCATTGCGGTTCGTATCATAGCCCCAGCCGTTACTTTGCCGCAATCCGAAATGGGTCCGGCGCTTCCGACGCTTGATCTTTTTCTCATAATCGTTCAGTTGATCCCGGATCACGGACGGAAGTGTTACGGTCTTAAGGGCATTCAGTTCCTTCTGAGCTTCGTTCAGACTGTCCAACCGGTACAAAACCACGGCATAAAGAAGCCGGACATCCACAAGGTTTGGATTCACAAGGAGAATGCGTTCCAGGGTCGCAGCGGCACTTAAAAGCTCCCCTCGGGCGATCTGATCCTGCGCATAGCGGG
>Ga0265297_10007336_pt1 | contig 15337 bp, 17 predicted proteins | sample Munlanlwell13791_FD_192502 | JGI IMG/M metagenome (GOLD analysis project Ga0265297, IMG submission 192502) | Leachate microbial communities from a municipal landfill in Southern Ontario, Canada - Leachate well 137-91 | ecosystem: Engineered > Solid waste > Landfill > Unclassified | place... | reverse complement strand
TTTAAAATTTAGACCAGAAAAATAAAAAAAGCCCTATATTCCCAATAGGGCTTTTATTTCTAGTAAAAACGGCGTCAAACTACATGGAAGTTATCCACAGGTCAGTTCTTTTTGTGTCTCCTTGCTTGTGGTATATTACATTAATAAAAAGGTCGGATATAAAAACCGTTTAAATACAAAATAATATGTTACTTTTAGACTGGTGGGACATAACCATAGAATCATTACAAGATTTGTGGCAGGGCTTTATCGCCTTTATTCCTAATTTAATAGGAGCCCTTGTAATATTCTTAATTGGTTGGGCTATTTCTGTCGCTGTAGGCAAAATAGTAGCCGAAGTATTCAGAAAAATTAGATTTAACCGCATTTTCGAAAAGGGATCCATGAAAACGGCTTTGGAAAAAGCCGACATTAAAGTTGACGCTTCCGGCTTTGTCGGAGCCATCTTTAAATGGGTCTTGGTTATCGTTTTTCTGTCAGCTGCTGTAGAGGTCTTGGGATTCCTCCAATTCGCCGCTTTCCTAAACAGGGTTTTGATATTCTTGCCGAATATAGTGGTTGCTGTTTTGATTTTTGCCGTTGCGGTTATAATCGCCGACATTCTTGAAAAAATCGTTAAAGCAGCCGTGGAAGGAGCGAAACTAGGATACGGTAAAGTCGCAGGATTAATCGTTAAATGGTCAATATGGGTTTTTGCCATTTTGATGATTTTAATCCAACTTGGAATAGGAACCGAACTGGTTCAAATTCTATGGACCGGCATCGTTTTCCTGGTAGTGATCGCGGGCGGCTTGGCTTTCGGTTTGGGCGGCAAAGACATTGCTGCTGAAATCTTGAGGGACTTGAAGAGAAAGATGCAGGAATAAAAGAAATTGCTTACGACAACCGCAGGGGGGCATGCGCCTTCCTGCGGTTTTTAGTTAGACCTCTTGACACTGGTTTTTAATCTGATAGAATTGTTTTAGATATGTACAACAAGACAATAATTCTACGTAAAACGAAAAACAAAAGAAGCGGTTAATTTCGGATTTTGGATTAATGATTTGCCGCCGCTTCTAGTAGCGGTTTTTTATTACTCTTGTTGCAAGGAAAGTTAAAGAAGGCTCCTTGAAAAACACACCCGGTTAAATGCCCCCTTTTGGGGCAATTTCCTCTCTACAGGAAATTTAACAGGGTAAATAACGCAAATAATAATCGTTTTGATTATTAATTGTTAGCCGCAATCTTTCTACTTTGTAAAACAAAGTGGAAGAAAATATATTTTATAGGCAAATGGTGGATGCCTTGGGATATCGAGGCGATGAAGGACGTGGCGTGACTGCGATAAGCCCCGGGGAGGTGTTTAGCAACCTTTGATCCGAGGATTTCCGAATGGGGTAACCCATTTAGATGATGAATCTAAATAATTTTATGCTGTAGTGGCATAAGATAGCGAACCCGCTGAAGTGAAACATCTCAGTAAGCGGAGGAAAAGAAAACAATAATTCCGTATTTCGCTTTTGTCCAGCAATTGTGGGCAGAAGCGAGATGCGGCACATTCCCTTAGTAGCGGCGAGCGAAAAGGGAAACAGCCCAAACCCTTTAATTTTTTCGCAAGAAAAAGTTAAAGGGGGTTGAAAGGAGGTAATGTCGGGGGCACCGAACACTCAATTCTGTTGAGCGTTCGGTTTCTGCCGAGGGAGAACACAAATTAAAGTCTGGTTAAGAGAAGCACCCTGGAAAGGGGCACCATAGAGGGTAATAGTCCCGTATCTGAAAATCACTTTATGCTCCTTATTATCTTTCTTGAGTACCTCGGGAAACGAAAACCCTGAGGGAAGCAGGCCGGACTATCATGTTTTGCATTCTTGTAAAACATTTGGCCAAGGCTAAATACTTCGATATCTCCTATAGTGAACTAGTACCGTGAGGGAAAGGTGAAAAGCAGGCGGATGACGCCGGTGAAATAGTACCTGAAACCATTTTGCTTACAAGGAGTCAGAGCCCCCTTCGGGGGGTGATGGCGTGCCTATTGAAGAATGAGCCAACGAGTGATTCTCAACTTTTGTCTAAGCCCCTTCGGGGCGGAGGCATAGTGAAAGCGAGCGTTAAAAGCGCGTTTATAAAAGTTGGGAATCGACCCGAAGCCAAGCGAGCTTGCCATGACCAGGGTGAACTCCGCCGAAAGGCGGGGGAAGGCCCGAACCCGTGAGCCGTGCAATACTCTGGGATGAGTTGTGGTAAGGAGTGAAAAGCTAATCGAGCTTGGTAATAGCTGGTTCTCCCCGAAATAGCTTTAGGGCTAGCGTCGACAGTAAAAGTTGGAGGTAGAGCACTGAATGGAACTATTTGAGCTCTGCTCAGTTTTTCCAATCAAACTCCGAATGCCAACTTTTTTATGTCGGCAGTCAGACTGTGGGGGCTAAGCTCCATAGTCGAGAGGGAAAAAGCCCGGATCTTAATCTAAGGTCCCTAAACTTCCACCTGTGGTGGATTAGCTGTTCTGTTTCTGAAGCTTCGGCGGATGATTCAGACGGCTAAGAGCTAAGTGTGCTTAAGGAAGTAGAATTCCATAGATAGTTAGGAGGTTAGCTTAGAAGCAGCTATCCTTTAAAAAGTGCGTAACAGCTTACTAACTAAGGAATTTTGCGCCGAAGATTTACGGGACTAAAGCTCAGTACCGAAGATAAGACTGCACACATAATTTATTATGTGTCTGGGGTAGGGGAGCGTCTTTAGTGCACTGAAGCCTTTCTGTAAGGGAAGGTGGAGCGCTAAGGAGTGAGAATGTTGGCATGAGTAACCGCAATGCGGGTGAAAGCCCCGCACACCGAAAGCCTAAGGTTTCCTTGGCAATGATGATCAACCAAGGGTTAGGCGGGCCTAAGGGGAAGCCGAAAGGCGTACCCGATGGACAGCCGGTTAATATTCCGGCCCTCCTGCACTATTTTAAATTGTAACGGAGGTTTGTAACCTGAGCGAATTATTGGATTTTCGTTTCTAGCGTGAGGTTTTCCAAGCGCTGGCGAAATCTTTCCTTTCGAGGAGAGAAATTCAGGTGAGCAACCTTCCCGGAAAAACCAATTTGAGTTAATAGTGTTGGACCCGTACCGTAAACCGACACAGGTGGGCAGGCGTAAATGCGCCAAGGTGAACAGGTGAAATCTCCTGAAGGAACTCGGCAAAAAAGTGTCCGTAAGTTCGCGATATGGACTGCCCATACCCGCAAGGGTTTTGGGCCGCAGCGAATGACCCCCTAGCGACTGTTTATCAAAAACACAGGTCCCTGCTAAACTCGTAAGAGGATGTATAGGGGCTGAGGCCTGACCAGTGCTGGAACGTTAATCTTGCCGGTTGTTGCCGTAAGGTAACAGCTGAGCGAGTGAAGCGCCAGTGAACGTCGGCGATAACTATAATCGTCCAAAGGTATTACAAAATGCTTTTGTAAAACTTGGCTATATGCTGGAAAATCTGTCGTATCCGGTGCTACTATGGTATAATAGTTAAAGGTGGATTTCCCCCTTTACTATTATGCAAAGTAAAAATGCAACCGGTGCAGACAATCAGCAGGAAAGAATAGAAACGTGTGGGTGGATTGCTGGGTTTGTAGATGGAGAAGGATCTTTTCTTGTTAATATATTCCGATCTCCGCGTGCAAAAAATAAATGGCAAATTTTTCCCGAATTTAGTGTTTCGCAATCATTAAAAGGGAAGGATTTACTTGTCAAATTAGAAAAATTTTTTGGATGTGGACACATCTATGCGCATAATGCGCGGAATATAAAACAGGAAAGATGGGATCCTCTCTATAAATATTGTGTCAGATCGAGAAACGAGTTAAGGAAAAAAATAATTCCTTTCTTCAAAAAATTTCCTCCCAAGGGAATCTCAAAAAGGAAAGATTTTGAAAAATTCGTATCAGTTGTCGAAATGATGAATAAGGAAAAGCATTTAACCGTCAAAGGAATGGTGAAAATAGCAAAAATTGCAGAAAAAATGACACATCGCAAACCATTTAAGGATTCATCTATATCTAAGTTTCTATTATCCTCAGAGACTATATGCCAGGATCCGTCAAAAACGGATAAGATATAGTCCGAACTGCATAGCGATATGCAGAGTTAACCAGAAATGCGTTAACCAAAGTAATAAAATTGACTTATTTATTACTGTAACAAAATTGAGCGTAATCCCTTGCCGGGTAAGTTCCGGCCCGCATGAAAGACTTAACGACTAGGGGACTGTCTCCAGGAGTTGCCTGGTGAAAATGCAACGTCGGTAAAGATGCCGACTGCTTGCGGCTAGACGGAAAGACCCCGGGAGCTTTACTGTAGTTAGACATTGAGTTTTGGTTTTGGATGCGTAGCGTAGGCGGGAGACTTTGAAACCTCATTCTCGGATGGGGTGGAGTCGCCGATGAAACACCGCTCTTTTAAAACCTCAATTCTAATCTGCCAATAACTTTGGCGGTGACACTGTTTAATGGGCAGTTTAAGTGGGGCACTTGCCTCCTAAAAGGTAATGGAGGCGTTTATCAAGGTCGGCTAGCTCCGGATGGAAATCGGAGCGATCGTGTAAAGGCATAAGCCGGCTTTACAGCGAGACGGATAAGTCGAGCTGTTGGGAAACCAGAACTTAGTGAACCGACGGATTTTCATAGAAAATCCGAAGATCAACAGATAAAAGTTACCCCGGGGATAACAGGCTAGTAGAGCCCGCGAGTCCACATCAACGGCTCTGTTCGGCACCTCGATGTCGGCTCACCACATCCTGGGGGTGAAGTAGCTCCCAAGGGTTTGGCTGTTCGCCAATTAAAGTGGTACGTGAGCTGGGTTCAAACCGTCGTGAGACAGGTTGGTCCCTATCTACCGTAAGCGTAGAGTTTTGAGGGGAGTGGATCCTAGTACGAGAGGACCGGATTGAACTGACCTCTGGTGTACCAGTTGTCGCGCCCGCGGCATTGCTGGGTAGCTATGTCGGGAAGAGATAAGCGCTGAAAGCATCTAAGCGCGAAACTCGCCCCAAGATTAGAACTCATAGATTCCTCGCAGACCACGAGGTTGATAGGCTGCAGGTGTAAGTCCCGTAAGGGATTTAGCCGAGCAGTACTAATAAATCGTAATTTTTTCTTCTGCAATTTTTACAAAGCAGAGTAGATTCGGCTAACAATTAATAATCAAAACATATCGTGTCTATCGTAAGGGGGTTATACTGGCGTTGCTCCACCTGTTCCCATCCCGAACACAGAAGTGAAATACGCCAAGGCCGATGATAGTGCAGTTTCTGCGCGAAAGTAGGTAGCCCTCCTACAATGGACATGATATGTAAGGATATTTTTTAAAAACAAAAAAGACCTGAGAATTTTCTCGGGTCTTTTGTTTTCTAACGCTGGGGCGAATTCATTATCGCCTTATCAAAGATGACCCAATCGTTATTGCAATAAGGGCATCTTAGAAAGACTCTCTGATGGCTGCTTCTTTCACCGAAAGTAATGAACTGCTCTCTGTGGTATTCTTTTCCTTCTCCGCCGCATTTCTTGCAGCGTTTTTTGCTGAACCTGTTGCGGCAATACAAGATAGTTGTGGAAGTAATAATGAAAAACAAGATCAAGACCTTGATTTCGAAATCACTCATATTGCCACCTCCTTTTGAAAGAACGATTTTAATTATAATATAATAATTTATTGAAATTGTCAATCCGCACGAACGCTTTTATTTTCTTCGCTTTTCAAGTAAAATGAAGAATCGGAGTTATGTTCAAAGTCCAATCCAAAAGAAGTGAAAAAATTAAAAAGATCGCAATACTGGCGGTTTTTCTTCTGTTGCTTCTATTAATCCTGAACTTATTTCAAAAAGAAGTAAGGTCTTTTACCTATTCTATATCTTCTCCCGTGCAAAAAGCGTTATGGAAAACGGGAAATAACTTTTCTGGCTTCATCGTTTCTTTTTTTAAGGCAGGGTCTTTGAAAAAAGAAAATGACGAAATAAAAACCAGGAACCAGGAATTACTGGCTAGAATCGCCTCGTTGGAAGAATCGAAAAGAGAAAATGAAATTCTGCGCCAGGCGCTGGAAATCGGCCTGGAAAAAGACTTCAAGCTGATCCTTGCGGGTGTGATAGGAAAAGACGCCTCCCAGGATTTTATCTTGATAGACAAGGGGTTTGAAGACGGCGTTTCAAAAGACGATCCGGTCATTACCTCGGCAAGGGTTTTGGTGGGCAGGATTTCCGAAGTTTATAAAAAATCTTCGAAAGTAATGCTTGTTTCCAATAAAAAAAGCGCTTTAAACGCAGAAGTCATAGAAAGAAACGTTTCCGGAGTAATAAAGGGGGAAGGAGGCCAAAAAATCATTTTTGATTTGATACCCCGGGAAGAAGAACTGTCGAACGGAGATGTCGTTGTAAGCAACGGTCTAGAAGGGGTTTTTCCCAAAGGCATTGTGGTGGGACAGGTGAGTGATATAAAGAAAGACGACACGAGTTCCTTCCAGCAAGTAGAAGTTAAATACGGTTTTGACATTAAAAGAGAAAATGCCTTGTTTATAATCGTGGAATAATTATGAGTTATAAAAAAACATCGGTCGCCATAATCGTTCTCTGCCTTATATTATTGCTGCAAACCAGTTTTCTGGTCCATTTCGGGCTGTTTGGATACGTTCCCAATCTTATTGTTGTGTTTTTAATCTTTTGGAATATCTTCGACCGAGACAAAAATCTGATATCTTCGGGGTTAATCGCCAGTATATTCGGAGGGTTGTTGCTCGATTTGTTTTCCAGCAGAATAATAGGATTCAACGTCGCAATAATGATCGCCATGTCTTTTTTTATAAAAGTCATTTTTAAAAATTATGTTAGGGTTCCGTTCATCGAAAGATTTTAAAAATAAAAGAGTGCGCTTTCCTTCCCATACCGACATAGAACCGCAGGAAGTTTTTTTGGACAAGCTTGCGCAAAAAAAAGAGTTTGAACTCGGTATCTCTCAAAAAAGGTTTGAGGTTCCTTTATCAAAGAGAATACTCCAAACTTTTTTCTTTCTGATAATTTTGGTGATTTCGGGATTGTTTTTAAAAACCTTTCAGTTTCAAGTTCTGGAAAACGACGAACTCAATGCGAAAGCGCAAGAAAATAAATTTATAGTAAGATCGATCCAATCGACAAGAGGAGTCGTTTACGACTCTAAAGGAAAGCAAATAGTTTTTAACAAAGCCAGCTTTAATTTGATAATCAATAAAGAAAAACTGCCAAGCGAAAAAATAGGCGAACAGAATGTCATAAAAGCGGTTTCCGAAATAATAAACCGCGATTACAGCGAAATAGAAGAGAAAATAAACTCTGCGAAAAACGACGACGTTCTGATACTGGAGAATGTCGATCACCAGACGCTGGTCCTCCTTGAAACCAGGATAAACGATCTTCCCGGGATAGAAATCCAGGAAGCGTCGACAAGGGACTATAAAGACGGAGAAATGTTTGCCCATATTGTCGGATACACCGGAAAAATAAACCTTGATGAGCTCAAAAACAACCCTAACGCCTATTCTTCAACCGATTACATAGGCAGGGAAGGTTTGGAAAAATCATATGAAGATTATTTAAGAAAAAACCCCGGAAAACTGCAGATAGAGAGAGACGCTTATGGAAACGTCCTGTCAAAAGAAATCATATCTTTGCCCGAATCTGGAGACAGCCTGGTCTTGTGGCTTGATGCCGATTTGCAGGTAAAAGTCATCCAGGAATTACAGAAAGTTCTTGAAGTAATAGGCGCAAAAAACGCAGCTGCGGTTGCCATTGATCCAAAAACCGGAGGAGTTCTTGCCATGGCAAGCCTGCCTTTGTACGATAATAATGTATTTAACAAGGGAGCGGATTCCGCAGCGCTAAAAACGGTTTTACAGGATCCCCTAAAGTCGCTCTACAACAGGGCAATAGCGGGAGAATACGCAACCGGCTCAACGATTAAGCCCTTAACAGCTTCAGCGGCCTTGGAAGAAGATATCATTGCTCCGTCAAGATACATTAACTGCACCGGAAAGATTTCAGTGCCTCATCAATACAACCCTGATATTGTTTATGAATACAACGACAACTCGGTACACGGCCTAACGGATATGAGAAAGGCAATAGCCGAATCGTGCAATGTATATTTCTTTACCATCGGCGGAGGATATGAAAACCAAGAAGGATTAGGGCCGTCAAGAATTAAGAAATATCTTGAACTTTTTGGCTGGGGAAACAAAACGAACATAGATCTTCCCGGAGAAAGCAAGGGTTTCATTCCGACCCCGGAGTGGAAAAAAGAAAAGAAAAAAGAAATATGGTTTGACGGGGATACGTATAATCTTTCCATCGGCCAGGGAGGAATCGGAATTACCCCCTTGCAAGTGGCGGTTTCCTTTACTGCGATAGCCAACAACGGAACGCTTTTCGAACCGATGGTTGTCAAAAAGATAATAGACAGCGATAAAAACACTGTTGAAGAATTCCAGCCGAAAATCGTACGCCAAAGCTTTATCGATCCTCAAAATTTGGAGGTGGTAAGAGAAGGAATGAGACAAGCCGTTACCGGCCAAAACAGCCCGCAGGCCTCTTCAACAACGCTTAACTCGCTTCCGGTTGAGGCGGCGGCAAAAACCGGAACCGCCGAAACTCCGCTGCCGAATCACTATAACAACTGGGTAAGCGTCTTTGCTCCGTACGACGACCCTCAAATAGTTTTGACAATTGTTTTTGAAAACGTCGAAAGAGTCCAGGCAGCCGCCTTGCCAGCCGCAAAGGAAATATTAAGCTGGTATTTTAACGAAGGTATAAAAGAATAAACTTATGGACAATTATTTAACAAAAGAGGGCTTGGAAAAACTGAAAAAAGAGCTTGATTACTTAAAAACCACTAAAAGGCAGGAAATAGCGGAACGGCTTAAGCGCGCCATTTCCTACGGCGATTTAAAAGAAAACGCCGCTTACGACGAAGCGAAAGACGCCCAGGGATTTTTGGAAGGAAGAATATTGGAATTGAAGAACCTGATTAAGGACGCCGTGATAATAAAAAAAGGGGGAGGAAAAACAGTGGTAATCGGCTCTACCGTTGCCGTAACCCAAGACCTAAAAGGAAAAAAACCCGAAACAGAAACATTTACAATCGTCGGACCGGTAGAATCGAATCCCTTGGCCGGCAAGATCTCGTCGGAGTCGCCTTTGGGAAAACCCATGATAGGCCTTAAAAAGGGAGATATTTTTAAGGTTAATACTCCGGACGGAGAAATAAAATACAAAATTGTGGAAATAAAATAACGAACGTGCCGCTTTTAAATTTTTTCCGTAAGAGTAGAATAAATAAATGATGGTCTTAGCCGAAACAAAACCAAAGATTATAAGAAAGTTCAGTCTTGCCAGATCCGAAAGAATCAGAACAAGGTTTGCACCTTCGCCAACCGGGTTTTTGCATATTGGCGGAGTAAGAACGGCTCTCTTTAATTATCTCTTTGCAAAGAAAAACAAGGGTGTTTTTATCTTGCGGATAGAAGACACCGACAAAGAGAGGTCAAAGCCGGAATTCGAAAAAAACATATTGGACAGCTTGAATTGGTTAGGCCTTGAATGGGACGAAGGCCCGTACAGGCAGTCGGAAAGAATAGATGTTTATAGAAAATACTTAGTGAAACTTTTGGAGGAAAACAAAGCATATTACTGTTTTTGCTCGCCGGAAGAACTGGAAACCCAAAGACAGGAACAGGCGAGCAGGGGAGTGGCCCCGAAATATTCCGGCAAATGCTCCGCTCTTTCCAAAAAAGAGGTTGAAGAAAGATTAAAAGAAAAAAAACCGTGCGTAATAAGGTTCAGGGTTCCTCATAAGATCGTCGAGATCAACGATTTAATACGCGGCAAAGTGGCATTCGACACGGGACTTTTGGGAGACATCGTAATAGCCAAAGATTTGGATACCCCGATTTTTCATTTTTCAAACGTCGTAGATGATTTTGAAATGAAAATTTCACACGTAATAAGGGGAGAAGAACATCTTCCGAACACGCCAAGGCACATACTTTTACAGGAAGCCCTTGGCTTTTCCACCCCGCAATACGCGCATATTCCTTTGATTTTGGCTCCGGACAGAAGCAAACTTTCCAAACGGCACGGCGCAGTGTCGGCAGAAGAATACAAAAAAGACGGGTATTTGGCGGAAGCCATAATAAACTTTTTGGCTTTCTTGGGATGGAATCCGGGCGACGAACGGGAAATCTATTCTCTGGCCGGGCTGATAAAGGATTTTTCCATTGAAAAAGTGCAGAAAAGCGCGGCTGTTTTCAATATTAAAAAACTGGATTTCTTGAATGGCTTTTATATCCGCCAAAAACCGATCGATAAGCTTACGGAAATGTGTATACCTTATTTGATAGAAAAGAATCTTATAAAACCGGCTTCGGAAACAAAAGAAGAAAAATCAAACTTAACGGAGTTCTTCGGAAAAGAGTTTGTCGTGGTCGAAACTGGAGAAAAGATTGGATTCGACAGATTAAAACGAATAATTTCGCTATATCAGGAAAGATTAAAAAGGCTTTCCGAAATTTCGGAACTTACCGACTTGTTTTTCAAAAAAGATCTACAATACGATAAAAATCTGTTAATATGGAAAAAAATGGGGGATAGGGAAGTCATGCTTGTAATCTCAAGATTGACTGAAGTTTTAACTAAAATAAAAGATAAGGACTTTACTGCAGAAAAAATTGAGAAAATTTTACTTGCCGAAGCCGAAAAAACGGGTAAAGAAATCAACATGCCGGGGGACAGGGGACACCTTCTCTGGCCGTTAAGGGCGGCTCTCTCGGGAAAACAGTACTCGGCCGGACCCTTCGACATAGCCGAGATACTCGGTAAAGAAAAAACGCTAGAACGCCTGAATTCGGCAAAAAATATAATAAAATAATTTCTAAAATGGAAAACAGAAAATACTTTTTGACAATATCAGTAATAAGCGCTTTTTGCATGCTCCTTTTTATTATCTTGGCGCCCCTTTCTGTAAGAGCGGCCGAACCCGCTCCCGATACCTTGGAGGAAGCCCAATCTTACGGAAAAAGCCTTTTGTTAAGGTTTCCTGATTCACTGAAGGGTATTTGGAGTAGCGCTTTGAATGTTTGGAACGACGTATATTCTGGCGTGAGAAATTTTATCAGCCCTTATTACTACAAAATAAAAGGATTTTTCATCAATGAAGCTGAAAAGATAAAACCGGGGATTAAAGAAGAGCTCGAAAAAGAGAAAGAAGAACTAAAAGTAGAAGTTCCGAAAGCTACAAAAAGCATTTGGCAAAGATTTAAGGACCTAATAAGTTGGTGGAAGGACTAATATTGTGCGACATTTGTTATTTGTTCTTTAAAAACAAGTGATCGGTCAAGGAAAACAAAAGAATACTATCTGGCATCGCAAGCAGCTAAGGGGGAAATATCATCCCGGGAAGCGAGGTGCGATATGGAAAGCATAGTGCGCTGTAAAAACCAGATATTCAGAAACAAAAGAAATGATACCCCTCTCTGTGTCAAAAGCGGGGGAATTTGCTCGCAATGCATTACCGACGAAGGAAATAAGGCCTGCTCCGGATTCGTTCCGATCAGGATCTTCATAATAACGGTCGTAGAAAAAAATGCAGCCGTCCCAAAAGAAGAGAAAGTCCTTGTCACCGCAGAATAATAGAGACGTTTATAAAACCCGAGGCGCTTTACCTCGGGTTTTTATTATTATGTATATAAACACCACAGGGGATACCTTGACAGCCTATTTTTGGCTGGTTATTATGAATATAGGAAGAGTCGCAAAATGTAGGTAAAGCGACATTCCCTATATCAAATAAGACCACTTCTCCGAAAACCCCTAAAAACAGGGTCTCCGGAGAACCCCTTAAAATATAAGAAATTCACAAAAAAATAATTATGAAAAAAATAAATAAAACAATTATAGAATCAATCCCCGATTTCTTGGATTACTGTGAAGTTGAAAAAGGTTTGGCGAACAATACCCAGAAAAACTATCAGCGTTACCTCAACAAGTTTGTAAACTGGCTGAAAATGAAGGGTTTAGAGGGCCTAAAGCCCCATGAGCTTACCCCTGAACATATATGGGATTATCGCCTATTTCTGTCTCGTTCCGGGGACCAGGCGGTTTCTCTTAAAAAGACCACCCAGGCCTACTATTTAATCGCTTTAAGGGCCCTTTTGGGCTACTTTGTGGCCAAAGACGTGGTTTGCATCCCCCCGGGCAAGATATCCCTTCCCAAGGACGCGAAAAAGGAAAAAACCGTCAAATTCCTCAATCTAGACCAAATTAAGAAGCTTTTGGAGGCGCCTAATATCCAAGACCCGATCGGCCTCCGCGACCGTGCTATTTTAGAGACATTTTTCTCAACCGGATTGAGAATAGCTGAACTGGTGGCTCTTAATGCAGAACAGTTTAGTAATATAAAAGACAAAAATGATTTGGAGCTTGGAATTATCGGCAAAGGCAGCACGCCCCGCACGGTTTATTTCTCGGAGCGGGCGCTCTCGTGGATTAAAAAATACTTAGACGACAGAAAAGACAAGGAAAAACCATTATTTGTGCATTTCCGGGCAAGGAAAGACGCCGAGCCGCGGCTTACGCCCCGTTCGATTGAACGAATCGTTAAAAACTACTCAATAAAGGCTGGCGTCCCGGTATTTACCACCCCCCACACTCTCCGGCACTCCTACGCCACCGATCTTCTAAGTCAAGGAGTTGATCTGCGCACCATCCAGGAATTTCTGGGCCACAAAAATATCGCCACAACGCAGATATACACTCACGTTACAAACAAACGACTCCGCGACATACACAGAAAATTCCACAGCTTAAAAGAGTAATCAAAAAGCCGCTAATTCTTTGTAGCGGCTTATTCTTTTTAATGATAAATGTCGCACAATATTATAGCTTTTCGGTAGATACTACTTTAATATCCAGCGGTAATTCCTCGACTACGTTAAAATCTTTTTCCCCCACTTGTTTTTGTTTCATTCTGATTATATATCTTCCGGCTCGCGTAATTTTGATTCTCTGAATATTTAAAATACTTCTAAATCTTTTAAAACCACTTTTAACATCAAATTTTTTAGTAAATGTATTAAGTAGCTTGCCATCTGGGTCTAACATTTCAACACTAATATCTAGAGTATTATCTTTGTTTTGGTTATTAATAGACCAAAGGCTGACCAGTTGCATACTTATTGGGAGAGAAAATTCATCTTTTTTTAGCGTCTTGCTTATATCAATTTTTAAAATTATTTCTTCAAGGCAATTAAATATACTCAAGAGATTAGTATTGCTATCTCTTGATGAATTTTGACATAAAATTGTCCAAATGTGTTTCATACTATTTATTTGAAGATTTAATATTATTATGAATTACTATACTGTCCGAGTGTAATGTAGTAGAACCAATCATATAAGTTTCGTCAAACATACAAACCGGCGAAGATAAGGCTTTGTCACTAATTGTATAAACCATACTATTTTCGGTTCCTTTTTTGTCATCGGCTGCCCCAATAAAGACATAAGATTGACCGCAATTAAATACTCGTGCCAATGTATCAGAGTTGAAATTAAGTCTTTCTACAAACCTGCTAAGTAATTCTATTCCAAGATTTATATCCCCATTTTCTATTTTCGATACTACTTTTTGTGTAGAATTAATTTCTTTAGCTAGGGCCTGTTGACTTAATCCTAAAGTATTTCGACTATTATAAACTTCAACCGCAAGCCTCATTCTAGGTATTATATCTTTAGAGTATTGCTGGAATTTTTCACTCTTTCTGGCCTCTGTCATTGGATCTATATTTTTATTAACTAATTTGGTATTCATATTTTTCATATAAATTAGGATTATTTTTGAATTTATTTAAATATATTTGTGTGATGTCAAGTTCTTTTTTTATTTTTCTGCCCTCTCTTTCTCCGGTATAATTTTCTGGTTTTTCAAGCGCGTTTAATAAAACTATTTTGTCTTCATAACGAAAATAAAATATTCTAATTAGAATATTTTGATTCTTTTTTGACCTAATCTCAAAATAATCATAACCACTTAATTTTTTAATCAATGGCGGATAAGGTATACCATTATTTTGCAAAACATATTGTATCCTCACATCCAACGTAGCCAAAACTTTATCCTTGCGATTTTTCTCTTTTGGTTTATCACCTTTGTTTTTTATATATTGTTTAAGATACTTTTTAACCGGGCAACACCCCAACGAAGCATCTCGATAGTAAACAGCTTCCATATTTAAATTAAAGATCGCGTTTATATTTGGATTTTTCATTATACCCAATGGGATATAGTCGTGTCAAGAGGATAAAGATATTTTCGGTAAAATCCTGTTAATTTTTATTATCTTATCCTTCTTTGGACAGCTCCACTTGATAATTCCCTTAAAGCGTCTTTTGCTATCCATTTTGCCGCTTTTGAGTCGATTTTGCTTATTTCCTTTGCGGTCTTAATCGCCGCCTTGTTCAGTTTCTTGTTCCTTTTTCCTATCTGCCTTAAAGCCCAATTAACCGCCTTTCTGACAAAGTTTCTTTCGTCCGTCGATTCTCTTTTAATAACAGACAAATAATCCAAGAACTTCCTGTCGGATGATTTTTTATCGTGAACCGCCAAACAAGCCATTAAAGCGAACCCCGCCCTTTTTACAAACTCTTCTTTTCTTTTTGCCCACTCAAAAGTTTTCTTGTGGGCGACTTTCGTTTTATCAAACAAGCTGCTGCAAACTTGGTCGCATACGTCCCAGGAATCAAAATCTTTCACCCACTCCCCCATTTGCTTCTCTGTAGTCAAACCGGGGTCGGATATAAAGCTGGATAAAATCCTGGCTTCGTGAATTCCCGATTTCCATAATTCTTTTGCCAGTTTATGGTCTTTTCCTATTTCTTTTGCCAATTTCCTAAGTTCGGGTATTGGTATCCCCAAGGTGTTTTTAGCTGTAATTCCGAACCTGGCCATACCTTCTACGTTTTTAGGGTTAGCCAACGATCTTAACGTTTTAATAACCTCTTTGTAAGTCATACTATGATTCTAACAAAAAATCGCTCGATGCGCGAAGCGATGAGCGATTTTAAATTGTTTTTTTAAATTACTTCCTCTTTCGGGAACACGATTCGTGTACGCACTTGCCGTTCTCAACCTTCACTTTTCTTCCTTGAACATCGCATAAAATCCTGCCATTCTGAACCTTACTTGCCTCTGATAAATGCGGACAGTGACCGTTCGCCATTTGCGTCCTCCCTATAAAGTGTTGTAAAAGAGCAAAACTAAAAACATCATAACAATTATCTTGTTATTGTCAATATAAAAAGAGGGGTT
>Ga0265297_10007335_pt1 | contig 15339 bp, 25 predicted proteins | sample Munlanlwell13791_FD_192502 | JGI IMG/M metagenome (GOLD analysis project Ga0265297, IMG submission 192502) | Leachate microbial communities from a municipal landfill in Southern Ontario, Canada - Leachate well 137-91 | ecosystem: Engineered > Solid waste > Landfill > Unclassified | place... | reverse complement strand
GCTCTCGAAATTCACTTGGGTTATTAAGATCATAGGAATAACCGCATTCACAAATCAATAAATGGGGTTTATTCTTCTTTGCTGGTTCACCTAATAGCGAGAGTTCTTTTTTACAATTGGGGCAGGGATATTTGGGCGACGGGTTATTTTGGACTACTTTTGGCAGAAAGTTTGGCACAAAGGAGTTACAATTATCGCAGATATCAATCCGCCCGACGATGATCTCAATGTTATAAACTTCACATCGCCCATCTTTATAATGGGCACATGTGACCGCTTCACGTTTATAGGGATCTATGAGAATCGCCTACTTGAGAATAATTAAGATCGTCCATATTGTTAATACCAATAAAATACTTGCGGTTGAGATCTTAAGGAATAACTCGTGGAAACGCGCCCATCGCGAGGGCTTCATGGATTTTTCGGCTTCATTATTAATTTTTTCTATCAATCGTTTATTTTCAACTTCAGAGAATAATGTATTGCATACAGGACATGTAGCATCTTCATTAGGTTCCACTTTAAAATTGCAGCGAGGGCATCGAATGAAGGAATTAAATTGTTCATGGTATTGAAAATCATTACATACAAAAGATTTGAGACTTTCTTTAATTAATCTGAAACGATGTTTCTCACATTCATGATAATCTCTATATTTACAATATTGACAGGCATTTGCAACAATGATGCTTCGTGAAAACGTGAATTCATCGATTTGATTAATTCTTTCTAATTCACCATCTTCAAGAGGGCGAAAATTAGGCGGGCGAAGCGATTTGATGTCAAAGGGCTCTTCGCGGAGTTTGGCGCCGCATTTACTACAAAAGAAGGCTTCTATAGGATTCATAGTACCGCATTTACAGCCTTGTGTTCTTAAAATAGTATAATCGTCTGTATTGTGTTTTGTAACTCGTAGACTGTAAGGATCTTCACAATAAGTATTTGAAGGCATGATGTTCATTCCTTCAAAGGAAAAAAGGGTATTTAAGATTAAGGAACTTGCGGTTTCTTAGAATATTCTGGGCAGAAATAGATCAAATCGTTATCCTCAGGACGGAAGGGCTCAATATCTTGCACTTCATCTTCAAAATCGGGCCCCAAAAACGACGCATTGCCTTCACACGTCGCAAAGTCATGGTCACATGAATCACATAAATGTTCAGGATAGTTTAGGGCCCATTTCAAGATTGCGATTTGTCCGTTCACGCGATGATAGTCTTCATGCGATAAGTGTCCTTGACTCCATCGATACAAATCTTTGAGTTTATCGTTAATAGCCCGATAGGGCTTGGGCTCAATACGAGACGGATAGGGGCTCATGTATCAAACCCCTCCTAAAAGAGCCGCTATTAAAAAAGCACCACTTACGACAAATAGAACGATCATTCCAACCACTGCCCATTCAGGGATATCTATCTTTTTGATTTGGACAGGATCACGTAGTAATAACTCGTCACAAATCGGGCAATGTCGTGTAGTGTGAGTAATTCTCTTTCCCCCTAATAATCGCTTTTTGGTCTCATATTCATATTTTGGCTGAGGGTTGACATAAACCTGACACTTTGGACAGATCGTTCCACATGATTGAAAACGATTACAATAGGGCAAATGAACGGCCTTTTTCGCTTGAATTTCTGTGAGCCCAAGGACTCTGTATGGATATACTTGATAGAGGGCACATTTTGTCGAAATATCGGGATTATAAGAATCGCTATGGATACAAGAGTGGCACGATTTCGTATAAACATCATAGCGATACAGAAACTTTTGGAGTTTGGCGTATTGTTGATACTCTTTATCCTCGGGCGTAAAAGAGAGGATTTCGGGTAACTCAAAAGAAAAGGGGGCTTGTAGCTTTTCCCCGCATTTGATACAAAATGTCGCAATACTCATATTTTCTGTTTTACATTTGGTGCATAGAATCATGGTTTTCACTTGGGATATGACTTTAGGATATTTAAAACTTCGTGGAAATGCTGGTTAAACAATGTAATGATTTGGTCCTGAATAAGGGGTTGATCGCCCACTTCAAAGAAGCCCTCGTCAAAATACGTTCCGACAAGGCCAAGCATCCCATTGGCAGTACATATCTTGGGATCACATAAACATACTTCACATGTATAGTGTCCTTTACTTGTATAGAGGCCTGCTTCATAGCAAAAAGGACATGGATCAAAGACCATTTCCTCAAGATTGTTCCATTTGAGGAGGGCTTCTTCGATTAAGACGGGGATTTTGGCGAGTCGCGTGTGATGGGGGTTCGTATGATCTCACTTCCGATAATGTATTCTTCAATATGAAATTGAGAATGAGTTGTATTTGGTCGATGCCATGCCCAATATTGTTCCCACAGCATCCCATATTTATCGTCATTGAAATACGGACTTTTTGGGTTATATTCATATAATGGGTCATCTTTTTCTTTGCGATATTGAGGATATTTTGTTGCCATATATTGATTACCACGTATTATATCTTTATTTTCTTCTACAATCCAATTTTCAACATATTCTCTGGCTTCTTCAAAGGTCTTCTTCACGGCCATGACATAATGGGTTTCATAGCCCGATTCGACGACCATATAGATTTTTTCATCCATGTGTCCTAAAAGAAAAAAGAGGTTTATAAGGTTTTTAGAATGGCTGGACAATCGATATGGCGTATCCAATATAAGTTCTCGGGCAATGGATTCACTTGGTTATAAAACGGGATATAATTCTCCAAAGCCATTTTTACCACGAGCAACGGCATATTCGCGTCGGGGATTTGGCATCGGTCGGCCGCTTGTGAAAAGAAATTACTCGTGGTAAAGAAACGCCCGGCGTTAATTTCAGTGGGGATTAAAAGCCCATTTTTAGAATATTTCAAGTCCACGCTAAAGACCCCATGAGGCTCGGGGTCTATTGTCATAATTGCCTTTATCGCGAGTTTATTTACTTCGGGTTCATCAATAGTGCGAGCCACACTTGGAGTTCCTGTAATACCACTGGGGGCTAAATGGGGATAAATATATTCTAATCGCTCTCGCCCTTGCCCAATCACTAATTGCCCCTTATGCCATACAGACGACCATGCGATATTACGCCCTGTCAAATTCTCTTGAGCCATAAATTTCCACGTCGGCTCGCGTGACCACCAATATTGAATCCAATGCCACGCCGTTTCGATATTGGATGCAGGCGTTGACCCTTTTCCCCCCGCCCCATCGACAGCGCGAATCCAAAGATTGGAGCCCAATTCAAGAAAGGCATTCTCTAGGTCGCTATATGATTCTATTTTTATCGATTTTGCTGTCTCAAAGCCAACACTCTCCCACGCTTCGGCGCTTCTATGTTTATTTGCGCAAATACGAATTGTTTCTTTAGGGGGGAGAAATGTGATCGCATCAATCTCGTCCCGATGTTCTGAGAGCCACATCACCTCGCTATCGGGTTGGGCCATAACCATATCAATTTGATTTTCGACAATAATACGATTAATCTCTTTCACATAAATCGGGTTCGTGTTGCGTGGAACTAAAAAGGAACGGGCGCATTTCGATGTAAGCCAATGGAGATGATAAGCATTACAATCGGTTCCAAAAAGAAAATAATGTCCATGAAGGCTGTCTATAACGTTCAATCCGGCAGGTCCGCCAGCGCCAAGGAGTAAAATCCGCTTCATCTTAGGTCTGGTATAAGGGCTTCTGTTTATAAACCTTATGAGCGGTTAGAAAATAAAATTGAGCCCACCGGGAAGTTTTTTGATTGTAATGGCTTCATCCCATTTTTTCAGACGATATTCCATATCAAGGGCGAGTTCTTTTTCTTTGGGCGTCAACAAAGATTTTAAACGAAAGCATTCCAACGGATCGATCGCAAATTTTAATTGGACATGAAAGGCATTGTAGGCAAAATCATAATAAAAATCAAAATCGTAATAGATCGTCAGCGCATTTAAGACAAAAACACAATTCGCGAGACTTAAATCATAATTTTGATTGAAAACCGCACATTGAAACCCTTCTTTCTTTAAGAAAAGAGAGATTTGATCAAACCAAGTCCGTTCAAAGGGATTATAAGCGTTATTAAAAGGGAATAAGACAAGGCCATTACTACCTGGATATCGAGGCCCATGATGCGCTAGAATATTATTAAGCACTACATTGATATCAGATTCACAGAACTCATTAGGCATAAAAGAGATAGAGCGGTCAAATTCATAAGAAGGGATCGTTTCATATAATTTGAGGAGAATATCGTGCTTAATTACTGTATAAAAGTCATGTTCTAAAATATCCGTATAATTCTTAATATTGGTTCCAGGACAATGATGACGAGCTTCATAAATCGAAAGCATAATTGGGGGGGCTCGCTGCCAAAAAACATCATTGCCACTTATAAATCTTGCTCGCAATGCAGGATCTGCACGGCTTGCCACATATTGTTTATTTTTAAAGTCAAGGTGTTTTAAAAACGATTTCCAATGGTTAAAATAATCTATAAAGGATCGATTAATCTCTTCTAAATACCATTCTTTATTATGATATGAATAGCTCATCTTATTCATTCTCATGACATTGACATTCATTGAGACCTAAACTATGGTCGGCTTCTCCAAGAACAATTGTATGATGAAGGGGGCATCGAAACCAATGGTGTCCATTCTTACATGTATGTTCTGACAAGGGGCATTTACATTGTGAGACCCACTTTTCGCCACAAACGGGGCAATGATTGATATCTTCTTTTTGTTGGACTTGAAGGGCAAGAAACGCTGTATCTTTATGAGAGAGCGTGGTCATATAATGAATCAATTGTGCTGGTGTTAGGTGGGTCTTCTCACGATCAAAATCATAGATATATTCAGGGTGTTTCTCTTCAACAATTTGGAGACAGTCCCAACAAAACCCAATAAACCCACATCGAAATCGTATCTCTTTTCCGGTAGCCGAACTCAAGATTCGCGTCTCAATGACATTTTCTCGCGTGTGACAGCGACTACATTCACGATGAAAGGTCATTATAACACATCCCATTCTAAAAGATCTGTAGAAAGAGAGAGATTTTCTCGAATACGCTCAGCCGTTGCTTTTGTACGATGAATTGAAATAATATGTTGTTCATCTGAAGAAGCATGAGAATTATCATTATCCGAAATGATATACACCTTTGTTAAGAGTTTGGCCGGTTCTGTTTTCTTTGAAAGGGGTTGTTCAGCCAAGATGATAAATGTGGGGAGCCCTGAGGTTCCTTTTTGGTGGGTCGCGGGCACGCATGTGATGCTTTGGATACGCCAGCCTAACGCGGCTAACTCATTTACGCGAGCTTCTAATTGTGTCTTAGATACATCTGTATCGACAAGATAATGAAAACAGTCCATTCTTTTTCCTCCCTAATAAGGGTCACAATAATATTGACATGGATAGGGCTTATTAACCTCTTCTTCAGAGAGGAGTTCGTCTTGAGACGCGGGCATGGCGTCTTCATAATAACAATCACAATAATAGCCTTCAATCCATTCATCTGATTCATCGGGCTCAAGATCAAATTCAGAAGAAAGCCAATACCCGACATGATGTATGTGTCCGCATTCGCGACAACAATGGGTCGTATGTTGAAAATCAGGGGGTTGCATTTACCTCAACCCTCACGCCACGCGTATTTAAAATTTGAGCCACGCGGGCAAATTCCACCACGACCGCATTTTGTGCAGAGAGAAAAAAGAGATAGCCATCTGCGAGATAGACATGTGACGCTCGGATATGCCACGGTTGAAGTTGGTCTTGTAAATAACAGTAAAAGTCTCGATCACTCAATTTGGTTCATACCAATTATGTTTAAGGAGAAGATGTGAATGATGCCTTTTAAGTTGTTTGTCGCTGGTTTCGATTTCATGGGGCGGAAATTCTGTTTGGACTTTCCATTCGGGCACAACAATCCCCCACGGGCACATATGCGGTGGATCGTTTTCGTCGCCATAAAGAAAACAATGATAGGAACATTTATCGCATTGAAACCTAACGGTCATCTGCCCACTCACTTCGTTCGGCTAAATAATCCCAATATTGGCGTTCTTCTTCTTCCGTACAATCTCGCCCACAATGGGGGCATACGCCAAGACTGGCGTAGACTTCTTTTCGACACTCGGGGCAATATTCCCAGTCACAACAATCGGTTGGCATACAAGATCACTCGCGAGGGGGCTATTTAGCATTTTCGGTTTCAAAGGGATCAATGCCCAACGCTTTATAATATTGAGCCGTTATCTCAGGATCTTTCATTTTAAGGGCCCGCATACATTCCCAACAAATTAAAACAGGGGGGAGATCATCTCCGATGATTTGTCTGTCGCAATTATAGATATACCTCTCGCCAAACACAAGCATAAGGGTTTCATCCCCACAAAGTGGGCAATCAAAATAGACTTCTGTTTTTCCACGACCGTGTCCACAAATTGTAAAGACATCTGCCCCATTCTCACTATAATATTGTAAGAAGCGTTCTCTTTCATTAGTTTCTGTTTTGGTATTGTAGAGTATTTGGGACAATAAAAGCATTTAATCCTCACCAAGTATCCTTTTGGTCGCGAGTAACCTATATAAAGGTTTATAAGGCGTTGCCCGTTATAAAAGATATGCCTAATCGCGATGGAACGGGCCCCGAAGGAAAGGGCCCCGGAACAGGCCGAGGCAAAGGCCCGTGTGGCTATCCCGAAAACAAGGATAACGAACGGCGCTTTGAAATCGGAAAAAAGAAGAAATAGTATTAAAGCAATTTCCCGTGCTTTTGGTTCTCTTTTAAATATCCCATAATTATTTTTTCATTTATAAAAATCTAAAATAAATGTTACGTACCCCCGTGAATGTAGTGGTCGATCTCGCCCTTATGGTATTTATAATAGACCTTTACGGCTTTAATGTCGTCGTCGGTTAGTTGGGGATGCCATTTTTTGATCTCGCTTGGCTTCGATCCATCGTTGATATAGTCCACAACCACCCATACGGGGATTTGGGTATTCCTGATGGTCGCCTCGCGTTCATGAGTACGAATTTGGGGGGGAATTTTCATATCGGGATTGAGACGTGTGGGGCTCATAAGAGGATCAACTCATTAGGGGTTTTTATTTCTTTGGAGAGGTTACCGTCCACCAACGATTGTTTGGGGTAAATATGGGCGTTACATATCGGATAACTAAATTTAAGAACAATACTAGGATCTACAATATCCCACATCGGTCGATTAGAATAAGTCCCGATAATAGAAAGGGGTCTAAAATCATGGGAGAGCCCTTCTAACATTATTCGATAAAGATAAGGAATTTCCAATTGAAGAATATATGGGCTTGTGTCTTCGGTATAATCTAAAAGAATAGAAAGGTGCTGATGGTCGAGAGCGAGATCTTTAAAACAATTTTCTAACGCAGGAAATGATTGATAGAGTTCAATTTCCATTTCGCCCATGTTTTCCGTATTGGTGTCCAATTGAATCGGGCCCATCTTTTTAATCAATGTACGCGAAATCTCTACGCTATTATTAATTGTAATAATTATGATATTATTTAAGCGCATTATCCTTTTGATCGCTATTTTTTATTTAAACATTCGCGTGATCGTGGATAAATAAAACTTATAAACGGGTAGAGCGTTTATAATGGCATGAGCGTACGCCGGGAGCAAGACAAGGTTTACGTGGGGTCTGTGGGCTTTGAGATACGATTTGATTTAGTAGATGCAGACTATACCGCGTTAGACCTCTCTACGTTTTCCTATGGCTGGGTAGAGGTCACGAAACCCGGGGGAACCACGACGACATGGGCTCTCACGAAAGATGAGTCTACAACCACCGGGCGTGTGGTATATGCCACCACGACTTCAGCAGACTTCAATGTCGCAGGATGGTATCAATTAATTCCCTATATTGTCTTTTCTGATGGCGATCAAATCTACGGGACAGAACAAAGGCTCAAAGTGAGCGCATTATTCGGGTAAGGATGAGACCATGACATTACAAAAAGTGCGAGTTTTAGAGGATAAAAACAAGGTCGTTCAAGATCGCCATTTAGAGAGCGAGGCTTTGCGAACAATCAGTGCCTTTGAGACCACCACCAATGGGTTGATCATCGGCACAGGCACGACATGGAACGTTTATAGCGGCGCCACTTTATTAAGTGCAATTGGGTTAGGCACAGAAGATGATGTGTCTTTTAACAGCATTACCCTTACGACCCCAAGTGCCGCATCAACCATCGCCACCACGACCACCAATTTTAACAATAACCTTTCTGCAAGCGATACAAATGTCCAATTAGCCTTAGATACCCTTGATGACCATTCCCATCGCACCTATGATGAAACGATTACGGGTACAAAGACGTTTCAAACATCGCCTTTATTGGATAATAATATTGCCCTCACAGCCCTTAGTACCACGGATCTTGTGAATTCATTAATGGTATTTAATGGCGATAATGACTTAGTGATAGGGGTGGGAAGCACGATTGATGAGATCCTCTTTCAAAAAGGGGCGACCTTTACCGGTAATCTCACCATCAATGGCGACCTCTTTGTCAATGGAACCCAAACTGTTATTAATACCACGACTCTCACAACGAGCGACAATCTTTTAACGCTAAATTATGGCGAAACGGGAAGTGGGGTCACAGCAGGTACTGCGGGGATTGAAGTGGAACGTGGCACAGGCACGAATTATCTTTTTGCGTTTCAAGAAAGCGACGATACCTTTCGAGCGGGTCTTACGGGCCAAACCCAAGCCATTGCCACGCGAGAAGATTCGCCCCAAGCTTATGGAATCCCCTATTGGAATGGCACAGCGTATCAATTTGCAACTGCAAGCGATCTTTATTTTGATACGAGCTCATCTTATATCCACGCGGCAGGTGGAATTAGAACCGATGATGCTGCAAATGAATCTTATTTAGGATATTGGGGTTTTATCTCAGTCCCTCTTGGCGGTGGGGGTGAGACAGCCCTTATGGCTCATCGTGATTTTCTTACATCGACAGGATATATGGCAATCCAAAACGCTGAAGGCACAACGTATTTTAATGCGGCTACGGGTCGAGATATATATTTACATGTAGGCGGAGATGAGATTTTCAGGATAAATGGGTCTTATATAAAAGCCTCAAAATATTTAGATATGAACGGTACAAATGCCATTCAATTTTATGATAGCGCCGTGACCATCAAATCGGTTGATGATGGACATCTCGACCTCACCGCAGATACAAGTATTGATATTAATGCCCCCGATATTGATTGTTCTGCCCAAACCACAGATATTTTAACCAAAGCCAGCGAAGCCGCGGCGTTAGTAGTCAAACAAGGGGCTACGGCCTATTTAACCATTGATACCGCTAACACAAAGGTTATTGCGAACCAATTGTTAGAAGCAGCCCACGGAATCGCAGATAACCAAGTCGTGACGATAGACGATGCAAGTGCGGCCGATAATGATTATGCCAAATTTACGGCGAATGGAATTGAGGGTGTACCCTATTCAACTGTGTTAAGCGATATTGCCGCCCTCCCTTTGGCAGGGGGCACTATGGTGGGTACGATTGCCACGGGAACCTATCCCATTCAATTTTATGATAGCGCCGTGACCATTAAATCAGTCGACGATGGGCATCTTGACCTCACCGCAGATGTTAGTGTTGATATAAATAGCCCTCTTATTGATATTTCTGGTCAAACCACAGATATTGCAATTATAGCATCAGAAGGGGCTGCATTATATATTCAAGATGGTGCTGTAGGTTATGTTACATTCAATACTGATTTACAAAAAATAACATTTCATCAAGATCTCGATCTCAACGAAAATAACATTATCCTTGACCCTACCCCGGGAAGCGACGATGGGTTCAACGGGACCATTGCCCCCTTCACGGCCGCCCAAACGCTCGCCTTTGGCAATTTATGTTACCTCAATGCGTCATGCAAAATGGCCCTTGCCGATGCTGATGCATCCTCTTCCATGCCCGTCATGGCAATGGCGACAGGCGCCACCGCAACGGATGCCGTGGGCAATTTTCTCTTAATGGGCTTCGCTCGCGACGACGCGTGGGCGTTTACCACCGGAGACTTACTCTATGCGAGTACCACCGCAGGCGTTATCGCCGCATCAGCCGACCTTCCCACAGGCTCGGGGGATCAAGTCCAAATTATTGGGCTTGCCGTGGGCACAACTAAAATCTATTTCAAACCAGAATATATTCTTATGGAGGTTGCATAAATGGCAATAACAGCAATGAAATTAAAAGCGGAAAATGATACAAAGCGATTATATCACGCTGAAAATAATTATACAGAAAGTATCTATTCTACAGCAGCTTCAAAATCAGGTACATATACATTTGATAGTAGTACTCCGATTTGTGAATCCTATTCAATTAAACAAGACGCAAGCAATGCCAATGCAAGAATGTATTGGACTGATACTACTGTTTATTCACAAGGATCTACTGAATGCTATATACGATTCAATACATTAGAAAATCATTTTAATATTTTTTTACATGCTAGTAATCCTTACAGTACTGGTCGATTAGGAGTCGTTTTATCATCTGGTAATTATTATCTTATAGCGGGTATGTATTTTGATAACCCTGGAATAACATGGTACAATTTATGTGATGATGTTTCAAACCCATTTATAGTTACTACTGGGGTTACCTATCATTTTATGATGACGTGGGGTTCTGAAGGGCTTAAATTATTTATAAACGGCACTTTACATGCAATAAACGCTGATTGTGCAGGCAAAAATGTCTATTCAGGAAATGATTATTGGGGGATATTTCTGGTAGCATCCTCGGCAGGCACTCCGTGGTATGCAGCACGCGCAACAATTGATGAATGGCGTTTTAATACAACCGAAAGACGAGGCACATGGGTTAAATCTATTGCTGGGGGCCCCAAATATAAAATAAATGGGGTTATTTATACATCTATTGCTTCGATCGGAGGCGTTTAAATGCGACCATATAAAAAAAAAGAGATAAAATCAAACAATCAAAGCGGATGGATAAGAAATGATTCGTTTTATTGCATGAAATGTTTAAAAGAAAAGATTGATGCAAAAATCCTTAACTTACAATATTTTTCAGACCATTTTATATATTGTAGTATTTGTAATTCATTAATCCCGACACATTATAATATAAAAAAATTAACTAAAAATGAATTTGATTTTTTAGTTGAACATATAAATGAAATTGCTTTTACCCATAATTATCTATCGATTATGTTAGAATTAAAGGAGCGAAAAAACAAAAATGCCTGATGAAATTGAAAACAATGCCATTATCTATGATGAATTTTCGATCTACGACCTCGATGGTAATGCAGTAACGGGGCTCACGACCACCGCCTTTACGTTTTATTTATATAACCCTTCCCATTCAGATGTCTGGGGAGCCCAAGGCTCTGGCGTAACGGAACTTGGAAATGGGATTTACCGAGTGGGGTTTACGCCCAACGCAGAAGGCGCATGGACGCTTCATATTATTGAAGCGACCTATCTTCCCGGAGGTGTGAGCGGGAGTTATTGGAGTAATACGCGAACATCAGATATTGACGCCGTATTAGCGGACACGAATGAAATGCAAGGCAAATTGCCCGCGAGTTATATAATGGGATCAGCAACGACCGCCAGTATGAATGATGAGATCGATAGTATCCTTGCGGATACAAATGAGATGCAAGGAAAATTGCCCACAAATTATCTTATGGGATCATCAACAACAGCCGATATGGATGATGACATTGATGCGATTTTAGTGGATACCAACGAAATGCAAGGTAAACTTCCTGTAAATTATATCGCAGGAACTACGACAACTGAAGATGTGGATACAACGATTTCCACTACAGAAACAAACCTAACGACGCTTATTTCACGTGTTTTAGGGTTAGTTCAAGAAAATCAATATATCGACAATTTCACATATTCATTAGGAAAAATGACCGCATGTCGTATGAGAATCTATAGTGATGCCGCAAGTGTAAGTACGACTAGCAATATTACGGCAACCTATAACATCACGGCTACTTACGATGGGGTCAATTTAGATACGTTTCAAGTGGTAAAAGCGTAAAAAAATCAGACATGAACAACGTCTGAATTATCGATTGATTTAGGGGATGTTTTATCTGTAAACGCCTCGATTTGTTTCACTAAATCTGAAACGCGTTCGTCTTCAAAGGCTTCGGTATAGCCTACAAATTGTTCATAAGTTGTTACAAATAACCCTTTCCGTTTTAACGTTTTTCCTGTAGAATGATCTACAGGATTGATTTCAACCAATAAACGGGCGGGGCTATTTGTCGATTCAGGGGCTTTGACAATGAAAATCCCCGGTATGTCGGTTATTTGACGCTTCCACGGAAGTAAATCACGCAGAAGCCCTTCAAGCTTCTTCGTATCGACCATGAGGAGACCTAGGGGATTCTCCTATTTATATCTTCTGGAAAGGCTTTTATATACGGGTCTTCTTGAATCTATTATGGTTATTTCTTATGACGCGGGTATAGGCTTTGTTACTCGTGGTCATATGTACCCAATGGTTGAAGGAGGGGCAATTCTTTATGCTGTTGCAGGAAGATTAGTCTCTAAAGCTTTTGGGTCATCCATTCGTAGTTGGGTCATCTATAAAACAGTTGTCCAGCAAAGCCTTGCGTTTTATACAAAACTCCAGCGTGATCTTGCCTTTAAAGCCATTCTTCAGCGCTATTATGTTTTTAAATATACCCAAATCGCGTCCAGTAAAAAATCGGAGTTTAGCCATAAATAGCCTATTTATTGTCGAGATATGCCTTCATGGCGAGTTTGACTTCCAATTGCGACCAGCCTAAAGAGAGCAGATGGGCTTCAATCTCTTTAAAATATTGCTTGAGCGGGGCTAAATCTTTTGGGACTATTACGTTTAAAACGCTGGGCATACATAATTGAGATATACACTCAGTACAATATAGATCCCCGTAAGAAACAAAAATCGTTCCACAATTACGGCATGGTGTAGGATGACCAAGGGGTGTCGATGGTATCAAATTCTTCTTCACCCTAAATGGCGAGGAAGCCCATGCCTTTAGGCATGGGAGGAATCGCCCAAACATTTAAATAAACATTTCAACACTATTAATATAGGTGATTCTGTTGAAAATTACGAAAACAATACAACTGCAATTAATAGCAGAGAAAACTAAAATATATAACACAATCACCCAATATCTCAATGCAATGAATTATATTAGTCAATACGCAACAGATCATAAGATTTGGAATAAAGTCAAAATACAGCAACAAGTGTATCAAGATATTCGTGATAGATTTCAATTAAAAAGCCAAATGACCATTAATGTTATTAGAGAAACAACATCTAAATACAACGGCGAATGTAAAAAGAATAGAAAGCGAACAGATAAAAAAGGTAATTTAAAACCAGTTAAATTCAAATCTCATTCTATGCGACTCAATTATCCACGAGATTATGGATTTAAAGAAGATAATACAATCTCTATTAATTCCATTTATGGAAGATTATCAGTAAAATATAAGATTGGACACTATCAGCAACAAATACTCGATTCTAAAGAATGGACAGTTCGCTCTTCAGTTATTACGATACGAAAAGATGGTATTATCTTTTTAAACATTGCGATTGACAAAGAAATCCAAGAAACATCCTTTCTTAATAAAGACGGTGTAGTTGGAGTGGATTTAGGCATGAATTTTGTAGCCGTAACTACAGATACGCATGGTAAAACTGAATTTTATGGTGGTGGAAATGTGAAATATCAACGATGGTTACATGCAAAGCATAGGCAAGAAGCTCAATCAAAAGGCACTCGTGCATCTAAACGTTTTTTACAACTAATTAGTAAGCGAGAACAACGGTTCGTGACAGAGCAAAATCATATTATTGCAAAAGACATTGTAGCCAAAGCTAAAGCACGTTTTATATCACCAATTATTGCTATGGAGGATCTGAAAGGGATTCGACAGCAAACATATATTGGAAAAACGCATAGAAGTCGAATTAATAAATGGGCATTCTATCAGCTCCAACAATGTATTGAATATAAAGCATTGGATCAAGAAATTCCAATCGTATATATCGATCCAGCCTATACTAGTCAGACTTGTCCAAAATGTGGCTATAAGCATAAATCCAATCGAAATCATAAACTCCATGCGTTTAAGTGTAAAAATTGTGGTTATCAATCTAATGATGATCGTGCTGCTTCGATCAATATTCGTGATCGTGCAGTTGTGCCACGATATATTCGTGATACACGAGGTATGTGTCAATTACCTCAATGTAGCGTAAAATGAAGTTGAAACCTAGTAATAGGGATTGAAAACAGATTACAGTTACAAGCCCACACCTTTAGGTGTGGGTAATTGACATCTCCATAAATTAATTGAATTATAGGAATTACTAAACCCAGAATATTCCATTCGATAAATCGATTGTATTAGGTCATAATCAATATATATATGATTAAAATGCCATCTCCATCTAATGGGGTCTTTGGCAAGATTATAAACTAACCCCCATCTCATAAAATGAAGGCTTTGGACTTGGTTTCCTTGAAAACATAATTCTCCCGCATCGTCCCTTAAGAGAATTAAAATTCCCTCTTTGGCTTTAAACCGACGACGTCGCAGCCATTGGCTCACTTTTCTTAACAATTCAACCACCTTTCAGAATAGATACTAATATCGAAACAATGCGTGCAACGATAGGTATAAGTCGTTCCATAATGGCAATGATGGACATCACAATAATTTTCTTTTTGTTCGGTTAAAACTAAGATCCCATTGCCACAAGTGCATTTCGTCATTTCAACGGGCTTAGATCGAAGGAACCATATATTGGGTAAGTCGTCGATTTTATTATCACTCATAATTATAGGGAAAAAAAAGAAGTTAAAAAAGGATGACACTAAACCCGACCAAGCCAAGTCCGATATTCCCGAGATACCACAGCCAACTTCCTAAAAGGGAAAAACTTGGATATTTTAAGTCTAATTCCCATTTTCCGCTTTTATCTTTTCTCAATCGTATGTAGGGCAAAAATTTCACACGCCATGTTCCGCCATAGGCTTTCTTATCTGTTGAAATCTTGAGATCGCCTATCAAATGGACAAGGGGATAAAACCAGACGACTAAGAGGATATCGTATTGAAAATCGCCACTTATTGCAGGAAGGAGACACCACCAAAATAAAGTTGCGGGGATTAAGGAATGGGTAAAGAAAAAGCGATGGCTTTCCATGTCCATAGAGAGATCCACGTCGGGGTTCAAATAAGGGATTAAGAAAATCGCAGCG
>Ga0265297_10007334_pt1 | contig 15340 bp, 12 predicted proteins | sample Munlanlwell13791_FD_192502 | JGI IMG/M metagenome (GOLD analysis project Ga0265297, IMG submission 192502) | Leachate microbial communities from a municipal landfill in Southern Ontario, Canada - Leachate well 137-91 | ecosystem: Engineered > Solid waste > Landfill > Unclassified | place... | reverse complement strand
CCGGTGTTCGCCTTCATGGCTCTGATGCCCGTGGTCACATTCGCAGGAATGCTCGCTGTGGGCGTGATTTTCGGTAGCGGGTGATGAGCTCATTTACGGGTGTTTCCTGAGCGGAGGATTGTATCGGGCTTGCCGCGAAACACCCATAAAAGGGGGTTCTTTGAAACATCCCGGCAATCCGGTATACTTAGGGAAATCGCGGGAGGCCTATGCCAGAACTGCGCAAGGATCCTGTAATCGGCCGATGGATTATCATCGCGCCGGAGAGGTTCAAGCGGCCGAGTGACTTCATCACCGGGGATCGCTTCCCGGCCACGCCCGAGTTCTGCCCTTTTTGCGAGGGCAATGAATCTCAGACGCCTCCGGAGATCCTGTCGTACCGGGATCATGGCGAGCCCAACGCTCCCGGCTGGCGAGTGAGGGTCGTGCCGAACAAGTACCCTTGCCTTCGGATCGAAGGTAACCTGGGGAAAAAGGGAGACGGCATCTACGACATTATGAATGGTATCGGGGCACACGAAGTCATCCTGGAGACGCCCCGACACCTCGATGACATAACCGAGCTTGAGGAAAAGAACATCGTCGAGATCTTCTGGGCTTACCGGGACCGCCTTGTCGACCTGAAACGAGACAGGCGATTCGTCTATGGCTCGATCTTCAAGAATGTGGGTCTCCCCGCCGGGGCTCAGATTCAGCACAGCCACTCGCAGCTCATAGTTACCCCTGTGGTCCCCAAGAATGTCGCAGAGGAAATGAACGGCTGCATGAATTTCTACAACTACCGCGGCCGTTGTCTGTTTTGTGATATGATTGCTCAGGAACAGGAGGATCGCAGACGAATTGTCATGGAGACCGAGAACTTCGTCGTAATCACCCCGTTCGCTTCCAGGTTCCCGTTCGAGATGTGGCTCCTCCCGATCAAGCACTCCTCGGTTTTCGAGAACCTACCGAACTACGCCATTGCTGAGCTTGCCGGTGTGCTCAAGAATGTCATGCACCGTCTTAACGTCGCACTCGATAAGCCGCCGTATAATTTCGTAGTTCATACGGGGCCGTTCGACCGGGGCGAGATGACGTACTATCACTGGCACATCGAGATCATACCCCGGCTGATACGAGTTGCCGGTTTCGAGTGGTCGACGGATTTCTACATCAATCCCGTTCCTCCGGAGGAGGCCGCGAGGTTCCTTCGGGAAGTTGAGGCATAACAGAGAGCAGAGGTATCTATGAAGATAGCGATTGTCGCTTCCGAGATGGTTCCGTTTGCAAAGACCGGCGGCTTGGCCGATGTGGTCGGCGCACTCCCGAAGTATCTTCCCGGTGCTGACACCGAGTGTTGCTGCTTTATCCCGTTCTACAAGAAGATACGGCGTGATGCCTACGGGATAACCGATACCGGACTTCGCATTGAAGTTCCACTCGACTCCGCGAAGAAGACTGCCGGGGTATTCCGGGCGATGCTGCCGGGAACCAAGGTTCCCGTGTATCTCATCGACAACGAGGAGTTCTTTGGGAGAGATGAGCTTTACGGCACCCCTGCCGGAGACTATCCCGATAACTCCGCCCGGTTCATCTTCTTCAGCAGGGCTGTGCTCGAAGCGGCCCACAAACTGAATATCAAGCCGGATGTCTTTCACGTCCACGACTGGCAGGCAGCGCTAATCCCGGTCTACCTGAAGACACTCTACGCGAACCGGTTCGGCAAACCGGCCGTGGTCCTGACCATCCACAACCTCGCCTACCAGGGCGTGTTCTGGCACTGGGACATGAAGTTGACAGGATTGGGATGGGACCTTTTCAACTGGCGGCAGCTTGAGTTCTACGGCAAGCTCAACTTCCTCAAGGCTGGCATTGTCTTCAGCGATGTCATCAACACGGTTTCCCCCACCTATGCCCGGGAAATTCAGACACCGGAGTACGGGTCAGGTCTCGAAGAGGTTCTCAGGTATCGTTCCGCGAGCCTTCACGGCATCATCAACGGTATTGACTACGACGTCTGGGATCCGAAGACCGACCCCCTCATCCACTGCAAGTACGGCACGAACTCTCTGAATAACAAGGGGCGGAACAAGGCAGAGCTTCAGCGCATGCTCGGACTGCCCGGTGAGAAGAAAGTGCCGGTCATTGGTATGATCAGCAGGCTTGCCGCACAAAAGGGCCTCGACATCATCTCCGGCGCGATGGATGAGCTTGTCAAGCGTGATGTTCAACTCGTATTCCTGGGCACAGGCGAACAGCAGTATCACGACATGCTGGCGGACTTCCAGAGGAAGTTCCCGAGCAAAGTCAGCGTAAGTGTCAAATTCGATAACGCGCTCGCACATTTGATTGAAGCCGGATCCGACATGTTCCTGATGCCTTCGCGCTACGAGCCCTGCGGGTTGAACCAGTTGTACAGCCTGAAGTACGGAACAGTCCCGATCGTCCGTCATACAGGCGGCTTGGCAGATTCCGTAATCGACGCAACACATCATAGCATCGAGGAAGCCAAGGGAACCGGGTTCGTGTTCAGCGAGTATTCCTCCAAGGCCCTTCTGGCTACAGTGGACCGCGCGCTTGTTTCGTATGGCAATCGCACAACGTGGCGCCGCATTATGGAGTCCGGAATGCAACAGGACTGGTCGTGGGCCAACAGTGCAAAAGAGTATCTGAAGCTTTTCGAGCAGGCAAAGGGCGGAAAGTAGACTTGATGGAGAGAGACAAGGCAACCCTTGTATTCGTGATTCACAATCACCAGCCGGTAGGGAACTTTGACAAGGTATTCAGAAGGGCATTCGACCGCGCCTATTCTCCCTACCTCGAAGTAGCCGAGAAGTTTGAGGGCTTCCGGTTCGGACTGCACGTTTCCGGACCACTGTTCGAGTGGCTCGAAGCGAATGAACCTCGCTATCTGGATCGCCTCGCTGCGCTGAGCGAAGAGGGGCGGGTCGAGATGCTTGGAGGTGCTTTCTTCGAGGCGATACTGACCATGCTGTCCGATGGCGATGCGGCCGAGCAACTTGGCCTGATGAATGAGTACATACAAAAACGCTTCGGGACGCGCCCCAGAGGAATGTGGCTCGCGGAACGCGTCTGGGAGCCCAATCTGGTCAAGACCATTGCCGCCTCAGGCTTGGAATACACGTTCACGGATGACCATCACTTCAAAGTTGCGGGATTTGCCCCGGACTCACTCGATGGCTACTTCGTGTCTGAGGACCGCGGGCGAACACTCGCGATCTTCCCAATCAGCGAGAAGCTGCGCTACCTGATACCATTCAAGGAGCAACGTCAGGTTATTGAGTATCTTCGGAGTTTCGTCGGACGAAACTCAGTTGTGGTGTACGGGGATGACGGCGAGAAGTTCGGCCTGTGGCCCCATACCCACCGCAGCGTTTACACTGACAGTTGGCTGGTCGGCCTCCTGGGGTTGCTTGAGAAGAACTCTGACTGGCTTGACGTGAAACTCCCCAAAGACGCCATGGATGCCTTCCCGCCTCGCGGAAGAGCGTTCCTGCCCGATTGCTCTTACCGTGAGATGACTGAATGGTCCCTACCGGTTGATAGCCATCGCAACTTGATCCAGTTGAAGAAGGACTTGACTGCATCCGGCATGCTGGACCGCTGCAGGCCTTTCCTCAAGGGAGGCAGTTGGCGGAATTTCCGCGCCAGGTACAGCGAGTCGGCAAACATGTATGCCCTTCAGGCTGAGTTATCGGCAATTCTGCCGGACACCCCGAAACTGAGGAAATCCAAAAAGCTCTCAACGGCCCGCAGACACCTCCTGCGGTCACAGTGTGACTGCGCCTATTGGCACGGCGTGTTCGGCGGGTTGTACTTGCCTCACCTGCGCGATGAAGTCTATTCCGAACTCATACAGGCACAGGCAATAGCAGTTTCAGAGGGCCTATTGCCGTCTTTCTCCGAAGGCGACTTCGACCTGGACGGCATCCCGGACATCAGGCTTGCATCGAAGAATCTGGTAGCCTACGTCAAGCCCAGCTCTGGCGGTGCGGTGCGAGCGCTCAACATCCTTGGAAAGGGCGTCAATCTGGCAAACGTGCTGGCGCGCCATTCCGAGGTATATCACGCTGACGTCCCCATGGCGGACGTTCTGATCGGGGATCCTGACAGTGACGAATTCGACGACGAATTACCCGCTGAGAGCATCCATAGCGTAATGCCCGCGAAGGAACATGGGCTCGCCCGGTACCTGGTCTACGACTGGCACGACAGAAGTCTTTTCCAGGAGCATTTCGTCCCGGAGTCGGTGCAGATCGACGACATGGCGCTCAACCTGTATCGCGACGAAGGAGATTTCACGGTTGAGCCATATCGCGTCACTTGTCACGACCAGTCTTCCCTGAAAATGGCACGAGATGGAGCCATCTGGCGCAACGGAATCCGGCACCCTATCCGCATGGAAAAGTCTTTCCATCTGTTGGAAGACCGCATCGAAGCCGAGTACACGCTCAGCAATCCGGGGACAAGGTCAGTGGATTTCCGACTGGGTGTCGAATCGAACTTCGGAATGTCAGGCGGGGATTCGTACCTGCACCATTACTTTGATGAGAACGGCCAGTTGGGCCGGTTTAAAATAGTTGCATCGCTGTCCGCGCGGAAGATGCTTGGCTTGGCTGACGACTGGCGCAAATTCTCCGCGATTCTGCGCACGGACAAGACAGCCAATTTCTGGATGTGGCCGGTTTACACTGTGTCGCAGTCGGAAAGCGGTTTTGAGAAGGTCTTCCAGTGTGCCGCGGTTATGCCTGTTTTCGAGTTGTCGCTTCCGGCCGGAGGCTCGACGGCAATCCGGCTTTCTCTGGAGATCATGCAATGGTAGATGGCGAGGGTTACTCATACCGATTCCGCCCCAAAGACATTGGCGCCAAACCACTTGGCGCAGCGGAGATTCACGAAGAACGACCTCCCCGCCGTGGTGGTGTGTACATCGATTGGGGGCCGGAGCCTCCCCGCAAGTATCCCCGGGACAGAATGGCCGCGTACATCCGCGATCCCTTCTGGGTCTGCGTGCACTGGTTTCTTGAGGGTTCGCGTTCATCCCGCTGGCGCAACCGCCTCGGTTGTGAACCGGAGTACATACTGATTATCGAGAGCCCGGACAGTGCGCGCTACGAGTACGTCATTCCACGTGAATGCCCCTTCTGGTGGATCCGGGTTGAGCCGGGGCGCTCCTATTCCGCGCGTGTACTCATTCGGGTTCCCGGCAAGACCATCGAGATCTGCCGAACCCGGTCATTCAAGACTCCCACGCCGTGGGTAAAGCAGAAGCCATCGGGGCTCTCTCCCGCCGCAAAAACTCTGGTGGATCGCTTTGGCTACTACGTCTGCGCTGCAGATGAGCAGATCCCCGCAAAATTTGCATTGGGCACTTTTATGACCGGAGCAGCTCCGATGCCCGGACTCGCCATTGGCACAACCGGATACCCCCCGTTCAATTCTCCTTTGCCTTCGTCAGGACGTTAGAATGCCGCATCCTGGAATACTCATCATACATCTTCACGCTCATCTTCCCTACGTGCGACATCCTGAGCACGACAAATTCCTTGAGGAAGACTGGCTCTTCGAGGCCATGAGCGAGACTTACATCCCCATCCTTGCCTCATTGATTCGCTTGCGCGAGGAGGGGATCCGTTTCCGCCTGTCGCTGACTCTCTCGCCTCCGCTGTGCGAGATGTTCGCGGACGAACTGCTAATGAACAGGTACCGGGCGAGGCTCGGGCATCTGATTGAGTTGGGACAACAGGAAATCCTCCGCACCCGGTCTTCTCCGGAGATGAACAAGGTGGCGATATTCCACCTCAACTTCTTTCAGGAAGTCGCGGAGTTCTTCGATAAGTGCTCGGGCAGAATGCTGCCGTTGTTCAAAACGCTTCAAGACAGTGGCCACCTCGAGATCCTCACTTGCGGCGCCACTCACGGCTTCCTTCCTCTTGTCCACACCACGAACGGCGTCAGAGCGCAGCTCAGGGTGGCAAGAAAGAACTACCAGAAACACTTCGGGAAGCCTCCTCGCGGCATATGGCTCCCCGAATGCGCATACTATGACGGTCTTGACCGGCTTCTGGCGCAAGAGGGCTATTCCTACTCTTTCCTCGAAGCGCACGGCCTGCTCTTTGGCCAGCCCTGCCCCACCCGGGGAATCTGGGGGCCCATTGTATCCAGGCACGGGGTCCATTTTCTGGGCCGCGACGTCGAGTCGTCCAAGCAGGTCTGGTCCGCAAAAGAGGGCTACCCCGGCGAGGGCAGCTACAGAGAATTCTACCGGGATCTTGGCTACGACGGCGACGAAGCCACGGTGCGACCATATATGCACGGTGGCGGAGTACGCCACAATCTTGGATACAAGTACTTTCGAATCACCGGCTCCAAAGTCGACCTCTCCGAAAAGAAGATCTATGATCCCGACGCCGCGGCTCAAACTGCCAAGTCGCACGCGGGAAATTTCCATTTCAATCGTTCCGGTCAGTTCGACCACCTGAACTCGATTATCGGTACGACTCCCGTGGTGCTCGCCCCCTACGATGCCGAGCTTTTTGGCCACTGGTGGTTCGAAGGACCGTGGTTCCTCGAACACTTTATGAGAATGTGCGCCAAACACACAGACCACTTCGTCCTCGGTACAGCACCCGAGGCCATCGAAATCTGCGGGGCCGAGCCCTGCGAGCCCTCCCCTTCTTCCTGGGGTGACGGTGGATACTACAATGTGTGGTTGAACGAGTCCAACCAGTGGATGTACCCCCATCTGGCTGAGGCCGAAGAGATTATGATTTCGGCCGCATCGGCGCAGCACTCCGATGCCGGTCACATGCGCGTCGTGAAGCAGATGGCCCGGGAACTGCTGCTTGCGCAGAGCAGTGACTGGGCATTCATTGCCAGTACGGGCACAACGGTACCCTATGCGGTTCGCAGATTCAGACTGCACATTGACAACTTCCAGCGCCTCAGGAGAATGCTGGCCGACAATTCCATCAACGAGAGTGAGCTTTCTTCGATCGAGAGCCGGGATTCCATCTTCGCGGAGATGGACCCAACTGTCTACAGGGAGAGTTAGATGAAGGAAGTCCTGACAATGCTGCTTGCCGGTGGGAAAGGGGAGCGTCTGCATCCTCTGACCGCCATGGAATCGAAGCCTGCCGTGCCATTTGGCGGAATCTACCGGATCATCGATTTCACGCTGTCCAACTGCATCAGTTCCGGGATCAGGCGGATTTTCGTGCTCACGCAGTACCGGTCTCACACTCTGCACAGGCACCTTCAACTGGGCTGGAGCTTCCTGTCCCACTATTTCGATGAGTTCATCGAGGCGGTTCCCCCTCAGCAGATGATGGGCGAATCCTGGTACAGGGGTACGGCTGACGCCATCTATCAGAACCTTCACCTGGTTCAGCAATACGGCACTGAAGACATCCTGATCGTCTCAGGCGACCACATCTACAAGATGGACTACTCGCTGATGTGGCAGATTCACAAGGACCGGAAGGCGGATTTGACCATCGCCACCATCGAGTACCCGATCGCCGAAGGTTCGTCGTTCGGGATCATGGCCGTGGACTGCAATGACCGGGTCACCGGTTTTCAGGAAAAGCCCAAAAACCCTACCCCCACACCGACCAACCCCAACCACTGCCTTGTGAACATGGGGGTGTATCTGTTCAAGAAGGAAGTCCTGATTGACCTGCTCGAAAAGGACTCCGGAAAAACGACGGCGCACGATTTCGGAAAGGACATTATCCCGTCCATCATAAACACCCACGCGGTGTATTCCTACAACTTCCGGGACGAGAACAACAAGACCGCCAAGTACTGGCGCGATGTCGGCACGATGAAGTCGTATTTCGACACGAACATGGACCTGATTTCCACCAATCCCGAGCTCAACCTGTATGACCCCAAGTGGCCTATCAGGACTCTCCAGGAACAGAGCCCCCCTCCGAAGTTCGTCTTCGCCGACCTGCGTGAAGGACGCGTTGGCATAGCGCTGGACTCGATGGTTGCCGCAGGCTGTATCATCTCCGGAGGCCGGGTTCAGAACTGCATCCTCTCCCCGTGGGTCCGCGTCAATTCGTACGCGGAAGTTACGCGCTGCATCCTGTTCCATGAGGTCAACATCGGGCGCTACAGCAAGGTGAGGAACTGCATCATCGATCGAGGTGTGGTGCTTCCGCCAAGAACGGTCATCGGCTACGATCTCGAGGAAGATACGAAGCGGTTCACTGTCACCGAGGACGGGATTGTCGTCGTCCCGCGCACGTGGAAACCCGAGCCCGAGTAACGGCGTTTGCGGGCCGCACAGATACGTTTTTTGTTGAAAAGAGAGCGTGGAAGGCTATACTGACAGCGGCCTTTCGCTACAGTTCGGAGGAACTATGAAGTACGAAGTCAGGAAGATAGACGCGGGTTCCGCAGCGAGGATGCTCGTCGTGGCTGGCACCGCTATCGGTCTCGCCCTCGGGTTCGTATTGATGGTTTTTGTCTGGCTCATCGGAGGAGTCTGGGGCATCGCCGCGGATAATGTTCCGAAGATTTTCTCGGCCCTGCTCCTCGGGTTTGTCGCCCTGTTTGCCATGCCCATCCTCGGCGCGGTCGTCGGGTTCCTTTGCGGCTATATCGGTGGAGGTGTGTACAATTTCTTCTCCAACTGGTACGGCGGGCTCATCTGCGAACTTGAAGAAACCGGCGAGGACATTGACTGACGAATTGCGCTACCGGGTCGAATCCAGTGCCCTCGCTTGTCGGGGGCATTTTTTTGCGCTTAGCATAGAAGCGGTGACAAGTGCAGTCTGATTGGGGCGTCGAATTCTCCCCCTGGCTCGGATGGGCAGGCGCGGCCTTGGCCATAGCGGTCACGCTCTGGCTCGTGCTGCGGTTGTTCCGCACTGCAACCGTGCCCCTGCGAGGTCCTACAGCCAAGTACATCCTCTTGTGCAGGCTGATCGTCGTTGCGGTTCTCCTCCTCCCTTTGCTGCGCGTCAGCATGTACGCCATCGTTGAGGAGCAGGAAAAGCAACCGCTGACAGTATTGGTCGACGCCAGCCGGTCAATGTCCCTGCGCAGCGGCCCCAGCGCTCTCACCCGTTGGGAACAGGCGCAGAGCTTCATCAGTGACAATCGTGAGCGATTCGAGCGAATCGCGCGCAAGTATGATATCGAATGGAAATCGTTCGACGCCAATCTGAAGCCGTCCACAGGCAAGACCGGCCCGAATGGAAGGCTGACCGCCATCGGGACCGTAATCCAGGAATGGCGGTCGGGGCTCTCCCCCGGACAACCTGCTCCTCTGCTTATTGTCTCGGATGGCCGGAGCAACTCGGGCCCCGATGCGGTTGAGGAAGCCGCCAAGCTGATGCTCGAAAGCCGCCCGATCTACACCGTTGGCGTGGGAGACCGCGCATCCAATATCCTCCAGGCGGATGCATCGGTCGAGGATCTCATCATGCCTTTGGTCGTCAACAACGACACCAACTTCGAAGTCGGCGCGTCCGTCTGGGCACGCGGCCTTGCCGGTGTAAAGCTGGAGGCAACCCTTATCATCGACAGCGTTGAGGTCGAAACGAAGCCGTTCACCCCTGACAGTTTCGACGACAGACGCAGGATTACCTTCCAGTGCAAGCCCTACGAGCCCGGCAACCACTTCGTCACTATCCGCATCGTCCCTGTGCCCAGCGAAGTCTCCACGGAGAACAACGAGCTTTCTGGCTACATAAAGGTGCGGGCCGGGGCGTTCAAGGTGCTGTACGTCGAGAGCAGGCTCCGGTACGAGTTCACCTTCCTCCGTCGCTCGATGGCAAAGATCTCCGGCCTGGACCTGGACACGATGATAATCAGGGGGATCGGCGGCACCGAGCTGGCTGCGGACCCTGGAATCTGGCGAAAATACAACCTGATCATCCTTGGCGATGTCCCTGCTTCGCTGCTTGGCGTGCGCCATCTCGAGGCCATCAAGCAGCGGGTCGAATCGGGTGGTGCTCTGCTTACGCTTGGTGGATTGGCAACCTACGGCCCCGGCGGATACGCCGAATCGCCGCTGAAGGAAGTCCTGCCGTTTGAGATGCGCGATACCGACGGCCAGAAGAGTGCGTCCACGCACCTGATCCCAACTGCTGACGCGTCTCAGATGAGCGCATTTCAGATTTTCGGCGACAGCCTGAAATACCCTCAGTTGAAAGAGCGCTTCGTCGCTCTCCCTGCCCTTTCCGGCTTTGTTGAGGTTTCGGGTGTCAAGCCTCTGGCCACTCTTCTCGCAACTTCGGACAATGGATCTCCCCTGATGGCCACAAGCGACTTCGGCAGGGGTCGGGTGATGTCGATGACGGTCGACACGACGTTCCATTGGGCATTTAACGAGCTGGAAGGCGAAAAAGACACCAGGCCCGCCTATGAGAATTTCTGGCGCAAGCTCATCCTGCACCTTCTCGGCGCCGACAAGGTACAGAACTACACCGTCGAGCTCAACGCTTCCTCGACCTCGGTAACGGCATCCAAGCCCGTGGATCTGATCCTCTCGGTCATGGACAAGGACCGCAAGCCGGTAAAAGATGCCGAAGTCCTTGTGCTCGCGCGTGACGCAAAGGGAGCAACGGTGCAGATTCCGATGGGGCCCCTTGGTGAGGATTACGTCGGGAAGTTCGCCCCCGAGATCGAGGGACACTATGTCATCGAAGCCAACGCACTCCTGAAAGGTGCTAAGATAGGCTCTGATGAAGTGCGGGTTTTCGTTTTCTCGCGGGACCGTGAGACGGCAAATCCGGACACGGACTTCGCCACGCTCGAAGCGCTTGCCGCCCGAAGCGGCGGGCTCTATGCCGATTGGAGATCAGCCGAACAGATATTCCTGTCGCTGCAGGACCGGTCCGAGTCATACAAGCGCACCACGCGGAAAGTCAGCGCAGTCTGGGCCGAGCCCTGGCCTTTCCTGGTCGCGCTCTTGTTTCTTACGATCGAGTGGGTGCTGAGAAAGAAACGGGGACTCCCGTAAGGAGAAGGCCGATGGAACAGAACGAACTGCTGCGGTCAATTCCCCAGGCTAACACCGTGCTTGAGCATCCGGATATCCTCGCGTTCGGCCGCGACTTGTCGCACGATATCCTTCTTCGTGACGTGCGCGCGGCCCTGGATGATATCCGCAAATCCATCCTCAGCGGACAACGCACCACGGAAGCTACCGTCGCGGAGGTCGCATCCGTTGCCTCGGGAAGGCTCTCCGCGCGCCTCAGGCCGTTTCATTACCGCGTAATCAATGCAACAGGCATCATACTCAATACAAGCCTGGGACGAGCCCCCCTGCCCTCCTCCGTCGCTAAGCACATCTCCGATGGGATTGCAGGATACATGCGGCTCGCCGCGCATCCTAAGACCGGCAGGCGGTACGACCGGGACATCCTTGTCGGCCAGCTCTTTGCCGAGATCACCGGCGGGGAGGCCGCGACGTTCTGCAACAACAACGCCGCCGCCACCTATCTGGTTCTTTCCGCGCTGGCCGCTGGCAAAGAAGTCATTGTCTCACGAGGCCAACTGGTCGAAATCGGCGGACAGTTCCGCATCCCCGATGTCCTTGCGGCATCCGGCGCAAAGCTGGTGGAGGTCGGAACCACAAATCGAACCCACCTGAAGGACTATCGCAAAGCCATTACTGAGCGTACGGGCGTCATTCTCCGGGTACACACCTCCAACTACCGGATAACCGGTTTTGCGTCAACCCCGTCTATCGGCGAGCTGTCGCAACTGGCGCACGAGAACAACCTGCTCTGCATTGACGACATAGGCTCGGGGCAGTTGGTGGATTTCGGGCAACTCGGCATCCCCAACGATTACCCGCTTTCCGAATCCATCGGCGCCGGAGCCGACATAGTCTGTTTCTCCGGAGACAAGCTGATGGGCGGCGTCCAGGCGGGCATCATTATCGGCAAGGCTGCCCTCATCGAAAAAATCCGGTCGCACCCGCTGGCCCGTGCTTTCCGGTGCGGCAAGATGACCGTGCTCGGGCTGGAGGGAATGGCCCGGCTGTATATGAACCCCCAGCGGGCTCGCAAGGAAATTCCTGCGTTGGCGATGCTCGCAACCCCCCTCGCTGAGCTCAAAAAAACCGCAGGGCGCATCGCGAAGCATCTGCGAGCCTCATACGAAGTAAAGGAATCCGAGGACGAGACCTATGTTGGCGGCGGAAGCCTTCCGGACGTCAACCTGCGCACATACACGCTTCAGATAGCCCGCAAGGGAATGTCCGCGGAAGAACTGGCTGAGGCCCTTCGCGCCGCCGATCCGCCCGTGTTCGCGCGGGTAGCTGAAGATCATGTGATACTTGACCTGCGCACGTTGTTGGCGGGCGAGGAAAAGCTCCTTATAAAGGCGCTTCTGGCAATCCCGAAGAAGGAAAATGGATAACAAGAAGATTCGCCTCACCGACTACGCATCCTGTGCGGGTTGAGCTTCGAAGATGTCTTTGGAGGACCTCGCTCAGGTTCTGGGCGGGCTGCCTCAGTTCGTTCATCCCGACCTCCTCGTAGGCACGAACACCATTGACGACGCCGCCATCTATCGGATCGCGGCGGACAAGGCCATCGTGCTTACCGTGGATCTGTTCCCCCCTGTCATCGACGACCCCTTCGACTATGGGTATATCGTCGGCGCGAACTCGTTGAGCGATGTGTGGGCGATGGGCGGCACTCCCATCGCAGCCCTGAATATCATCAGCTTCCCAATGGGCAAGCTGGATGGCTCGGTACTGTCTCAGATCCTCCTGGGCGGCTCCCAGGCAATCAAGGATGCCAGCGCGCTGATTGTCGGCGGACACAGTTGGTACGACGACAAGATCGCCTACGGTATGGCGATCACCGGCATCGTCCATCCCGACAAGGTGGTCACGACCGCGGGCGCCAAGCCCGGACAGACTCTGATACTGACCAAGCCCCTCGGTTGCGGAACCATTACCAACTGCGTCAAGCCCGGCTGGGCCGACGCGGACGTAATAGCCTCCGCTGTCTCTTCTATGAAGAAGCTCAATCGCCGTGCTGGCGAGCTTATGGTCGAATTCGGCGCCTCGGCCTGTACCGATGTGACAGGGTTCGGTCTCTTCGGCCATCTCGGCAACATCACGAAAGAAAGCGGCATAAGCGCCGAGATCTTCTCGGCCCAAGTCCCCCTCGTAAGGGGCGCCTTCGAACTGGCCGAGAAAGGCTACTGCACCGCAATGAGCTTCAAGAACTTCAAGTTCCTTCGGGACAGGATAGACATCAGCAAGGCGCTTTCGCCCACCCTTGTAGATCTCTTGTTCGACGCGGAGACATCCGGCGGCCTCCTGATCGTCATAGACCCTTCCCGTGCGGACGGGCTTCTGAAGCAGTTGATTGCTGACGGCCACACCGCGGCCGTAATCGGCACTACCAGCGAGCGCTCAGCCAGGGAGATGTACATCCGGTAGCGAAAACTTGCGCGCAGCTCACTGATACTATAATTCAATGTGTGTCGGGAGTGTCAGGGTCCTGGTGGATCCCGCGGGCTTCAAACCCGTTGCAGGTTCGAAAAGGGTCTGGGTGGGTTCGATTCCCATACGCTCCCGCCAACTTCTTCTCTCCCCCAGCCTCGCCTCTCTTATTATCTTGCAACTCTCCAGAGATGCCGGATCCCGGCCTGGCGCAGCCCTCCGGAGGCGCTGCGACTTGTCCACCGTAGGCCAGGCGAAGGTGGAAGGTGGAAGGAGGGCAGAGTCCTCCGTAGGCGCGGCGTAGGAGGATCATCAATCATCAATCCGCAGCCATCAATTCTCCGTCCCCTCTCCCCTGCGCCGCACTTGAGCGCTACCGAAAAATCGTAAAATTCCACTATGAAGAATCTCGCAGTTCTTGCTGTTACTCTGCTCTGCGTTGCAGCGCTTTCCTCCTGCAAACCTGCCAAGGAGCCCGGTATGTCTGGACAACTAACTCGGTCTGACCTGAAAGTCCTTTGTGGCGAATGGTGGTTCGCAATGCAGGACGAAACTGGCCACCAGTACGGCTTCTGCTGGTACAAGGTCGAGCGAAGGCCACCGGGCGTGGACGTGTCCTGGAAGTTGCGGCTTGCCTTCCCCGGCGGATCATACGAGGAGGATCGGACGATGGTCCTCGATAAGGCCCTGCAACTCGTATCGGCGTCCTATTCGTCCGGAGGCGATTTTTGCAAAGGCAGCGTGATCGGGACGCGGGTCGAGGTGCTTTTGGGGGGCTCGCAGCCGGAGAAGACATCGAAGACTATCTCGGTCGATGTTCCAACAGATGCACTGCCGGGGATGGACTTCGTGATGGCATCGTGGCTGCCACTTGTGCAGGGCGCGGAGCTGCGCTATTCAGGCGTGAACGAGTCGGCGGGATTCAAATTGCTCGGGCCCCATGTGCTTGAAGTTGTCGGGCGTGAGACGGTGCAAATCGGCGGTGCCGGGGTCGAGTGCTGGAAGGTCGTACGGCGGCCCGTTGAGGGGACGGACTCCCCCGGAGCGCTGCCCCTGTGGCTTTCCGACGACCATCGCATCCTTATGGCCGACTGGGGCGGCGGGAACTTCATGGTCATCGCGGACAAGTCCGCCGAGGCATTGTTCAAGTAGGCTGAGTAGAGGCACCTCGGCCCAAACACGAAACGACCAAGAAGCACCTGACAACGTAGCCAAGGAACCCCTATCCACAAAGCGACACGAAGGGCCACGAAGGGAACCATCGCCAGAGCCAGAAAAGTGATGAAACTGTTCGCCACCGCCCTCGTCGGCGAAGTCCGAAAGGCACGAAAGCAAGCCACGGAATGGAGTCTCTCACGCGGAGATGCGCATCCACGGAGAGTTGAGCAATCGAAGATCTGTATCCGGGTTCACCCTGGCGAATCAGTCGCGACGGCGTTCCGCCTTCCAGTGATGATTCATTCTTGACAACGCAGATTCTCAGTCTTACAATCGCGACCTCAGCAATGATGACGCGACAGATTTGATGCAGGCCCTATCACACAAGAGAAAGGAGTGGCATATGATCATCTTTTGGACCGGGAAGGGATTTTTCGTCCCAGTCATCGGGTTTCTGGCCCTGATGATGACGAAGTCCGTCTCGTCCAGCGTCTCGGGCAACGAGCGGTACTACGCCGAGAACGGTTGGGTCATTCTTATCGGAATGCTCTGCGCGGCAGCCGTGACCTACTGGCTGCATACGTTCTTGAGCAAGCGGTCAGAAGAAACAGTCGTCGACGCTGAGACCGGGGAAAAGACAACAGTGAAGCTGAGTCACAGCTTCATGGTCATCCCTGTGAAGTGGTGGCCCGTCGTGTTCATCGCAATAGGTGTCATTTTCCTGTTTGCCCTCTGATAGTGATGACACCCCAGACAAGA
>Ga0265297_10007333_pt1 | contig 15341 bp, 15 predicted proteins | sample Munlanlwell13791_FD_192502 | JGI IMG/M metagenome (GOLD analysis project Ga0265297, IMG submission 192502) | Leachate microbial communities from a municipal landfill in Southern Ontario, Canada - Leachate well 137-91 | ecosystem: Engineered > Solid waste > Landfill > Unclassified | place... | reverse complement strand
ATCGTTATGAACGCGATTCGTACTAAGCGGCTAGCTCAGGCGGTAGAAGGCGTTACTGGAGTGTTAGAGTCAAAGCGAGTGATACGTCGTGCGGCGCAACTCATGTACGACCGCGGTGGGATGGTGATGATTAAGTGTTAAAACCTTCCTACAAAAAAGACAATGTAGTTTATACGCAGGTTATGTCTCTTGATGATTTCTACGACGTACTGGAAACCAGCGATAATAGTTACGTTGCATTCTATATCCCAGAGCTACAGAAGGAGTTCAAGGTTCTTGTAGCCAACGATGAGATCGGGGCGATAGTGCGAGACGCCAATGGCGTTTCGCATCTCGTGACGTTCCGTAAGAAGGTCGATCGAGAGCGTAAGGAGTTTCAGAAGAAACTCGAGGAGTATATGCACGTCATTACACTGATCGACCGTGGCCTCGTCTTTTACGTGGTTTAATCCGTTTTATTACAAAGCAAGGTACGATAAGCAGTTCAGACTCGCGGGGTGGTACCTAGAAGTAAGTGTATTCCCAAGAGCTCAAGACATGGGAGCTGTGTGGAAGGTGGACGAGCTCTTCTCTCCCAACGACGGCGCCACCCTAGTGGGAGTACGTGTATGAATCTCTTCTACTATCCAGTGCAGCCCCGACCCAGAGTAGATAGTATCGCTCGGACACTGGAGCATATGAGTTTGCCTTGGTTTCCGATAGTTCCTATCGAAGAGTTCTATGGAAGGTTCGGGCCGTTTCCGATAGTCACCTCTTACAACTCCGTGGTAGGAGTGAGAATGTAGTTTTATGTGGGCCTTTTATTAACTTCGTATTGGAGATTTCTATGAACCACGATCTAGAAGCGTACCTGAAGAGCAGTAAGCCGCACAGCAAGAAGAAGTGGGACAGCAAAAAGCGGGGTCGATTTCACGCAGAAGTTATTGACGTGGAGCCGTCAATCTCTTTCTGGAGAAAGAATGTATTCGTTATTCCAACGTGCATTCTCCTCGCCTTTCTTTCCGTTTCTATGCTTCTTGGTTGCACGGTTGACACGCTCTCCTCGGGTACGTATTATTTCCAGAGTTTTGCTAATGGCCTCGCAGCAACCGCGTATACAGTCGCTGGTTGCTTACTTAGCGGGTCGGCGTAGCAACTCCGGTGAAACGAAGGGAGGGCCTTAGGGCCCTCTCTTTAATTAAAAAAAATCTTTACAAAATACTATTTTCGAGTATGGTGATGGTATGAAGCAATCAGAGATCAAAAGGGGACGCATCTATTACATATTCATACACGAGCGGACGGACTACAACTTTTCTGCTCATGTCTATAAGGTGAAGTGCGTAACGGCAAACAGTCGCAACTGCATGGGCGGGTACCCGCACAATCGCTTTAAAGTAGTAAGTACCATATTTGGCGACGAACCCTGCAGACCCGACGGAGAGGAGTTCAACCTGCTTTGCATTAAAGAAGATGTCATGCTGGTGTACTCTGCACCGGAGGAGCCTCTGAGGCGCGCTAGGTTTCGTACGGAGAAGACCATAAGGGATTACAAAAAAGAGATAAAGAGACTGGAGAGACTTTTATAAGGAGAGTGATATGGGAATTATAGTTTGCAAAATGTGCGGGGAAGAGAAAAAGCACAACGCGCAGGGGCTTTGTTATTTATGTTACCAGAAGCAGTACAGAGACACGCATAAGGAAGAAAATAAAAGAGGACAGAAAAGATACTATGAAGAAAATAAAGAGCGAGTTTTAGAGCGCAGCAAACAATATACAAAGAAACATGAGAAGAAAATAAAAGAGTACCTTAAAGAATATGGGAAAACACATAGAGAACAAGGCAGAAAAAGACAGAGGAAAGAACGAGAGGAGAATGGGGATTACATTCGAGAACGAGTGCAAAGGTACCGCGACAGAAATAGAGAGAAACTAAAGAAGCAGCGCAGGGAATACGTACAGAAACGATTTGAGAAAGATATTAATTTCAAGTTACGAGAGAGACTGCGAGGTAGGTTGCGCTCAGCCATTAAGAACAAGGCTAAAAAAGGATCGTCTGTAAGAGATCTTGGTTGTAGCATTGATGAGTTTAAACAATACATAGAAAAACAATTCACTACAGAAATGTCTTGGGGTAATTGGGGAAGTTACTGGCACTTGGATCATATTATCCCGTTAACCAAATTTGATTTGACAGATCGGGAGCAGTTCCTTAAAGCCTGCCACTACACCAATATTCAACCGTTGTTCTGGAAAGATAACCTTAAGAAGAGTAATAAACTACTATGAACTTAAATGTGCCATTTTACAGGACATTCCCCAAAAAGGCCGCTACTTTATTGGTGTTCGACACAGGACCATGGTCTAACAAATACGAGCAGCGCGGGAACTATTCTATTATAGAAAATAGTTTTTCGACCGACGTTCTAGTTGTTACTCTGGGTAAGGAACTAAGCAAGCGGGATTTGAAGAGTACTCATAAACCAACTCTAGATTTGATATTATCTCAGTATGAGAACGTTCTCTTCTCGGGCCTGGGGTTGGCGTCGATGTACGATGTGGGCACAAGAAACATTCGAAGCTCTCTGTTCAAAATCTATAACGCTGAGATCAACGGCAACAACGTACGCTGTGCTGTTACTGAGAATCCCGCGACATGGACCGCGAACTTCACTGAGAACGCGCACAACATTCTTCTTGCTGACATTAACTTCGTGAAAGCGGCGAAGTCGTACTCCAGTGAGCATATTGAACAACTCGAGATAGACTCGTTAGCGGAGTTGCAATCTAAACTTCTACTTACCGATGGAATGAAGCTACTCCCCATCGTAATCGATCTTGAAACCACCGGCCTACTTCCATGGAAGAAGGACCAGAAGATTCTCTCCTTTGCCGTGTCAACGGAAGAAACAAAGGGATTCTCTATTCTGGTCGATCATCCCAGGTTTCTTTCGGTAGAAGGTAGAAAGATTTTGGAATGGGTGTGCAGCACACCCAACCCCAAGATAATGCACAACTCCAAGTTCGACTATCTCTGGATCAAGTACTTCTACGGCATAGACGTAGCCGGCACCATCTACGACACCATGCTTCTCTCGCATCTTCTAAACGAGAATATGGCCAAGGGCAACAGAAGATACACACTCGCCGGCTCTATAGCGAAGTATCTGAATCTGATCCCACACAAAGAGGATTACTCAGAAAGCATAGACACTGGCGAGAAAATCAAGAAAGTCAGTAAGAAACACATGGACGAAGAGGACATCTCTACTCTGATCAAGAACGCAGCCCTATGTCTTCCAGAAGTCAAGGAGAAAGACTTTTCTTTGATGTCCAGAGAAGACCTCAAGAATTACGGTACCTTAGATGCAGTAATGACTCTTAGAGTGTTCTACGCGATCCTGGCGGAGTTTAAACGTGAACAGGGGCACAGAGCCTGGGAGGTTATCGCACGAAGCCTCCACGATCGTGTAATTCGCTCTATTAGCGCAATGGAATGGAATGGGTTGCCGGTATCTGTAGCTGAAATACAGGAAGGTATAGAGAAATGCGAAGCGGCCATTAAGATTCAGTCCATAGTTTTGGAGGGTATTGCTCCCGGAATCAACTTCCTTTCCAAGAAAGAGCTCACTGCGTTTCTTATCACCTCGTTCCCAGAGTTTGATGAGATGATACCCAAGGACGAGCATGATGACTACATTCTGGATAAGAATACTCTAAAAGTATTTATCAAGGACTACCCATGGCTGGATAACCTAATCAGCCTTAGGCACGCTTATAAGGCGAAGAACACTTACTTCCTATCGTTCTTGGAATATTCTAGTGAAAGTAAGATTCACTTTGACTTCCAGTTGCATGGAACTGCGACCGGAAGACTTTCATGCCTCAAGCCGAACACCCAGAACATCCCGAAATCAATAGACAAAATCAAGGTGAAGACAGTCTTTAAATCAGTAGCTGGGAAGTCTCTAGTAAACCTCGATCTCTCCAATGCCGAGATTCGAATGATGGCGTGCTACTCTAAAGACGAGAAGCTCATAGAGAATCTCAACTCAGGTTTGGATTTCCACTCCATGACGGCGTCGCAGATCTTCCCCGAGTACACCTATGAAGCCATAGCCGAAGCTCGTAAGAAAGAGAAACGTAGTGAACCCCTCACTGCCTTTGACGCGGCGTGCCTTGACGCGCGAAACAAAGCCAAGGCGGTTTCCTTCGGCATACCCTACGGTACAACCGGCGCCGGCATGGCCAAGCGTCAGGGTTGGACCACTGAGGAAGCAGAGAAGCATATCACAGCATTCTTCACACTATACCCGGGAGTCAAATCATGGATTGAGGAGACTAGAAAGTTCGCTAGAGAACACCACTATGTGGAAACCTACTTTGGTCGCCGCCGGCGTTTCCCGATACTGAGCTATACGAATAGCAATTATGTTGCTTCTCGAGTAGACAGACAGGCAGTTAACTTCCTGATTCAGTCTACGTCGTCTGACTGGTTGCAATACCTGATCAAGGACGTTATAGACATACCTGGAGTTACGCCGCACATCACGGTTCACGATTCGATCGTGTTTAGTTACGAAGGAGACTTTAAGGAGCTCGATAGAAAGCTCGACGAAATTTTCATTAAGAAGCCCAGCGAACTCTGGCCGGAACTAATGGTGGTTCCTATCCTGTATGAGTATAAGGTGGGAAACAATTACGGAGAAGTATGATGATTACGATCGAAACCAAAATCAACCGTCTCAAAGAGAAGGCTCACGGCAAGTACATGCGAGAGATGGCGAAGATCACGGAGATAGAAACGAAACTTCGTGAGGCGTGCGCTCATAAGCATGTCAAGGACGGCGCATGTAAGAGTTGCGGGAAGACGGTCTGATCTATTTCCTCCCCAGACGCTGCTACGTTTGGGGAGGAGTTCTCTCTTAATTTAACTTTATAAATTTGAATATAATTCCAGACAGATCGGCGCCGCCAGTGTAATAGCTAAAGCTCTCTCTGTGCACGCCAAACCCCTGAGCCAGGGTGCTATCCAAAGAGAAAGATACCGTAAGGTCTGAGATGCTAGACCCCGATGCAAAAGGAGTTACCTGTAGTTTAAACCCGTAATACCCGCTAGGAAGATAAGCATGTGTAGTAACCTCTGGGCTAAGAGCAACATATGCTGTAGTTCCAGAATACCCGGATGACGATTTCCCTATGGCTTTTTGGATTATTCTGGTGCCGGCCTGGAAATCCGTATTAAAAGCACTATAGGATGCATAAGTAGCCGACAAAGCACCAGTTAATTTGTATATATCCAAAGTCGGACTGAAGTGTTGCGTTATCGCAGACAAATAGTTGTTGTCTACTGGAGCAGAGTAAGTGAGCGCGCTTCGTTTAAAGGGCACCCAACTTGATAATTCATAATATCCAGCGCATTCTGGAGGAATATAGAAATAACGGTAGTTATAATTTACCCCAGAAAGAGATACCGATGTAGATTTAGTATACGTAGCTTCAACTCCAGAATGCTGTTGTGCTTGAATAAAAGAGAATTCAACATCATTTTGTGTTATAGCAGACGCAGGGAACATAAGATAAGAGACGGCAGCATCTGCGTCTGTTAACGTCACTACCCCGTCGAAAGCCACTGTAGCAGTAAAACTATAATCAGTAATATCTTTGTGAATCGCGTATAAGAACCCGAAGTTTCCAGGAGCAGTGACAATACCTTCTGAAATCTTCAACTCATAAGAAGCAGTATTTGGAGATGAAACGTAAAAAGTCTCAGCTTGGATAGTAAGAGTCTCTGTGTTAGAATCTACTCTAACACCAGTTCCAACGTAGAGTCCCAGCAGCTTACTAATAGAACCTAAATAGAGATAGTCATTGTCCTCCGCCGACAGTTTAGTGGCCCAAACAGCCCCATCTAAATACTCTTTTACGGATAAAAATGTAGTAGTAGTTTGCCCATTATAAAAAGATAGTATACCAGACTCAGCAGCAACATCTGCTGACGGAGTGAGCCGTAGCTTGAGAGACCCAGACTCGGTTTTAGAATAATCTAACTTACCGGTTATATATGTAATGTAGTCTGCTGTCCTATCAGTAACACCAATCTCAAGCCCGTTTAGCGCCGAGGAAAATATGTAAGACTTATTTTGTACCGGATCTGTGACTAGAGTGGTGTATAGATAGTCTTCATCTACAGAGCCGGGTTCATGTATGCCGACAAGCAGAGACGCTTTATATGTCCCGACTCCCAGGTCTTTAGCTAGAATAGCCAAATTAGAATCGCCATCGTTCTGAAGAACTTGATCATAGTCCGTTGCTAAACTTGAGCTTCCAAATCGAGCAGTACGACTTGAATTATTCAGATTGACAATAAGCGACTCTCTATTAGTCGGGGAGTGAGTGTACACAGACAAGGCTGAAGAAGAAACAGAAAAGTAAGTCAAGTTGCCGCTGAGTATTGAAGTAGTCGTAGCCACACCACTAGTAGATCCTAATTTCAGAGCACTGGAAGACCCATAGATAAGAGGAGTATTATTCACCTTCACATACATTTCAGAAGAGTTAGTTAGATTAACGTAACTGTCCCACGCCCCGGGAAGCAACCCAGAGTTCTTAATGAATGTATGGGTATGCGAATTAGTTCCAGACATTGGTAAAATCACAGTACCCGCGGCAACAGACGGGATAAACGTGTTACTAACGAACGGAGTAGTGCCGAGATACAAGTCTTCCTTTTCGATAGAGGTACCATCTACGCTGGTGAATAAGTCCCATGTGCGCCAGAACAGAGGAATTAGGGTGTACTTGTCCCCGTAAAACGACCCAGCACCAATGATCTGCGAAGTGACAAACTCGTCATCCCACGAACGAACAATAGATGCTGCAGTAGTTATCGAAAAATCAGACGGATTTTTAGTTGATGTGGTAAGAATTCCTTCGGTAGCATTAACTGGATCTGTAAATAAAACGTACGGGAGCTTAGCGTAGATAACGTACGTCTTTTCTTGACTTCCAACCGGCGGAAGCGTTGGGTTAAACGCAAACATTTCCGCTACGTCTTCTATGAGAGTTTCAAGAGCCGTTGAGGAAATAGTTAGGTTAAACGCTTGGTCATAAAATATTCCATACCGATCGTAACTGGTAATAGCAGAATACTCAGTGTTGTCGATAGTGATCGGTATTGGGTCAAACGCGTATACGTCAAACGGAGAAGACACAATACCGTTTAGTATGGCAACAAGATTAGCTAAGCTATTGGCGCCGGTAACGTCCAAGCAAAATTCAAAGTCATATTTGGTATAGAAAGTACTTGTGCTATACGTCACCGCCGTCTCAGCACCATACCCAGTTACTGTCGCTGTGTCAACAGTTAGAGTAGTATTTTCTCTTAGCCGGATCGTAGTGTCTTTAGTAAAACAAGCGCCAAGAGTAGTGTTTTTTGGCCAGGTCTTGAAACTTAAACGTACAGAAAGGGACATCCATAGCAAGTGTAGTTTCTTCGTGTGGAAAAGAGTTTCTTGGGCCATAGGCGAGTTGAAGTTCCGTAAATCCTAATTGACCAACAGCACGACCGTTAAACGTAACTACGTCTGGATTGGACACACCAATCTCTAAATTTTTAAGCTGCTTATTGCCGGCTGGAGCAAGCACACTACTATCACGAAACCTCCACCGCGGAATTCCAGTCGTCACATACTCATAGCGACTCAGAAAGTCCATGTAGAGTTGCTGGACGTCGTCCTGCAAAGACGACAACGAAGCGTTAAGCGAAGTAGTCGTGTTTGAAGTACCCGTCCCAAACGGAGTGTACTTACGATAAGTCTTTTTCATTATAACTCTCCAAAGCCTAGGCTTTCTATATTAACATTTCCTGCACTAGATATAAGAACATTGGCCAGGTCAAAGTTAGTGTCATTGACCTCTGGAACCACACCAGTAGTATCCACTGTCTCGCCATTTATAGTTACATCAAACCCGCTAGCCAGCAGAGATATATACAACGAACCAGTATATGCAAACGTTTTCACAAGTACTGCTCCGTAGTATAACTTAAGAGAAGTAGAGGTCAATCGGATTATCAAATCATTCAGCGGACCTGCGCCAACAAAGTAGATATCAGTGGAAGCAACTGGTAGTGCATTTAGGTGCAACAGCATCTCGACGCCAGTGCTGGGAGTAGTAGTTACCAACGCGGGTACAGTGTGAAGGAAACCACCGGTGAACTGCAACCCGTAGGCCGTGCCAACTACATTTGTATTAATGATGTCATACGCGCTCTCTACCGCGATATCAGTGTCCAACATCGTCTCTTCCGCAGTCTCCTCTTCAAAGTACGAATTGAAGATGACGTAGGTCCACACAGGAATGGTCGCATTGATCCGCGCCCAGACCTTGTCTCGCCAGGTTACGTTAGTATCGAATAGGTCTTCTACGTTGAAGCTATTAGCTAATAATTTTACGACTAGTAAATGATTAGCTAATATCTTCTGGACTAGAGTTCGGTTGGGGTTGATGAGAATCCTATCGTAGACAGTGTCGGCTACGTTGCTTTCTACTAGCTGCTTGAAGGCATCATTATCTCCATTCGTATTAAGCTCTATGAGGTCAGCACGAGTGGGAGTTTCGTCCGGTACCATCGGCACCGGGATTCCCGGGAAGCCGACCCAGAATGGAGAGCTCTCCGTCATTCTATGAGTGACTGGAGTATTACGGTTCACGTAAGTGAAGAGCTCCTTAGGCAGCGAATCCATGTACCACGCCGTCGCATTGTCAACGTCATCGTACCAGGTCTTGCTCCGATCGACTTCAGCGATATCGAAGAACTCTTCGCACATAGTTAGGACGTAGCCTGTTTTAACTACACTTCTTAATCTTCCAAGGTCAGCGTAATCTGGGATATTATACGTACGTTTCTCTGTCTGTATGTACGTAGCGTCTACCTTGATTATCTTATCTGCGTCTGATAGCGAGATTGGATAGCCGGCAATGGCGTTCAGCGCCGATACCAGGACTGACGATGTCAACCCTGTCTTCATCGCTTTATACGTCGCGAGCACCACACCCGGAGGAGTTCCTTCTTCCATGTTAGCTAGAATACCCAACCTCTTGTAGTACCAATCTTGATATATGCTTGCGCCCTCGGCGTACACTAGAGAACGTTGAAGGCTCAGCGATCGCCCCGAGGACGGGAAGAAAACGTTACGAGTATCATACGGAACACCAGTGAATATGTCCGTGAAGAAGTCTATTTCAAATGGAGGTTCTATAAAGTCTAGATTGAAGTCTTGCTCCGTGTATTCGTAGTCGACGCCGTTAGTAAGACTTAATACCGGGCTAACTAGAGAATCCGAAAGATGTTCGCACCCATAGAGCGTAGAAGAAAACAACTTATCAATATCGAAGATCCCCGTATTCTCCAGCGAGAGTAGATACGCTCTTTCGCCGGCATCTAATCCTAACCCAGTGATATTATATATGTAGACTTCAGAGAAGTCTTTATATATAAGATTAGTGAGGTTGTTAACATCGATCTGACTATTCAGAGTAAACACATCCAGACTCTTCTGCGCAAGAGTGCGTTGGTACGCAGTGGTGAAAGCCTGGATTAGAGCTTTATACTCTGCATTACTACAGTATTTTCTAAAGAATTCTGGTAGCGATGATAGTTTCATCAGAAATTAAGGCCTACTGGAATAGTGTTGTTATCAGAAATGGGAATGTACTTTCCGTTCTTGTATATTTGAGCGGTACTGGGAAGAGTTCCCTGCTCGTCGTCAAGAGTATAATAGCCCCACGCAGAGCCGTATGCAATCTGCGTTTCTATTAGAGTGGTTGAAACGTATTTCCCCGCAGCACGTATCTGTACAGACGCAACCTTAACGTCTGTGTTCGCTTTGATGTAAGCGCTGATAGACGTATAATTCACTGACGCCAGAGCGAAGGTGCTCTGTAGATACTCTTGCAGCGACGTTTGTGCGGCGGAGAGGTTTGCTACGATTCTGTCATAGTCCTCTGTAAACCCGCCAAGAGTAAGCGCCGCAAGAGTGCTCTTCACAGAGGTGCCGGCTAACAGAGCGGCTTTAATGGCGCTTGCTCCAGTCGTGGTAATAAGCGCCGCGGTCTGATACACATCCAGATCATTGGGAATCAGAAATGCAGTAAGAGGATAGAAGCCCCTTACCGTAAAGTAGCCGCCGATGATATTCGGGTTGACGTTGTTCTCCATATAGGAATTAATGAAGGACATTAGCTGGTTATTCGAAGTCAAGATCGTGATCTTGGCTTCGCTATACTGCTGCACGTATATTCGCTTGATTTCATAGTCCACCGCGAAGTCAAAAGAGTGTGTGGTGTCGGAAATAGAAGTCACAGACACAACAGAGTACAGAGGAATGTAAGAGGGCACGTCATAGTAATACCAAGTAAGAGACGGGTCAACAATAGAGGAGCCGTCGTAATTGACCGGTAGATCAGTCACGTCCATCGCCTGAGTTTCCAACCCGAAGTCGCAAAGGATCTCAGAGTGATTGCCGTTGGTAATATGCTCGTCGCCTAATCTGTAACTACCAGACTCCAACTCTGCATTGTTCAACCGCAAAGTCGAATATTTATTCGGATAGAAATTACTAATATTATTATACAGTTGAAATGCTATCGAGTTTACATTGTCCCAAGCACGATTGTTAACGATACTCTCAAGCGAGTCTTGTGAGAGTTTTTCGTTTATGTCGTTACCGCCGCTAGAGGAAACTGAGCTGGATATTGAGACTGCTCCTACTACGATATTCGCACTCCACACACCAGGAAGTACTCCATTATAGTCGGCGCCTGACTCTGTAGCATACGCGGTAAAAGCAGTATAGACTTGGCTAGTTCCGGTCGCGGAGTTCCATATAAGAGTGTCATAAGTACCGGGAATAATATAGAAAACTTTGGTGTCCTTAGTTATTTGGCAGCCTTCGGGAATTACTATCTCAGATGGGTAGCTGTCATTAGCATAATAAAAATTAACGCTGACCGACGCTTTGTCCAAAGTCATGTCGCCAAGAAACAGATTGTTTTTCAGAATGGTATAGTGCGCTTCTGTGTCTATCGTCCCGTCACTCGCAAAGAAGTTTGAATAGTCCACGTTGGCAGCAAGCTCGTTGAGCTGCACGTCGATCGTAGAGAGAAGATCCGCAGCCGGCACAACAAGAGTATCAAACAGCGGAGACCGCGGAGAGATATTCAGACTCTTGTTGGTGTTCTGCAGAGCTCTTATAAATATTGAGAGATAGTCTGTAGTCATACTCTACACCGTATAAGTCTGGAAGTTAGCATTCGCGCTATAGGCGCCCTCCATCGAGGAGTAATCATTATTGTGTATTCTATTGTAGTTCTCAATGAACTGCTCGACTTCGTATTTACGAGACAGTGCTTCGCGTTCTGCGATCTCAGCGGAGTCGAATATTTGGTAGGTAACCCTACAGCGATAAGGGGACAAGGCGGTTGGAGACGCGGTCTGAAGCCATAGCCATGGGCTTCCGGCGCCTATTGGATCGGTGCCTATAGAGCCATTAAATGTTGCTGCCACGTCGGTCCAGTCCTCTGAGGTAGAATTGTATGTCAGAATTTGACCAGAAGTAACTAAGCCGGCAGAACTTATAGTAACATCAAAAATTGGTATTTCATAGAAATGTTTGGCAGACAACAGGGGGAAGCCGGAGTAATTACCGTACACATTATCCAACGGATCAGTGTTCTTACCCATAAAGTCCGTAGTATCCACGGTGCGTATGAATGTTCCACGCCCTGGGAGGTAGTCTCTAGTTATTTCGCCAAGAGTGGTTATTGGAACAACCTGGGCCGAGGTAGTAAGCATAATAAATGGGTAGATGTATGTGTACGACGTCCCAGTTCCTGGTTCGGTGTATGCTACGTTTGCTTTTATACTGCCTTGACGAGAGTATACGTCGCTAACTGTTGCTTCTCCGACTGTAAGAATATTCCCGAGCTCAGAGGCCACAGTAGTCGGCGGAACTGTTTTTGAGATCTCTCTACGAAGAGTATAGTCGAATTTGATATTAAAATTAACCACCTATCTCTCCACTTTCATCTGAGTATGCATAGTAACTGCCATTCTGCGTTGTGTAAGACGCGTTCATTATGTCGTTGTATAGTCTTACATAAGCGTTTATACTTCCACGAATCGCCTTAGATGCCGACGTAGCTGTGTCTACGTCAGAAAACGATTGCAAAATCTCACTAGTTCTATATGGGGTGCCTACACCATAACCTGCCGAAACATCTTCGAGAAATGTTACCGGATCTGCGCTAAGCAGATCAGTCCACGCTCTAGTAGTCTCATTGTAACTGTACAGATTCGACCCAGACCAAAGAGGGATGTCCTTGAACGTCGAGCCGGCCAGCCTATTTAGATAGGCGGGGTCAACGTCGGAGCAGCTCTGAAAGTCGATCGGGTCGCAGATACGAAGATAGTCTCCGTCAGTGGCTAGTTGCTGCCCCTCTTTAAAAGAGAATATAAACAGCCCAGTATCCGCGGTAACACCACCAAGGTAACCCTGCGGATCTCTTAGTGAAACGCCTGTTATCTGAGTATGGCACTCAAACGTTAGCTCAGAGAATTCAGCGTTGCCCCAGTATCGCGCCGGGTATTCTTGAATGATATTACGGCGCTGTTGATATGTGTATTCAATCTGAAAAGGAGATGCCATGGATTGCTCCAAAGAAATTACTGTACATTATACACGGAGTTAGTGCGACAGCACAACCAAAAACAATAAAGTAAGTCGTAATTAGAAAAAGTGTGTAGTAGGTCCATAGAATGACCCATTCGATTAAAATATTAATGACAAATAGAGTTTACGACAAACTTTGGTAAAGCTGAAAAGAAGCCTTGACATGTGCCCGCCGACATGTATAATGTATTGGTGAAAACAAGGAGTTGTAATGATCCTCACCCGTGTAGTAAAACATCATATGAATTTTACTTCTGAACTTAAAAAAGCCAAACTGATTGCAGAGTACGCAATAAGTCAACCAAATTACATGTTTTCTAGTAAAGAAGTAAAGCACATTGGATTGAAGTCAGTATTAGCAAATCAGGTGATGAAAAAATATGGGCGTGACAAGAGAGCGAGAATAATTAAAAGCATGGTGCTACCGATTCCTAGGCAGGGGTTTAAATACGAGAATGAAGAGATCTATATTCCCTCGCTGAAAGTACGTATTCAGTATCATACCGACTACGATATTTTATCCCTTGAATTGAGCAGAGATAAATTATATGTTATTCAAGAAGTTCCGGAACTTCCTGCTTACGAATCAACAACCATGATCGGAGTTGATTTGAACTCCACTAGTTATGTTGCAGTTTCAGCAGACTTATGCACTGGGAAAGTAAAGAAGCTCGGGAGAAACCTTCCGCACATAAGAAAAAAGTATAAGAATCTGCGACGTAAAATGCAGGCTAAGAATCGGTTCGGGGTATTGAAACGGCTTAACAATAAAGAACAACGAGTAAAAAAAGATGCAGAGCACAAGATCAGTAGAAGTTTAGTGAATGCGGCCTACGAATCAAAGGCCTCTTTAGTTTTAGAAGATCTGAAAGGAATCCGCAGACAAAAGACTTGGCTGTCTAAAGCAAGTAATGACGTCCTGCACAGTTGGCCGTTTTATTCTCTTCAACAGAAGATCGAATACAAGGCCAAGCTGCTCGGCGTACCCGTCTTCTACATTAATCCTTATAACACTAGCGCCACCTGCTCGAGATGTGGTTCTGTTGGTGATAGGGACGGGAAGAAGTTCAAGTGCAGCTGCGGGCACATTGACCACGCTGACAGTAATGCTGCTTTCAACATTGCTAAGCTGGGTTTATCTTTGTCGTCAAGCGCCGACAAGGAGCGGAGCACTGATACCCGCAAAAGGCAACGAGGTTCAAGAAATTGTCCTTCGACCCAAGAACCCCAGGTGCTTTAGACCTGGTAGTGTGTCAGCATACATTGTACGCGGAGTTAGAATGTCAAACGCAATTAAGATAGGTTCAGCGAATCGAGTATATAGAAAGAAAGATTACCATTTCCAACTAGGTAATCATAAGCTTCCAAAGACCACAGCAATCTTCAATCTGCCGCGGCTAAAGACGTGCCCGGGAGCGACAGAGCTTTGCAAGAAGTTTTGCTATGCCGGCAAGGCAGAGAAAATCTATCCTCAGGTCCCAGCCTATAGAGAGAGAAAGTATCAACTCTCGCTCTCCTCTAGTTTTGTAAACGAGATCTCTAGTGAACTTGAACACTTAGGTTCCAAAATAGATGCCATTCGAATCCACGAATCCGGAGACTTCTATGATCAAGAGTACCTCAATAAGTGGGTAGAAATAGCGAACAAATTTAGTGGGTTAAAGTTCTACGCCTACACGAAGTCGTACTTCCTTGACTTTTCTGCGAGACCGAGTAATATGATTGTTCGTCTGAGTTTGGATGGTACATCCAAGTCAGACGCCCAATCGGTTGTAGCCCTGTTTGACGGAGTAGCATGGATGAATGGAAGCCAGGACAAAGAAAAAGAATACTTTACTTGCCCAGGATCCTGCAAGTCCTGCACCTATTGTCTGAATAAAGGAGACGTGCAATTCTTAAAGCACTAGAGAAAATATATATAAAAACACGCTTTTGGCGCCCGGGGGATTGTTGCAGCTACTCGCTGCATAATTTCAACCCAAAAGCAATGCCGATCGCGCCCTATGACGTGTCTGCGTATAATTTATACGAATCAATCGAGGCCCTGCGCCTATGAAGAAAAAAGTAAAGGACTTGAGAATTCGCCTTAATGAATTCTCCACTCTAGTTAACCTAACCGGGATTGCGTTAGACGAGCTCTTTAGAGTTCCTGAAACGTGTAGGGTGATTACTGAACTAGAGCCATGTGACTACTGCGTTGTCAATACCAATGACGACCTAATCAAAGCAGGATTTTATATTAAATCTTCTGGAACTGTATACTCAACATCCCCGACTACATGCCCGTTGTACGGACATGTAGAACCCCCCGAAAGGGGGGTGGTCCGTTTTACTGTTCCGAATAAGAGTGAAATTGCGCAGCTATCTCGCTCTTTCGGCATACCCGACGAGATACTAGAAAACAAGGAACTTTTCCCGAAACTCCTTAAACACCAGATAGAGTTCTTCGATTGGTGGAATACTCAGAGCCGCCGCGGCATAGGAGCTCTTGGCATGGGCCTAGGCAAGACCTACCTCGGCGCCTACATGTGCTACAAGAACGTGTTCTCCAAGCGGTACAAGAACATACTGATCGTAACGCTGGCGCAAGTCATACCGAAGTGGAAAGAAGAGCTTGGAAAGTTCGGG
>Ga0265297_10007332_pt1 | contig 15349 bp, 16 predicted proteins | sample Munlanlwell13791_FD_192502 | JGI IMG/M metagenome (GOLD analysis project Ga0265297, IMG submission 192502) | Leachate microbial communities from a municipal landfill in Southern Ontario, Canada - Leachate well 137-91 | ecosystem: Engineered > Solid waste > Landfill > Unclassified | place... | reverse complement strand
AATCCGGCCAAAGGATTTGAACCGACAGGTGGTTCGGGGGCAGTATCAAGGTTTTACCCGGGAAAAAGGAATTCCCAAGGACTCGCAGACCGAAACTTATTTTAAGGTCAAGGCTTACATCAATAATAATCGCTGGCAGGGCGTGCCGTTTTACCTGGAAAGCGGCAAGAATTTGTCGGAAACCAAAACAGAGATCAACATTTATTTTAAAAAAACTATTTGTTCAATCTGTCCACCCGGCTTTCACCAAGATTTTGATAATGTACTGACGTTTAAGATTCAGCCGGATGAGGGTATCGCCTTAAAGTTCTGGGCAAAGAAACCGGGGTTCGCTTTAGAGCTGGAGCCGAAAAATTTATCCTTTTCTTGCCAGGATGATTCCGGCGGCCAGTCAATTAAAAATTCCTATGAGCAGGTTTTGTACGACTGTATCCGCGGCGACCAAATTCGATTTTTGAGTACCGAAGAAGTGGACGCGGCCTGGAGTTTTATCACGCCGATTATCCGCAGCTGGGGGAAGACCAAGCTCCATCAATATCGTCCCGGCAGCCGTGGGCCAAAGATCGAGAATTTTTGATTTTTAATTTTAGTTTTAAATTTATGCGGATTGGTTTTGTCGGTCTCGGCCGAATGGGATTTAACATGGTCGAACGATTATTGGATCATAAAATTGAAGTGGTGGCTTATAATCGCAGTCAGGATAAAGTCAAAGCAATTGCAAAAAAAGGCGCTAAAGCGGCAACCGATCTCGCCGATTTAGTTGGTCAATTGCCGGGCCGGAAAATTGTCTGGTTGATGTTGCCGGCCGGTTTAGTGACTGATCAAACGATTAAAAAATTGCTGCCTTTGCTCCGGCGGGGTGACATAATTATTGACGGGGCCAATGATTTTTATGGCAACGCCGAAAGGCACAGCAAGCTTTGTGCCAGCCGGGGAATTTATTTTTTTGATTGCGGCGTTTCCGGCGGCATTTGGGGGTTGAAGAACGGTTACACTTTGATGATTGGCGGGCCTAAGGCTCAATTCAAATTTATTGAACCGCTCTGTCTGGCGTTAGCGCCAAAGAACGGTTACGGTTATTTTGGACTTGCCGGCGCCGGACACTTTGTCAAAAGCGTTCATAATATCGTAGAGTATATTTATCTTCAGGGTTTAGCTGAGGGAGTCGAGCTATTGCAGAATTTTAAACAACCGATTAATCTAGCTAAAGCGACCCAGGTCTGGGGTCCGGCCAGCGTCATTCGCAGTTGGCTGCTGGATTTAGCCCACATTGCCTTGAAGCGTCCGGACTTTAAAAAAATTAATCCGAAGATTGACAGTGTGACGATTGATGAATTGCGACAAACGGTGAAGGCAGTAAAGAGTTACGCCCCAGCTTTTGAAATTGCGACCAAGATTCGTCGTGATAAAACCAATAAATTTATTTTAGGCAAACGCACTATCGCGGCAGTTCGGCGGGAATTTGGCGGCCATAGTGTCAGTAAAAAATAAGTTGGTAAGCTAATAAGTCTGTAAGTTGACTATGACTCAAAAACAAATCGAAGAAATTTCTCGGCTGATTCGCTATTATATTCTGGTCTCAACCACTAAGGCCGGTTCCGGCCATCCGACATCCAGCCTGTCAGCAACCGACTTGATGGCCGGTTTAATGTTTTCCGGAATTTTTAAATTTGATTTAGCCCGGCCCGGTTACCCGGGCAATGATCGATTAATTTTTTCTAAAGGTCATGCCTCACCGCTTTTTTATTCTCTATTTGCCGCCGCCGGCCGGGTCGGTGAATCGGAATTGCTGAAAATGCGGCGGTTCGGCAGCCCGCTTGAGGGTCATCCGACTATGGCTTTTCCTTATACTGAGGCGGCGACCGGTTCATTGGGTCAGGGTTTGTCGGTCGGTGTCGGTATGGCTTTAAACGCCAAGTATCTTGACCGGTTAAATTACAAAACTTATGTTTTGTTGGGCGACAGTGAAATGGCTGAAGGTTCAGTTTGGGAGGCAATCCAGCTGGCCGTTTACTATAAACTGGATAATCTGGTCGGTATCATTGATGTGAATCGCTTGGGCCAGCGGGGGGAAACGATGTTGGCCCATAAGGTCAAAAGTTACAGTCAAAGAGTTTCCGCTTTCGGCTGGCAAACAATTATAATTGACGGGCATTCGCTGCCGGAAATTTTAGCCGCTTACCGAAAAGCCTCTGCCTGTAAAGGCCGGCCAGTAATGATTATTGCCAAAACCCTGAAAGGCAAGGGAGTCTCGTTTTTAGAGAATAAAAATGGTTGGCACGGTAAAACCCTAAACCAGGAGGAACTAAAAAAAGCTTTAGCGGAAATCGGTCCGGTGGATAAAAAATTAAAGGGCCAGGTTGCCAAGCCCAGAACAGTAAATTTAAAAAAGCCAAGATTTAAATCAATTAAACCGGTAACTTTGAACCTCGGTGATAAGGTGGCTACCCGAAAAGCTTACGGTTACGCTTTGACGGAATTGCTGCCGCGTTTTTCCAATCTGGTTGTTTTGGACGCCGAGGTGAGCAATTCCACTTATGCCGATGATTTTGCCAAAATTTATCCGAGCCGATTTTTTGAAATGTTTGTGGCTGAACAGAATATGGTCAGCGCGGCTCTGGGTTTGGCCCGGCGGGGTAAGATTCCGTTTGTTTCTACCTTTGCCGCTTTTTTTACCCGGGCTTTTGATCAGATCCGCATGAGCCAATATTCAAATGCGAATATTAAATTTGTCGGTTCTCACGCTGGAGTTTCGATCGGTGAAGACGGCGCTTCACAAATGGCTTTGGAAGACCTCGCGATGTTTAGAACGGTGATCGGCAGCGTAGTTTTATATCCCGCTGACGCTGTTTCAACTTTAAAACTGGTGGAAAAGATGGCGCGCTGTAAAGGCTTAGCCTATTTGCGGACGACCAGAATGGCGACACCGGTACTGTACAAAAAAAGTGAACAGTTCCCGATTGGTGGCAGTAAGACTTTACGTCAAAGCTCCAGTGACCAGGTGACGGTAATTGGCGCCGGCATCACTCTCCATGAAGCCCTGAAAGCCGCCGACGAACTGGCAAAAGAAAAAATTAATGTCCGGGTGATTGATTTATATAGCATCAAGCCAATTGATGTTGCCACTTTAAAAAAAGCCGCTAAAGAAACGGGGATGATTATTACCGTTGAAGACCATCATCACGAAGGGGGTTTGGGCGAAGCGGTTCTTTATTGTCTGGCGGAATTAGCCAAGGTTAGAATCCCGGTTAAAATTTTGGCGGTGCGAAAAATGCCAAAAAGCGGCAAGCCGGAACAACTTTTGGATTATGAAGAGATTTCGGCCAAGGCGATTATTAAAACCATAAAATTAATTTTGGATAACTCAAATAAATAATATGACAAAAAAAATTCCTTCAAAGTTTAAGCCCAGAATCCACAATATCATGAGGGGCAAAAATGAGGTAAGTTTCTCCTGGCGTATTTTTAAGATCATGGGTGAGTTTGTCCAGGGTTTTGATTTTTTAAGGCGTTTTGGTTTGACCGTAACTTTTTTCGGCTCGGCCCGCTGCACGCCGAATGAAAAAATTTATCACGACGCAACTAAACTTGCCTCTCAGCTGGTGAAAAAAGGTTTTGCAGTAATCACCGGTGGCGGTCCGGGAATCATGGAAGCGGCCAATAAAGGAGCGGCAGAGGCTAAGGGCGCTTCGGTCGGTCTCAACATTCAGCTGCCGACGGAACAACGGGTAAATAAATATGTTGATTTTTCCCAAGCCTTTCATTATTTTTTCATCCGGAAAGTAATGCTGGCTTATGCTTCGGAAATTTATATTTTTTACCCCGGCGGATTTGGCACCCTGGATGAGTTGTTTGAAATTATGACTTTAATCCAGACCAAAAAAATCAGCCAGATTCCGGTCATTCTAGTCAACAAAGAGTACTGGCAGCCGATCGTTGATTGGATGGAAGATAAATTGTATAAAAAATATTATGCGATTGATAAGGAGGATACCAAAATTTATTATTTGGCCAAAGATGCCGATGATGCTTTAAAGTATATAAACTCATTGATCAAAGATGGCAAATTGTTTGATAATACTGAGCAGCCGGTTGAATACAGTAGTGATCAGGACATTAGGAGATAACTTCCATTTATGGATAGAAATTTGGCTTTAGAATTTGTTCGGGTAACGGAGGCGGCGGCAATCGCGGCGGCCAAATGGCTCGGCCGCGGCGACAGCAAGGCGGCTGATCAGGCCGCAGTGGATGAAATGCGGGACCGGTTTAACCAGATTGATTTTTCTGGAACAGTGGTGATCGGCGAAGGTGAAAAAGACGAGGCAGCTGAACTTTACACCGGTGAGAAAGTTGGTCGCGGTAAAGCACCGGAAATGGATTTGGCAATTGACCCGCTAGAGGCGACCGACAGCGTGGCGTTCGGCCGACTTAACGCTTTAGCGGTGATTGTTGCCGGAAGCCGCGGCTCATTATTGCACGCGCCGGACACCTATATGAATAAAATAATGGTTGGTCCGGCGGCGGCTAATGTCATTGATCTGGATGCGCCGGCAGCAGATAACATCAAAAAAGTGGCCAAAGCTTTAGGCAAAGAAGTGGCCGAGGTAACGGTGATGATGCTGGACCGGCCAAGACACGAGAATTTAATCAAAGAAACCAGAGCCGCCGGTGCGAGAATCCGTCTAATCACCGATGGGGACGTCGCAGCCGGAGTCGCGACCTGTTTACCCGATTCCGGGGTGGATATGGTTTTGGGGATTGGTGGCAGCACCGAGGCGGTTTTAGCGGCGGTGCCGATTAAAATTTTAGGCGGTCAAATTTTAGCGCGTTTTGTTCCGCGCCACGAAAATGACCGGGCCAGAATTTCTGACTGTCTGGCCACGGCCGGGATTAAAGATATTCAAAAAATTTTTCGCGCCTCGGATTTAGCCCGGGGCAAACAACTGACATTTACCGCCACTGGCGTGGTTGACGGTCCATTATTGGCCGGAGTTTTATTTAAGTCAGAGACGACTATTACTCAGTCGGTCGTGATCCGGGCTCAGTCCGGAACGATCCGTTATATCACCACTCATCATAATCATCACTATTATGATCGTGAAATTTCTTAATTTTTTAAATCCAGAGCCGTATGATTGTCTCAACTAAAAAATTATTTAAGCACGCTTATGGAAAATATGCCATTGGCGCTTATAATATCAATAATGCCGAGCAAACGATGGGACTATTTCAGGGTAACCTGGGTAGTCAGGCGCCGTTCATTATTCAAATTTCAAAAGGAGCTCGTGACTATACCGATAAACGTTTATTGGAGGCGATGATCCGGTCCGCGGAAAAAATTTTTCCCACAGCGATTTTTGCCGTTCATCTTGACCATGGCGATGAGGCGACCTGCCTGGATGCGATTAAAAGCGGTTTTTACAGTTCAGTTATGATTGACGCCAGTAGTCAAAAATTTTCGGAAAACATCAGGATCACCAAAAAGATCGTCAAGGCCGCGCACCGCCGGGGCATCAGCGTTGAAGCGGAACTGGGGCAATTGGGCGGAGTCGAGGAACATATTTCGGTAGCGGAAGGCAATGCTCATTTGACCGACCCAAAGCAGGCCAAGGAATTTATTCAAAAAACCGGTTGCGACAGTCTGGCTTGTGCTATTGGTACCAGCCATGGGGCTTATAAATTCAGCGGCTGTCAGTCGCTTCATTTTGAAATTATAAAAGAGATCCAGAGATTGGTTCCTAATTTTCCGCTGGTGATGCACGGTTCCAGCTCGGTGCCGGCCGAAGAAGTTAAAAGAATTAATGCGGCCGGTGGCGCATTGAAAGGTGCTAAAGGTGTTGACGAAAAAGAATTCAAAAAAGCCGCCAAGCTAGGGGTGACCAAAGTTAACATTGATACCGACGGTCGGTTAGTTTGGTGCCGGGTGCATCGGGAATTTTTTAAAGATCAGCCGGAGGAGTTTGACTTGCGTAAACCGGGTAAAATTTTTATGGCGGAATATGCCAGCTACATTGAACACAAAAATAAGATGCTGGGCAGCGCCGGTCAGCTGGCGGCCGTTAAGCAATTTATAAAAAAATGAAACCGGAAAAATCAAAAACCAGAATTTTTCTTGATAGCGGCGACCCGTTTGAAACCAAGGAAATAATTCAGTCATTGGGTTCTTTGGCCGGTCAGACCACCAATCCGACACTGGTCTCCCGCAATCCCTACGCCCAGAAGCGATTTGCCGCCGGTGAAAAGTTTACGGCCGAAGAAATTTTTGATTTTTATAAAAAAATCGTTACTGAGATTTCCGGTTTGATTCCGTCGGGTTCGGTTTCAATCGAAGTTTACGCCGATAAAAATACGACGGCCGAACAGATGATTAAACAAGCGAGAGAATTTTTCCGCTGGATTCCCAATGCTCATATTAAATTACCAATTACTGCCGAGGGTCTAAAGGCGGCGGAACAATTGACAGAGGAAGGGGTACGATTGAATTTAACCTTGTGCTTTACTCAGCAGCAAGCCGCTGCGGTTTACGCCGCGACTCGGGGTGCCGGAAAAGGGGATGTTTTTGTCTCGCCCTTTGTCGGCCGACTGGATGACCAGGGCGAGAACGGTATGGATTTAATCAAGAATCTCATTGAAATGTACGCCGCCGGCGACGGTCATGTGGAAATAATTTCCGCCAGCATCAGGAATTTTGATCATTTTTTGGCTACCCTTAAACTGGGGGCGGATATCGCAACGGTGCCTTATAAGATTTTAAAAGAATGGGCCGCGGCCGGCGCCAATATTCCCGGTTCTGATTATATTTATCCGGCCGGCGGTTTCCAGCCGATTCCTTATGAAAATTTTGATTTTTTGAATAAAGACTGGCACTCGTTTGACCTTAGGCATAACCTGACAGATGCCGGAATGGAAAAATTTTCTCAAGACTGGAATTCCTTGATTGGATAGCTTCTGTCGCTTTGTCACCTAATACCTAATATCTATAATCTAAAACCTAACAACTAACCTATGATGGATCAAGCCATTAAAGATTTTGCCAAGCAGTTCAGTTATCAGCCTCAGATTGAAGGTGATTTTGATAACAGTATCGCCCAGAAATTTGTGGTTTGCGGCATGGGCGGTTCTCATCTGGCGGCGGAAGTTTTGCAAACAATTGATCCTCGGCTTGATATTATTATTCACCGGGATTATGGTTTGCCTTTCAGTAATTCGGACCAGCGGCTGGTTATTGCCAGTTCATATTCCGGTAACACGGAAGAAACGATTGATGCTTTTAATCAGGCGCGGGAAAATAATCTGCCTCTGATTGCGATTGCTACCGGCGGCCGGCTGATTGAGTTGGCTAAAAAAAATTCCATTCCTTACATTCAACTGCCGAATACCGGCATTCAGCCCCGGTCCGCTTTGGGTTTTAGTTTTTTGGCAATGCTTAAGGCGATGGGCCAGGAAGATTTGCTTAATCAAGCTTCGCGGCTGGCTCATGTCTTAAAGCCGTTTGACCTGGCGCCGGCCGGCCAGGAGTTGGCGGAAAAGCTGAAAGGCTTCGTTCCGATCATTTATGCTTCGGCCAGAAATTTTTCATTAGCCTATAACTGGAAAATAAAACTCAACGAAACCGGTAAGATTCCGGCTTTCTGCAATGTTCTACCGGAGCTTAATCATAATGAGATGACCGGTTTTGACGTTCAGTCCGGCAGCCGGTCGCTCTCGGAAAAATTTTATTTTATATTTTTGAAAGATTCTGACGACCATCCCCAGATCACAAAGCGCCTGGCGGTAACAGAAAAACTTTATCAACAGCGCGGTTTGCCGGTTATTACGCTTGAATTGGCCGGCGAGTCAACCTTAGAAAAGATATTTTCTTCATTAATCATTGCTGACTGGCTGGCCTTCTACTTAGCCGCCGGTTACGGCCTGGAGTCCGAACAGGTCCCAATGGTGGAAGAATTTAAACAGCTAATCAAATAATTTATGAAAAAACCAAAATTAATCTTTACCGCTTCGTTGGCTCTGGCGGCTTTGGTCCTAATCGTGATTATTGTCCGGGCAATTGATTCGGGTTCGGTTAAGCCCAGTTCCTATGACAGCTTCGCTCGATGTCTGTCGGAACAGGGAATCAAAATGTACGGTGCGGCCTGGTGTTCACATTGCCAGGCACAGAAAGCCGCTTTTGGCTCAGGTTGGCAATACGTCAATTATGTTGAGTGCTCAACTCAGTCGGATCAGCCCCAGGCCAATGTTTGCAGCCAAGCGGGAATTGAGGGCTACCCGACATGGATATTCGGCGACGGGACCAAGCTGGCCGGTGAATTAACGTTTGAGCAGTTAAGTCAAAAAAGCGGCTGTTTACTGGCCGATTAACTTTGATAAAATTATTTTTCGTGTTAGAATAAAAGGAGGTTAGCTTGGTTGGGAGGAATAGAATTTTTTCTTAATTTTACTTTTTTTGCCAATAGCTTAGTATGAAAAATGTTTTAGATACCATCGGCAATACGCCATTGATTAAGATTGAGAAAATTTATGCCAAACTGGAAACGGTAAACCCTTCCGGCAGCATTAAAGACCGAATGGCAAAATATCTAATGGCCAAAGCGGAAGAGAGGGGAGAATTAAAGCCGGGTTACCACATAATTGAAGCTACTTCCGGTAACACGGGGGTCAGTTTTTCTATGCTATCGGCTATCAAGGGTTACAAAATGATCGCCGCCATGCCGCAGGGTACGAGCCGGGAAAAAATAAAAATGATGGAAATCTTTGGCACAAAAGTTGTTCTAACGCCAAAGCCGGAAAAGTTAGGCGGTGCCATTAGAGCAACCGAAAGGTTGGCCAAGCAATATAAAAAAGTTTGGCTGCCTAAACAATTTGAAAATCCCGACAACGTGGCCGCTCACGAAAAAACTACCGGTCAAGAAATTTTGAAACAGATCAGCAAGGTTGATGCTTTTGTCGCCGGAATTGGCACGAGCGGAACTTTAATGGGCGTTGCCAAAGCCCTAAAGAAAAAATTTCCCAAAGTAAAAATATTCGGGCTGGAGGCTGTGGAGTCACCTCATCAGATAGAGGGAATTTCCGATGGCATTGTGCCTAAAATTATGGATTTCAGTCTGATTGACGGAATAATTAAGGTTAAGAGTAAGGCTGCTATCGCCATGGCAAAAATATTAGCCAAAAAACATGGTTTGATGGTTGGAATTTCTTCCGGTGCCAATGTCTTGGCCGCTATGAAACTAAATAAAAAGTACAAAAACGTCGTCACGGTTTTACCCGATCGGGCGGAAAGATACCCCGAATTTTTATGGTAAACCCCGAGACTCAACTGATTTAGCTAAAGATAAATTTAGATATGATCAATACTAAAAGAATAAGAAAATTTTTTCCGGCAATCAAGGCTGGCCGGATTGTTTCTAATAATGCAGCGAGTACGCAATGCCCGGCCCAGCTGGTGGATTTGTTAAAGAAACTTATTGTCCAGTATGATAACGTCCATCGAGGCCAATCGCAATCTTCCATGTTAACGACGAAGGAATTTGAATCCTCTTATGATACCATCGCCCAGTTTATTGGCGCTCCATCCCGAAAGAATATTGTTTTATTTCGAAATACCACCGAAGCGATTAATTCAGTCATGTATTCTCTGCTGACCGAATTTAAAGACGGCGATAATGTCGTCACGACCTTCATGGAGCATAATTCAAATTATATTCCTTGGTACGGGTTAAGCAAAGAAATATTGCCAAAATTTGGAATTAACGTCGAATGCCGGCTTGCGAAATTTGATCCCGAAACTGGAAAGCTTGATTTAAATCATCTCAAGTCTCTGGTCGACAAAAAAACTAAATTAGTTTGTTGCGTCGGAGCATCAAATTTCTTGGGCACAAAAAATCCAATCAAAGAAATAAAAAAGATCGCCGAAGCCAGCGGCTATGTCCAACCCGATGGCGAAAAGCGATCCTATCTTTTAATTGACGGAGCACAGCTCGCTCCTCATACTTTTATTGATATTGATGAATGGGGAGTGGATTTTTTTGCCTGGTCTTTTCATAAAATGCTCGCCCCTTTCGGGGTTGGGGCTTTATACGCCAAGGAAAAATTGCTTTTAAGAATTAAGCCGTTTCTTTATGGCGGAGATATGATTGCCGAGGGCCAGGTCAGTCCAGAAAAAGTAGAGTATAATGTATTGCCTTGGAAATTTACGGCCGGCACGCCTAACATTTTAGGGACGATCCTTTCCGCCCAAGCCCTGAGGCTATTGATGGATTTTTCTTTAAATCCCGGGAAGCATAAGTATTTTATGACCGATGAAAGATTAGAAAAGTCTGATGTTAAAAAAGCGATGGAAAATATAGAAGCTCATGAAAAAGTTTTGATCACCGAAGCATTGAAGATGTTGGGCGATATACCGTCATTAACAATCTTTGGGCCAAAAAATCCAGACGACCGGACGGCTTTGGTTGCTTTCATCTGCCAAGGCAAGAGCCCGTTTGAACTCGCTGAGGCTTTGAGTAAGATGGGTGTTGAGGCCCGGGCCGGTTGCCATTGCGCGACTTTGGCTCATCATTATTATAAGTTGAACCCGCCGGCCAGTTGTCGACTAAGTTTTTACCTGTATAACGATCTTAATGATGTGAGAAAAGCCTGTTCCGCCGTTAAAAAAATTGTGTCTAATTTTTAATTTTAAAATACATTTATGAGACAATGCTCGATTTATGACAGTTCTTTGCGATTCTCCCGGGCGACTTATGGCGTCTTGGTCTTAATCGCTTTCTTCCTTCATAACCAATGGTTGGTTCTGGCAGCCAGCATTCTGATAATTCTCGGTGTTTTTTCCATGAAACTCAATATTCCTTATCAACTTCACGCCCTGATTTCCGGCCGGAAGGTTCAGCCAATCCAAAAAGAGTTGGGAGAATTGAATTTTGTCGCAGGGATGACCGGTGTGCTTCTTCTGATTGGTTTTTTGTTTATCTACCTCGGCAAATTTGTTGAAATCGCCTGGATCTATGTTTTAGTGGTAGACTTATTAATATTTTTAGCTTGTTTCGTTGGTTTTTGTGTGGCCACCTTAATGTATGTCTTTTTTAGAAAGATTTTTCACCGAGGTTAATTTAATATCGTTGGCATAATAAATGGCAAAGGACGAAAAATTAGAAAAACAAAAAACAGAAATAGGAGAACAGGGGTATCTAAATAAAAACTGCTGGTTAGTTAAAAATCTTAACTATTCTCCATATCGGCGTTGTCAGCATTGCAACTTTAGATTCCGGAACTGTTTGTTTTTACATTATCAAGTGATCAGTTTAATTCTAATAATTTTTTTTCTCACCCTTTTTTTCTTGGTCGAAGGTAAAATTTCGACCATAATAGTCATCACTATTTTTACCTTAGTCACCGTCTATGGTTATTTTTTTAATCGGAGTACGGAAAAAATCGTCAAAGCCAATTTTTCCGAAAGAAAAGCCAAGGAGGCTTTGGAAGATTTAACCGAAAAGCTTGAAGAGAAGGTCGATGAACAGACCAAGGATATCAAAGAAAAGAATGTTCATTTGGAAAAGCTTTTGGAGATGCGTTCAGAGTTTTTGGACATCGCTTCTCATCAGCTCAAAACGCCGGTTTCGGTAATCCTGGGCACCATCTCAATGTTCCAAGAGGGTAGCATCCAAAAATTGCCTAAGGAGCAGCAGGATAAATTTATCAATAATATTTTTCGCAAAGCCAAAAAATTGAGTACGATCATCAGTGATATTCTGCGGGCTTCGGAAATGGATACGGACGGGTTTCAGCTGTCACCGGCCAATATCAAATCGATTCAGCCGGAAGATATTGTTAAGTCGGTCTACGATGAGATGAAGCCGGAGGCGGTGGATAAGGGTATAGGTTTGGAATTGACATTGCCCGATAAACCGGCGGGAAAAATTCTGGCGGATCCTGACTTTTTGGAGCAGGCAATATATAATTTGGCGGATAACGCTATTAAGTATACCTCTAAGGGCGTAGTGAAGATTGCTTTATCCCAGGAAGGCGGTCGGATTTTGATTAAGATAGCGGATTCTGGCATTGGTATCCCCAAGGCTGACCAGAAAAAGATGTTTAGTAAATTTGCCCGGGCCGAAAATGCAGTTGATATGTATACCGATGGTTCGGGCCTGGGCTTGTTTATTGTTAAAAAGATTGTCGAAGCCCACTCGGGCGGTCAAATTAGTTTTACGAGTGAGGAGAAAAAAGGTACTGTCTTTACGATTAGCTTACCGACAGAAGGAGGAGAAAAAAGGTAGCGTATTAAAGGAACTAAGTCTATGGCTAAAGCAGCCAAAAAAACATTACTCATCGAGGATGATCCAGACCAGTCATATTTGTATTCCACCAAATTTCAGCTGGAAGGACTTGATATAATCAGCGCCAAGAGTGGATCTGAGGGGTTAAGCAAGGCGATTGCCGAAAAACCAGATTTGATCCTCCTAGACGTTGTGATGAATGATATGGATGGCATGGAAGTCCTGGGTAAGTTGAGAAAAAATCGGGATACTAAAAATATCCCCGTGGTGCTATTGACCAATCTGGCTAAAAAAGAGCTCCGTGAGCGATCTAAAAAACTCGGGGTGATCGGTTTTTGGCCGAAGGCGGAAATTTTACCGCAGGAAATAGCTGATCGGGTGAAAAATATCTTGGGCATTAAGTAATATGGAAAAACAAAAAACGATCCTATTTGTCGAAGACGAAAATGATTTAATTGATGTCTATCATCTAATTTTTGATAATCACGGTTATCGTTTTTTATCGACCAAAGATGTTAATGAAGCGATGGTGCTTTGCGAAACGGATAATGTTGACTTGGTTTTGTTGGATATTCTACTGCCGGGCCATGGCGGTGAAGTGGAACAACTCGGCTTTATTTTTTTGGAAAAACTGAAAAACAACCCGAAGACCAAGGATATCCCGGTAATAATTTTTACTAATCTTAATTCAATTGAAGATAAAAAGAAGGGTTTAAGTTTGGGCGCTAATGATTATCTGGCGAAATCCGAGAAGACGCCGCCGGAGGTGCTGGCTAAAGTAGAAGAAATTTGGAGGTAATATGAAAAAACAGATCGGACTGGTCATCGCCTTTATTTTTGAAGTTTCTTTGCTGATTGTGGTGGTGATTTTTTTGTTGCTCGGCATCGTGGGGATATTTTTGCCAATCATACCCGGCCTGGTTTTGATTGGCATCGCGGTCGCTATTTACGCTTTTCTTATTCGGGACGAAAAAAATAAATTGAGCCGTTATTCTCATCGCTATGTGATAAAATTTAAATCTTATTTTAATAAATTAATTCACCCTAAAATTTATATGGGCATAATCAAAACAATAAAAAAAAGACGGGAAGAAGCGATTAAGGTAACCGTTATTAAGTATGGTTTAATCTTATTCGGTTTTAATTTAGCTTTAATCATGTTTTTATTCTTTGCCTTAACCGGTGCCGGGACTATTCTGACCCTGCTCGATTTCTCTCAATTGGTGCTGACTTTCGTGCCGCTGCTGATTATCTTTTTGTTTGCCGCGGTTTGTTCAATTATTTGGTATCGCTTTGGTCAGATTTTGAGAAAAGCTTTTAAGGATAAACTGGTCCTTTATTCGGGCTTAGTGGTTTTGATTTCGATCGTGCCGCTGCTTTTAATTCTATTTTTTCTTTCACTGATAATCAGTTCCGGTTTAGCGACCTATAGTTTTTGGTGGATGATTTTTATAATTAATCTGCTGATTACGGTTTTGGCGGTAGTGTTCGAGTTTTTTATTGTCAGCCTTGGTTCATTGACCAGGGAGTAGATTGGTTTTTAGCTATAATAATATAACAATAAAAAGAGCCTCGTCCCACACTTCGTGCAGGCCGAGGCTTTGTATTCAATGTTCATTTTTTTGAGCCTTTGGCTCAGCTGCCGGGTTGGTTATCGGCGGTGCCGCCGGGTTCCGAGGTTTTGGCCTTGGTACCGGGGAGCATCCCTTTGACTCTTTCGAACAGGCGGTTGACCAGTCCGGGAGCCTTGGACTGATTGTGCCTGGCTTCGATGCCGGCCAGTGACCTCACCAGATGTTCGATCTCCACCGGCACCTCGCCACCGTCGTTTTTGCCGGTAATCGCCACCTTACGTTTGAAGGCGACTTCCCCGGTTTCGGTATTGACGATTATCGCCAGTGATGGATCTTCGGCCAAGTCCGGGTGTCTGACGGCAAAGAGTCGCCTGGCCTGACGGAGACGCAGGCCGGCCAGCTCGGGTTGGTGCTGCGCTTTCAGCCTCAGGTCGGCGGCTTCCTTGGCCCTCTCTCCGGCCTGGCGGTGTCTGTCCGCGATGGCCTCAGTTTGGGAGAGTAGCTCGGCGGCTTCTTGGCCATCGATCTTGAGAGGAATAGCACCTCCATAGAGCCAGATACCCTTGTCACCGCCATCGGGATTGAGTTCCCGAACGGTCAGGTTGGCGCCGTAGTGGGCGGGGAACATTGCCCAGAGTTGATGCCTCAGCTCGACATCGGCGTCATCAGCTTCCTGGTGCAGGCATTTGGCCTGTTCGTTCAGTCCCTCGATCTGTTCGGGGTAGCCGGTGATCTCTTTTTCCATTTTCCCGACTTCCTTGAACGCTTCCAGCACCTTGGGATCAACCTCGACATCCTCGACGGTTGAGCTTTGGAACTGGTAGCCCAGCACTTTGCCATCCGGACCGATACCGACCAGCAGTCTGGCATCGGGTCGGCGCTGGCCGATCCCACCTTGGGAAATCCGGCCGAAAATGGCCGGCAGAATCGCTTCCATCATCGCCTCGATCGTGGGGTCTACCTCACTGGCGTCTTGGGCCGCTTCGGTCTCGCCCCGGTCTCCCTGGTTTTTCAGTATTTGCATCCGCCACATCAGACTGCAGTCTTTTCTTCCGCAGAATGGGCATGCTTCCATTGCAGTATCCTCCTTAGTGTTGGCATAGTGTAGTCCTTAGAACAAAGGCTACTTAGCGCATATTATCAGAAAAGCGTATTTTTGTCAAGATTTCGTAACTATTTCAGCTGAAATTGTTGATATAGCAGAAATGTGTTATAATTTATATAGTTAAAATAACCTATTTGTTGTTGAAAAAAAATCTAGATTTAATTTTATTATGCCCATATTTTTAACTAATTAGATTTAGTTTATGATTTTGTGGGTTTTTATTTATGTCCAACGGTAACAAAACAATTTTGATTATTGAAGATGATAAATTCTTGGCTAAAATGCTAAGTCGGACTTTGGAATCGCATCAATATAAGATAGTTCAGGCGGCTAGCGGTCAGGAGGGATTGCTGAAGGCCGGGGAGGGCAATATTGATTTGATCTTGCTCGATATTATGCTG
>Ga0265297_10007330_pt1 | contig 15356 bp, 17 predicted proteins | sample Munlanlwell13791_FD_192502 | JGI IMG/M metagenome (GOLD analysis project Ga0265297, IMG submission 192502) | Leachate microbial communities from a municipal landfill in Southern Ontario, Canada - Leachate well 137-91 | ecosystem: Engineered > Solid waste > Landfill > Unclassified | place... | reverse complement strand
TCTCCCCAGACATCCAGACTCTGGCGGTATTTCTCCTGAAAAATCCGGTTCATAAAAACCCGCATCGTAAGCAACGCCCCAATGACCACGGCCAAAAGGACCGCGTAAGTAACCATATTTTGCGCTTTATTATTTATTCTTTTCATAGGCCACCGTAATAATGGTATAGTCGGAAACATCGCTGTTTTTTTCTACCGGAATTACTTTTAAAACCGAAATATGACAGGTTTCTCCAGCAGAATTTATGAATCCCAGCTCTTTTACTTCTACCCCCTGATGGTCCATCAACTCGTTAATTTTCTTATCGCAAGCAGGACAACTGCCCCTACGATCCTTATTCTGCGCTTCTTCCGGGTATTTAATCCGCTGCACCGGCTTATCCTGCTCAAGTTTCCAGCCGAAAGCACCCATGTTCCCTTTGTAATAATCGGCAATCACCGCCGGCTGGGCATTAGATAAATAGACCAGCCTCTGAAAAGACGGCTCTTCGGAAGCGCTAATCATTTCGGCATCGGGATACCTAGGGGCAATTTCTTTTCTCAGGCTTGCCTCGGAACGCTGGATGGAAAACATATTCGGGGTTGGCGGGATTACCGCAGGAGAAATTTTGTTTTTGCCGAGGATGTATTTTGTCTTGGTGCCTTCGGCAATAAAACGGATCACGATCATTTCATTGTCCCTGCGGAAAATTAATGTACTGCCGGTAAGGCTATCGATATTTCCCCCGACATCCAGGTCGGAGATCTTTCCCATTTCCAAAGCCGGATTTCTTTCCTCCCACCCTTCGGCAATTAACCTGCGGCGGTAAAAATCAACGATCTCCCTGCGGCCCAAGCGGCTTTCATAAAAAGAAACGTCAAATTCGGTATGCGCGGATTTACGGCTCTTTTCCTTTAGCTGTTCCGTTTGGGGAGGAACCGGCAGGACCTTAATATCCCACCAGGCCGCCTCGGCATTCCCGCTTAAAAAAAACATCGCGCAGAAAAACATAAAAAGATTTTTCGCAGACAAGATCACTTTTACCTCCGCGGTTCTTTACTAGCTTACTCCGAAGTATCGGTCTCTATAATCGACGGATTGTGCCTTAATACCGGCCCTTCCATCTCCCCCTGGCTCAAAGGCCGGTGGATCTGCCCCTGGCCGTTAAAATTTACCACACTGAAACTGGTGATATCCGGATAACGCGCCGTCCAGATACCCTCTTCCTCTCTGCCTTCATGCTGCTGCTTAGTATCCACCCTGACCAGGCGGTTATGGATGATCTCCTCCATCCAGCAGATAATCTGGTCATCGGCATCACCATCAGTGGTGCTGATAAAGGTCTGCTCGCTGGGCAAAAGTTTTTCCCAGGCCTCCGGCAGATCGGTAAATAAGGGGCTTAAGGTCGTCAGGGCATTATTATTGGCATTGATCCCATTGATAAGAAATGGTATAGCAAAAATACAGAAAATAATGTTCACAAAACAGGCCAGCATCAAGAAAAAAGCCGCCCAGTCGTAATTAATCAGGGCCTGGATCAGGTATTGGTGCGCCTGTTCGCATTTAGAAATAATCTCCATCAGGTCCGCCATTTCCTGCGAATAGGTATTGCGCGTAACCTTTAGCTCAAAGGTATCCACCGGGTCAATATTAACGGTGACCTCCACCATGTGCTGCCGGTTTTGGGTCTGCCCCTGGTCCGTCCAATTAAAGGTCTGTTGCGGCTGGCAATCCAGATTCTCCAGAAAATCGTTAAAACTGCCGCGGTCACGCATCTTTTCTCCGATACCACTGTTCATAAAGGCAAACTTATGCCCCATCTTGATCGCCTTGCAATGCGCCTCGGCTGCGGTGTCGCGGATCTCGATATAGAACGCTAACTGCTCGTTCTGAAAATCGGTGATCTCCGGCATGATCTCTTCGTTAATTATAGCCATCAGGAAACTGTTGTTCTGTATGGCGGTTTCGATCTCCTGCATCGCATCCAGCGTCAGAAAATAAGCTCGGCAGGGATCAACACAGGCCAGGGCCAGGGCTTCTTTGGCATGATTCAAGGCGTGATAGGCGCTGATATAGGCCGTAGTCAAATGCTCGATCGCCATGACAAAAAGCAGGGAGATGGTATGAAAAAATTCCCGGTAGGCCTCTTCCATGTCGCGGTTCGACTTGCCCAGGGCATTGAAAAGATTGGCCATTACCGAACCGGCGGCCAGGGCCCCGGCATCCGCGCCATTGGCAGATTCGGTCTTGATAAAAGCAACCTTGTTCAGGTTTACCGAAACCATGGCCATGATGATCAGGATCACCAGGATTACAACAAAAAAAGAGGCAAGCTGCCCCTTTTTATAATTACACCTGTTCTGATAAAAATACCTGAACATCTTCTACCACGCGCCTTTCTTATCCCGCCATTACCCTCCTGAAGGGAACAACAGGACTTTTTGCTCTTTCAGCTCCTCGGCCCTCTCCATCGGCCATACGAGCTTGTAATTCTGAGTAGAAGTTCCTGCTTCAACCCTGCTGTTATTATAGCGCATCTGGCGTTGGACGATCTGCTTGTTCGCCCAAATCCAAATATTAAATATACCACCAAAAAGGAGGATAAGCACGATAAAAATCGCCATCGACTCTAAACTGCTTTGTCCTCTGTTCTTTCTCATCTTAAGGCCCCTTGTTAGTGGTTCGTGCTCCAGTTCATCCGCCTGTCCACAATCCTCTCGTCGGACGGCACATCGCTGTAATACCGGTATTGCCCCTCGGGATCGCGGTAGGAATGCTGCACAATATCGACCTCCGGGATCTGCGTCTCGAGTATCTCCTTGCGGCGGGAATACCGGTCATTGGTAATATTCGAGCTGGTCTCATTCTTGTTGTAATCTTCGGTGTACTCCAGCTGCGAACGCGAATTAATATAAAATTCATTGGGCAGTTCCCCGTGTTCCCTCTCGTCGTCATTAATTCTCGCCACCAAGGCATCCTTGGGAAAGACGCTGTCTCCAGGGCTCTCGCCACCCCGTTCTTCATATGCGCCTTCAGTAGGAACCGCCCAAAATACGCTGGCATCGGCATTCATCGTCTGGGTCACTCCTTTGGCATAACCACCTTCTAAATCAACGTGTCTGCGGTCTTCCACCTGAAACATCTGTACTGAAGCCCCGGGGCTTTCAGATTCCGCCCCCTGATAGGTATTGGCCTTTTGCAGCGCGCGGCGAAAACTCTCCATCTTCACATATTGCTGATCGTTGAGCCGCTGGACATAAGCGATCAGGGCCCCCAGCACCACCACGATAATCGCGGCAAACAATGCCATCTCTAATATCGCCTGTCCTCTTTTAAGCTTCAGCCGTTGCATCTTAATCTCTCCTCGGCGGATCAATATAACCATCCTCGGCCTTGATAAATTTCGGCACATACACCGGGGCCTTATCCGGGTCCTCATACTTGAATTCATTCAGAGGATCAAACGACCAACCATACTCTCCGCCACTAATCCTGCCTCCGGGCGATTGCTTGGTTTCCCAGCCTTCCATGGTCAGGCTGCGCGAACCGTCTTCCCCGCCCTGCTGCCTGACGGTGTTTTCAGAATAAGTCGTGGTCATCCCGCTAAGTTGATAAACCCCGCCCGGCTCAACTAGCTGCCGACTGCCTGAAGCATTCATCGGGACAAACCCGCCTTCCTGTTCTGTGCCGATAAAATGATCGGTTAAGGCCGCCATCTTCCCCTGCAGCCCTCTTTTATAATAAACACTAGCCAGGGCGATGGCTCCGACGACCACCGTAAATAAGGTAGCGTATTCGATCAGGGCCATGCCATTTTTCCGGGAAGATATTTTTTTTAGTAACATATCAGCACCTACATCCTGTTAGGTTCTCTATCCTTGGAGAGAACATCTTCCTGCCGGTCAATGGTCTTCTCGGAGTAGCTTTCGGCAGTAACGTTTTTCTCCTGGGAAACCGCTTCTTCCATAATTTCAGTATAAACGCGGGTCTGCCCTTTTGTCGCTCCGTAAGAATAAATAAAATCCTGTTCGGGCTGCTGGTCCGCCTTGGTATCATAGTCGGCCTCCGGGACGCTCACCGGGACTTTAAGAAAACCGACGTCCGGCACTACCCGGGAACGGTTATGGGGATACGCCGGGTCATGGCTGATCTGCGCCGCAGTCCAGTGTAAATTTCCCTGTACCGCCCGTTTCATATATGTGCGCATGGTGATCAATGCCGCGATCACCACCGCCAGTAAAACGGCAAACTCCATAACGCTCTGCGCCTTCCGGGACCTAATCATGAGCTTATCTCCTCCACTCATTCATTTCCATCTGAATATGCTTCAGCCGGGAATTCACCGCCCGGCGCATATAAGGAAACATGGCCATGATCGCGATGGTCACCACCACCAGCAGCATGGCATATTCCAGAAAACTCTGCCCGCGACAACGGGAAAATTTTTTCATCTTGCCTACCTCATTTTCTCAACCGCTTTATCAAACATATTGTTGAAGTTATTACGCATCCGGCCGACAAAATTCGTCGCCACCAAAGCCAGGATAATCACCCCGGCGATGATCAGATACTCCAGGGCCGCCTGCCCGGATCTTGAATACCGCTTGTCATTTACGCGTAACCTCATCATAAGTAACTCCTTAAAATCCAAAACCTACCTGGCCGCTGGAACCGACGAACTGCAGCAAGATCGGGGCGGCTACAATAATCAAGACCACCGGTAAAATAAAGGCAAAGAGCGGAAAAAGCAGTTTTACCGGGGCCTTTAAAGCCATGGCCTCGCCTCTTTGAAACCTTCTTACCCTTAATTCGTCCGCCTGGATCTTTAATGCCTCGCCGATAGAAGTACCCATGCGGTCCGCCTGGACCAGCGTGCGCACAAAAGAATAAACTTCAGGCATATCAATGCGCCAGGCAAGATTCTTAAGCGCCTCTTTGCGGGTCAGCCCCATCTGTGTCTCGCGCTGCACTTCCGCAAGCTCCATGGTCAGGTCGCAAGGTTTCATATCCCGAATGACCCGGGTGACAGCCAGCATAAAATCCAGGCCGCCGGATACGCAAATATTCAACAGATCAATCAGATTCGGCAGGTCGCGGCGCATATTAAACTGCCTCTTTCTGATCGTTGATCTTAACCATAATACCGGTACGGCCAACCCTACGATCCCGCTAAAAAGCAGAATATTCTGCTTAGGAAAATTATCTCCGAGCAAGATCATCGCTACAGTCGGGATCCCTACCAAAGATAACAGGAAAAATGTCAAAAACTCCAGGGTCCCCATAGGGGAACCAGCCTTGATCAATTTCCTGCGCAGGTCAAAGGGGGGCTTTAATTTTTTATCAAGTTCTTTATAACGGGCGGTTAAAGGGGTCCAGCTCTTACGCTGTATTCCAGGAAACCTCGCCTGGGCCTCCTGCTGCCTGCGGTCAAACACCTGGGAGGGCAGATGCGTCTCCACCTCTCCCCGGTGCACCAGCCCGTATACGGAGAAATAGATGCTGGTTGCCAATAGCAATGCGATCATTATCTCCATGGCAAACTCTCCTTCTTAAAAATCCACCTTACTAAGTTTAATAATAAAATAAGTCCCCAAAACCTGGGAAAATATTGCATAGCCCAGGATCATCTTGCCAAAATCGTTTTTAAAGAAAACGTCAAAAAAATGCGGATCGGATTTATAAACCACCAGGGCAAAAGCGATTGGGATGATCGACATGATGATCCCCTGAAGTTTTGCCTGGACGGTCAGGGCCTTGACCTTGCCGATGAGCTTATTGCGCTCCTGAATGGTATTAGCCACCTTGCTTAAGGTTTCCGTAATATCACCGCCGGTTTCTTTGGCAATCAGCAGTGCCGCCACGACCATATCCAAATCATCAACGCGCATGCGTTTCTTGAGATCCTGAAGGGCATTTTCCACCGAGAACCCCATGCGCATCTGGCGGATCACCAGGCTGAACTCCTGGCTGATCGGAGCGGCCATCTCTTCGACCAGCACCTCAAAGGCCTGCTGTAAGCTCATGCCTACCTTCAATGAACTGCAAAGGATCATGATCCCGTCAACGATCTGCCCGGCAAACTTCTTCCGGCGCTTGTGTTCCAGGATGCGCACCACAGTCATGGGTATGGCCAGGCCGAGGGCCGCGAAAATCCCCGCAGCTACAGGTTTCTTAGTTATTACGTAACCCAGAATGCCACAGATAAGAGGTGAGGCGATATCAAGCAGTATCAGCCTGGCCGGAGAAATATCCAGAAACATCCGGTCCAGCTTGGGGCTCATCTGGTCGAGTTTCTTTTTGTGCCAGAAGAGGGTTTGTTTCTCTACGGACGGGTAAAAAAGATTGGCTAGATAAAATACGCCGATAAAGACGATTATGGAAATTATAATGGCGATTAACATGATTATTCACCTCTTTCCCCTAAGCCGCTCCCCGGACCGTTCTAAAAAGCCGCTTCTTTAAGGAGTACGCGAATTAAAGCATGCCTCATGAAGCGGCGATCTAGAGCTTTTTAAAAGACAAGGGGGCGGCTGTAGCAGACACCTCCTTTATTATTACTCTGCAGGGTTATCATAACCAAACCCATTGGTATCTTCCATTTTCCCGGGATACCATTCGGTAGGTTTTCCTGTTGAACTCCCGGTAGAAGACTGATGCGAATAGCTGACCGCACCGCTCTTGATCAGGCCGCCTTCAGGCTTACTTATATCCGCGCTTTCGCTATAGGTATAAGTAGTCTGATCAGTAGTGGTTCCTGAGGCATATTGCGAGCCGATCTCATTACTGGCATCCTGCAACTTGCCCTGGACACCTCTTTTCATATAGGTGCGCATGGTGATCAGCGCCGCCACTACTACTGCCACCAGAATGGCATACTCCAGCGTGCTTTGCGCTTTTCTATTCCTTAGTCTACTTAACATTTCTCAAACCTCCTTCTTTTAGGGCTTGTAGTGATTTTTACTAATCCGCCGGCGGATCCCCAACTCCCCATTTAGGTATCCAGCCGCCGTCTTCGGTTTCTTTATCGGCATACGCGTCGCCCTTAGGGCTGCCGTCACCTTTGGTCTCCAGATCAATGCTCTTATTCCAAACCTCTTTCAGGTCATGCCTCTCGGCATCGTTGACCCGGTTAAAGACATCGCTGACGTCCCCGGACAAAGATACGTTCTTAGCTTCGTTACCGAACTTTGCCTGGAGCTTTGCTCCTTCATCCTCGTCTATCTGACCGCCTCTTTGCCCGCCCATATTCGCACTGTGGCCAACCCGATACTGCTGGTTGTAGTTACGGGTATCTGTAAAGAAATCTGAGGCGTATTCCGCTCCACCTTCACCCTTGCCCATAGTATTATACCATACCGCGGTGGCGTCGAGCTTGCCGGCCAAACCCCTTCTAACATAGGTAGTGGCCAGGGCCAAGGCGCCGACGACGATGGCAAAAAGCATCGCGTATTCAACTGTGCTCTGCGCTTTATTCTTTAAGGTAATTAACACTTTGTTCACCCCCTTCTTATCAAATAAGCAACTGCCGAAAACTTATTCTTCCGGCACTTCCGGTTTTGTAAAGTCTTCCTTAAACTTCAGCACGTTATTGTCTTCTAACCCATCAACATTATTGTCCAGGTTGTCATACTTGTTGGCGATATCGATCTCAAAGATAAAATCTAATGCCCCTTCTCCCAAATCGCCGGCGGCAGAAATCCTTTTACCTTCATTGGAAGTTCCCATCAATATGGCCTGGCCATTATCTGTGTCCTCAAGACCGCCCTTTTGTCCGGCGTAAGATTTACTCTTACCTCCGCGGTAAGTAGGGATACCGGCTTCGGTGTCTTTTTCAAAGTATGTCCCACCGATAGCATCACCATTATTCAGGTAAACGTCAACGCCTTTTACCAATTTACCGGCTAAGGACCTTTTGATCAATGTCTGGGCCAAGGCGATCGCTCCAATGGCAATAGCAAAGATCATCGCGTATTCAACCGTGCTCTGCGCTCTTTTTCTTAATTTTATTAACACTTTGTTCACCCCCTTCTTAAAAATTACACTTGCCTGAATTTAATCTGCCAATAGGTCCAACCGCTGGATCATGGTATTTGAGGCATCACTGGGATGTTCCAGCATACTTTTTGCCTTGTCCTTGACCGTACCCCTCACCGCCAGGAACGCCAGCACCAGGGCAGTCAGGACAATGACATATTCCAGCATTGCCTGCGCTTTACTCTTTCTGAAAAACATCTCTTCCTCCTTTTTAGAGAAAAACAAAGTTATTTAACAAACTGCATGGCGTTAACCACGCTTTCGGCTTCTGCGGCAACCTTATTCAGGCTTGCTTCGGTGTTAGCCTGAATCGCGCCCTTTGCCAGAATAAAGCCGGTGATAATCGCTGTCAGGATGATCAAGTATTCCAGGATTGATTGAGCTTTATTTTTGCGCAAAAACATTTTAACCCTCCTTTTGTCTGGGTTATTATATTATTTTTTAAAGTCTTTATTATGTCAAAAATAAAAAACCGAAATCCTCAAAAATTATCTTGCGGATTTCGGTAACCCGGCTGACTTCTCGCTTACGACCCCTAAGCAAAGTAAAAGCAAATCTAATTTTTCCGGCGAGAGTCCCGTGGCTTTGCGCATCCTGATACCTCCATACCAGGAATTGCCTTTTCGTTCCGCCTTCTTAACTGCACTTAAAATATAACATTACTATATATGAGTGTCAAGCAGATTTGCCGGGGTATAGGAAAGCGCTTTCAGGCAACCAGAAACCAGACCCGATTTCCCCCAAAGACTACCCTTCTTTCATTTAAACGCTGACAAACGCTGATCAGGTCATTTAGGCAGGGATAACCCTCTGGAGGCCGGAAAACAGCCTTTAAATAGCCTTTCTCCAGGCTTAGGCTAATCTTAAGGTCATAGAAATGCTCTTTTACAAAAGTAAACTCTTTTTGGTCATAACCATATGGAAACAAATATCTTCTGGAATATAGGTCCAGTGCTTTCAGATAATAATTAAATAATCCCCTTAAATCGTGAAAATTTTGAGGTTTTTGGCCTAAAATACCGGCAAAATCATTCTGGTAATTAGCAGTATAGGTGAAAATCTCGATTTTTCGACTATAATCCTCAAAAATTTCCTGGGGATTCGGCCAAAATTCTTGGAATAAAGAGACTACTTCTTGGGTATTCATCTCATTTGGCAAATTAGTCAATATAATCGTTTTTATTTTCTCCTGCAGGCTATTCTTGATCGCGCAGCCTCTTAATGTAACCTTTTGTTTTGTTTGAGGTTGCAATAATTCAACCACGCTTTCCGAGACAAATACCTCCTGATCAAAAGGAGCAATGAGTATCTTTTGAAATTCTCCGGTTAACTTGATTTTTCGGAAGTGGCCGAACTGCCATGGCCAGAGAGAAAAGGCAAAAAACTGTCTTTTTGGCTCGCTAAAAGAGACGCTCTCCAGCTCTTCGAATTTTCCGCTTAAAAAGGCCAGATTGTTAACCGCGCTTTCTTTCGCGTTAAAGGCATTGATCAGATCGAATAATTCTTTACTGGGGGTGTCATACCCCGGGGAAGTAAACAAGATCAACGGTTCTGATTCTTTTCCGGAGAGGTTAAGGCGTTTCTTCACGTTATAAATCGAGGAGCAAAAATCGTAAGGGATCTGCGGGGCGGACCAAACAGAATACATCTGGGCATCAAGATAAAAAACATTGCCGTCGCTTAGCCTGACCTGGACGCTGCGAACTTCCTGAAAAGCCTGATTCATAATATTGGTGATATCGCTGTTTAGCGTCGGAGTGTCCACTAATTTAAAAAGAAGGTTCTCCGTCTCCGAAGCATTTAATTCGCGGTTCACCAGAGGCAGGATCTGCGAATCAGCGGCAAACTCCTGTTTAATCTTGTCCAATGAAATCCCAAAGTATGGGGCGTAAAGAAGAAATTCGATGCGGTTGGCCAAATCCGCGCCTTGCTGGACCAGCCTATTTTTAACCGCGGCGGTGAAATTTTCCACTACCCCTAACAAACAATCCGCGGCCTTAAGAATTATTACCCCCGAGGTAGTAAACTCTCCCTGGTCAGAAACAATTTCCCTGGCCGCAGGCTCAACATGTACCGGAACAGGTTCTGGCTCTGGCTCTGGCGCTGGCGCGGGCTCTGGTGAAGCCGGCTCCGGAGTATTTTCAGGCGCGGCAGGAAGGATATTTTCTTCTGTAACCTCTTGTGGTACTTCTTGTTGAGTAATAGGGACTTCTTCTACAGGAGGTGTTTGCGGCGGTACTTCTTCCGGCTCGGATTCTTTGGGGGGCTCAGGGATATTCTGCGCCTCTCCTGCCGGCTCAAGGATCTCTTCTTTGGGCTCTTCTTCTTTTTTCGATTCGGGAACTTCTTGTTCTTTTACTGCTTCCGGCTGAGGTTCTACAGCGGGAGTTTCGCCAGCCGCAGGCAAGGACTCCGGCTCCTGAACCTGTTCTTTTTCTTCCGCCTGGATCGGCTCTTCCTGAACCGGTGACGCTTCAGCTAAAGGCTTTTCTTCTTCAATCGGGGGCTGGGAAGAAACTTCTGCCAACGGCTCAACTGCGCCTTCCTTTTCTTCAACAAGGGGAATGGTTTCTTCTTTAGCCGGCGTTTCTTCTTTTTCCGGGGATTTTTCCGTCGGTGGTTCTTCTGCTTCAGCCACAGCTTCGAGCGACTCAATCTCCGGCACCACAGGCTCAATTTTTTCCGGCTCTATCTCTTTTTCTTCCGACTCTGGAGATTTTTCGGATAAGGGCTCAGCTAAGGGCTGCGGAGGCGGCAAAGGAATGGTTTCTATCGGCTGAATAACCTCTTTTTCAGGCTTAAAAGTTTCTTTGCTGGGGGATAATTCCCTGACTGAATCGGCAGCGCTTTTAATCACGGCCTTGATCGGGGTAATGCTCAGTGCCCCAGAAGTCGGCTTAGCCCTCTTGATTCTCCTGCCCACGGGCATGCTCAAACCGGCTTTTTTAATCAGGGCATTAATACTGGACTTTGAAACCTCAACCTGGAACTTATTAAAGGCCAACGCTGCCAAAGGCCGGCAGCCTAAAGCAGGATTTTGTTTTTTCTGCTCAAGAATAAAATCGATTATTTCCTGTTTTAATTTATAGGTTACGCCCATAATTTTTCAGATTGGACATTCTTTTTAATAGTATACTCCTAAAAAAATGTTTTTGTCAATTATTTTAAGCAAATTGGGAATAAATTGAGAACGTTTCTCAGTTCAAATTGAGAGTAAATTAAATTGAGAATGTTTCTGGGAAAAGGGGAAAAAGATTAATTATTCGATTGAAAGGGTATCACCTGGAGAGGTTAAGCTGGATCTTGCCGTGCCTGCAGGAAGCTCAATGACAAAATGGACATTAAAATATATCTTACTCAGCCTGAATGGTTTCATCGCGTTAACCACAGCGATCACCTTGTTCTCTTTATTTAAAAAGAGTACATCAATCGGAAAGCGCATAAAGAAAGTATGCACCGAATTGCAGGGGCTGATGATCAGGGCATGGCGATCAGGCAGGCTATTTTTCCCCAATAAGCCGCGCATCCGGCTAAAAGGCCCATCTGCGATTACCACCGTATCTGCCAGCAGGGTATTTTTACTTTGATTGGTTATTTTCATCTTAATAAAAAGAGTGCCCTCTTTTTCAGAAAGAAAAAGAGGGCACTCTTGGTTAATCAGATCTCCGAAGATTTAAATACGTCCTCCGGAAGATGGATCCCTCTGATTTTTATCTCATCCATGAACGAGGGTATATAACCGGTAGCCTGAAAGCTACCCAGGACCTTGGCCTGGGCGTCTATCCCCGTCTGCTTAAAGACAAAGATATCCTGCAGGTCGATATGCATATCATCCTTCATTCCGGTGACTTCGGTAACCTGCATGACCTTGCGCGTACCGTCGGGAAGCCGGGTAGTGTGGATAATTACGTCGATGGCCGAGGCAACCATTTCCCGAATGGCGCGGATCGGCAACTCCGCTCCGGACATCAGGATCATGGAATCAAGCCTGGTCAAAACGTCCGTGGTGGAATTGGCGTGGATCGTAGTCATAGAGCCGTCGTGCCCGGTATTCATGGCCTGCAACATATCCAGCGTTTCGTTACCGCGGCATTCGCCGATGATTACCCGGTCCGGACGCATCCTCAGGGAGTTCCGGAACAAATCGCGGATGGTAATCTCCCCTTTACCTTCGATATTCGGCGGACGCGACTCCAGACGGACCCAGTGTTCCTGTCTTAACTTCAATTCCGCGGCATCCTCGATACTGATGATCCGCTCGTTTTCCGGGATAAAAGTTGAAAGCACGTTCAAAACCGTGGTTTTTCCGGAACCGGTTCCCCCGGAAACAATAACATTTTTCCTGGCGCTAACCGCGGCCCGCAAGAATTCCCGCATCGGATCGCTCATGGTATTCAGGCGCAGAAGGTCGTCGATGGTCAGCCTCTCGCGGCCGAACTTCCTGATCGTCAATGTCGGCCCGGTCAGGGAAAGAGGGGGGATGATTGCGTTGACGCGCGAGCCGTCCGGAAGACGGGCATCCACCATCGGGACCAACTCATCGATCCTGCGGCCCAGGGGTGCAATGATCCTCTCGATCACCTGGCGCACCTGTTCATTGGAAAGGAACCTCTTCGGAGACAATTCTATCTTACCGAAACGTTCGATATAGATCTGGTTGCGGTTATTGACCATGATATCGCTGATATTATTATCATCGATCAAATCTTCCAGCGGCCCCAGCCCCAGAGCTTCGTCGCTGATCTCTTTGACCAGCCTTTTCCTGACCTCGAAGGAGGAAAGAAAAACTCCGGTCTCTTCCGCCAGCGCGGTAGAGATCACCGCCTCTGTTTTTTCGCGGATCTGCTTTGCCTTGACCGGATCGGTCATATCAATTTCCAGGTGCTTAAGATCGAGCTTCTCGATCAGCTTCTGATGGATGCGTTTCTTTAGCTCCGTAACTTCATCCGCTTCCTTCTTATCTTCGCTTTCTTCGCTGCTTACCGCACCTTTATCTATTTTGAATTTTTTCCAAAATTCCCCTTCTTCGATCAGCAACTCTTCCTGCGTGGCCGCGGAAAGAGATATCTCGTGGTGTTCCAAAAATAATCCCTGTCTCTCGAGAAATTCCTTTTCCAGGCGGCGGATCGCCTGGGCAACACGCGAATTCGGGCTGTCGACCACCACCGGGAAACGCCGGTTCAGGGCAACACCAACGGTTTTGCCTTCCGAGGGGATACGTCCGATAATTTCACAGGGAATTGCCGCGCGGATCTCCTGCCACCCCACCCCGCCGATACTTTCCGCGCGGTTTAAAACTAACTTGACCATATTTAAGGGCAGATGTAACGACTGCAAAACATCCAGGCTCCATTTTGTCTGATATACCGAAATCACATCCGGGGTAACTGCCAGCAATATCAGGTTCGCGTGGTTAAAAACCGCGAAAAGGCTCTCGGTAAATGCCCTGCCGGCATCGACAATGATATAATCATACTTATCTTCCATAAACTTAAGCACGTTCCCGATCTTTTCGGCATCGAGCCTGGCGGCCTGGCGGGGGGTGAGGATCGCCGGCAACAGGTCAATTTTGAATTTCTCGATAGGTAAAATGTAATCGTGCAGATTCAGCTGTTCTGCGCCCGGCTTTGCCAAGGCCTCGGCAAGGTCCGGCATGGCACGGGTTGCCCGGATATCAAAAAGTCTAAGCATATCCCCCATCGCCTGGAGGTCCAGATCGATCAGGGCAACTTTCTTACCGGAATAGTACCCTAAAGATACCGCCAGGTTCATCGAAACAAATGTTTTTCCTACGCCGCCCTTGGTACTAAAAATCGCGATTGTCTTTGCCATATTTTTCTTACTCCGCTTTATAAATAATCGGTACGTCTATCCAGATATCCTTTGCCTCCATTGACGATGGGAAAGGTGGGTACATCTTGATCTCCTTGGCGGTCTTCAGCGCGTTATCATCGAGAACCTTGTAACCCGAAGAGGTCTTTACCACAGCGTCCAAAAGGTCGCCGACATAAGAAATATGCAACCCGAGTTTCACCGTACCCTGGAACCCCGACTCCTTGGCGGAATACGGATACCTGATCTTTTCTAAGATGCGCTTTTGCACCACAGCGCTATACTCCATCACGTTCAACATATGGTCACGCACATACATTTCCGGAGCGGCTGCCTGGGTGTATCCGCCCTGGGCCTGGATCAAAGGCTTATCGGCCTCTTGCCTATATATCGGCTCCTGCCCGGAGATAACCTTGGGGGTCATAGTAATGAATAATTCGGTATTGGTTTTTTCCGCGGCCCCGCCGCCGACTTTCGTAGATTTTCTCCTGAATAACGCGCCCAGGATCGGCACGTCCCCCAAACCGGGGACCTTGGTAACCTCTTCTTCGGTTTTCTGTTTAATCAATCCGCCGATAGCCAGAGTCTGTCCGTCGTTAATAAACACTTCCGTGGAAGCCGAACGCTTGATCAAGGGATAGGCTTTGGCCGTAACCGCTCCGGTGCTGGCGGTACCAATGGTCTCCGCGGCCCCGGTTTCGCTTACCTCGACATTTAAAACCAGCTTGATCCGGTCTTTTTCAATGATCGTCGGCTTGACGTTAAGTTTGATCCCGTATTCTTTATAATCTACCGTCGTCCCCTGGGCCCCGGAAAAGGAGGCGATGTTTGTGGTAAAAACCGGCTTTTCTCCGCCGACAAACAGCTCGGCAGATTTTCCGCTCTGGCAGGCCAGGCGGGGGCGAGAAAGGATCCGCGCCTTACCTTCTTCCACCAGCGCATCGATGGAAAGCTGGAATGCCTGACGGCTCATGTTCACTACTTTAAACAACGTTCCCCAAGGGGTCCCGGCATTAGTCAAGGTGGTTGCCGTAGAAACCAGGCTGCCGGTAGTATTTACCGTGGTAGACCCCTGCGAGGCAATGCCGGGTGAACCTACTTCGCTGGCGGTAACGCCGCTGGGCCAGGTAAAACCAAGGTTCTTGGTCGAACCTTTATCAACTTCAAGAACCTGGACATCGATCTCTACCACCGTCTCCTGTTCTTTGTCCAGGGTAAGGTCGATAATCTTACTGCTTAAATCTCCCAGGGCGGAATCAAGCCGGTCTTTCTCCTGGGCCTTATTCACTTTACCCAAAAGCGCGACCTTGCCTTCCGCCGGTAAGGCCTCGGTATAGACATCGGGCATGCCTAAAGTTTCTATCAGGATATCTACCCGGCGCTTGATCTCTTCAACGTCCTCGGGGATCACCCTGATCTCAACGGATTGCTCTCCGTGGATATCGTTATAGACCAGGTCGGTCTTTCCGGATGATTTAGCGGTTACCGCGATACGGGTATTGGTTACGTCA
>Ga0265297_10007329_pt1 | contig 15362 bp, 13 predicted proteins | sample Munlanlwell13791_FD_192502 | JGI IMG/M metagenome (GOLD analysis project Ga0265297, IMG submission 192502) | Leachate microbial communities from a municipal landfill in Southern Ontario, Canada - Leachate well 137-91 | ecosystem: Engineered > Solid waste > Landfill > Unclassified | place... | reverse complement strand
GACAGCAGGAAGCCGATGTGGTAGGTCCGGCCGGTGGACAGGGCGCAGGCCGAGGCGCGCGGGGTGTAGTTGAGTTCCTTGGCCAGGGCCAGGATCTTGGCGCGTTGTTCCTCGCCGACCCGGATGCCGACCTCGCGGTGGTTGAGGACGACGGAGACGGCGGCCTTGCTGACGCCGGCGAGGCGGGCCAGGTCCTGGATGGTCGCGGGCTTGGCGGAGGGGTTCCTCATACCCGCACCATAGCACGATAAACCGGTTTATCAAGTGGGGCGCCCGGAGCGGGGGAAATGGGACGGATGGGACAGCTGGGACCGATGAATTTTAACAGAAGGCAACAAAGGAAGCGAAGGGGGGCCTGACAATTTCCGGCCCTCTCCCTTTGCGGCCTTCGTTGCCTTCTGTTAAAAAATCGTGTCCGTTATTTCCGCGCCTTGCGGCTGCCGACCACCCGGCCTTCGCTGAAGAACGACGCCGGTGAGTCCTGAAGACGGATATTGCGGGCGAACGCCTTGAGGTCGGCGTCGGCGGGCTTTCGATCCTGCGGTTCCAGCAGCACCAGCAGCGGGCGGTGGTCGGAGGCGACATACCAGTCGGGGTAGGCGGGAATGACGGTTTGGCCGAGCTTCAGTTCGGGCAGCAGCCCGCGGCTGGCGAGGGCGTAGTCGATGCGGGAATAGCAGTCCTCGGCATCCTGCAGGTGGGTCCAGCTGGTGCCCTGCGGATCGACGGGGCGCAGGTCGTAGAGTTGTTTGTCGGGCAGGGTGCGGCGGTTGACCACCGTGTTGAGCGGCGAGCTGTTGGGGGCGTCGTTGAAGTCGCCCAGGAGCAGGATGTTGGCCTCGGGGTCGGCGTCCAAAATGCTGTTGGCCAGGGCGCGGAGCAGGCGGGCCTCGTAGCGGCGCATGTCGGTCTGGCCGCGCCGGTCAAAGACCTTGCTCTTGAGGTGGGCGCCGAGCAGGTGCAGGCGGTACCCGTTGTCCCAGCGGAACACGACATGGGCGAAGCCGCGCTGGACGCGCACCACCTCCTTGCCGAGGTTGTAGGTGGCGGCGGTCTCATGCGCCACCTGTTCCGGGCGCCATTTGGCCAGCACGGCCAGGTGGCGTTCGTTGTCCTCGCCATCGACGGTGGTGACAAACGGGTAGTCGCGGCCGCGGGCCCGGAGCGCCGCCTGCAGCTCCTCCGCGGCGGTGCGGCCGCCAGTCTCCACCAGCAGGGCGATGTCGGGATTGAGGTCGGCCAGGATCGCCTCGGTCGTCTGCCGCGATTCGGCGGATTTGACCTGCGGCTGCCGCGTCCGCTCAAAATAGTTGTAGAGGTTGTAAGAGACGATGCGGAGTTCGCGCGGCGGCGGGTCGGCCATCGCCAGGCCCGTCCAGGCCAGGGCGGCTGCCAAAACCAGCCGGAGCATGGAAGATGGGGTGTGCATGAGTGGTGTTCCGCCAGCATAATGCCATCTGCCCGGATTTAAAACGCCGTTGCATCGGGCGCGAAATGGGCTACGGTTTGGTTTTTAACGTCAACCCGCACGCCGGCGGCTGCCCGGTCGCCGCCCCCCATCTGCCATGTCTGTAAGCGACACCCTCAAGCGTCTGCTGGTTTTTGGAGCCGGCCCGGCCCTGCCGTTGCGGCATGCCGGGGATCCGGTGCTGGAAAAAAAGGCGCGGAAGATTGCGGCCGTGACCCCGGAGATCCGGGTGCTGGCGGCGCGCATGTCCGTCACCATGCGCGAGAGTCACGGCGTCGGCCTGGCGGCGCCCCAGGTCGGGGTCAGCCTGCGGCTGATCGTGCTGGGCACCCAGGACGTTCACGATGTGCTGCCGCCGGACGCCACGCCCGGCGAGCGGCTGCTCGGGCCGCGCATGCCGCTGGCGCTGGTCAATCCCGAGATCGTTAGTTTTTCCGAGGAGCAGGAGGCGTGCGGCGAGGGGTGCCTCAGCGTGCCGGAAATCTACGGCGAAGTGACGCGGCCGCGGACGGTGGTGGTGCGCGCCACCACGCTCGACGGCGAGCCGGTGGAGGTCTCCTGCGGCAATCTGCTGGCCCGCTGCCTGCAGCATGAGATCGATCACTTGGACGGCATCCTGTTCGTCGACCGGCTGAAAAAGGGGGAGGCGCGCCGCATCAAGGATGAGTTGGAGGCGTTGCGCGAACAGACCCGGCATGAGCTGGCCGCCGCCCGCCGGGAAGCCGCCCGCGAGGGGGCGTCTGCGGCGTCCCGAAAACCGTCGTCCGAACTGCGTTGAACCACTGCCAAACCGGGTTGTCCCCATGCCGTCGTCGCCTTCCGAATCCCTGCCGCCGCTCCTGCCGCCGCTCCTGCCGCCGCCGCTGCTGTCGGCGCCGACCACGGGCGAGATCTTGTGGGGGCTGTTTTTCAATCCCGGCTGCATTTTTCAGGTGGATGGCACCCTGATGTGGCGCGGCCTGCGTCTGCTGGCGTTGGCGGCCACTCTTGGCGGCCTGCTCCTGGGCGGTGTCCGGTATCCCGCCCTGTGGCGCACCTCCATGGATTGGACGCAGTGGTTTGCCGGGCAGACCGGCGCCGTCCGGCTGGTCGGCGGCAACGTGCAGTGGGACCGTCCTGCCACCCTGCCGTACGTCACCCGCCATGACGGCTGGCGGGTGGAGTTCCAGCCCCGCGGCACGCCGGCCGGGCCGGCGTTTGGCGCCGGGCCGGAACGCCAGGGCATCTGGATCACCCCCGACAGCATCAAGCTGTGGTGGCAGCCGATGGAGGGGCGCATTCTGAATTTGGCCGTGCTGGAACGGCAGAAGATCTGGGGCGTTGTCCCGGTCGCCTGGGCTTTCCCGGAGGGGCTGGCGCTTTCCGCCGCGGCCATGCCGGGCGTGGTCCGCCATCTGCTGTGGCAGATGCTGCCGGTTTTCCTGGTCCAGTCCGCGGTTGCCGCCCTGTTTGAGGTGCTGCTGTACACCCTGCTGTTCGCCCTGATTCCCATCCTGCTGCGCCAGCCGGCCGGCGGCGGCTGGCGGCGCGTGCTGGCCTTCTATGCCTTTGCCGCCATTCCGGCGGTGGTCATGGCGACCGTTTATGCCGCCGTCGACCTGCCGTTCCTGGATTTCGGTTCGGCGTTTGTCTTTGCCTTTGTGATCTACCTGTTGCTGGCCATGCGCGCCGCCCGTCAGGCGGCCGCCGCCGGCAAACCGCCGGAAGCCGATGACACGGGCTGGTTCTAGTTGGGAAAAACGCTCCAAGTCGGGTTGATGTCCGGGCAGCGCGTCGACTGCCAGTGCTGCGGCCGTTGTTGCCGGCGCTGGCGGGTGGCGCTGCGGCCGGGCGAAGCGGAACGCCTCGACCACTGGCGGGCTCGGGCCGCCCCGGACGCGGCCGCCGTGGTCGAGCGGTATGGCGGCCATCCCTATGTGGCCCATACGGCCGCCGGCGACTGCGTGTTCCTCGATGGCGTCCGGAACCGTTGCCGCCTGGAGGAAGTTGCCGGTGCCGCCGCCAAACCGCTCGGCTGCCGGATCTATCCGTTCAACCTGGTGACGCTGTTTCCCGGGGTGCTGTCCTGCGGTGTCCGCTTCGACTGTCCGGCCGTGCGGAGCAACCAGGGGCGTGAGCTGGACGCCTGGCGCCAGCAGATCCTCGACTATGCGATGGCGCTCCATCCGGGCGGCCACGGTCTGGACCTGAAAACGCTGGCCCACCTCGAACCGCCCACCGTGCGGTTGCTGGCGGACAGTTTCCGCACGTTTCTGGCGGAGTCCGCCGGCCGGCTCAGTCCCGGCGCCCAAACGGTGGTGTTGTGGCGCGCCGTCCAGCGTTTTGCCGGCCTGGGTCCCGCTTTTGTCAATGACCGGGAAACCATGGCGGAAATCCTGCCCCGGATGCTGGCCAAGTTCGCGCCGGATCCGGCCGAGGAGCGCCGGGGGGTGCCGGGGGCCGTGTCGCGGGCGCTGTTCCGCCTGTGGCTGGCCAATTATTGGCGGCGCGACCAGGAGTGGAGCGGCAGCCGGGGGGCGGGGGCGCGGTTGCGCCGCGCCTGGCTGCTGGTTTGCCTGATGGCCGGCCACGGTTCGCCGGCCGGCCTGTCGTCCGAACATCCGGACCTGGCTTTGGGCCGGGCCGGCCTGTTCCGCCTGGAGCCGCCGGTGCAGCCGCTGCCCGGTCCGGCGGCGTCCGATGCCGCGGAAGTCTGGGAGTGCTGGCGGCGCTGGCTGGGGGGACGGCTGGAAACCTGGCAATGGTTCGGGGCGGCCGGCTACGGACAGGACCTGTGGGGCGGCCTGCGGTCACTCCTGCAGGCCGGGCTGCTGGTGGCGGCCACGGCCCGCGTGTCGGCCGCCGCCGCGGGGCGGCCGCGCCTGGCCGCGGCGGATGTCCAGTACGCCGTGGGCGCCATCGACCATGCCTTTGGCCGCTCGCCGTTGCTGCAATGGGCGCCGATGCGCCGCTTCGACGCCTGGTTCGCCGGCCCCCGCTTTGAACAACTCGTCGCGGCCCTGGACTGGCAATAGAGGGACACCGGCCGCCCGGTCTGCTCTCCGCGATGCGGTAAGCCAGTACCGGCCCATAGCGGCATTCAGCGGGTGTTTTTCGCGGCAATCGCCACCGGCGGCTTGATCCGCTGCACGCGTCCGTCTTTCCATACGGGCACTGTGCGTCCCGCCTTCCGCCGTTCCTCCATGACTTTGGCCACGGCCGTTTTCAGCGCCGCCGTGGCTTGCTTGGTGAAATCACGCTTGGTCATGCACCGCCTCCTGGAGGACGTGTTGGTAAATCCTGGGATTGCTGATCGTCCGCTGGCCATTGCGTTCGACAAAGACCAGCTTGGGAACGGCAGCGGAATTATCGTAAAAATAAAGGGTGGCCAGCAATGGCAGATACCGCCCAAACAAATTCCGCACCACCCGTGGAAAGCGCCGTCGCACATCGGCCTCGGGAACATCATGCCCGCCATCCCGCACCCGGTCGGCAATCCGGTCAAGGGAAAGTTCCAAGGTCGGCAGCCACAGGAAAAACATGTGCAGTTCATAGCCGCCGCGTTCTTTCAGACGCCGCAACAGTGGCTGGTAGCTGAGTCCGGAAAGCGTGGTTTCCATGGCAAAATCACTACCCACCGCCGACAATTCCCGGATCCGCTCCAGGACCAGCCGCCCGGCACGGGCCGCCGCCCGCTCAGGCGAAAACGGGGATAGCCCCTTGGCGATCAGGTCGGGGTTCACAAACTCCAGGCAGCGCACTTGGTGAGGCAGAAATTCCGTGGCGAAGGTGGTTTTCCCTGCGCCATTGGGCCCGGCGATATGTAACAGCAGGGCGGTTATTTGAGGGTTGCGCGCATGGGCGGAGATCGCACCGTTTTGGAGTGCGGCAATTCCTTTGCCGCTTTTTCTGCCCGGTTTGAGAAGCTGCCATCTTTTTCTGAAAGCAGCTCCAGTTATAACATGGGCATGACATCATCCTACGGGCCATTTGTTCGGCGTTAGTATAACCCCGCCCGCCGGTTTCGCCCTCACGGAAACCGCTGCCCGTCCGCCCGGTCATTTCCCCCTTTGCGGTGTTGGCGGGGTGCGGTAGAAGTTCACCAGGTCGTTGAGGTTGACCCGGACGTAGGGCTGGTCGCAGGCGACCGAGTTGCGGCCGGCGTCGGCGCACCACAGGTCCAGAGTCTCTGGGCGGAAGATGGCGTTGTGCAGGTTGGAGCTCATCGCCACCGGGCGCTTGAGCATCTCGATCATGGCCGGCACATCAATCCGGCCATGGGCGGCCTGCAGACGCTCTGAGAGCGTTTTGGCCCGGTTGCCGGCGCTGACATAAACGGTGTCCGCGGGCACCGGCGGCAGCAGCGGATGCTGCTGACCGGCTTCCAAAATCTCCAGCCGGCCGGGGGTGGCATGGACGGCGACCATGTCCCGGGTACGGTCGCTGAGGACGTAGTAATACTCGCAGGTGCGGGGCGTTTTAGCCAAGATGGCCAGCGCCTCGCGGACGCTGCCGGCGCGTTCCATGAGGTCGCGCAGCAGGAAATTCATCGGTTCGCCGTCCCACTGGCCCTCGCCGCGACCGCCCATCTCGCCGATGGCCAGCCCCTTTTCGTTCATGCAGGTGACGGTGCCGACGAAGCCGGCGTAGCCGAGGGACAGCCAGGCGTGGCGGCCCTCCGGCATCCACAGTTGGATGACGGCGTATTTTTGCAGATTGATTTCCTTCATGTAATCCAGCACCCGGGCGTGCAGGAGCATGCCGTCGGCGGTGGCCCCGTTGCGGACCGCCACGCCGCTGCAGTGGAAGAGTTCGGGGAAGAAGTTGGCGGTGCGCCCGTCGCGTTCGCTGATGCCGGCGGCGCGGCTCATGGCGTCGCACTCGCGGAGGAAACGTTCCGGAGTGTGCGGCTGGGTGCGCCGCAGGATGTCGGCCATGCGGTCGAAGAACCAGTCGCCCTTGGTTGCGGAGTAGCCGGCGCCGACCAGGTACATGGTGCCGGTGGCGACGCCGCGCACGCCGGGCTTGAGCAGGCGGCCATGGGCGGCACCCATCTGTTCCGGGGTGCCGGCGAGCATCAGGATCTGCTTGCCGCCATGTTCGCAGAGGAGGCCGTGGCCGTCCGGATCGCGGGCCAGGGTGCGGATCTGGTCGGGCGCCTGCGCCCGGGCGGCCAGGGAGCCGGCCAGGCCGAGCAGGACGGCCGCCAGGACGCGGCGGAACACCGCTGGGAAGGGGATCATTGCGCTTTCTCCATCAGGAAGTTGAAGGCTGCCGCGAACATGCGCAGCAGATCTTGCTGGGGCACCTCTTGCACCGAGGCGCTGCCGGGTTCGTGGTACAGCTCGGGGGAACTGACGGCGTTGAGGGACCACATGCGGAAGGTCACGGTGCCCGAGACGCCCTCGCCGGTGAACGACAAGGTGGTGGGCGTCAGGGTGTCGCGGCGGAAATGCAGCCGGCCCGTGCCCTTGGCTTTCTTGTGGGTGAGGGTGATGCCCAGCACGCGCTCGCCGGGCGTCCCCGGCTCATCCGTCACCTGCACGTACTGGGCGAAGACGTCGGGGGCGAGCGCCAGGGCCATGGCGGCGCCGGCCAGCAGTTGCAGGCGCAGCAGGTGCTGGGGGTCCATGAAATTGGCCACCGTGACCGCCGGGTCCAGCGCCTGCCGGCCGGCGAACAGCCGGCCGTTCTTGGCCAGCAGCCACGGATAGTCGCCGCAGCCGATGGCCAGCGTTCCCGCCTCGGGAACCGGACTGGCGGTGAGGCTGAACTGGCCGTTGGTGCCGCGGACGAACGTCAGGCGATAGGGGGTGGTCTTGCCGTCCTTCAGGGTGAGGTCCGCCTGAAGATCGAGGTAGTGGCAGCGCCCCGGCCGCGGCGGCTGGGTGAGGAGGGCCGTCATCTGTTGGAGGAAGGCGGTCAGGGCCAGCATGGGCGGCTGCTCCTTGGCCGGGGACGGCGCGGGCGGCGCCGTGATGCCCGGCGGCAGGTCGCGGGCAAAGAAGGCGACGGTGTTGCGGAGGATCTCGGGGAGGCCGGCCAGGGCGGTGTAATGCCCCACGCCCTTGATCCAGACCACCTGGTCCTGCATGCCTGCGGCCGCGGCCAGGCGGTTGGTGCAGTCCCGCGGGATGACTTCGTCTTCGGCGGCGTTGACCATCAGCAGCCGGCCCTCCCCGGCGAGGCGGCGCAGGGCCGCGGCATGGGTGAGCGGATCGGCCTGGTCGATGGCGGCCTCCGCGGCCTGCCGCTGGCCGGCGGGCAGCTGGGCCAGGTTTTCGCGCAGGGTGCGGGTCTCACGTGCTTCGTTGACGATCCGCCGCAGGTCGCCGCCGCCGAGGATCAGGGCGGCCCGCTGCAGCCGCGGTTCCGCACCGCAGGCGCTGCCGGCCATGATGGCGCCCAGGCTGATGCCGGCGACCCCGATGCGCCCCGGATCGACTTCCGGCCGGTCGGCCAGCACGTCCACGGTGCGCCGGACGTCCAGCACCGCCTGTTTCATGCAGGCCGTGAACAGGACCGGATCACGGATCAGCACATTGCGGCCCGCAACGGGGCTGCGCTCGTCGTAATAGGGCAGCTTGAACAGGATGGCCGGCATGCCGCTTTCCGCCAAGATCGTGCACAGCATGCGTTCCAGTTCGTAATTGCCGTTCAAAATGTGCAGGATGACCACGGCCGGCCGGCGCGGCTCGCCGTCTTTGAGGTTGATCGGCACGTAATACTCCGCCGGCACCGTGTTGTTGTTGGCCACGTCCGTTTTCAGCGGCGAGGGGTAAGTCAGGTCGTAGATCCGGTGCCGCGTGTTTGTGTGCCGCAACTGGAGGGTGTAGGCGAACGGCTCGCCGTTGAAGCTCGCTCCGGCCGCGACCGGCCGCGTCTCCGGCCCCGGTGCCGGCGGGGCCGCCGGTTCCCCGGTCACCCGGAAGGTCCCCAGCAGGACCAGGAGGCCGGCGGCAACCAGCATCCGCGGGAAAAACCGCTCGATATTCATGCTATAACCTTATTATTATAAAATTATTATGCCGATAATGTGTCGGAATTCGGCCGTCGGCCGGGAGAAAACATCAATATAGGTCAGACTTCACGGGAAGTCGAACCGATGCCAGGCTCGGGGGCGCATGTTGGCTCCGTCGGTATATGGGTGGCCGGCTTGCATTTGACCGGTCACGCTCGCTTTCTGCGGTCGCTTTGTTCCCGGCTCGGAAAGACGACCGGTGGCGATTGGGCAGGAGGGGGTGTGTTCCCGGCGGTTATCCGAGCCCGGAACAACGTGACGGGTCAAAGCTGTTGTCGGCGTCGGTATCGATCCAAAACTATCCATCCCCTGGCTCAGCCGGCTTGGCCGAAGAGGGCGGCGAGCCGTTCGGTCACCTCCTCCACCGGCAGGCCGACGACCGTGCTAAAACAACCGTCAAAGCCGGCGACGATGCGGTCGCCGTGCTCCTGGATGGCGTAGGCGCCGGCCTTGTCGAGGACATGGACCCGTTGCAGGTAGGCGGAGATCGCCGCCTCGTCCAACGGGCGAAAACGCACCACGGTACGGGCGCACCAGGCGGTCTCGGCCGGGGGGGAGGCGCGGCGCAGGCAGACGCCGGTCAGCACCTCATGGGCGCGGCCGGCCAGGCGGCCTAGCATGCGGCGGGCTTCCGCCTGGTCGTGCGGCTTGCCTAATGCCTCGCCGTCCACCACCACCAGGGTGTCGGCGCCGAGCACGATGCGGTCCGGGAAGCGGGGGCTGACCGCCGCCGCCTTCAGCCGGGCCAGGCGGAGGGCGCCGGCCGTGGGGGCTTCACCGGGCAGCAGCGTCTCATCAACGTCCGCCGGACAGACCTCGAACGCCACGCCGGCCGCCGCCAGCAGCTCCCGCCGCCGGGGCGACGCCGAGGCCAAAACCAAAACCGGAGAAAGTTTCATCATGGGTGATGCGTGACTCGTGATGCGTGACTTTCATGTTTCATTCGGCATAGAGGTGGAACGGGCGGGTGCGGGCGAGGAAGGCGTCGCTGTCGGCCCGCATGCGGGCCTGGAGGGCGTCGAGGTCGAGGCTGGCCAACCGGTCGGGGCTCCAGTTGCCGTTGTCGAGCCAGGCGGCAAAGGCGTGCTGGAGCGTGAAGGCCCCCGGAGCCTGGCGCGCGCATTCCCGCAGCAGCGCCAAGCCGGTCAGGGGCGGATCCAGCCGGCGCGGGTCACGGATGATCAGGTGCACGCCGGAGCAGACCTGCCCGGCGAACTTGTTGAAGCCCGGCTGGAAATGGAGGTCGCGGAAGCACACGCCCGGCAGGCGCAAGGCGTTGAGGGCGGCGGCCAGCCGGCGCCCGTCGAGGAACGGCGCGCCCACGTATTCGAACGGCTTGCAGGTGCCGCGGCCTTCGGAAACGCAGGTGTGCTGGACCAGGCCGGTGCAGGCGTAGGCGTAGGCGCTGGCCGGGGTCGGGATGTTGGGCGAGGGGGGGATCCAGGGCAGGCCGGTGCGCGCCCAGCCGTCCCGCCGCCGCCAGCCGGCGGCCGGCACCACTTCCAGGGCGCGCTCCCAGCCGTGCTCCGCCGCCAGCCAGCGGGCCAGTTCGCCCAGGGTCAGGGCGGGCAGCATGGGGAAGGGCAGGGGGAAGAACTGCGTTCCGGCCAGGCCGCGCGGGCCGAGGTGCGCCAGGGGCGACGGCCGATCGACCACCAGCAGGGTCCGGCCGGCGCGGGCCGCCGCCGCCAGCAGTTCGGCCATGGCCTGGTGAAAGGTGTAGGCCCGGTGCCCCACGTCCTGGACGTGGAACAGCAACAGGTCCAGTTCCGCGAACAGCGCGTCCGGCGCCGTCCGGGCCGCGCCGTAGAAGCTGTGCACCGGCAGGCCGGTGACGGGGTCGGCGTAACGGCCCACCTCCGCACCGTCCTGGAGTTCCCCGCGGAAGCCGTGCTCAAGCGCCAGCAACAGCCGCGGCGGCGCCGCTTCGGCGAGCAGCCGGTCGAGCAGGTGCCCGGTCCCCGGCCACCAGCTGGCCGGTGTCGCGGCCAGCCCGGTCCGGCATCCGCGCAGGCGCTGCGCCACGGCCGCGAAATCCAGGGTTACCATAATCGCCGCTGCACTCCCAGGACAGCCTGAAGGCTGGACTCAAACTAGTACCCCGTAACGCTTAAATCTTCACCACGAAGGCACGAAGGACACGAAGTCTGATCGAAGCGCTTCAATGGCAAAATGGGCGCAAAAACACATCTTCGATTTATCTTCGTGCTCTTTGTGGCTTCGTGGTGAAGCCGAACGTTTAAGTGTTACAAGGTACTAGGGGCGCCCCCCCGTTTGAGTTCACGCTTTAGCGTGGGTTTGTTGGTCCGTATCCCCGGCCTCGTTGCACTTGAGGAAGACTGGGGCCCTGAGCGGCTTACGCGTTGATCTTGCCGTCGAGATAGGCGGCGAGCTGGTCGAGGCCAATGCGTTCCTGGGTCATGGCGTCGCGGTGGCGCACGGTGACCGCCTGGTCGTTCGGGGTCTCGAAGTCCACGGTCACGCAGAAGGGCGTGCCCAGTTCGTCCTGGCGGCGGTAGCGCTTGCCGATGCTGCCGGCGACGTCGTAGTCGGCGCGGAAGCGGCGGCGCAGATCCTTGAACAGCGGCTCGGCCTTGTCTTCCAGTTTTTTGGACAGCGGCAGCACGCCGACCTGCACCGGGGCGACCTTGGCCGGCAGGCGCAGGACGACGCGGACGTCCTCGTCCTTGCCTTCCTTCTTGGTCTCGGCGGTGTCCTCGTCGTAGCCGTTGCACAGCAGGGCCAGGCAGATGCGGTCCAGGCCGCAGGAGGTTTCCACCACGGTGGGCAGGAAGCGCTCATTTTTCTCCTGGTCGAAATAGCTCTGGTCCTGGCCGGAGAATTCGCTGTGCCGGGTCATGTCCCAGGTGCCGCGGTGGTGGACGCCCTCGACCTCGCCCCAGCCGAAGGGGAACTCGAACTCAATGTCAAGCGCCGCCTTGGCGTAGTGCGCCAGCTTCTCATGGTGGTGGATCTTCAGGCGGTTTTCCGGAATGCCGAGGATCTTGGTGTAGAAGGCCCAGCGTTCCTGGTGCCAGTAGTCGTACCATTTCATCGACTCGTCGTCGCGGCAGAAGAACTCCATCTCCATCTGCACGAACTCGCGGGAGCGGAAGGTGAAGAAGCGGGGGTTGATTTCGTTGCGGAAGGCCTTGCCGACCTGGGCGATGCCGAACGGCAGTTTCTGGCGGGAGGCGATGCGGACCTGGTCGAAGTCGACGAAGATCGGCTGGCAGGTTTCGGCGCGCAGCCAGGCCACGTGCTCGTCGTCGAACACCGGGCCGACAAAGGTCTTCATCATCAGGTTGAACTCGCGCGGCGGCGTCATCTTCTTCGAGCCGCAGGCCGGGCAGACGCCGGGTTCGGGCAACTGGTCCTCGCGGAAGCGCTTCTTGCACTCCAGGCAGTCCACCATCAGGTCGGAAAACTGGTCGAGGTGGCCGGAGGCCTTCCACACCTGGGGATGGCAGATGATGGTGGAGTCGAGCCCCTCGACGTTGTCGCGGTCCTCCACCATGTACTTCCACCACAGCTGCTCCACGGCGCGCCGCAGGGCCACGCCGGTCGGACCGTAGTCCCAAAAGCCGTTGATGCCCCCGTAGATTTCGGAGCTTTGAAAGATCAGGCCGCGGCGCTTGCACAGCGCCACAATTTTTTCCATGCGGTCCTGGCCGCTGGTGGTGGTCATGGGAATCTCCAATTATTGAAGCGGGGGGTAAAGCACAAAGAAGCTTAAATATAGTCCCCGCTCCCCGTGGCTCAACCCCCGGCGTCGTCGAAGGGTAAGGGGTCACTCACAGGCTAAAGCGTGAACTCAAACAAAATGCGCCCACGCAAAACGGCGATTGCGGACTTGATATCCGCCCGCCGGCATGTATAGAATAAAAGCAGTTGGCGGAGACGGCAGGTGCCTAGGACTCGAATCCATGAGAGCAAAACTCTTACCCGTGTTGTTGCTGGCCGGAATCTCCGTCACGGCCCAGGCCGTTGTCTGGCTCAATGAAATCCACTATGACAACACCAGCACCGATGTAAACGAAGGCTTCGAGGTCGCCGGTGATGTCGGTAGCGTACTCGCCAATTTCACCGTCTCTGGGGCAGCCACCAACTCACTGCAGTTGGGCGGCTCGGGGCGTGCCTATGCCGACTTTGGGTGGCAGGCCGCGGCACCCCAAACGCACAATGCCGTCAATGGGGGGCAAACGATTGCCGTCATCCCTGAACCCCACGCCGCGGCGCTGATGGGAATTGCCGCCCTGGTCGCATGGTGCCTGCGCAAGCCCAAAATCTGACGGGGCATTTCAAGGCCCAAGGCCGAGGCCGCCGCCGCAAGACCTGGGGTGATGCTGTAGCTGCGGCTGTGCCAGCCGCGCGGGGGAGTTTGGCATAACTCAATGGGTGCGGTTTTCCCGTCCCCGCGGGACGGGGCGGGAATAGACAGGGGCTTCAGCCCCCGTTTTGTCACCCCCCGTTTCGCGTGCCGTCAGGTACGCGGCGAATCGCGGCGTACCTACGGCACGCCATCTTTCCATTTTCCAGAACAGGGGCTGAAGCCCCTGCCTATTTTCATTCAGTCCCTACGGGACGAAGCCGCTCCATTCCCCCCCCGTACTTATGCCCAGGCCAAACACGCTAAAGCGTGAACTCAAACGACCGGCGCCCCGGGGTTGAGTCCAGCCTTCAGGCTGTCCTCGGAGTGCGGCGTCGGCTGATTTTCACGAGTCACGCATCACGAATCACGTTTCCGTACCTCACACGTCGCGGCGGGTGTGGGCGATGGCGGCGCCGGTGAGGAACAGCGCCGTGTAGCCGGCGGTCCACAGCAGGTCCGTGCCGGCCCGCGTCCAGGGAATGACCTCGGCGACCGCCCATTTCCACAGCAGCATGTGATAGACCGGCAGGTAGGGACGGATGTCCGACAGCAGCGGCAGGTTTTCCGCCACGTACGAACAGAAGAAGACGGCGGTGGTGAGGATGGCCGCCGAGGCGAAGTGGCGGGTCAGGGTGGCGGCCAGCAGGGCCAGCGCCACGGTGGCCGCCAGCATGGGCACGGCCAGGACGTAGGCCAGCAGGACGCGCCCCAGGGCGGCTGGCCACGGATGCACCACGATGCCGCCACCCAGCCCCATCAGCGGCTTGAAGACGATCAGGTCGCCCGTGCCCTTGAACAGGCAGGCGGCAACGAGATAGCTGGTGACCAGCAGCAGCGCCAGCATGCCAAGGGCGTACCCGCTCAGCGCCAGCCATTTGCCGACCAAAAACTTCCAGCGCGGGGTCGGCCGCGCCAGCAGCAGCCGCACGGCGCCGGTCTCGAACTCGCTGGCAAAGCTGTGCGCCACCAGCACCGACAGGGTCATCGGGAACAGCAGGTACAGGCACGGCGCCAGAATGGCCAGGGCGTAGGTGAGGGCGTTGAACACCTGCCCCAGCAGCTCCGCCGGAACGTCATGCCGCAGCCCGCGCGGGTTGCGCCGCGCCATGAAAAAGGCGACGCCGAACAGCAGGTTGACGAACAGCACCACGCCGAGCCCGGCCAGGCTTTTGCGTTGGGCCATCAGCTTGCACCAGTCGAACCGCGCCACCCACCACATGCGTCATTGACCTCTCGGTTGCGTTAAGCCGTCACGCAAGCTTATACGCGGCGGGCGGCAAAAGGTTACAGGGAGGGGCGGTTCGTGCCGGCGGCAGTGGCCGGAGTTTCCGGCTCCGGCGTGGCGTTTGGCAGAACGCCACGGTTGCGGCTTTCCTGTCCCAGCGGGACGGGGCGGGAATAGGCAGGGGCTGAAGCCCATAGCCGTCAAGCTAAGGCGTGTTGGCTTCCGTTCGTTGTCCTGGCTTTGGACCTGTCGCCTTAGTGAAATAGTACCGGGGACAAGGGCAAACAGCCACACGCTAACCTTGATTATTCATGAATTTCGGTCGCCAACGGCGACGCACGTGTCCAGCCCAGGGTCGTCCGACCCTGGGCTGGACAGGTCAGTCCCCGTTGGGGACAAAGCCGGGGAAATGCCATTGTTCATGAATAATCCAGGTTAAAGCGTGAAATCAAGCGAAAGGCGCCTCGTGTTTGAGTCCAGCCGGCGCCATTTGGGCTGCTTTCTATTCAGTCCCTTCGGGACGAAGCCCCCCCCAAAAAAAACGTACTTGTGCCTGAACTCAAAGGCGGAGCCGGATGCTCCGCCCACACCGCCACCCGCGGGTTTGCAATAGAAATAATAGTTTTACAATATTTTTGGCTATTGTGGCGTTAGTGGAAGGCTATATAATAAGAACAGACCACCACCGTTTTGAATAGGATAGCAATAAAATGGCAACGAAAAACAGCGTGAAGACGGCGCCGACGGCCCCGGCCAAACTCACCCCGCGCCTGGCACAACTGCGTACGACGGTCATGGCGGGACAGGGCGCGTGGAATCCCGCGGTCAATTTCTCCATTTGTGACGTGGCCCAGTGGCGTGCGGTGCGGCCGGGACAGTCGCGGGTGCAGCGCCGGGCGGCGTTCCTGCTGGAGCTGGTGACGCTGGCGCCCCTGCGCGTCGGCGCGGTGTGGCGGCTGGCGGGTGAACACCTGCGGCCGTTGCAACCCAAGTGGTTGCAGGATCTGTCGCCGGCCGATGCCGCCCTGGTGAAACAGGCTTTTAACATGGACGATGCGGCGTTTGCGGCGATGACGAAAGCGGTCAAGGTGTGGAACGGCGCCGAGGACGCGCTGCCCGGCGGCCCCACGGACGTGGAAGTCGGTGAGGCGACGGCGGACTCCGCACGGGGGCGCGGCGTGTGGTCCACCAACGACCACCAGAGCCGGGTGTACTGGAGCAGCGGCTGGATTGAAAACCACAGCATCCGCGACTTTGCCAAGGTGTTGCGGATCGGTTTCGGCGGGATTCGCGCCGA
>Ga0265297_10007327_pt1 | contig 15366 bp, 13 predicted proteins | sample Munlanlwell13791_FD_192502 | JGI IMG/M metagenome (GOLD analysis project Ga0265297, IMG submission 192502) | Leachate microbial communities from a municipal landfill in Southern Ontario, Canada - Leachate well 137-91 | ecosystem: Engineered > Solid waste > Landfill > Unclassified | place... | reverse complement strand
CGGACGAGGAACGCGCTGCGTCGAAGCCCCAGCGCCAGTTGTCGTCGACGTTGAAGCGGCCGTGGGCGAAGATATGGCCGTGGAATTCGTCGTTGCCGGTGTCGTTGCCGTCGCCGTCGTAGGAATTGCCGTAGCCGGCGCTGAATTCGGCCATCAGCTCGCCGTCGGCGAACAATTTCCTGTAGTCCCCGACCAGATAGGAACCTTCCTTCGAGGTATAGAAGGGGGTCAGGGTCAGATCGCTATTGTCGTCGATCGCCCAGAAATAGGGCGTGCCGATGCGGAAGCCGAGGCGCGTGCTCTCGCCGATATGGGGCGTGAGGAAACCGCTCTGGCGCTTCACGCTCGGATCGGGGTGGGAGAAATAGGGCAGATAGGCGACCGGCACGCCGAGGACGTCGAAGGTCGCATCCTCGTATTCGACCTTCTTGGCCGCCTGGTCGTGGGTCACCTTGACCGCCTTCACCTGCCAGAGCAGCGGCCGGTCCGGATGCTCGGCACAGGGCAGGCAGGGGCTGTAGACCGCATGGTCGAGGGTGGTGACATTGCCGTCCTGGCGGATGGCGCGCACCGCCGCGGCCCGCGAATTGTCGGAGAACAGCAGGCTGACGGTCTGCACGAAGCCGTCGCGGAACTGGTCGTCCAGTTCGACATAGTCGGCGAACAGGACTTCGCCCGTCGGCTCCAGCAGCGAGACGTTGCCGGTGGCGGCGACCATCCGGCTCTCTTCGAAATAGGTGACCTTGTCGGCCATCAGCACCCGTTCGCCCTGGGACAGCTCGACCTTGCCCTGGGCGGTCACCGTATGGGTGTTCGGGTTGTAGATGACCTCGTCGGCGATGATCTGCACCGGTCCCTGGCCAACCGCGGGGCTGCCGGGCAGCGGATCGGCGACGGCGAGGGTCGGCCCGGCCAGCGCCACGGCGGCCAGCACCAGGGCGATCGCCGTACGGTTGCGCAGCGAGGCACGGCCCCGGGCTGGCCGGCGGCCGGGACGGCCGGCGGCGCCGGGCAGGGCATCAGGAGGGAGTGCGACGGCCATCAACCATCTTCCAAATGAAACAACAGCGCGATGCCCACCAGGGTCGCGGCGATCGCAGGGCCCCAGGCAGCGAGAATGACCGGGACACTTTCCGCGATGCCGAGCGCGCGGGCAATGTCGGATACGACGAAGAGGGCGAAACCGGCAATGCCGCCGAGCCCGATCAGCATGGCGACGCCCCCGCGCCGCGAATGGCGCAGCGAAACCGTCGCCGCGACCAGCACCATGGCGCAGAGCACCAGGGGAATCGAGGCCAGGCTGTGCCATTGCACCAGATAGCGGGTGGCGGAGAAGCCGGCCGCTTCCAGCCGCTTGGCAAAATCCGGAATGGCCCAGAAGGAGACCGAATCGGGGTTGGCCAAGCTCTGCTGGATGTCGTCCGGCCGAAGGTTGGTAGCAAGGCGGTAGACGGGCACGGCCTTGGCCTGGCGGTCCGGCTCGATCACCCAGGCGTCGCTCAGGGTCCAGACGTCGCCGTCGAATTTGGCGCTGAAGGCTTCGATGCGGCGGAGGAAGGTTTCCTGGCGGTCGAACATGAAGACGACCACCGCATTGAGCCGGAGCCCACCGTCGGACGCTGCCAGGGCATGAATCACGGCGCTGCCCTGGTCGTCCGCCTGACGCAGCCAGATGCCGGAATCGGTGACGGCCGACAGGCTGGAGGTGCTGCTCTTGATGTAGAAGGCTTCGAGCTGGCGGTAGTGGTAGTTCAGCGCCGAGGACCAGGGATTGATGATGCCGACCGCGAAGATCCCGAGCAGCAGGGCGACCAGCATGGGCGGCGCCAGGAACTGCCAGACCGAAAGGCCGGCCGCGCGGGCGATGATCAGCTCGTTCGAGCGGGTCATGCGGGCGAAGGTCCACATGCCGCCGAACAGGCAGGCAAAAGGCAGGGCCAGGGTGGCGAGGCCGGGCAGGTGCATACCGGACATCGCCATCAGGGTCAGGAAGTCGGCCTGCTGGCCGGTCACGCGGGTGGCGCGCCGGGTCAGTTCCAGGAGGTCGATCATATAGATCAGCGCCACGATCGGCCCGAACACCAGACCGAAACCCAGGAGGAAGCGGCGCATCATATAGAGCGCGAAGACTGGGGCGATGCGATGCATGGTCAGCCCTCGCCCGTGGCCGGGAGGGCGGCCGGCGGTGCCACGGCCGCGCGCAGCCTCGGCCGGAGCACATAGAAGGCCACGACGCAGGCGCCGAGCGGCACCAGGTAGAGGATGGGGGCCAGCGCCGGGGTCGAGGTGACGATGCCGGAAAGCCCCAGTTCGCTGAGCCTGAGGCCGAGGCCGCCGATCGCCGCGACGGCGGAGCGGGTGTATTTGCCGCGCCGCGAATATTCGCCGGAGAGCAGGCCGCAGGCGGCGATCAGGGCCAACGGCAGGGCATAGAGCGGCGAGGACAGGCGCTTGTGCGCCTCGGTCAGCAGGAGGGCCCTGTTTTGGGCGTCCTGCGTGTCATAGGGCGGCAGGAGTTCGGTCAGGTAGCGCTCACCCGGCTTCATGCGGTGGGTGGCGTTGTCGTCCGTCAGCCCGCCGAGGTCCAGGACGTAGCGCTGGAAGCTGAGGTAGCTGCCCTTGCCGGTGAAGAGCTCGCTCTCCTGTCGGTTGCCGTTGACCAGCAGGATCTTGGCGCCGTCGCTGTCGGGCAGCAGGGTGCCGCGCTCGGCCATCATGGTCACGGCCTTGTCCGGGCGGCGCGCGTCATAGACCAGGATACCGTGCAGTTCGCCGTCCGTCGTACGCTCGCGCACATAGACGGTGAGCCCGTCGGTCAGTTCCGAGAATTCACCGTCCTGCAGGAAGACCGCGGCGAGATCGCCCCGGATCTCCGCCACCTCGTTCTTGAACGAGCGGAGCCCGAGCGGCGTCACATAGCAGTTCAGCACCAGGGTGATCACCATGACCAGGCCGGCCAGTTCCAGCGCCGGGCCGATCAGGCGCCAGACCGAAATGCCCGAGGCGGCCATGACGATCAGCTCGCTGTCCATCCACATGCGGTAGAAGGCGAACATCACGGCGCAGAAGAGCGCGATCGGCAGGATCAGCGAGAGCGCGCCCGGGATCAGCAGGGCGGTCAATTCCAGCAGGGTCTGCAGCGACAGGCCCTTGTTCACGATGAGGTCGACCGTGCGCAGCGATTGGCCGACCAGCATCACGCCCGTCAGTGCGAGCGTGAAGAAGATCATGGGACCGGCGATCTGGCGCCTTATATAGGATGTCATCCGACTCATCGGCGGCGACTATAGCTTCCGCCCGGTTCGGGTGATAGAGCGGCAACCCTGCGCTGCGGGCGCGCCATTGCCGAAATTCCGGCCGATGAAGAGATAGTAGGTCCCCTTGGGGTCCGGATAGGGTCGCATCTCGACCTTTTCCGGTCCTTCCACGGCCGAAAATTCGGCCGCCAGCGCCGCTGGCAAGGTCGCTGCGCGCGAAACCACCACAGTGTCGCAGCCCCTGGCGTCGTCGAGATCCAGCACCATGGCGAATTGGTCGGCCGGATTGTCCTGATCCTCGGACCAGCGCCGGACCAGGGCATCCGAATCGCGCAGGTGATAGATCAGCTCGGCGGTGGCGCCACGGTCGGTCACGATCACGGCGCGCGGGGCTTCGCCCGCACGCTTCGCCTCGACCGCGGCGGCGAGCCGGTCCCAGCCGCGCACCCAGCGGAAAGGGTCGGTCTTGGCGGCGAGCGTCATGAAGGGCACGCCGCCCCAGGCGACACCGACCAGCATGACGGCCAGGATGGCGCCGTCGACCGCGAGCACTGCCCGGCCGAGGCGCCGCATCCCGAAACCGTCGAGGGCGCCCATGATCAGCACGATCAGGGCCGGAAAGGCGACCGCCGCCCAATTGCCGTGGGCGCGCGACAGGAATGCCTGGACGATCAGCAGCGCCAGCACGGGAAGCGAGAACCAGGCGAGCATGCGCAGGCCCGGATCGGCGAACAGGCGCCGCGGCCGCCAGAACACGGCCATAAGGGCGAGCGCCGCCGCCGGCCCCAGGATCGCGAGCTGGTCGCCCAGGAAGGAGACGACGCCGCCGATATTGCCGATCTTGGCGCCGACGCTGGCGTTGGCAGCTGTGTGGCGGAACGTCTCGAAGCCCGACAAAGCGTTCCAGATCAGGTTCGGCGACAGGATCAGGAGGCCGACGGCGCCGGCCAGCGCGAGGCCGCCCCAGGGCCGGCGTCCTTTCGGCTGCAAGGCGGCGACGATCAGGGCCGGCGCCGCGAAATAGATCATGGCGTATTTGGCGAGCAGGCCGAGGCCGAGGAAGACCCCGAGCCAGAGCCAATAGCGCCGCGCCCCCGCCGCCAGACCGCGCTCGAAGGCCCAGAGGGCGGCGGTCCAGAACAGCAGGAGCAGGGAATCGGTCGAGATGATCAGGCCGGAGAAGGTGACCCCCGGCAGGGTCGCGAAGCCGAGGGCGGCCAGCACGCCGGCCCGGACGCCGAACAGGTTCCGGCCGAGCAGATAGGCAAAGATGGTGGCGACGCCATAGGCGAGGGGCGAAGCCGCCTTCACGCAGGCCGCACCGTCGCCGCAGACCGCGGTGGTGGCGCCGATCGCCCAGGCGATCAGGGGCGGCTTGGAGAAATAGCCGAAGGCAGGCGTCTGCGCCCAGAACCAATATTGCGCTTCGTCGAGATAGAGCGGCAGGCCGCCCACCGCGAGCGCCGCGAGCCGCAGCACCGTGATTCCGGCAGCGAGGCCGAGCACGAGGCGGAAGGCGGAGCGGTCGGCGGCGAGGTCCGGGGCGGCGGGCGCAGTCATGCGCTGTCGATAGCCGTTCCATGCCGCGCTGTCGAGCGGGCTTCCCAACGGCGGGCGGCGGCATCAAGATGCCGGGGCCGGCCGCAGCCGGCCAAGAAAGCCTCCGGAGTCTGCTCGATGAAGATCGCCTTTGCCTCGCCCAGCCTGCCCGCCGCCGGCGCGGTCGTCGTCTTCGCCCTCGAAGGGCGCAATTTCAGTGCGACCGGCGCCTATCTCGACAAGCTCTCGGCGGGCGCGCTCAGCCGCGTGGTCGCGACCGGCCGTTTCTCGGCCAAGAGGGGTGAGATCGTCGAACTGTTGGCGCCGGCCGGGATCGACCTTTCCCGCGTGCTGCTGATCGGTCTCGGCAAGCCGGAGGCGCTCGACGCGTTGGGCGCCGAAACGCTGGGCGGCAATGTTGTCGCCCGTCTCGCTTCTTCGGGCGAGGAAGCGGTCACGGTGATCGTGGACGAAGTCGAAGGCGTCGCCCTGAAGCCGGCCGAACTCGCGGCCCGTATCGCCTACGGTGCCCTGCTGCGTAGCTACCGCTTCGACAAGTACCACACGAAGAAGAAGCCCGAGGACAAGCCGAGCCTGGCCAAATTGACCATCGGCGTCGCTCAGGACGGTGCCGCCAAGAAGGCCTTCCAGCCCCTCGAGAAGATCGCCGAGGGTGTCTTCTTCACCCGCGACCTGGTCACCGAGCCCGCCAATATCATCTATCCCGAAACCTTGGCAAAGCAGGCCAAGGCCTTGGAAAAGCTGGGCGTCGAGGTCGAGGTCCTGGGTGAGGCGCAGATGCGCAAGCTCTGCATGGGCGCGCTCCTCGGCGTCGGCCAGGGCAGTGTCCGCGAATCCCAGCTCCTGGTCATGCGCTGGAACGGCGGCAAGGCCAAGGACGCCCCCGTCGCCTTCATCGGCAAGGGCGTCACCTTCGACACTGGCGGCATTTCGATCAAGCCGGCCGCCGGCATGGAAGACATGAAGTGGGACATGGGCGGTGCCGGCACGGTGGTCGGCCTGATGAAGGCGCTAGCCGGGCGCAAGGCCAAGGTCAATGTGGTGGGCGTCGCCGGCCTGGTCGAGAACATGCCGTCCGGCAGCGCGCAGCGCCCGGGCGACGTGGTCACCTCCATGTCGGGCCAGACCATCGAAGTGCTGAACACCGATGCCGAAGGCCGCCTCGTGCTGGCCGACGCGCTCTGGTACACCCAGGACCGCTTCAAGCCGAAGTTCATGATCGACCTGGCGACCCTGACCGGTGCCATCATCATCGCCCTCGGCAACGAATATGCCGGCCTGTTCTCCAACGACGACGGCCTGGTCGAGAAACTGACCGCCGCCGGCAAGGCGACCGGTGAGCAGGTTTGGCGCCTGCCGTTGGGCGAGGCTTACGACAAGATGCTCGAATCCCCGATCGCCGACATGCAGAACATCTCGGGCGACCGCGCCGCCGGTTCGATCACCGCGGCGCAGTTCCTGCAGCGCTTCGTGAACGGCGTGCCCTGGGCCCATCTCGATATCGCCGCCATGGCCTGGAGCAAGAAGGACAAGCCGACCGTGCCGAAGGGCGGCACCGGTTACGGCGTCCGCCTGCTCGACCGCTTGGTGGCCGACAATTACGAGGGCAAGTGACGCCGCCGATGGCGGAAGTCTCCTTCTACCACCTGGAGGCGCGGCCGCTCGAATGGGCTTTGCCGCGCCTTCTCGCCCGCGTCGTCGACTCCGGGCGGCGCGCCGTGGTGGTCAGCGCCATTCCGGAACGCCTGCCGTTTCTCGATTCGGCACTCTGGACCTATGACGACCAGTCGTTCCTGCCCCATGGCCTGGCGCCCGACGATTTCGCGGCCGACGAGCCGATCTGGCTCACCTGCGACGCCGCCGACCGGCCCAACGGGGCCGATGTGCTGGTGCTGGTCGACGGCGCGCGGCCGGACGACCTCTCGCTGCCCGGCTATGCCCGCTGCCTCGACATGTTCGACGGTGGCGACGAGGTGGCGCTGGCCGCGGCGCGCCAGCGTTGGCGCGATTTCAAGGAAGCCGGCCACACGCTGACCTATTGGCAGCAGAGCCCCGAGGGACGCTGGGAGCGCAAGGCCTGAACTCGACCTTGGTCGGGGCCGCCGCTGCCATTCGTTGGTTGTTTGTTACCGATTTGGCGGCACTCTCTCCGCTCGGGGCAGGCTTCGTGCCATGGCTTCCGGAGGCGTCATGAGCGATGTCAGCATTTCGAGCGTCATCCACAAGATCCAGGCAATGGTCGAGGGCTTCGTCGCCGTCAACGAGAAGATCGCCGGGCAGACCAATCTCCTGGCCCTGAACGCCGCGATCGAGGCGGCACGGGCGGGCGAAGCGGGCAGGGGCTTCGGCGTCGTCGCCGGCGAGGTGAAGAGCCTCGCCAAGCAAGCGCAGGAGAATTCCAAGGAATTGCGCACCCATGTGGTGCAGGAGATCCAGGTCCAGACCCGGGTGCTGCAGAGCCAGTTCGACGAGGCCGAACGTTCCCGCCTTTCCGAGATGGCGCAGACCCTGGTGCAGCTCATCGTCCGCAACCTCTATGAGCGGACCGCCGACGTCCGCTGGTGGGCGACCGACGACGCACTCTACCGCTGCCTGGAGACGATGGCGGCGGGCGATACCGGCCATGCCGAAACCCGCCTCACGCTGATCAACCGCTTCTATTCGGTCTATCTGAACCTGGTGCTGGTCGGGCCGGACGGCACGGTCGTGGCCTGTTCCCAGGGAGGGCGGTTCCCGCGCCTGAAGGGGCAGAAACTGGCCGATCCGTGGGTCCTGCGGGCGCTCGCCACCGGCAGCGGGGACGACTATGTGGTCGACGAGATCCGCCGCGATCCGCGCCACGACAACCGGCTGGTCGCCGTCTATGCGACCGCTGTCCGGGCGGGCGGACGGGTCGGCGGGCGCCCGCTCGGCGCCCTCGGCGTCTATTTCGACTGGGAGGAGCAGGCACGGGTGATCGTCCAGGACGAACCGAACCTGAGCCCCGAGGAATGGGCGCATTGCCGTGTCCTGCTGCTGGACGGCCAATGCCGGGTGATCGCCGCCTCCGACGGAGCCGGTCTGCTCGGTACCTATCCGCTGGTGCATGAGGGCCGGCAGAAGGGCTTCCATGCGACGCCAGGCGGCGAACTCGTGGCCTTTGCCCGTACCATCGGCTACCAGGAATACGACGGTCTCGGCTGGTATGCCGTGATCCAGCGCGCCGCCGGCTGACGGGGCGCTTGCGGAAAAGAACAAAAGGCGAAAATATCGCTTGTCGAAGCCGTTTTGCCGTGCGAGAACAAACACGGAACAAAGCGGGAGGCTTCGATGGTGGCGATGCTCTTCGATCGTGCGGTGGCCTGGGCGGCCTGGGCATGCCGGCCGGCGCTGGTGCTCTTCCCGCTGCTGGTGGTGACGGAAATCCTCGGCCTCACGCCGACGGAAGTGACCATTCCCTTCGCCGCCATGGCGGCGATCCATGCCGCCGGCCGCGGGACCTGGCTTCAGGCATCGCGCAGCGGCAGCTTCCGCTTCCGGGCGGTCCCGCAGCCTTCGCTGAAGCCCGCCCGCCTCTCCGTCCGCGGCTGAGGGGTCAGGAAGCGGCTTCCAGCGCCCAGACGAGACTGATCAGGAGGCCGCTTCCAGCGCCTCCTGGGCTTCCAGCCAATCGTTCTCGGCCGCTTCCTGGGCCTTGAGCAGATCGGCGCGCTGCTTGCCGAGGTCGGCCAGACGGGCCGGATCGGCGAAATTCTTGGGGTCGGCCAGGGCCGCCTCGGTCTTGGCCAGATCCTTGGCCAGTTTTTCCATCTGTGTTTCGATCGCCTTCACCCGCTTGACCAGGGGGGCGAGGGCTTCGCGCTGCCGGGCCGCCTCGCGGCGCTGATCCTTGCGGTCCGCGCTGGGGGCGGCGGCGCTCTTCACCGGGCCTTCGTCGAAGGCGCCGGCCAGCACCTGGCGGCGGTAATCCTCCATGTCGCCCTCGAAGGGCTTCACCGTACCGCCGGCGACCAGCCACAGGCGATCGGCGCAGGCTTCGATCAGGTGGCGGTCGTGGCTGATCAGGATGACCGCGCCGGCATAATCGTTGACCGCCGCGACCAGGGCTTCGCGGGCCTGGATGTCGAGGTGATTGGTCGGCTCGTCGAGGATGATCATGTTGGGCGCGTCGACCGCCATCAGGGCGAAGAGCAGGCGTGCCTTCTCGCCGCCCGACAGGCGGCCGACCGGGGTTTCGGCCAGGGTCGCACCGAAGCCGAAGGCGCCGAGGCGGCTGCGCACCTCGGTCGGCGAGGCCTTGGGCAGCAGGGCGGCCATATGGTTGATCGGCGTCTCGTCCAGGTGGAATTCGTCCTGCTGGTGCTGGGCGAAGAAGCCGGGGCGGAGCTTGGGCGCGCGGCGCACCTCGCCCGCGGCCGGGGCCAGACGCCCGGCGATCAGCTTGGCGAAGGTCGACTTGCCGTTGCCGTTCGAGCCGAGCAGGGCGATGCGGTCGTCCGGATCGATGCGGAGGTTCAGGTTGCGCAGCACCGGCGGCCGGCCCTCGTAGCCGACCGCGGCGCCTTCGAGGGTGACCACGGGCGGCGCCAGCTCGTCCTTGCAGGGAAAGCTGAAGTCGATCCGCTGCTCGCCCGGCAGTTCGGGCAGAGGCTCCATCTTCTCGATCATCTTCAGGCGGGCCTGGGCCTGTTTCGCCTTGGTCGCCTTGTAGCGGAAGCGGTCGACGAAGGATTGCAGGTGCTTGCGGGCCGCATCCTGCTTTTGCCGCTGGGCTTCGAGGTTGGCGATCTTCTCCGCCCTGGTCTTCACGAAACGGTCGAAGCCGCCGGCATAGAGCGTCAGCTTGCCCTGTTCGAGATGCAGGATATGACCGACCGCCTTGTTCAGGAGGTCGCGGTCGTGGCTGACGATGATCAGGGTGCGCGGATAGCGGGCGAGAAAGTCCTCGAGCCAGAGCGTGCCCTCGAGGTCGAGGTAGTTGGTGGGCTCGTCGAGGAGCAGGAGGTCCGGCTCGGCGAAGAGCACGGCGGCCAGCGCCACGCGCATCCGCCAGCCGCCGGAGAAACTGCGCATCGGCCGGCCCTGCGCTGCCTCGTCGAAGCCGAGGCCGGCCAGGATGCGCTGCGCCCGCGCCGGCCCGGCGTGGGCACCGATGGTGGCCAGGCGCTCGTGGATCTCGGCCAGACGGTGGCCGTCCTGCTCGGTCTCGGCCGCCTTCAGCAACTCCGCACGTTCGGCGTCGCCGGCCAGCACGACGTCGAGCGGCGTTTCGTCGCCGCCCGGCGCCTCCTGGGCGACGGTGCCGATCTTGGCCCGCCGTTCGATCACGATCTCGCCTTCGTCCGGGTGGTATTGGCCCAGGATCAGGCGCAGCAGAGTGGACTTGCCGGCGCCGTTGTGGCCGATCAGGCCGACCCGGTGGCCGTCCGGCACGGTGGCCGAGGCGCCGTCCAGAATGGTGCGCCCGGCGATGCGAAAGGTGAGACCGTCTATCCGTAACATGGCCGCGCTATTAGCACGGCGCGGGAAGGCGGATAAAGCGCCGCTGTTGCCACTCGGGCCTGCCTCGGCTAAAAGGCGCCCACTTTTCCCGCCTGTCGTCGAATGAAGGAAGCCATCATGGCCGTCGAACGCACCCTGTCGATCATCAAGCCGGACGCCACCCGCCGCAACCTGACCGGCAAGGTCAACGCCAAGTTCGAGGATGCGGGCCTGCGCATCGTCGCGCAGAAGCGCATCCAGCTCACCAAGGCCCAGGCCGAGGGCTTCTATGCCGTCCACAAGGAACGGCCGTTCTTCGCCTCGCTGGTCGATTTCATGATCTCCGGCCCGGTCGTGGTCCAGGTCCTGGAAGGCGAAGGCGCGGTGCTCAAGAACCGCGACGTGATGGGCGCCACCAACCCGGCCAATGCCGCCGCCGGCACCATCCGCAAGGAATTCGCCGAATCGATCGAAGCCAATTCGGTCCACGGCTCGGACAGCGCCGAGAATGCGGCGATCGAGATCGCCTATTTCTTCGCCCAGACCGAAATCGTCGGCTGAAGCACCTGAGCGCGTCCCGGTTCGCCGGGGCGCGCCGCCGCCTCAGCGCGGCACCACGAAGATCTCCTGGCGCGGTGCCGCCGGCTGGGGACCAGCCTCTTGGCGGAGATAGAAGGCCATCCAGGCCTTGACCGCATCGACATAGGGCTGGGTCGCCGGGATCACCTTGGCGCGGCCGGGCGGCCCCACGGCGGAACCGCCGTTGTAGTGGCTGAGCGCGATGTCGACCGAGCCGTAGCGGTCGATCAGCGAGCCCAGATAGCGCACACCGGCGCGGATATTGACCCGCGCATCCCACAGAGTATCGGGGTCGAGCCCCAATTCGCCGCGTGCCGTCGCCGGCATGATCTGCATGATGCCGCGCGCCCCTGCGGGCGACAGGGCGTTGGAGCGGAAGCCGGACTCGACCTTGGCCACGGCCCGGGCGAGGGCATAGGAGACGTTGGAGGTCCGCGTCTCTTCCTGCAGGATCTTCAGCACTTCGGCGACTTCGGCCGAAGTCGGTGGCGGCGCGGTCAACGGCTTCGGCGCCGCCGGGGCTTCGGCGGGCGGCGGCTTGGTCGCCTCACGCACGACATAGGCGAGCACGGCGGGGTCGAGCTGCGCCCGTTCGACCGCATTCATGGCGAGATAATAGTTGTAGGCGATCTTCAGCCCGTCCGGCAGGCCCTGGAGATAGGCGCGCAGATACCATTCGAAGGCGAGCGGCGGGTTCTGGTCCAGCACCGTGCCGGTGCCCAGCATCCAGGCGATCGCCTCGGCCGCGCGGGGATCGCCTGCCTGCGCCGCATCCAGCATGACCTGGGCGTCTTCGAGCGTCGCCGTCTTCAGGCGGAGATGGGTGTATGCATCGGCCAGGCGGGCGTGGGACGTCTCGGCCGGCGCGGGCAGCGCACCCAACGTCGCGAGCAGGGCGGCGAGGGCGAGGCGGCGCCCCATTCGCGTGATCTCAGGACAGGGTGACGGCGGTCCAGGCGTCGCCGTCATAGACCGTGTGGCCGTCTTCCAGCCGGGCCTGCCCGCTGGCCACCAGGCCGACGGCGGCGGGATAGAGGCGGTGTTCGGCGCCCAGCGTGCGGGCGGCCAGCGTGTCGGCGGTATCGCCGGGCACCACCGGCACCACGGCCTGGCCGATGATCGGCCCGGCATCCATGTCGGCGGTGACGAAATGGACGGTGCAGCCGGAGAAGCGGACCCCGGCCTGCAACGCCTGTTCGTGGACGTGAACGCCCTTGAAGCTGGGCAGCAGGCTCGGATGGATATTGACCATGCGGCCGAGCCACTTTTCGACGAAGGCAGGGGTCAGCAGGCGCATGAAGCCGGCCAGCACGACCAGTTCGATCCCCGCCGCCTCCAGCACTTCGTCGACCGCCGTGTCGAAATCGGCCCGCGTGGCGAAGCCGCGGTGATCGATCACCTGGGTCGGCACGTCGGCTTCGGCTGCGCGGGCGAGGCCGCCGGCGCCCGGCTTATTGGAGAGCACGAGCACCACTTCGGCCGGGAATTCGGGATTGGCCGCGGCCTCCAGCAGGGCCGCCATGTTGGAGCCCCGGCCGGAAATCAGGATGGCGGTGCGCCGCCGCGCGGTCACGACACCACCCACATCTGCTCCTGGCCCCAGGCGCCGGCCGGGCCGACGATGGTGGTCTGGGCCTCGCCCTTGCGCTCGGTGATGCGGCCGACGATCGAGACCGTCTCGCCCGCCTCGTGCAGCACGCGGAGGCAGGCTTCCGCCTTGTCGCGCGCCACCACCGCGATCATGCCGAGGCCGCAGTTGAAGGTATTGGCCATTTCGCTGGCGGTCAGCCGGCCCGCCTTCTGGAGCCAGTCGAACACCGGCGGCAGCTCCCAGCGCGCGGCATCGAGTTCGGCCGCGGTGCCTTCCGGCAGCACGCGGGGCAGGTTGCCGATGATGCCGCTGCCGGTGATATGGGCGAAGGCCTTGACGAGGCCGGCGCGATGGGCGGCGAGGGGGCCCTTCACATAGAGCTTCGTCGGCGTCAGCAGGGTTTCGGCCAGGCTCTTGCCTTCTTCGACCGGGCTCGGCATCGCATAGGAGATGCCTTCGCCGTCGCAGATCCGCCGCACCAGGGAGAAGCCGTTCGAATGCACGCCCGAGGAGGCGAGGCCGATCAGCAGGTCGCCCGGCGCCACGTCGGCCCCGGTCAGCAGCTTGTCGCGCTCGACCGCACCGACCACGAAACCGGCCAGGTCATAGTCGCCGTCGGCATAGAGGCCGGGCATTTCCGCCGTCTCGCCGCCGATCAAGGCGCAGCCCGATTCCTTGCAGGCCTTGGCGATCCCCTCGATCACCGCGGCGGCGGCCGTGACCTGGAGCCGGGAGGAGGCGAAATAGTCGAGGAAGAAGAGCGGTTCGGCGCCCTGCACGACGAGGTCGTTCACGCACATGGCGACCAGGTCCTGGCCCACCGTGTCGTGCTTGTTCGCGGCGATCGCGATCTTCAGCTTGGTGCCGACGCCGTCGGTCGAAGAGACCAGCAGGGGGTCGTTGTAGCCCGCCGCCTTGAGGTCGAAGAGGGCGCCGAAGCCGCCGAGCCCGCCCATCACGCCGGCCCGCATGGTCGCCTTTGCCGCTGGCTTGATCGCCTCGACCAGGGCATCGCCCGCTTCGATGTCGACGCCTGCGCCGCGATAGGTATAACCGCTCGTCATCTCAGTCCTGTCCGCCGGCCTGTTGCGGCCCGAATGGCGGGACCATACTGGAAACCGCGCCATTCTCAATACTCGGGGGGCATCATGAGGCAATCGGCGGCGGGTGACGACTTCGCGGCACTGGCGGCCGAGGTCCGGACCTGCCGGATCTGCGCCGCCGTGCTGCCGCACGAGCCCCGGCCGGTGCTGCGCGGCAGCAGCGGGGCGCGGCTCCTGGTGGTCGGCCAGGCGCCCGGGCGGCGGGTGCACGAGACCGGCATCCCCTTCAACGATCCCTCGGGCGAGCGGCTGCGCGACTGGATGGGGATCGACCGCGAGATCTTCTATGACGAAGCGCGAATCGCCATCCTGCCCATGGGCTTCTGCTATCCGGGGACGGTGCCCAAGGCAGGCGATCTGCCGCCCCGGCCCGAATGCGCCGCGGCCTGGCGCGACCGGTTGATGGCCGCCCTGCCGGCCGTGCGCTTCACCCTGGCGATCGGCGCCTATGCCCAGGCCTGGCACCTGAAAGGCCGGCAGGAGGCGACGCTGGCCGCCACGGTGCGCCGTTTCGGCGACTTCTTGCCGGATGTCCTGCCGCTGCCGCACCCCTCGCCGCGCAACAATCTGTGGCTGCGCAAGAATCCCTGGTTCGAGCAGGAGGTCCTGCCCGAATTGCGCCGGCGCGTGGCAGACCTGCTGTAGGCGCCTTGTGGCAGGCGTCCGTCCGGCTATAGTCGCGGGATCCTCCCCTGCATCGGACCGGCCATGTCTGCATCCCGCCTGCTGTTCCGCCTTCTTGCCGCGGCCCTGTTCGGCGTGCTCGCCCTGGCCGGGCCTGCTGTCGCGGAAACCTATACGGTCGATGGCGTGGTGGCCCAGGCGACCGGGCCCGATCCGCTGACCGCGCGGGACGCCGCCCTGACCAAGGCCCAGCGCGACGCCCTGGAGACCCTGCTGAAGCGCCTGGCCGCGCCGGGCACCGAAGGCTCGATGCCCCGCGTCACTGACCAGCTTGTGTTCCAGACCATGCAGGGCTTCGAGGTGAAGCAGGAAAAGACCACGGCGACCTCCTATTCGGCGCTGCTGACCGTCGAATTCCGCGGCGAGGCGATCGATTCCCTGCTGGCCGGCGCCGGCGTCTCCTACGTCGAGGCGGCGACCCATCCACTGGCGGTGATTCCGCTCCGTCTCGATGTCTCCGGCAAGCCCGGCCTCTGGGAAGAGGACAACGAATGGCGCCTGGCCTGGGCGCGACGGAACGGCAATGACGATCCCCAGCCCCTGGTGGTGCCGCAGGGCGATCTGGCCGACATGCAGGCGCTCAGCGCCCAGGCGGCCTTGGCGGGTGACGCCGTCGGCCTCGGCCAGGTGGCGCAGCACTATGGCGCCAGCGCCACGCTGGTGGCGACGGCACAGCAAGGGGCGGGCGGTATCGCCGTCTCGGTCGCCGAACCCGGGCAGGCGTCCTTCTATACCGGCTCCTTCCCGGTCGGCGCCTATGATGCCGCCGTGACCGCCGCCGCCGCTGCGATCCAGGACCGCTACCGCAGCCGGAATGCCGTGCCGGCCGGCCCGACCGTCAGCCTCGAAGCGATCGCGCGCTTCTCCGGCCTCGGCGAATGGCGCGACCTGCGCACCGCGATCGAGAATACACCGGCGGTGAAGCGCCTCGTGGTCAAGAAGCTGGTGGTGGGCTCGGCTACCCTCGGCATCGACTATCAGGGCGATCCGGCCAGCCTGGCCTCAGCCCTGTCGCAGCGCGGCGTCGTCCTGACCCCGCTGCCGGGTGGCGGTTACGGCTTGGCCAGAGGTTTCGCTGCGCCCGGCCCGGTGCCCGGCAGCGGCGGCGGCATCGCACCGCTCACCCCGCTCG